>Ga0272441_10000316_pt1 | contig 110940 bp, 77 predicted proteins | sample SSMProp6N_FD_193582 | JGI IMG/M metagenome (GOLD analysis project Ga0272441, IMG submission 193582) | Marine sediment archaeal communities from Little Sippewissett salt marsh, Falmouth, MA, United States - SSM-Prop-6N | ecosystem: Environmental > Aquatic > Marine > Wetlands > Sediment ...
TATGGGTTAACAATATGGGTTAACGTCTATATGTATTTTTCGGCATAAACATTAGGAATAAACCCAAAAATAACCTAATAATAATGTTAATGATGCCCTATGGGTTAACTTTTACCGAGTTAAGGTTGATAATGAATTCGAACCCGGCGGCGGGACAGGAGGCGGAGTTCACTCCTCCCATCGAACCCCGGGCCCCCGCCCCTTGATCCGGTCCTATCTTTTTCCCCTCACCCAGCGATCATATCCATGATCATGATAACAAAGCTTATCGTGGATGGTGACATTTCCCGGTTGCATCCGATTCTAGCATATCAAGTGGTGAGCTTATGGGGGAGCGAACAGAGGACAGGGAACTTCTGGAGGAACTGGACAGTGACATCTACGCGGACCTGACCTTCATGCATCTGAGGAACATGTGGGCAGTTGACGGGCTCTACTATCTCGGAATAGAGGAGAGGTTCGGCACCGAGGCGGCAACGGAGATAGACGCCAACGTCTGGAAGATAATGGGAAAGATAGAGGCGAGAAGGCTACAAAAACTCCTGGGTCTTGGCACCGATCTCGATTCCATGATAAGGAGCCTCAAGTATTCGGGCTGGACAATGGACCTCGACGACAAGGAGTGGGAGAAGGTCGATGACGGTCACGTCCTCAGAACGATCAAATGCAGGATCCAGCTCACCAGGCAGAAGGACGGGCTCGAGGTTTTCCCCTGCAAGGTAGTAAGATGGGGGTTCCTGAAGTCCTTCGCGAAGGAGTTCGATCCCAACATCGATGTCATCTGCGAGCAGTGCCCCCCTGACAAGCTGGAAGAAGGCAAATGGTGCCAGTGGAAGTTCACAATGAAGGAGGAGAGAGAATGAGAAACGTCGATGAATATCTCGAGAGCCTGAAAAGCATGAGACCGAACTTATACAAGTTCGGGGAGCTGATAGAGGATGTCACAACACATCCCTCCACCAGGAGATGCGTGATGGGACATGCCCAGATATTCGAATCCGCGCAGAAGGAAGAACACAGAGACCTGCTTACAACGACCTCGTCCCTCACTGGGGAGCCGATCAGCAGGTACCTTTCTCTGGTAGAGAATGCGGATGACATGGTCAAAAACGTCAGGATGAAGAGGCTGATGTTCAACCTCACCGGGACCTGCACCGGAGGACGCTGTGTCGGATTCAACGGTCTGAACGCCATGTGGGCGACCACCTACGACATGGACCATGAACTTGGAACCGACTACCATGAAAGGATCAGGAAATGGCTGATCAATGCCCAGAGAACGGACATAACCCTTGCCGGCGCCCTTACCGATCCGAAGGGTGACAGAACAAAGCCACCGCACCAGCAGGAAGACCCGGACATGTCCCTCCACATCGTGAAGAGGACCGATGAAGGAATAGTGGTCCGGGGGGCAAAGGTAATGATAGCGGGAGTGGCCGCATCCAACGAGATAATGATGCTTCCGGGGACGGGTTACAAGGAACCCGACACGGATTATGCGGTATCCTTCGTCATTCCGAGGGACGTGGAGGATCTGACCATAATAGAAGCCCGCCATCCCTCCGATTCCAGGGACCATGAATGCGGTTTCGACAACCCCGTGGAATACGGGGGCATAACCCAGGCCTATCTCCTCTTCGAGGATGTCTTCGTCCCCCATGAGCGTGTGTTCATGGCCGGGGAATGGAAGTATTCACTGAATGCTGTCCTCAACTTCATAGCCTCTTACAGGTCCGCCATAGGAGGGTGCGTTGCGGGACAGGGTGACGTTATCGTCGGAGCCTCTGCGGCCATGGCGAGAGCGAACGGACTTCACGAGAAGGTATTCAAGGATAAACTGACCCAGATGATAATTAACAACGAGACCACCTTCGGAATGGGCATCGCCTCGAGCGTTCTCGGAAAGCAGCATCCCTCGGGGGTCTGGATACCCGATGCGAAGCTCTCCAATGTCAACAAGGTCCATGTTGCGACCCTTCCATACGAGACAAAACGCCTCGCCCAGGACATATCCGGGGGTATCGCGGAGACAGGATGCATGCCATCATGCGAGGACCTGCATTCCCCGAAGTACGGCGAGCTTCTTCAGAAGTACATGAAAGCATCCGTTGACGGTGACACGAGGACCAGGATCGCACGCCTTGTTGAATGGCTCACCATCGGCGGCGGTGTCCCGGGCTGCATGCACGGCGGGGGCTCCCCCGACGGGGCCAGGCTGATCATCAACCTTCATTCGGACCTGCAATCCTACATAGAGATGGCAAAAAACGTCGGAAGGATCAAAGAGGATATCCCGGCACCCGAGAAGAAGAGATGACCAACCGGACACTGCCACGATAACGGTTAAGTAGGGTGACCATTTTCGGATTTCATCCGTTGTCCATTCCGACCTGCGAGGAATGGAAGGAAGCAGGTGATCCAGGTGGCCCCCATTGAATGCATCTCAGATATAGTCAAGGATTACGAGACATTGTACAAGGACTTCAAATGGGAGGTTCCCGAATACTACAACTTCGGTTTCGAGGTTGTCGACCAGTGGGCTGAGGACAGAACCAAACTGGCCCTTGTGTCGATCCATGCGGATGGGGAGAAATCCAGCTACCACACCTTCTACGATCTCAAGACCCTTTCGGACCGGTTCGCGAATGTCCTTCTGGATCTCGGGGTGAAGAAGGGCGACAGGGTCCTCGTAATGCTCGAATCCATTCCCCAGTGGTATGTGGTGATGATAGCAATGTTCAAGCTCGGAGTGATCCCCATGCCCGGAACGGTCCTCCTCACCTCCAAGGATATCAAGTACAGGATCAACAGGGCGGAGGCAAACATGGTCATCACCGATGTCGGCCACGTCGGCAGGGTGGAGAGGATCGCAGACCAGTGCCCAACGCTCCAGCACAAGATCGTGGTGGATGCTCCCGTCCTCGAATGGCTCTACTACAGGGACATCATGGAGAAAGAAACACCCGTACTCGACCCGGACAGGATCGAGAGGACCAGATCCGATGACCCCATGCTGCTATATTTTACCTCGGGGACCACCGGAAATCCAAAGATGGTCCTGCATACGCACAAATATCCTCTGGGTCACCTGGTTACGGCCAAGTTCGCACAGGCGCTCACATCATGCGACCTGCACTGGACCATCTCCGAAACGGGATGGGCCAAGGCCGCCTGGGGCAAACTTTTCGGACAGATGATCGTCGGAGCCGCCATAATCCAGTGGGAAACGCCCGGGAGATTCGATCCCGACGGGCTTCTGAGAGCAATGGAGAGGCACGGGGTGACGACGTTCTGCGCCCCTCCAACTGTTTACAGGCTCCTAATCCAGCAGGACCTTACGAAATACCATCTTCACCTCCGACACTGCATGTCAGCGGGGGAGCCCCTGAACCCCGAGGTAATAAAGGTATGGAAGGAGACCTTCGGCCTCGACATCTACGATTTCTTCGGGCAGACCGAGACCGTTTGCGTTCTGTCCAATTTCCCGTTCATGCCCATCAAGTACGGGTCCGTCGGGAAACCCACACCCGGACACGACGTTCGCATCGTTGACGACGAGGGGAACGAGCTTCCCCCCGATCAGGAAGGCAACATCGCAATATACCTCGGGAACGGAAGGCCCCCGGGGCTCCTCAAGGAATACTGGAAGGACCCTGACGCCATGGCAAAGGCCTTCCACCACGATTATTATTTCACAGGGGACCGTGCAAAAAAGGACGAGGACGGTTATTTCTGGTTCGTGGGCCGGGATGACGATGTCATAAAATCGTCAGGATACCGCATCGGCCCCTTTGAAGTGGAATCCGCCCTCATGGAGCATCCTGCGGTCGCCGAATGCGCCGTAGTCGGGGCCCCGGACCCGAAGGGGGTCAGGGGTATCCTTGTTAAGGCATACATTATCCTCGCAAAGGGCTACGAACCGTCGGATGAGCTCACAAGGGACATTCAGGACCATGTCAAGACCACAACGGCACCTTACAAATATCCAAGGCTCGTGGAGTATGTCAAGGACCTCCCGAAGACCATCTCCGGAAAGATCAAGAGGAAGGAACTGAGAGAGGGGAAGGTCGAATAATATTCCCACATCAGGGTATCTTCTTTACTGACTCCATCTCACTCTTTTCCGGGAGGAAGTCCCCTCTCCTCCTTTTTCCGCTCTTTGAGGGCCTCCCTGTCCTTCCCGGAGGGCATCCCTCTCTTCCGGGAAGGGATAACCTCAACCTCCTGAAGACGCTCTCTACGGTCCATTCTGTAGTAGGCATATCCCATTGCCATTATTACAAGAAGCAGAAGAAGGACGAATATTATCAACAGTATCTGGGTGTCGTTGCTCTCCTGGCCATCAGAAACTTCCGGTCCCGTATCGGGCAGGTTATCCGGGTCAACTATCCTGATGGAAAGGGCCCGTGTATAGGTGCTGATGCCGTCAAGGGAGGTTGCAGTGATGTTAACGGAATAGAACCCCGGTCTGGCGTTCTCCGATGCATCCACATGCAGTGTGGTGTTGGCGGAGGATCCCGGGGCCACATCGATCTGGTTCCTCCCGATTATCACTTCCGTATCCGTTCTCAACATCACATCCCCGTCGAGTCTGAGGTTGATATTGTCGAATGTGAACCCCTTGTTGGAGATGGTGACGTTTATTGTCGCGCCGCTTCCCTGATAAACGGTCACCGTGGTCCTCTGTACAGTCACCACCGGGTTGTATACCCCGATAGACATCGTGAAATGCGAGATCGGTGCGAAGTCCTTACCGTCGGAGCAGAGGATATCAACATAGTAATTGCCCACGGAGAGCTGTTTGTTCAGGGGGTACCTGGTATCTTTGAACACCGAGGTCCAGGGCAGGATGTCGGAACCTCCGAGGTACCGTCCCACCCTTATGAAATAGTAAACATCGTCTCCGTCCGGATCGATCGAGGGTGACCAGCTCAGGACCGGAGAGGTGTCGCTCGTTGCGACGGGTCGGAAGCCGGAAACCGGGGCAGGTGGAAAGTTGGCATCGGTAGATATCAGAAGCGTCGAGTTCGTCACGGGGCCAGCCTTTCCGTTTGCATGCGGGATGATCTCGATGAAGTAGATATGCCCCGGTGTGAAAAGCTGGTTCGGCAGAGGGTCCCAGTAGGTGTCACCGGGAATGACCGGATGCCCATCCACGATGAAATTGCCCGATGTCTGGTCCAGGATCGTGATGTTGTAGGTCACCATGTCCCCATCCGGATCGAAGGAAGGGCTCCATGTGATATGAGGTCTGACGGACCCTGATACCCTGGGCTGTATCGATTGGACGGCGGATGGGGGTCTGTCGACAACAACCTCTTCTTGCTCCCTGATTATTATCTGGATGTTGGATGAGATACCCCCGTTCCCGAGCAGGTCTTCCGCGCGGACCTTTATGAAATTGTAGTAACCGAAAGCAAGGGAAACGTTGAAGAAAACGTCCACTCCCTCTTCGGTGAGCTCAAAACTGCCCTTCAGCAGGGAAAGGTTCTGCCATGGACCGAAGCCATCGATACCGTTCAGCGAATAGGATACCGTGATGGTTCCGGGGTCCACTCCCACTCCTGTATCGATAATACGTGCACTGACCTTGACCTGGGGATCTTCGAATATGGCACCCGTCCTCGGGGAGATGACCTCCACCATGGGGCCGGTGGCATCGACCCAAACATGATATGTCTCGCTTACGGAGTAATCCTCTCCCTCCCCGCCGTTTCCAAGCATGTCCTTCGCCCTGAACCTGATCAGGTTTTCCTTGCCCTCCAGGAACGTGATGTTCACGGAGTAGAGGATCGTCCGGTTATCCACCGGTATCGAGGTGCCCTTTCTCTGCCACCGGTCCCAGCCCCCTTTTTCCTCCTGATACGTCTGATAGAATACGGACCACGGGTCAACACCGGAAAGGTCATCGGTCAACTCGACCTTGAATTCGATGATATTCTCACTGATCCAGCTGTTCTCATCAGGGGATACCAGCCTGATGATGGGGCCCTGGGAATCTATGACTGGTAGGTGGAGGAAATCTGTCCTGACCTCTGTTTGGTTCCCCTGGGATGCCCTTGCGGAGATGTAGTAGTAGAGATCCAGGTCGCGGTTGATGACCATCGACCTGATGTATGTTTCCCCGTTCCGGAAATCGAAATCGGGGGCGGGCATCAGCCTCATGGACATGTTGAAAGGGGAGCCCGGATATGGGTAGAGGGCCCCTCCTGCCGTTCTGTAGAACAGATTTACCTTGGGGTTCCCCCTGGCCGGTGCATCGTTCTCGACGTCGAAATAGGTCACCTTGAAACTGAAGGTGTCCCCTTTGACGCCTATCTCCGGGTTTATCTGCGCATCAACAAGGTCCGGGGCATTTCCCTCCTCCCCGGATTCTGTGGTCCTCGTGAAGTAGATGTCATGCTCCCCGTTGTTCCGGTTGTCCCTCCAAGCGAAGCAAGCCTTGTCGTCCTCACCCACTCCGAAAGCACCCTGGTCCTGGGTCGTGTCCTGAATGTTCATGTTCACCGTGAACACGTCATCAAGCGTACCATTCTGATAGTATCTGGTTAGCTGGATATCGGACCTCTTATCGTAGAAACCGGGTGATGAGGTCCAGGAAATGGTGACATTTCCCGTTTCGGCCATCTGCACGGAGGGGTCGATCTGGGCACCGATGGTATGGTTCGGATGGACGCATTCTTCAAGGGAGAAGCCGGTCCCGTTGTTCTGCGATATTGCCATGTATATGTCGGAGGAGGAATACCTTGGATCCGACCATACGACATAGAGAATATCATCGTCCCCGGAGATATCGGGGGTGACCTGGTCCGAACCGGTCGGGTCCTTGGAGATCCTCACGGATGGATCGAACGACGAACCCCCGTTCAGGGAATTTGCGATGTAGATATCCTCATCCCATACACGATTATCGGACCACACGATGTGAACCCCGCCTTTCTCCACTGCGGTTATCCTCGGGTCGAGACATCTGTAGGAGCTCGATACGTCGGATACCTTGATGGCATTTGAAAATGTTGACCCGTCCTGTGTCTGTGTCGTGTAGATCATGGAGTTGACACCGTTGTCCCTTGTATCCTCCCATGTGATGTGGACCGTATCCACGCCGTCATGGTCAATATCCGGTTTGGTCTGGATACCTGTAACGTGATCCGCGACCTTCACGTTGGTGCCGAAGGATGCACCTGCATCAGTGGAAAGTGCCATGTTGATCATGTCCCTTCCCTCCCTGTTATCGGTGAACACGACAAATATGGTTCCCTCCGGGTTGACCGTAGCCCTTGGAAGCGTCTGATCGGAATAATCATCGGCGATATCGTCCGTTTTCCATGTGTCATCGACCCTGACCTCCGGACCGAAGGTCAGACCTCCATCATGGGATGCCCTTGAATATATGTCCCAGTTCTCGGGATCGATCTCCTGGTTCAGTTCCTGCCAGAAAACATACACATCTTTACCATGCACGACGACATCGGGATTCGTCTGCGGGGTTTCTCCCTCAAGGTCCTGGTTGATGAGAATGTCTCCCTCGAACGCGATCGAGGCCGTCACCCGGTCATGGTGATCGAGCATGAGTGAAGGCATAAGGGCCGCTGCCAGAAGTGTGAGCGTAAGGACCATCGCAATGGACCCATTCCCGGACCTGATCATTTATCCACCTCCCATTCATCATCATCGATCTCCTCTATGTCCATATCCTCCAGGTCATCGATCTCATCCATATCGATATTCTCCATTTCCTCTTCGTCAAGATCCTCATCCCCGGGACCGGGGAATTCCTCTCCCGCTTCATCCTCTTCGTAATCCTCCTCGTAGAGATCGTCTTCCTCCGTCAGTTCTCCCTCTTCCGTCTCCTCGTCGTAGGGGTCTTCCTCTTCCCAATCCCCGGGTATATCATTGAATACCTCGTCGATCTCCTCTTCGACCATTCGTGGAGGAAGGCTTCTCTTCTTTCCGGTGGACCCCTTCCTCTTCTTCTTTCCTTCCTTCTCCATCCTTCTCCTGTCCTCCGCGGAGAAGACCGTCCCGCATTTCATGCAGTATTCATCCGAGAGCTTGGCATCTGCCCCGCAATGTGGACAGTGTGGGACGAAATAATCGGATTCGAAGCGGGCGGGTACCAGGGGCTGAACGTCTCCGGCAGCTTGAGCGAGATCACCGGACCTTCTCGTCATGAATATGTATACGGCAATGGCCCCCAGGAGAAGGCCTATCAACAACGCAAGGATGAGATAGGGAAGGATCTCCATAAGGTCCCAACCATTATCTTCCCCGCCGTCCCCGCTGCCGGAGCCCTCCCGGTCCTGGACCACGAGGATCTGCTCCTCCGATGCCACTATATGGGCTCCGTCGGTCACCATAAGCCAGAGCCGGTGGGTGCCCACCTTCTCGAGGGACACGTTCAGGACCTTTCCGGAACCGATGGAATCTCCGTAGGGATATCTCTCCAGGTCCGAATACCAGGAATATGAGAGGTTCCTCCCTTCCGGGTCGGATGAGGGGGAACCATCAAGTATGATGCTGTCTCCCGAGTAGATGAAGTCTGTTGCAGGGATGATGTTGAAGAGAGCCGTTGGAGGCAGATCCGAAACCGTGACGGTCACCTCGAGCTTGATGGGGGAAGAGACGACCCAACCGTTTTCGGCAACGTCTTTGACCCTGAACCTCACGAGATTGAATGGGCCCTCGTCCAGCTTCACATCGATGCTCGCTGTGTAGAGTCCATAACCGCTATCTTCCAGTTCCGCCACCTGCTCCCATGGAGAATACCCCCCTACACCGTACTCTATCCATCCGGTTATTGTGGATACGGAATATTCCACCCCTGACCTCTCAAGTCCGGAACCGTCCTCTTCGATGAAGGCCTGTATCTCCTGTTCGGTCTTCTTCAGAACAGTGGTCCCGTTCGGGCTGAAACCCGTGAATCCGGGCAGCACATCATCGATGTAGATGGATATTAGATCGCTCCAGACCATATTGTCCGCCACATCCGAAACACTCCACTGGAGGTAGCCCCATCCCCTGAACCCCGGAAGGATCTCGATGGAAGGGGTTGCGCTTGCTCCCGCACCGGTGAGACCCAACTCCTTCCATGATGAATCCCAGAAATCGGAGGCCGAACCAACCCTGTAGGAGATCGATTCGAGCTTGAGACCCGACAATGAATCCTCCATGTAGCACTCGAGGTGCAGTACGGATGGGCCCACCATCAGCTCCATATCGCCTGTTATCTCGATCCCGGGTGCGACGGTGTCCATATTGTAAGAGTAGGGAAGGGACACCGTGGTGAGACCCGACAGGTCCGATACCATCCACTGGATGTAATGCCCGAAACCATCGGCCTGTGGAGCGGTTGCATTCAGCCTGAGGCCCCCCGGTATGGTCGTGAGTAAATTGACCCTCTGCCAATCCCCGAGGGTCTCCGCGTCCGATCGGTATATCCTGTACATGGCTGTCTTCGCGTCTATGCCCGAACCGAAATCCTTCACCTCTATGGAGAATGTATTGGAATCATCGTTGAGCCAGCTCCCCTCACCTGGAAGCGAATTCTGGAACCTGGGCTCATCCACGTCGATAAGGAGCGAGCGGTTGGTGAAAGGCCCGCGGTTGCCGGCTCTGTCATGGGCCACCATTGAAACGGTGTATAAACCACCGGGAAGCTGCACCAGGTCTCCAGGTTCGAGATAGTCCATCCTTTGAACCTCTTCACCGCTTTCGTCGAGGAAGAAAACGGTGTAATTGGAGATGCCCGATCCGCCCTGGTCAAGCACATCTTCCCAGTATACCTCGACGATCTGGTCGTTATCGATATCTCTGGCACCCGCCTCCTTCCCATCGGGGAAGAGGGTGAATGAGGAAACCGGGGGTGGAAGCACGGAATCCACGTTCAGCGTTATGGAGACGTTGCCATCCCAGAGGGAACCTTCGGGGATGGAGGTCTGGACTATTCTGAGATCAAGAGAGGGACCCGAGGCACCGTCTCCGGGAACCGTAACAGGAAACGTCAGTGAGCTTCCGTTGAGGACACCTGTTCCAATCCGGAGGTAATTGGTTCCCATCCCGGGCCTGAACAGACCGATGTCCAGCCCTTCTCCGGTTCCCTCGCCAAACTTTTCCCCGGAAATGCCGTGATACACCGTGATGTTCGATATCATCAACCCCGTACCGGCATTCAGCCATCTCGGCAGGGTTGTCCCGTTTGGTCCTGTCACGATCATCGATCCCGAGTCAAGAGATATTAGTCGATCGATCGTGAATTCCTCGTTGAGATAGTTGGTATGATCCCCCGAGACACCCGAGGCGGAGGTTGTTATGAACGTGGGTTCTGGCATGTCCCAGTCCACCGTCACGGCGAATTCGACGAACCATGTCTGCACTCCATCGTTCCACCCTCTGCTCATCTCGCTACGGACCTCGATATCACCCTCAAAATCACCGGAGGCATCCATCGAAAAAACACCCGTGGAGGTCTCATAGGCCAGACGGGCCGATCCCGAATGACCTGCGGAAAATACCTCCATGGAGACGGCCTCCACTTCATCATACCCGCCCAGAGACCTTGCCTTGATCTTCATGATATAGGGCCCTTCACCGGGAGCCATTATTGCCCTCTCCCTTCCGGCGATGGCCGGGACCGTATTGGAGTTCACTATCTCCACAGTGGATGCACGGATGGGCAGGGAAAAGAGATCCTTGCCTTCCCAGTAATAGGCACCTCCGGGAAATGATCTGTCGGAGAGGGGATCTGCTCCGGGCGCACCGATGAGGAGATCGATCCTCCCATCCATGTTCACATCCCTGGAATGGATGGTATCTCCTGCCTCGTCCCCGGGGGAGAAGCCGTATATCACCGGAAGGGAAGATGTGTTGATATCAAGCCTGTCGGAGAACAGTCCGGATGGGAATACATGGACGGCTCCTGTCCTCTCTCCGCTGAGTGGGTCCATGAAACCCTTGGCTCCGATGAATACCTCGGGATATCCGTCGCCGTCCAGATCGCCCACACCGAGACCGGAGCCGGATCTCTCCTGGAACTGGTCCCCCGAGATCGTAACATTGTAGTTGTTGCGGAGGGAGATGTTGCCCTTTGGAAGCATGGACGCAAGGTACTCCCCCTTCAGGATGTAGGTGTTTCCACCCTCGGTCACGCTTCGTCTGTATCCGTCCCCTTTATCGGTCCCGAGCAGCAGCTCGGGTTTTCCGTCCGCATCGATATCGCCGAGTTCCAGCTCGATGCCGACCTCGTCATAGGGCCAGGGTCCGAAGAGCCTCACCGAGGGCTCGTCGACAAGATCGATCTGGTTTTCCCAGTCAGCCCTTCCCCCGAGAATGTATGTCACACCCTGTCTTGTGATGGACCCGGCCTTTGACCGGGGAGCTCCTATCACGAGATCGTCGATCCCGTCATCATCGATATCACCGACAACGAGGGATTCACCAATGAACTCGTTATCCATTGTTCCGATTATCTTGACATCGTAATTGTTCCTGGACTTTATCGTGGTGCCGCTGAGCGGGCCGAACATTATGTAGACCATTCCGGAATGGTATCTTCCAAGGGTCTCGATACCGGTATCATAGGGGGCGGCGAAGGCAAGATCGTCGATCCCGTCTCCGTTGAGGTCACCCACGGCAACGGCCGCTCCAACCCTCTCCACGAGATATCCCTCGATGGCCAGATTGGGACTGTTCTCCATGTATGACCTGGTTCCACCCCAGTATACGTGAATGCTCCCTGCGTCGTTATAGAGTCCGTCTATCTGCGCCAGCGGGGCTCCCACGACGAGATCGGGATAACCGTCGTCATTCAGGTCGCCGCTCGTCATTGCACCGCCGAACTCGGAGACCTCCACGGCATCGTTGTACGATAGATCTGATTGCATGGAAGCCATGTACCTCCCGGACCAACCTCCGGGCTTTCCGAAAAAGAGCTGGGAGAAACCGGTCCGTCCGGACCCGCCTCCGAGAGGGTCGCCTATGACGAAATCCTGGAACCCGTCCCTGTCGAAATCATCGATGACCATGGTCTTCCCGAAGGAGGACGAGTTGAACATCCCGACGAAGGAGGCATCGAAGTAGCTCCTGCGTGAAAGCATGCTGAGGAAACCCGTCCCGGCAAGACCGTTCTCCTCGACATCCGCAGATGATGTCGAGACGAGAAGCTCGTGATATCCGTCAACTATCATCTCGCTGGATGCAACAGCATGGAATGAGCCGCTACCACCCGATATCCCCCTGAAGAACGAAACGGAATCGGACTGGTCCATGTACCTCTGGAAGGACACATCGGGATTGAAAAGGAAGGCTTCCCCGCAGTCGGGAACCTGGTTCCGGATACCGTCACCTCCGGGGGATGTCACGAGTATCTCATCCATTCCGTCAGAGTCCATGTCGAGCCCCAGGGTCAGCTCTCCGAAAAGGTCGCCCGAGTCCATGCCGTAGATTGTGTGGTTGGCATCGGTGCGGGAAAGGGAAAGCTCAGAGGTAAGCTTTCTGCCTTTGTATATGTCCACCTGCCCGGCCCATTCCCTGAAGGTTTCATAGGCCGAAGCATAGGGGAGTCCTATGATCATGTCATCCATTCCGTCCGGGTCCAGTTCTGCGAAGGATAGAGAGGCCTCCTGCCACCCACCGGTTCCGAGATCGATGCTTATATCCGGGTCGAAATCGTCACCTTCATGTACCGGGACCGATGTTCCGTGAGGCACACCGGGATAAATGGTGTTTCCAAGCAGGATGACCGCATAACCCCGTCCCTGGTATCTGTATGAGAAAGAAAGGTCCTCGATGCCGTCACCGTCGAGGTCACCAGTGGAAAGACCGTTCCCTATGTGGGTGGCGTAGATGTCAGCAGTGTTCATGGCCTCTCCGTAGTATCTCACCATCGACCCGGACAACCTGATATCAACGGAACCGATCCCTGAAGCCTGACCGGCTATTATCTCGATCTCCCACGAGCCGAAACACTCGTTCCCGAACTCGGAAAGGACAGGGTCTGCCTTCCCGCCGTATCCCTCGTTCCTGATGATCAGCTCCGGATATCCATCATCGTTGAGATCTCCTGCACATACCAGAATACCCAGATGGTCCCCGCCGTCCCTCCCGTAAATATGGGCGAAAAGGGCGGTCCTATCTATATCGATGAGGTTACCAAAAGAGGTTCTGGACCTCCCAGAGAGCACGTAGACCTCCCCTGAGTCCCTCCGGGCATTCGAAGGTCCGTCGGCAAAGGGGGCCCCTATTATGAGCTCATCTTTACCGTCCCCGTCCATATCATGGATGAAAAGGGAAGTCCCGAACTTGTCATCCTCATCCTCCCCAAAAATGATCAGATCGGCGTCATGATGGCCGAGAAGTGTGAACATCTCGTCAGGTTCTCTTGCAAAGAACACCATGACCAGACCCTCTCCGTCTTCTAGGTTGGAATCGGGGACGCCAATGACAATATCGCTTCTGCCGTCACCATCGAGGTCTCCGGAAGCCAGTCCGGTACCGAATGTCACATCGGTTTCGGCTCCCAGAATGGTCAATGAATCCTCCCTCCCCAGGATGAACTGCTCATCGGGGACCGCAAACAGGGGTTCGGAAAAAAAACCCGCTTCACTACCCTCCATCACCGGGATCGACTGAAGCAGAAATGTCAGCATAACAGCAATGGATACGATGCCAGAACTCCGGAACAAAACTCTTCCTCCTTCTTTGAAATGAACGGACCCCCGGAAGTACCGGGGAACCTTTCAGGATACTTCGTTTCCATCAATATATAATTATATAAGTATTATGGGGCACATCTGAATTCCAGGCCCGGGGGCGCTGTTGGATCCGAGAAGCATCCATCCGTAAAAGTGCGCCTAAGAACAGCCGCATGATGAGGGCGTTCGATGAAGGAAAAGAAAATTGTCAGAAGGTCCCGGATGAGGGTCGAGGACATTGGGCTCAGGATAATAGACGACAGGCCCTATCTTCTCAGAAAGGCCTGCCATGGGGACCCAATGAGGTCTTTCTGGTTCGGGGGAAGACCTCTTCCACTGTGTGCAAGATGCACGACGATCTATCTTTCGATCCCTGTCGGGATCGCACTTGGGCTGATCCTGGCCTTCATCGCGAAACCTTCCATGTTTGTCGTGACAATGTTCTTTGTTCTGCTTGTCTCTCCGGGAGTTCTGGATGGACTGACCCAATATTGGTTTAAAAGGAGATCGAACAATCTCCTGAGAGCATATACGGGCTTCCTTTACGGAACCGGTATCGGACTGGGAACGGTCTACATACCATTTGGCGTTCTCGGTCTTCTCTGATCATTCGGTCTCGTATGAAGGAGCCACTTATTCCGATTCCGATGAGTTCCCGGAACCGGTCAGAAGAAGTTCTTGCATTTTGGACAATACCAGGAATCAACCCTTTCCTTGTAGCTCATGGATGTGCCGCATACCGGACAGGATTCCCCCTTCTTCCTGGACTTCTCCTGGTTCATGAACATGGTGTCGTAGGAAGCCTCCTTTCCGAGGCCTACGTCGTCCGGTCTCTTGAAATCGAACTCGTCTCCCTGGGTGCGGGCAATGTTTTGACCCGTCCCGCACTCGGGACACTTGTCAGCCTTCTTTGGTATTCTTGCCCCGCAGTTCCAGCACTTCTTTGTGGGTTTCTTCTTGCCGGAGGGCTCTTCGGACCTTTCAACGGAAGGTGCGATCTTCTTCTTTTTCATCTTCTTCTTTCGGGGCGGAGGTTCGTATTCCTCTTCTTCCTCCTCCTCTTCCTTGTAAGATGACCTTTTAACCGGTATTACCTTTTTTTTTTCTTCTTCTTGTGCCGTTTTTCTTCCTCTTCATGTCTGCGCTTCTTTTTCATCTTCTTCTTCCGGGGCGGAGGTTCGTATTCCTCTTCCTCCTCCTCTTCCTCCTCTTCTTCCTCCTCCTCTTCTTCCCTCAGGACGCCCTTCCTGCCGCATTCATCGCAGACGAACTTCAGAGGTCTTTTGCTGGAGCGGATCTTTATGATATTCCCGCATTTGCACCTGATCTTGAGAACCTCTTCTTCCTCCTCCTCTTCTTCCTCCTCCTCGTCCTCTTCCTCTTCTTCCTCCTCCTCGTCCTCTTCCTCTTCCTCTTCCTCCTCGTCCTCTTCTTCCTCTTCCTCTTCTTCTTCCTCTTCCTCTTCTTCTTCCTCTTCCTCTTCTTCTTCCTCTTCCTCTTCTTCTTCCTCCTCCTCCTCGTCCTCATACTCGTCCTCTTCTTCCTCCTCCTCCTCCTCGTCCTCCTCGTACTCGTCCTCTTCTTCCTCTTCTTCCTCCTCGTCCTCCTCGTACTCGTCCTCTTCTTCTTCCTCCTCCTCCTCTTCGTCCTCATACTCATCTTCCGGAGGTGCGTGGGCCCTTCTGGCTTTTTGAGGAGCACCTATGACGAATATCTCTTCCTCATCATCATCCAGATTGATCGGGCGATAGGTCGAGGTAACGGCCCCCTCATCGGCTTCACTTTCAACGTCAAAGCCAGAGGTGTCCTTTTTCTTCTTCCGGGACGCCTCCTTCTTCCCGGGTTTCGTGGGTTTCTTCTTTTCCATCTTCTTTTTTGGCTTCACGGGCTCCTCTTCTTCCACCGGTCTTCTCTTCTTTTTCTTGGGCCTTTCAGGAGCTGCCTCAACGGCGCTGAGCTTCTTCTTGCCCTTTTTCTTTTTGGGCCTTACGGGTTCCTCCTCTTCCACCGGTCTCTTCTTTTTCTTCTTCTCCGGTGAGCCTTTCTTCACCGACTTCTCAAGAGTCTTTTTCTTTGATGAGGTCTTTTTGGCCTTCTTCTCCGGAACACCGTACTTTTCCTCGTATTTTTTTGCGAACTTGGCTGCCTTCTTGGCAAGATCGCCCTTGGGCACCCAACCGCATTCCTGGCATTTGTTGAACGGATAATCCATCTTGGCTTGACATTTCTTGCAGGGGACCTTCATCTCTTCCACCTCGGGAGTTTTATACCATACATCAGGAGATTAAAATAAAAAGGTTTTGTAGGTTTTGATGTGGTTTGGTTGGCGCTCGGGCGCCCGGAGTTGGTTTTGTTCATAGCTAGCATGGTCTGACCCTCAGATCGATCCATCATCCATGTCTGGCGGTTCGATGCCAGTTTCCGATTCCCACGGGAGGGGCCCCTCTCCTTTTTCATCAGGTGGTTCGGTTCGAGATCCCTTTGGCTTCACAGGTTCATCGATCTTTCCGGTATCGTCGCCTGAAGGGAGATCTTCCGGTTCCTCGTCCATGATGCCCTCATCCACCTCATCATCCGGAAGCGTCATCCCGCACTCTGGACAGTATTCCATACCGGTTTCCAGGGGGGCATTGCAGAATGGACATTCCTGCTTGTTCGCCTCTTCCTGTTCTGACCACGTTGGCTCTTCCTCCCCTGCCTGCTTCTCCGCTTCCCTTGCAGCTTCCTCCCTATCCTCCTCTTCCTCCTTTTTACGCTTTGACATGAGCACGAGGAAAATGACGATAATTGCTGCAATGAGTGCGATAACTATGATAATGACCAGGATGAAACCCAGATTACCCACATCTTCCACCTCGGGGACCGAAGCGGGATCAAGGGGGTCAGTATTGCGCTCGTATTCCTCGAGATTGCTGTATCCGTCTTTGTCCTCATCACCATTGGCGTCAGAAGGCCAGTTGGGATCAAGTCCGTTTTCCACCTCCCACCCATCGGGCATTCCGTCATCATCCGAATCCCAGATGGCCGGATCGCTTCCCCTCTGATATTCCTCCAGGTTGGTGAGGCCGTCGTTATCAAAATCTTCCCCCGCATCGTCCGGATTGGAGGGTGACAGAAACTCCCGCTCGCGCTCGTATCCGTCCGGTATGCCGTCTTTGTCGGTGTCTATACTCTCAAGGGGTATTGTCGTGAAGGATATCTCCACAACTGGCCCGGGATTTCCGCTCAGATCGAGCACCGAGGTCAGTTTAAAGATGTATGTTGAATTGCCGGCCAGATCGTCCTCCGGATAGTAGGTGATCGTATCGTTATCCTCATCCAGGATGCTCTTAAGAACTGCCTGCGTTTCCCCCGTCTTCAGGGTTGGCACAAGCCTTGACCATTTCAGGGGTTCAGAGAAAAACAGAACAATTGAGGGGCCAAGGTCCACGTCAACTTCACCATCGCCCGGTGTTATGCTGATGAGCTTTGGAGGGTCAAGGTCGGGAACGACAACATTGATGATCGTGGAGTATATATCAAAGTTACCGGCAAGGTCGTATGCCTTGACCTCAAGTGTATACTGCCCTACATCCAGAGACATCGAGACCTCCTCACCGGACAACTCCTCGAAAACCTCTGTATCGTTCTTTACCACCCACTGGATAGAACCGATGGGGCTGTGATCCTCGACATCCACCGACATCTCGATGGTATCCGTGAAATTGAACGTCCATGTGCCTCCCTCCTTCACATCCATCGTGATCTCGGGAGGGGTCAGATCGACCAGAATACCCGTCGAGTTCCAGGGCCCCTCATTCCCGGAGGGGTCAATGGACCTGAATTCGGCCTCATGGATCCCCTCGGAGAGGTAGAAGTAATAGGTGAAGATGCCGCCGTAGGTGGTCCACCTCTCGATCACTTCGTCAGGGTCAACGAATTCCTTGCCGTCAAGAAGGATCTCGATCACGGTCCGGTGCTCACCCGACACATTGACCTTGAACCCAACCAGGGTGGTGTTGAAGTATTCGGAATCGGGCATGTACTGGGTGCCCTCCAGCTTGTACAGTTCTATCATGGGTGCAGGCGGAGGAGTGATATCGAGGGTCCTGAACTTGATGGGAGTGATGTTTGCGCCGAAATTCGGTGTCTCCGCATCATCGTATGGTCGTATGGTCGCAAAGAGATCTGTCTCCGAGGGAAGGCCCTGCAAAACGACAGAAGTTGCGTATCTGTCCTCCAGATGATGAGATATCTCGAAGTTACCGCCCTCGGACCAGACGTAGATCCAGAATCCCATCACGTCATCGCTCGAACTTCTGTTCCATCCCAATTCGACCCGATCACCACCAAGGTCCTTGAGATGCAATCCCGTGGGTGGTAACGGGGGTGTCACATCCATTGTCCTGCCGGTGACGCTTTCCGTGTACCCAAGATCATTGGAATGATAATCCTCCGCCTTGATCCTGAAATCGTATGATGTCTCCTCGTCCAGCGGATAGATCACGGCGCTTCTTTTATCGTCTCCTGGTTTTATACCGAAGGAAAAATCGGCCTCGAAATCCTTCTTGTAGTCCAGCAGAAACCACATGAGGTCAGCAGGGGGTTCAACCATATCCCAGAAAACCTCGATGGAGTCCCCGGTCCTGTTTCCGATCCTGAGGTTCACGGGCCTGGGAGGTGGAGTGAAATCCATTGACCACTCCATTGCAAAATTGTCCCCGACGAAGAGCCCGGGATCGTCGATATCGGTGCGCCAGGCGGCGCCACCTGTGGAATAGTTCCACCTCATGGTGACCTCCACCCTGACGGAAGAGGTTGACCCCATGTGCTTGTATTGATCGACAGGAATGGGGGGCATATACCCATCAGGACCGGTGGAAATGCCCGTTGTTGCGCTCTCGTAGATGGTCCAATCATCCAGTTCGTTGGGATACTTCTCCCCTTTGATCCGGATCCACACGTTCTTGACACCCTCGCCCGTGTAATCGCTGAAAGCCCTGAAAAAGAACCACTTACCCTCGTGCACTTCCGCCCCTACCGAAGCGGTCACATTGACCGGGGCATCGAAGGTGCAGTTGACGACCCAGGCATAGGCACCGCTCATACCCCTGAAACCGGCTGAGTTTCCCTGCAGGGTGGAATTGTAGACAAAGGCTTTGGACCCCATCGACATTGCCTTGACCCCGCCTGCGGAGCCCGACATCACGATGTGATCAAGGTACCCCAAACCGCCATTTGTGATGTTTATTCCATCGAACTGGAAGGAGACGTGCGATCTCTCGAAAAGAATGGGAAAAGACCCCGTTCCTGGAGCCCGGATCACACCCTCAACGGAGATCCAGACCGAAGGGGGCAATTTCACGGTGACCCCCGGATCGATCGTAAGGACCGTGCCTGCCGGAACCGTGACGTTGCCGAGAAGCTCCACTGGTGAATCCGTGATGGTCCAACGAGTATCCAATGAAAGCTCCCCCGCCGGAACCTGCAACCCGCTGACATTGTCTGGAAGCTCGGCGATCAGTAGCCCCGAAAGGGAGGCAGCGAGAAAAAACCAGATGACAAACGTGACTATACCCGGACGAACAACGGACGACGGATCTGTTTCCTTCAACATGGGACCACCTCTCGAGCGACCACTCCACATGGATCGATGGATAAGTGTGAAAATCTATAATAAACCTTTACCGTGAACGGGCATGTGCTTCAACCTGGCAGGCTCCAGACCCAGCCATTTCTTGCAGGGTCCATCCTTCCACTTATGATCCCTCTTGTCTTGAGCCTCATCAACGTCCTCACTGCGCCATCGGGGCAGTCCTCGCCTCTCTGGTTAAACTCGCGCTCGAGTTCGGATGTTGTCATCTCACCCTTCTCTCTCAATATCTCCAGCACCTTTTCTTCATCGGTCATCAGATCCCACCTTTCCCGCATCAGGCCGGTTCCGGCTCCTCCAGGGCGTATACCACTTCGGGCTCTGCATTCTCTATCATCTCGATGTCATCGTCTATGGAGGTGTCCGGGGAGATCTCTGGATCCTCCAATCTGTTCTTGAGCTTGTTGCTGAGCCAGATAAGCAAAGCGATGGCAATGGCCCACTGCGCGAGCATTATAAGGAAACCGATGATGCCTCCCATCCACCACTCCTCGGTGGGGTCGGTGATGGTCTGGAATACGAACCATCCACCCATGATCAGGAGCTCCAAGGGGATCACATACTTGAATAGAACATCGAACCATTTTCCTATCTTGATATCGGAATACTTACTGTTGATCACGTTCTTCCTGAACCTGGTTATTCCGTATTTGAAGACCATGTAGTAAATGAAACCGCCGGAGACCACCAGGCCAAGACCCCAGACGAAATCCTGATTGTCCAGGAAAACAGGCAGATAGGCACGATCGGCACCAACGGGAAGGATGATGAGAGCCGAGGGCAGGCCCAGGAGAAGCATACCCACGGTGAGCATCCTGATGGTCTTCTTCCTTTCCCACCCGGCATCCACGAAGTTCTTGACCGCGTTCTCGTAGGTGGCGATCATGGAGGTCAGGGCCGCAAATGCCATTGCAAGGAAGAAAGCGATGGCGATCAAACTGCCTCCGGGCATCTCACCGAACAGGTTCGGAAGATGGATGAAGGTCAGTCCAGATCCCCCCTCCGCTATTGCGTCCTCGGCCGCGCCTATGTTTGGAGCCATTCCGAAAACAGTGGCGAATATCATGATGCCAGCAACCAGTGCAATGGTGGTGTCACCGAGGCCTGTCAGGAAAGTGTTCAGGTTCGTATCGTCCTTCCTTCTGGTGTAAGCCCCATATGTGATCGCCATACCCATTCCCGCGCTGCATGACCACGCTGACTGTGCCAGGGCCGATATCCATGTCTTGCCGTTCAGGAGTGAATCCATCTTGGGTGTGAAGAGGTATGCTACGCCCTCCATCGCTCCGGGCAGGAGAAGGGCCCTGATCATGCTTGCTATCAGGAGTATGAAAAGTGCTGGGATAAGTATCTTGTTTATCCTCTCGACGCCCTTTTCCACCCCCCTGTAAACGATTATGGCTGTTATTGCGATGGCTATTACCTGAAAAAGGACCACAAGAAGCGGAGAGGCGAGAAAGGATTCCCAGGACCCCCTTGCGTCGCTGAATGAGACGCTACCGGTGAGCGAACCGTAAGCATACCTCAGCGTCCAACCCATCACCACGGCGTAGTAGAACCCGATGGCGGTGGAGATCCAGGCCATCCACGCCCCCATCCAGGCCTTGTTCTTCCCCAGGAACTTGGTGAATGTACCCATGGTTCCCTTCCTGGATTTCTTTCCGGCATTGAACTCAACGAGAAGGATAGGGATGGACCATGTGAACAGAAAGATAACATAGGGGATCATGAAGGACCCTCCCCCGTTATTGGCAACTTCCTTGGGGAATCTCCAGATATTCCCTGTTCCTATGGCAGCACCCAGGGCAGCCATGAGGAGGCCCCACCTGCTCGAGAAACCCCCGCCCTTAGTTTCCAAGGGCGTCCCTCCGCCTCTGGGACCTCATCGCCTTTACGATCCCGCCACCGAAACCTCCCCAGATGACTCCGAGGGTGAAGAGCAGCACCATCCATGTCCCGAAGCTGAAATCGAGATGGATCCCCGTTTCCTCCTGGAATAAGATGACATGTGTTTGATATGGAGCGTAGAGAGGCTCGGTTATCCTGCCCCCGTTCGTATCCACCATCTCGAAATAGTAGCTGAGGGGTATGTCCCTGTACTCCCTGGGAACAAAGGCTGTAAGATTCCCCTCCCTGGTTTCGGTCACGGGTAGGGATTTCCATGGTTTATCTCCCCATCTGTAGTGAAGTCTCGCCTCATCCGGAGACCAGGGAATGGGATAGCCCTCGTCAACGAAGGAGAGCTCGATATCCATGCCATCCCTGCCCGCCCGGCACACGGTGGAGTTCTCGTTGAACCTGACATAGCTCCCGTACGGGTTATCGGCAGAATGGATGAGATAAAGAGAGGGCAGAAGGTTACGCTCGCAGTGTTCGATTATCTCGTCCGCCGGGATATTGTGCTGCCTTCCAACCTCGAACGTATATCCGAAGGTCCCGTATTGGGAGTAGAACCAATCGTTGAACTCCCCAGTTACGGGGTAGAGTTCATATCCCTGCATTGGGCGATACCCGTTCATCTCTGCCATTCTTGTCCCTAGCTTCTCCAGAACAGGTGCATCCCTTGGAGGCTCGGGTGTGTTCCCCCAGGGCCATAGAATGAGCTCCGAATAAGAGTGGTAGGTAATGGCAACGGGAAATTGATGACTGTCCCCTAGCTTCCTCATAGCGATGGTCTCCAAAGAGGAGAACCCCCCCGCAGGGTCCTCATCAACCTCGCCGTCGTTGTCGTTGTCCACTCCGTCCCATGGGTCCTCATCCACACCCTCATCAGGTCCCAGTGGAAGGTAGCCTGGTGTGAGGTCTATCTGGATTATGGCATCCCCATCGTTGTCCACATTGTCCGGGGGGCCCCTGTAGGAGGACCCGCTCGTGACCACGACATTGCTGCCGCCGGCCTCGTGCCACGCCCAACCGTAATTCCTGTTTATATCCACCCCGTAGGATATCGGGACCAGGTCCGGAGTTATGATCTTGGTGGGGCCGAACTCGTTCACGTAGTTGGGCTCTCTGTTCTTCCTCCACCCCCTCTCCTGCTCGTGGGAATACTGGACCCCGTCGGCATTCAGCATCGGCACGAAATAGGTCTCCCTCGTGTCCACGAGGTAGGTGGCCATGGTACCGTTCTCGTCATCCCCCCCGTAGTGCTGAAGCAGAAAATTCAACACGTAGAGCGCGACCTCGTAGGATATCCACTCATTTCCGTGATGGGCCCCCACGAGTAGTGCGTTGGGCTCAGATCCGGGATACCCATCATCCTGAAGTTGAACCCTGTCGCTGACCTTGACACACCATATCTCCCGGCCTTCGTGGGTTTGGCCAATGGACCAGAGCTTCACGAGGTCCGGATACGACTGTTCCAGGAACATCAGATGTTCGGTCATGGTGTTATGATCGAAATAGGAGGTGAAATTGGAAGCCTCGAGAATCCCATCCTGTTGTGCCGGACCCGTGGTAAGTAGGTGCGAAAACTCCGGGTCCCCTGCCGGTATTGCAGTGGCTCCAGGTGAGACTAGGAAAGCGGAGCTGACCAGTATCACCATTGTCAGGATCGTTCTCATGGCGGGCCCTGAGGGAGGTGGTCCCTGCATCGGGCTTGTAAGGTGGCCAGATGATATATCGTTTTCGATTTTGGGATGGATCAGGTCTTATGGGGTGCATTTCAGCCTGGAAAACGGGGTTGGTGCAGCTTTCGGTGGCCTCTGCATCTTCGAAGACCCTGCGAAGACCTTGACGGATCCGAATGACATCCTTGCAGGGGCCGCTCTGACCATCGTAGATTTGATGGGCGGGCTGCCCGGGAGCGCTTTCGCGAGCTTCAAGGGGTCCCGTAGCCGGCCGGTGATCCTGTTCTTGACGGTCGGGTTCAGGAGCCTTATAAATCCCCGGAAACCTGCACTGGAAATGGCCCCTAATCTTGAAATATGACCACTCTCATATGGCTCTCTGTCCCGGGGATGGGACATATTTTGGAGCAGTTCCTTATGGGAGATTGGTGGCGTAAACTGATCCCAGACAGCGTTAGCTTTGGCTCCTGGCCGGAAGGCCGTCAGATGCAGGAAAAGGGATGCATGCATGATGGGGGCAAGGGCAGGTCCTATGTGATCCCGAGGACCTTGGGCAGCCGGAGCGAGGTGAAAATCGACGGGGACGGGCCTACCGATCCTCTGGTGCTTTCCAGATTGTTTTCGAGTATTTGCTCTTCCGGGGATGTGAAGGATCTCATCGATGTGCTTTCCCGGGGGCTGCCCCCCGTCGTTCCCTTCGAGGTGGGGTCCCTGAGATGGATGCAGTTCTCCTCCTACGGCGAGGACTGGGGTATGGAGCTTATCGAGGACGAATTCCCGGAATCGATCGATTTCATCGCCTCGGGAAATGTCATGAGGGGCGCCATGGATCTGAGCATCGACGATACATTGGAGAAAACGTCCACAGGTCATGGAGAACGGTGCATGGAGACGATCTGCAGGGCCAGAATGGACAACGGTGACCCGGTCCTCATCAAACTCCGATCGGGACTCATGGTCCCGCTCTCCGGAGGGGGCAGGGAGGTGGGAATGCTGTCGCTGTTCTCCTCCAAGGAAGGTGTCCTTGAAGGGATGGAAACGGACCCCTTCCTCTCCCCCCTCTGGAGTGCCGTCGGTTCGACCCTGGCCAGGGTGCTCGAGCTCTCTAACACCAGAAGCGAGCTTGAACGCTCCCGGGAGCTCCTCGACAGCTCGGAGGACCTCCTGGTCCTCTGGAAATCCTCAAATTCCCTGTGGGAGATAGAATGCAACCGGAAGGCCGAGGGGTTCATCAACAGACCCGATCTATGCCCGGGAATGATGGAGGGGCCTTTCTTCGCCCCTCCGGGCAGGGAGTGGGAGAGGGCAAATTTCGCATGGACAAGGGCATTCGAGGCAGGAGAGACATATCAGCTCGACCTCCAGCTCATGGACCCAGACGGGAAATTGGGTTCTTATCTCTGTACATTCTCCCCCTATATGAAGGACGGCGGCGTTCAAGGGGTCAAGATGACGGGGATGGAGATCGCCAAGCTGGACAGGGCAATGGGCAACCTCGAGAGATTGAACAGGGGGTACAGGCTCATACTTTCTGTGCTGACACATGACCTCAAGAATCCTCTCTCGGCCGTATCGGGCTACTCCGAACTTCTCAGATACGACGACGGATCGAACCAGGAGAGATATGTGGAAAGGATCCATAAAATGACCTCCAGGATGAACCATACACTGACCCTGGCAAAACTTCTTGCCGAGGTCCAGGAAGGGAAGCTCGGGGGGGATCTCGAGGAGATCGACCTCCCCCCTCTCATAGAAAACTGCATCGACATGCTTCAGCACAGGATGGATGGAAGGAGATTCAACTTCATCCATGTCGGGAGCAGTTTCAGTATCAAAGGTCACCCATTCCTCGAGCAGGTCATCATCAACATTCTGGAGAACGCGCTGAGGTACAGCCCGAAAGATTCCATTATCGATATCGAACTGCTCACCGGTATCGATGGATTGACATTATCGGTGAGGGACAGGGGAGAGGGCGTACCCGATGAATACAAGATGTCCATTTTCGAGAGATTCGAGAGGAGCTCGAGGAAGGACGGGATCTCGGGGACCGGCATGGGACTTGCCATCTCCAAAGGGATAGTCGAACTCCACAAAGGACGGATCTGGGTCGAGGACAACGAACCCTCGGGTTCGGATTTCAGGGTTTTCCTGCCCTGGGATCCGTCCGGTTGAGGGGGCCGGGATCCACTCCGGTCCCGAGAAGCTTCTCGTACGAGCCGGCGGTGAAGTGGATCAGCAACCTGTTCTTAGCAAGGGAGCCGAGTTCCAATGCTTGGTCGGTGGTAAGATGGACACCGTCGGCCCCGAAACCGGGTTCGGGAAATGTCGCCTCTATAACCGCAAGGTCGCATCCCCTTACAAGCTCCTCGAGAACTTCGGACTCCCCCGTGTCGCCCGTGAAAACAACTGTTTCACCTTTCGCCGTAAGACGGAAAGACAGGGAAGGCAATGTCCCACCCACCGCTCCCGGTCTCGAGTTCCGGTGAATGGTGCTTCTGGCTTCGATCAGGACACCCGAGACCACCATCCGGTCCCGGTCCTTCAACGGAACCAGATCGATATCGAAGAGCCGGTCCTCCCATAGATGATCGGAGAAATGGTCCACAAGGGATTCGATGGGATCGCTGCCCTCGGGATACACCACCGGAAGCGGTGACCTCCGGCCCAGAAGCTGAAGGAAGTTCAGCAGGGTCAGAAGGCCCGCATAATGGTCATAGTGCCCGTGGGAAATGAGGACGCATTTCACCCCCTCTCCCGCGTTTTGGAGGTCTATCCGCGGCGAAGGGCCACCGGCCTCCCTCTGATACCTCTCGAGCTCTATCATGTCCCTGACGGTGCAATCACCGCACTCCACGATGAAACGGCCTTCCGGCGCGTCGAGGAATATGGAGGTCGATATACCGGCAGCAGAGTAGATCGAGGCGAGGTCGAAGGTCTCTCCTTTCCATGATCGGAGAACTGGCGGAGGAGGCAGGCCGTGATCGGACATGATGGTTGAATGCATTACCCTGAGAAAAGATTGTCTATCCGTATTCGGGGATGGGCTGCCCCCTCGACGCCCTTTTCCTGAGATTTCTTCGGGATCTCCTCTTTTTTCTGGAACCCACATAGATATCAGTTACGTTCTGTGAGAGCCTTTTCCTGAGGCTCGATCTCTTCAGATATCCTTTTTCAAGAGCGTTCTCAACGAGCTCCCTGCCTTTTTCGGTCCTTATCACAGGGGCCCCGAACGTGACGTCGGAGAGTTCCGATGAGTAATCCGTGCAAAGAAGACACCTGCTCCATATGGGCCCCCGGGCGAACACGGAAAGATAGCTGCCGATCGGGACCACCCTGGAAACATGCTTTCCTTCCTTCAGGTCCGCTTCGAGACCTATTCTGGTTCCCGCTACCTTGTGTGCCGCGAACCCGGTTATCTCATCCGGACCTATCCCAAGAAGGTGAGATATTGAGGTCCTCCAATCCCCCTCCGACATCATGGGCGCCCCACAGTTGAGCCCGATGACGTATTCCACCTTTGAAGTATATTCAGAAGCCGAAGGGTCATCCATCATTTTCCTCAGAGCATGAATGTGGCAGGGAAGACCGACAACCGCGATCCTCTGGATGGTGTCATCCTGTCGGGCTTCCTTCAACAGGGTCAGTACAGGACTGAAAACATATTTCGAAGAGGCGAGGGAAAGTACCTCCTCCCTTGTCCGGGCGATGGCAGCGCTCCCCTGTGACAGGAGTCCCTTTTCCCCCCAGCCTGTCATGAGCGCCGAATCTATCAGCCCTTCCTCGAGGGCCGCGATGAGAACCGATACCACCCTGCCTCCGTAGTAACCTGCGCGGATGAACTCCGATATCGAGGATGTCAGATGCGCCCGTTCCACATGTATTCCCATCCTGGTCCCAAGACCGGACCTTCTGCTCCTTCCGAAAAGCTCCTGTTCACGGCGGGACAGGTCCACCCCCTTCCCCGGGCAGATCCTCAGGCAGGTTCCGCACCGGATGCAATCTCCCCGAAGGGCGATGGAATCCTCCTCGAAAGCCAGAACGGAGACAGGGCACGAGGCGATGCATCCCCCGCACATTGTGCAAAGACCCGTATCGATCACGGCTTTCCTTAGATCGTTGAACCCCCCGCGGACCATTTCCGAACCCATGTGTCCTCATTCCTCCGTCAGGTCCGGGTCCTCGTCCGACCCGTCCTCGACCGACATAAGATCGTCCTCATAGAGCTCATCCGCCATCTCGAGCTCTTCTTCCACCCATTCCTCGGATTGGCCCCTTCGAAGGATTACCAGACCCATGAAGAGAAGTGCGATCACCGCAAGGGATACTCCGATCCCCCCGAGTATGTACTGGATCGTGCTTCCATCCGCGGTCTCATTGTCATCAACATCCCCCTCAACTGTAAGGTTGAAGGTGACATATACCGTATTCAAACCGTCCGAAACGGAGATCCGTATGTGATGATGACCGATGAAGGACGAGGAGGCATTCACCTGGACCCATCCGTCGGGGTCGATCCGGATGAGAGAAGAGTTTGAAGCGAATTCCAACGTATCGCCTTCTTCATCCTCCACCTCGAGCCTAAACCTGGATACATTCCCCACCTGCGACAGCCGATCGGGAATCGGTTTCAACACCGGAGGGTCGTTCACCTCGATCACGGTAATACGCAGTATCAGCGGAGTAACACCACCTCCTGCATCCCTGATCTCCACGATCAGGTCCATCGTACCGGTATCCTGCTGTCCGGGAGTCCATCGGATAACCCCGGTTGTGGAGTTTATCTCGAACAGACCCTCCGGATGGTGGAAGGTGACAGGATCGCCTTCAATGTCCGATGCCCTGATCTTGAACGTGAAAGGGGAATCCTCCAGCAGGCTCAATTCGATCATACCCTGGACCGCATCCAATGCCCGGGGAGGATCGTTCACCGGGGCCACGGTCACGTTCACGAGGATCGTGCTGGTCGAGAGGCCGTCCGTCACCTCGAGCTCGAGCAACTCCCTTCCGTACCAATCAGGAACGGGAACGCATCTCAGATATATCTCTCCTCCTTCACCCGATTCGATCCTGCAGGATACGTTGACAGATGATGAGATGCGGACCCTCAACTGCTCCGTTGTGTTGTCCGGATCCTCGAAAAGATCGTCTATCCTGACACGGACCCCCTCCGAATCCTCAACCATTGCCAGGCCAGGTGCCTGCCTCCAACGGGGTGGGAGATTTATCTCCAGCAGTGACTTGACCGGTTCATCGGTCATATCGTCAGGGTATCTGTCGTCCACGTCCATTTGGAGGTAGAGCAGATTGGTTCCCGCGGGAGTCTCGATGGGGATCGTTCCGTTCCACCAACCGCCGACAGCGATCGGTCCCCCGAATACCGGCTCCGATAGCGCCGATCCGTTCATCTCCGGATCCCCCAGAAAAACCTGAATCGAGAGCTCACCGGGTGCGTCTCCCAGGTTCAGGATGCGAAAATCCATCCCTACGGGTGCACCGGGCGATGCAATGTTCGTTGGCCGGATGACCCCGGAACCGGGCTGGAATGTGAGGTCCGGTCCAGGGGTGTCAAAGGTCACGAGCAGCTCGTTGTTGAACCTGTCTATCTCTGCCGAGACCGAATCCACGTATACCCTGAACGAATGATTTCCGGGCCTCATTGTCCAGTTCCACCCTGTCCCGATCTTCGAACCGGCGGGAACGTCCCCGAGGTAAACGGAAGCATAGGGGTATGTGGGGTCGCCGTTCCCGCCCTCCATTGTAACGTACATTACGCAGGAGGTTGCGGTCATCCCGCCTATATTTTCGACATCCACATTTATCGTGAGCTCCTCCCCCGGCACGGGGTCCTCGGGTTCGACATGGTACAAGCCAGAGATCGAGATATCCGATATGGCAGGTTCAACCGGATACCTGTAGAAGGACGGGACCATATTATGCCGGTCGAACGTGATGTTTATCTCGGTTGAATCCCCCAGATAAAGGGTCTGGTTCACCCAGCCGTTTGAATCGCCGCTGAGCGTGGTGTAGATCCTATCATTGTAGATCGTGATACGGGGGTTGGGAACCGGGACCAGGTCCCTGTCAAGGACCTGGAACCTCACCATGTGCTCCCCGGTGAAGAACGTTTGCCTGAGGGAGGTCTTCAGCATGAACCTGGAGGCCTCCTCGGTGTAGATGTCAACGTATGGGTCCCCCAGCAGTATGTAGGTATAGATCATTCCGAGTATGGTCTCCTTTATCTGCAGGGAGGGGGAGAGCCATTTGTCCTCGTACCGGTCCTTCAGAATGAACAGGGCCCTACCCGGTCTCGTCTCGCCCTCATCGAGGAACAGTTTCCAGAACTCCCTGTCCAGGTACCAGTTCCCCCATGATGATGTTCCCTCCTCCCCCCGGGCACTGGTCCCCGTTGATGAGATAAGCCCGATGATCCCGCCCGTTCCCGAGGTCAACCATGTCTCGAGGGACCTGTCGTTGTAGTATCCCATGTCGAAGAACTTGGCCGTGTCGCAGGTGGAAGCATACATGAACGGCATCATGTCACCGTTCTCGAAGAGTTCGTGGTCGGAGTATCTCATGGGTTCGTTCCAATCGTAGTCCTCACCGTTTCCGGTAGGGGGTCCGTAATCGTTCAGGGCATATGCCTCGTACCTCGCCTGACCCACGAAATTGATCATCGAGGCGCCCATGTTGAACTCCGAGAGCATATGGCTCCGATCCAGCGTATCCCTTCCGTCACCGACGGTGTAGTTGCCACCCGATAGCTGGGGATAGTCGTAAAGACCTCTCACCTCCAGGTGGTCCGGAAGGTTCGCTTCCACCTCCTTGACCACCTTGTAAGCGTTGGATTTGTAATCATAGTATCTGTAAGGGTCATAATCCCTGTTCGGGGGCTCCATCAGAGACCCCCAACTGAGGTGTCTTTCCATCCAGCTGCCAATGGGAGGGTTCTTCTCGTACCTCAGAAGCTTGGAAACGTAGTTTTCCGCATGCTCCCCGTTGGACGCCGGAACCCTTCCGACATATATATCCCAGTCAAGGTCCCCTTCCAGCTCCCCGCTCACGGAAAATTCACCGAACCTCCCGTCACCGTCGTCGTCCCAGTCGGAATCGAGACCGGCATAATAGATATCCGAGTGGTAGTAATTACCGAATGGCTGACCCCTGTCAAAAGCGTAATGCCAGAGGGGTCTCGGCATGAGATGTTCCGCATCACCCATGATCAGAAGCCACTTGAACGATGTGAAGTTCCGATGAAGGGCTCTCAGGAAATTGTGGACCTTCTGCTCCCTGTCAGCTCCCGAGAAATTGCCTTCGATGCTCTCGAAGGTGTACACCCTGGAAGGAAGCCCCATCCTTGTCCGGTGGACCGCCAGAGGCAGGACCTCCTCCTTGAATTCCTCCGGACAGAGAATAACATATTTGGGGTCCAGATCGGGAAGGAGGATACCCAGCGGAACCTGGGAATTGTTAAGGTCGACATCTCTTGAAGGACCCGTTGAGATGATGTCGCCCTCCCCGTTGAAGGCATCGGGTTGAAGGGAAACGAAACCTGTGAACGTGATCATGAGCAGAAGGCAGACCGCCGTTCCCTTCGAGAATGCCACGGAACTGTAGATATCGTTCATTTCGGCCCCACCTGACCTGCCATCAACCGGAACCCAGATATCATTTTCGGTCTTTTGTGAAACCATTCTCCCGTATACACGATCGATCCGGAAAGCTGACCGGTTCACAGATCATCCGGTTGAATGTTCTTATCCGCACCCCACCCGGGTATGGACCTGAGCCGGGAATCAACAGGAAGGTAGTATATACGGTATACCATTGGATCCCTGTCCAGGAAGAAATCCATCCTCTCAATGTTCGCCCTCAGGGTGAAGTTCGACCTGACGAAATCAACGAAACCCGTCATCTCATCGAGATGATAGGTTATCACAACAACCTCGACCGCATAACGTATACAGGTCTCGTTAAGCTCGTCGTTGGTGATCTGCGGGAACTTCAGAAAGGCGACGTTGACGAGGTTGGGGGGTATCAATCTGTCCGCCTTGGCAGGAACAATAGGATCCCCTGAAATCACGAAATCACCCTCTTCCGTGATCTCCATCACCACCTCCGCCGCTCTGTCTTCTATGGCGGAACCTCTCTCCTTCACCATCCAGGAAAACGCACCTCCGACAACAGCGGCTGAAAGTATCAATGTTACCTGGATGAAGATGAGCGCTCTCCTCGCGAAGTGTGGATTGCGCTTGAACCTCTCTCTCCTGGACCACCACCTGGCAACTTCTATGACACCCACCCCGGCTGTCAGGGAGATCGTGGGGGATAGAAAAACAAGGTGGTGCATCCAGGTCGTGGACTGGAATATGAAAAACAGAAGATAGGCTCCAGAAATGATGAGTATGACCCCCTCCGGCCTGAAATAAAGTCTCTTCACACCGAAGATGAAAAATGGTATTGCTCCCAGGTTCAAAAGCATGAAGATCCCGAAGAAGGACACCCTCTGGGTAAAGGGGAGAACCGGTCTTTGCAGTTGGTTGAGGAATATGCCCTGGACTACATCTCCGATCCCGTACCTGGCCATGATGAAGAGAACGATCAGCGTATAGGACAGTGTGAATATCATGAGATGTTTGATCCTTACAGACCCGTATTTACTCGGTGGAAGCAACCTCTCCAATCCGAACCTCCCTACCGGGCCCCAACCGGAAATCATATCGAAAAGGAGTATCAGACCGATGGTCCCGGTTGCGATCACACCGAACAACTTGATCATGGATGAGATCGCAAGGGATATCCCCATGAGAAGAAGCGCTCTCTTGCTTCCGCTCTGCCTGAACTTCACCAGAAACGCCACACCAAGGGACACCCAGAGGAGACAGAACATATCGAGGGATGCCAGCCGGGCCTCGTGGAGGAACATCAGATCGAGAGCGACGAAGGCACCGGATGCCACCATCACATGCCTGCCCCCTATACGCCTTCCGGCCCACATGACGAGGGCCATTATGAAGAGCGAACATACTGTCGAAAAAAGCCTGAATATGACCGGGTCCGCCTCGATCATTCCGTAAACACTCAGCATCAGAGGGGCCTGGACGGTGTTTATCTGGCTGTAGAGATCGTAACCGAAATCCCACATCCTGCCGGCCATAATGTCTATGCCCTCATCGACACCGTTGGGTATTACTCCTCTGGAAATGTAGAATAGCCGGGGTATGGTGGCGATAAGCAGGATGACAATACCCAGGTAGAGATCGCTGTGCCGGGAATGCAGAATTCTGTCGAGGGGAGATGAAGGCTGTTCTTTCCTGCCCCTCCAGTGTTCCGAACTTCCATGACCTACCATCCGCCATACCTGCTGGTTTGAGACCTCCTTGCAATATAATCATTTTGGTGATTCAGGGCTAACTTTTTCGATGAACAGGGTCCAAAAATTGTTCCACACCATATATATGGTCCCATTCAGTTATGGTCCCATCAGAGAATACCATCGAACCAGAGCCCTGTATGGGAGCGGTTCGGTAAGGAGATTAAAAAATGGACCCTGTGAAGGAAGGAAATGATGGAAAGAAGTTCTTCATCACCACAGTTATCACACTCGGGCTTGTACTCTTACTTGTGGTCCCCCTCATCGCACTTATACTGGTTGGCAGTGGCGGAGATGAGGATGAGGTATCCTACGCGGATGGGACAGATGCTGTGGTCGGGGATGCCCCCATGACCGCGGAGACAAGAGAATTATGGGAGGATTTCCTCGATTCCGCACCCTCCGTAACGATACCGCCTTCGGATGTTGTCTCCTCCACGGCAGGGGGGGATCTCGAACCGATCTCCTCCCTTCCCGAAGGCGTGGTGGATCAGGGGGGGGCCGGACGTGAGGATCCCCCTGGCTCCCTTGACGATGGCACCTCCGAAGATGCCACCAACGATGATAAGGAATACAGCGGTCAGACCGGGGATCCGCAAAGGGAAGTGGAGGAGTCGGACATAGTGAAGACGGTGGGTGGCAGGATGTATGTCCTCAACCCTTACATGGGTTTGATCGTTGTGAACATGGAGGACCCATCCGAACCTTTCATGGAGGGAAGGGTGAACGTTCCCGGCACCCCCATTTCGATGTATATCGTTGATTTCCTGGGCTTCATCATAGTCTCGAACGCGCCCCCGCTCGTGAAGGGGGAGGACATATCCAGCGGCAGATTGTACATCATCGATCTCTCCGACAATTCGGAACCCCGTGTGGTCAAGGCCGTCGATATCAACGGATATCCCATGGACAGCAGAAGGGTGGGGGAAGTGATCTACGTGATATCCAACGAGTACAACTACCAATACGGCTGGATCGAACCGATGACAGGTATGAGGGACGATGTTGTTGAGGTGAGTGTGGAAAGCTCCGAAGAGGGCGAGTATGGCGAGCAAAACGATAACATTCACATCGTCTCGATTGCATTCGGCGATCCCACCTCCCTCGGGGAGGTTGACAGGGACATCATACCCGGCGATGCCGGGGAAGTTCATGCAAGCCAGCTTGCGATATTCATACCCCGGGCTTCCGGCGACTGGGACGAACCCAGGACCGGCTTCACATATGTGGATATCTCCGATCCCGAAGGGGATATCGAGATCCGGGACACAATAACCATCGACGGCTACCTGCGGGACAGATACCAGATGGACCACTACAAGGGAATGTTCAGGGTTGTGACCCAGGAGTTCCCTGACTGGAGGGAGAGGGGCGACCAGTTCCCGTCCTCGACCTTGTATATAATAGATGCAAGGGACCCCGATGAGATGGAAGTGGTTGCAGACCTCCTCATCGATGATGAGGGCAATCTCATGGCCACCCGGTTCGCGGGAGACAGGGCCTACACCATTCATCTTCCGGAAAGCATCGACCCCCTCGATGTTATCGATCTTTCAGTACCTGATGATCCCGAGCTGACCGATATCCTCGAGATCCCCGGATGGGTCGAGCATATGGAGGTCATCGGCTACAACATAATCGCAATAGGTGTGGATAACGAAGACGGGCGCAAGGTCGCACTGTACCTGTTCGATGTTTCCGATGCGTACAACGCTGTCCAGCTGGACAGGGTCGTCTTCGGGGATGGTTACACCTATTCCGAGGCGAACTGGGACCCCAAGGCGCTCACCATCCTGGAAGACGAAGGGTTGGTGGTGATCCCCTATTCCAGCTACAGCTGGGATTGGAGATACAACAGAGGATACGAGAACGGTATCCAGCTCATTTCCTTCGATCTCGAAAAGGGTGAGCTGGAACTGGAGGGAAAGGTCGCCTCGACCTCCGAGATCAGAAGGTCCAGGGTCGTTTCCGGTAATCTGGTGACCACTTCCGACAGGGTCCTCCAGTCCATCGATTTCCAGGATCCTGCAACCCCGGAGGTTGAAGCCGTGCTCTATCTGGCCTCGAACGTTGCAGATGCCTTCTTCTCGGATGGCAAGCTCGTCACACTCCACCAGCCGGATTACGGTTCCTCCGGAGCCCGTATCATGGTTTCCGATATCGACAACCCCTATGATCTCAAGCTCGAGACAGGCCCTGATGGTCTGCATTTCGAGGGCATGAACAGGGTCGGGGACCAGGTCTACATCAAAGGCATCAAGCAGGGGGAGGATGTGGAAGGTGGTCCCGTCTGGGAGCTTCACAGGTATGATATGTCCACACCGCTCCAACCCGTGCATTACACCGTTGCGACCGTGGAGGTCCCGGAACGGTTCCTCAGCGAATACTACTATGGCAGTGTCGAGGACACGAGAGAAAAGACGGACGGGGATGAAGAGGAGCCTGTCCCGGATGAGACGAGAGAGACCGTGAGCATGGTCTATAATGACCCATTCTCGTGGAAGGTTCTCAACGATGGTACCGTGGCGGTTTACTCGCCATATTACGAATATTACTACTACTTGGATGAGGAACCTGCCAGCGATCGGCCGGTCAAGCGGATCGATCTTGTCAGGTGGACCGGACCGGATTCCCTGGAGAAAAGAGCGGTCAACCTGCCCGGTACCTATTACCTGCAGGAGGTCATTGGGTCCTGGAACGGCATCATGGTCTCGACGCATGATCACGCCTCGGGTGATTCCATCATCAAGGCGACCTTCGAGAATGCCGAGCCCGCGGTTTCCGACAGTATGACGGTCAAGGGAAGACTCGTGGGTGTTTCCGATGATCTCACCCATGTGTACACAGCCCTCGATTACTGGATGGAGGACGAAAGCCACAACACAATGAACATTTACGACATCTCGTCCGGAGCGGCGGTCTATCTGATGGGTGTTGAGCTGGAAGGCCCGATCGGGTCCGTCGATTTCCAGGGAGACAGGATGATCGTTGTTTCCCAGGGCTACTACTGGTATTATGACTACGGCTACCAGGAGGACGGAATCGTCTATGACGAGGGCGAGATGGTGGTCGAGGAGAGAAAAAGCGAAGAAGGTTCCTCCGATGAAACGACATCTCCAGGAGAGAGAGAGGAGTTTGTCCCCGAGTACAAGACCAGGATCCATGTTCTCGGCTTAGAGGACGGCGTCTACGAGACAAGGTCCACCTACACCCTGGAAGGTATCTACCGATCCTCCAGGCTTACAGATGATGTTCTTGTAATGCAGTCCGGTTACACACTGATCGGGGTTGACCTCGGCGGCACCGGGATCTCCGAGATGGGGCCCTTCACCGCATCAGGGTCGGTAATGGGTGGGGATATTCTGGATAACAGGATCGTGCTTGCTTTGGGCCTCTCCGGCATCGAGTTCCTCAACATCTGAAGCGGATATCTGGAGGCTGCCTTTCCCAAGTTCTATCTACCTTGAGGTAAATTAACCGTTAAATGGCGGAGATCCCCCGACACAGCTGGTACGTCAGGTTCAAGGAAGAAACCGGTTTCATATGGGAGCATCCGGCCTTCAGATACTGGAAGATGTCGCGCTACACCAAACGCTCTTACCGGAAGATGTTCAAGGGTCTGCTCCTGTCCCTGAAGGGACTGGCATACCTGCTAATACTCGTCTCGGCGCTTTCGGAGATCGGTGACATACCCGTATCCATGGTGATCATCTCCGTCCTCATTGGACTGAAGGGGGTATACAACCTGATCAGGGGATCGTACCTTATGATCAGGGCCAGGTTCCTTGGAAAGAGATCACGGGGTGAGAGGGGAAAGAGACTATGGAAATACTACTTTGCCTGGACGAACACAACCTTCCTTATCATCCTTCTTTCACTTAGCTTCCTGTTCATCACCGAGCAGCTGAGTCCACCCCACGAGATCGGGGGCTACCTTGAATGGTTCGTATGGCCCTTTATCTACCTCGGGATGATCGTCCTGTGGTCCGTTACCGTAAGGTCGATGCTCCTCGGTGGAGCCAGGGCTTTCAAGGTGGGCGACAGGCTCGCCAGGGTTAGACACGATAGAAGGTTGATCTACCGGCTTGGGGGTAAGAGCAGGAAGGGATTGATCGCTCTGCTCCTCACAAGTTATATCCCCGTTCTCGGCCTGGTGTTCATGATCGCTTTGATCTCTCTCCTGAAGCTCCTTCTCAGGTGGCTGCTTGAGGTCGTATTTGACCTGCCAACGGCAGGATCCATCGGGGAGGAGCTGCTCGAGGTGACCGCCGGAGCGGGACTCTCTCTTTCGGACCTGAGCCCGTTCTTTGCCAGCTGGTACGGTCCCATATTGTTTTACATATCGGTGGTTTCCCTCATAGTTGTGTTCTCGAACCTCCGGACAAGGGCAATGCTCTCGACCCACTACCAGGAGACCTTCCAGTCATCAATGGGAAGACGAATAGGTCTTGTGAAGGAGCTCAAGAATAAGAAGAATGAGGAGGACTGAAGGGTCATTCCCAATCGTCGTCCCATCCGGAACGTTCATCACCATCATCCTCGTCCTCTTCCCATTCCATGCCTGCATCCTCGATGGCAACACCTGAGCTTTTCCGGTACACCCGGATCAGGATGAAGGCCACGAGTATCACGATACCCAGGCCTGCGGCCGCCGCCACCACCACGGGAATGATATTTATTTGATCCAATAGGGTTATTCTGTCAGAACTATCGACCCTCAGGGTAATGTTCTTCCTCATGGAGTCTATCTGACCCATGGAGCCGACAAGAATGGACAGGCGGTAATCCCCCTCCGTGACGTTTTTCGGGACCGTGATGATGATGTCAAAACTTGGACCTTCACCCGGTCCGACCCGGGTGATCTCGGCTGATGACAGCTTTATCCATCCCTTGATGACCTCCGAGGACGATATGGCTATCTGGACATTGTCCTCAGTGTTCCCGTGGTTCTCGATCCTGACCTTGATCGTCCTGGTGGTCCCGGGTTTCAGTTCCATGACGTCCCCCTCGATCAGGAAGAACAGCCTTAGATCGTAGACCTCCGTGACGAATACGGAAGCTGTAAATGTCCGGTTCTCCGAGGAACCCAGGCTCCTGACCGTGATCTGAACGGTGAATTCTCCCGCAAGGGCTTCTTCCGGGATGGATACATTGAATCCAAGGACATGCTCCTCTGCCGGTTCCAGGGTCCGATCCCAGTCCTGGATATCCGCAGACCAACCATCGGGGACCTTGACGTTAATTCCGTAGGTGTCGTTCACGTTTGCAAGGTTCTTCAGTGTATACATAGCCCGGAGGGAGCTTCCGGGGGCCCCCCTGTCTGTTGAGAAACCGCCATCGAGGTTGTAGCCGTAGCTGCTCTTCACGATCACCTCGAGGTCGATGTACTGTTTTCCCGTTGTGGAAAAGGGATCGATCTCGAGCATGAACCTGTAGGTGCCGTTGAGGGGTTTGTCGGCCATTATTTCCACTTTGAAGATCCTGAACGAACCCTTCTGCACGCTGAAGGTTCCCGGGGTGATCGAGGTCGTCCAGTTCCCGTTTCCATGATCTGTAAAGGTTGCATTGTAGTAGTCGAAGATGTTTCCCAGGTTGGTCACGTTGATCTGAAAGCTTGCCGTCTCTCCCGGGTAGATGCCCACCGCAGGGTTTGAACATTCTGCCCTGAATCCGTAAACACTGCCGACGATGACATCAAAGCTGGTTTCCCGAAGGATCGTCCGGGCGGTGGCGGACAGCCTGACCGTGTAGAGGCCAGGGTCAGTCCCGTTCGGCGGGTGGACCCACATCCGGGTGTTCTCTTCGTTGAAAGGGGCCATTTCAATGCGATCTCTGGTGAAACCCAGAACCCATCCCTCGAGCCTGCTGCCGCTCCAGCCAAGGTCGATGGTCAGGTCCGTGTTGGCGCTCGATACCAATCCGATCTCCACGGAAGAATTTTCCCCGGGCAGGATGCGGATATCCGGTTCAGCGGACATGATCGTGAATGTCCTATCCTCATCAACGATCACCTGTAAAAAGGTGCTGGACCCGGCCTCGGTGGTGTTCGATGATGCTTCGATCGTTATATTGTAAGCCCCTGAAAGGGTCATGTTCGGAAGGGTGAACTTGAAAGGGAACCGGCTCTCTCCGAAGGCATCCACATCCACCATGAACTCGTTCATTCTCACTTTCCAACCTTCCGGGAGGTCCGGGAATGATATGTTGAAGGTCTCATCCCCGTTCCCCAGGTTGAGGAATTCTATGAAACCCTCAACGTCTGATCCCTGGGACGTGTGTGCGATAACGGGATCGGGTTTCATGCTGACCCCGTGCGTGCGGAGGGCGTATGTATGAAGCGTTGCCCTCTCTGACCCTATCAGAAGAAGGGATGAAGCCCTGAGGACCACGCTCCTCTCCTCGGCAGCCTTGACAAGGGGCGGAGCATAAAGGTCGACGTAACCCTTGAGGGACCCTCCAGGGGGGAGGAGGGCTCTTTCGAGACTGAGATTGACGGTCCAGACGTGGTGGTTGTTCCCCTCCACGGTCACATTCAGTTCGAGGTCGGCATCAATGATCCCGGCGTTCCTGATCGTGAAATTTACCCGGATCTCCTGGCCGGGTGGCACCGTCACATTATCGGCCGAGAATTCCAGGTCCACCCTGTTACCGATGACGCCTCCCACCATCAGGGACGGGTCCCCGAGCAGCACGTATTCCGTCACCGTCTTGTAATCGGTCACACCGCTGATACCGATGTTCCTCACATAATCGCTCTGGGCCCTAGCAAGCAGCTGGCCTGCGGTTCTCAGACCGTCATAGTATGCCTTGTTTATCCTGACGTTCATGTAACCGGATGTTACCTGGGGATAGGTCACCCCAGCCGAGCCGTAGCCGACCCTGGTGCAGCCGAAAGAAGCTATGCCGCCTCCATCGGGGTTCTTGTGAAGGTATTCGCCCAGACTGTCCCTTTCCCTCAAACCCCTCCCCGGAGGATAGTAGTATTGATTGTAGATCGGGTCCACACCCTTGATCGGGTCCGAGGCGTTCTCGTTGTCGAAACCGTGGGTCAGACATGCATCCATCACCACGATGGGTAGCATGTATCCGTTCTCCTGACGGTTCGCGTCAAGACTCGAATATTTCGATGATAGCGCTCCCGCCACATATCCCCAACCATTGTACTCGCCATGGTCCGACATTATGACGAAACCCGTTCCTCTGTCTATTGTCCTTGAAATGTTGTCGATCGTCCCGTCCGTTTCATAGTGGGTGGTGATGTTGTATCCCGTATGGTAAAAGCTCGAGTTGATGTATTCGCAGGTGATCTCTCCCTCCGCCCCGGTGTATTCCGTGAACGTATCGGTCCCGCACAGGGTCACATTGTTGAACCAATCTGAACCCCTGGCGTTCAGCTCGTAGCCCTTGATCTTCTGGACCATGGACCTGTACTCCTCAGGGGAGCTCGCCGGTATCCTTCCCACGTAAACGTCCGGGAGCAGGTCCGGATCGTCGTTCATTCCCCCGCTGTACTCCCCCCAGAGATACCGAAACGACCCCGAATCATGGGCGTTCCAGTTGGAGAACGTCGTTGTCCCCTCCTCGAAAATGTCGGAGTAGTAAAGGTCCGATGGCACGAAGGCGCCGTCCGTATTCTGGTCACCGTCGTCATCGAATCCGTCGAGCACCAGTATGTGCCGGGCAGGGATGTAGTTCGCGTCCCCTGCGAGGACAACGAAGTCAATGCCCCACTCGAGCCTGGCAAGGTAAATGAATCTCTTGATCTCTTCCTGCGTATCGTTCTCGGCTATCTCCCAGTACAGGTCATCCTCGATGGCCGAGAGATTGACCACCTTTGTGTCCAATCCGGTTGCATTCCTGTAATCCGCATAACCGACCGCATCCTCCGTGAGCTCGTCAGGGCAGAGCACGAGAACATCGTAGAGCCCGGCTGTCGGGGTTCCATTCCGGGAGATCTGGGGTGGCTGGTACTCGACCCGAACCGAACCGGAAAGGAGAATTTCGAACCCTTCTCCCGATGATATCACGGGTGATATATGGACAGAAAGGTAAGCCTTGGTCTCAAGGGTTTCATGGTCGATCCCGGTCCTGATCCTGTGATCCATGAAAGATCCAGGAGCTTGAACCTCATCATCGGGAATGAACCCTGCATGATCACCATGAGGAGTTGCCGGCGGATTGTGACCCGGTTTTACGGGGATATCCGTGTGAGAGACGACCTGGTCCACAAGGGACACCGAGACGAGTCGACTCCCGAGGGGCAGTTCCAACTCCAGGTTCTCTCTCGGTAGACGGAGGAAGGAGGGCCTCGGGTCGGTCTCGATACCACATATTCGGAGTTCCGGTCCGAATGGTCCGTCGGAAACATAGGGGGCCGAGAGGTGCAGCTCCATGAACTCCACCTCCCCTACTTTTATCACCTCATCATCGGCATCTCCGGATGAAAGGCGCCCGGATGCATGTATACGCCCTACGGGAATGAGGAGCGATACCGTCATCAGAACGAACAGAACCGTCAATGCGCTGCTTTCTTTTCTCCGGGCCTTGATCATGGAATATCACCGGGCATCCAGTTCTCGATTCGTATCATGAAGCAGGGTTAAATGTTTATTGTTGTTTGAGGAGATGCATCGATGATGAAAAGATTTTTCACGACCAGAGGTCCTATCCGGTCCCATACGGACCGGTGACCCTGTCTTGACTCTGTCCATGTTCCTTCTGATGCTCGCCCTCATAGTTTTCGGGTTCGTGATGAGCCTCAAGGGATACATCCTTGTCACGAGGTTCGTCCGGGCAGTGGGGGCCCTGATCCTGGGTGTTGCCTTTCTCGCCGCGTGCGTTGTGGCGTCATCCCATTACCTTTCAGGCTGGCCCGTTGCTTTGATAGGGGTGATCGGTGCAGTTTTCGGAGCCTTCACGGGCTGGCATTATGCAACCAGAATACTCTGGGCCTCGCTTGCCATGGCCGTCTTCACCCTCGGTTGGGTCGCGGGGTGGAAGCTCGGTGTGGAGCTCGGCGGTGAAGAATGGGAGATCATCATCGCAGCGCTGGTCTCCGGTTTCCTCTGCTCTCTGATCTTCAGCCTGTTCGCAAGGAGGCTGATGGTTGGTGCCACTGCCATGATCGGAGGCGGCATGGCATCCGTGGGGTCTTTCTACATCTTCCTGGAACGGGTTAATGTTTCCGAGGCGGGGCTCGCCTCCGTCGCGATCTTCATGATGCTTTCGGTGATGGGATATTTCATCCAGGAAGAGAGGAGCAGGGCCTCCGCCGCACACATCCGGGAAAATACAACCAGAGAACGCTAGTTCTCTTCCTGACGCCGTTTGAAGAATGCCGAGGATATCATCAGAACCAGCATGCTGGCAGCAAGGGATATGATGACAGAGGATGTTACATCATCCATGTCAACCTCACCGTCCGGTTCGCCTGGCTGAACGGCCGGTATTTCTATCGATATGTCCGTCACCTCCACCGTGGGCTCCCTCCATGGGGATGATGAGTTTCCCACGGGTGGAGCGGCGAGGGATGCGGCAACGGAAAGTATATACCTTCCCTCCTCGAGCTGAAGGGGGAGCAGTACCTCTCTGGAGCTTCCCGGTCCTATCTCGGTCGCCAGAGCTTCGGATACGATCACTTGGTCCCGGGGGTAGCCGTTGTAAAGGATGAGATGGACGACCCTGGCGGTGACGTTCGAAGGGTTATTTACCCAAACCTTGAGACCCTTTCCCGGATTGATGCTTGACCGTTCATCATCGATCCCGGTGATAACGACCCGGGGTTCTGTCAGTACATTCACCCTCAGCCTGAGGGAGGGGTCCGATCTTCCTTCGGACCCTTTCTCCGCCGAAAGGCCCGCCATGATATGGTATGACAGGACACCCTCCAGGGGGTTCAGAGAAAGGTTGAACATGTATATCCCACCCGGGTCGAGATCATCCACGTACGAAATATTGGAAAAAAGCGTGGTCCCGTTCGGGTCCGTTACCTCGATCCATGCCCATCTCAGGGGAAGACCCGCGGACATGTCGGGATGAGGGGATCCTGCTCCGTCGAAAGATATGTTCAGGGGCCAGATACCAACATTCTTTACCGCAAGCTCAATTTCAAGAGGCTCTCCCGGGCCTATCACCCGCCTCGATCCAAGGGAAACGAGCTCGGTAAGGGGCATGGATGCCACGCTGAGGCTGTGTGCGCTCTCCCCCTCCGGCAGCCAGGAGGGGCCCTTTATTACGGCCCAGATATCGTTCATTCCGGGATGCAGGCTGATGTTCATGATGACCGAGGTCCGGGCCCCCCCCTCTATGTCAACCTTCGTTGAGTTCAGAACGGAAAAAGTGCTCCTTGTCCTCAGGTGGACTGGTTCGAAGACACTTCCGGGAAAATGAAACGGGGGTGAAGGAAGCGACGAGCGGACCTCCAGGTCCCATTTGCCAATATCCACCATACCCCAGTTCTTCAGACCTATAATGACGGTTGCATTCGGGCTGTTACTGGGAGGTTTCAGCATCTCCAGCGATTCGATCTCCGGATCGGGAATGGCGGAAAGACTCACGAACATGCGGGACCGGTGTGCCGGTATGCCTTCCAGCGGAGGTGATGTCCTTGCCACAAGCCCCAGCTGGAACTCCTTGACCGGGACAGTGAAGGACACCTGGACCCTCTCCTTCGACCTGGTGAACTCAACGACCCTTGATTCCCAGGGTTCCTCATTCGTCCCTCCGGTATCCCGATCCCTCATTCGCCTGTGGAGATCGACCCTTACAATACCCGTCGGGTAGAGTGCTGTGCTTTCCAGCAGGATGGTGGCCTTGACCATCTCTCCGATGGAAAGACCCGCCTGAGGGTCAAGGTCGATGGAAATGATATCGGCGCCCCATGAAAGGTTCACCACCCTGAACGGCCCCTCATTACCATCGGTCGGGACCGGTCCCGGCTCCGCCCTGTTATATGAAAGAAGAAAGAGTCCGTTCTCCGTTGCCCGTATGCCGGGATCGATCTCGTGGTCGAGGTTGTCCGTTATGCGCATGGGGGATGTCCAGGCATCCTCGAGAGGGCCTTCCTCGTTCATGGAAGAGTAGATATCCCCTCCGGGTGTTGAGTGGTCCAGCCAGAATACATGGCTCAATGATCCGTCCTGGACCACCATCCCCGGGGAACCCAGGTAGTGGTCCGACCCGATGAGGGTCATATTCTCCACAAGGGGCCCGGTTGTACTATCGCCTCCCCCAACAAGCAGCAGTTCGTAAGGTCCCCCCGGTTCGGATGCTGTCATCGCCATTACGGGGAAGGCATGGCCCCCTCCGGCAAGACAGTGCTCGTGGACCCGGAGGGTCCTTCCCGTATCCAATTCCATCGATGATGACCAGTCACCTTCTCTCGGCCTTGTGGCATACCTGAGGGTCGTATTGCAGGAAAGCCATGATATCCAGATATCTCCCATTGGTGAATACCAGATGTCGGGTTCCTGATCCATCACGCTGTCATCGGTCAGTGCCAGAGGAGCCGACCATCCGGACCCGTCGAAGGTGCCTACCATTATTTCCCGGTCCGACAGGGTTCGGGGGTCCCCATCGAGGTCCCTTACCCACGCGACGGAGAGCTCCCCGTTGTAATGGTCGGCGGCCATGGTCGGCTGAAGGTCCGATGAGGACGAGGGATAAAGAGGGAACGGCCCCGATGAGAAATTCCCGCCGCCGTCTCCGAGGACATACATCAACCTCATGGATGATGCTCTTTCAATGTAATCCTCGGCATAGGATGCCTCTGACCACAAGACCAAGGGTCTGCCGTCGTGTGTGTATTCCAGATCGGGAGACGATTTGTAGGTGTTGTTGCGATAGACCTCGAACTCCCCGTACGGGTCGCGCAGGATCAAACGGGTCACTGAACCCTCCTTCAGGGATAGCTCCAGTTGGCCGATGGAATCATCGGGGGAGAGGGCAGTATCTGTCCCCATACCTTGCTCCCACATATTCCAAAGGGAAGGCTCCGGGCCGAGACCGAGCCCCAGGTCCGTTATGCTGACGGTATGGTTCTGGAGGACCCTGGTGTGATCGGTCCAGATATCATCCTTCAACACCAATTTGCCCTCGATCGAGGTATTGAGAGCTATCTCGGTGAGGGGGCGGTCCATTCCCGGCAAGGGTAAAGAGTGAACGTCCTGTGATCCGCCCTCCATGTCGATGGCGACCTCCACCTCCGTCTCGGGTGTTTCGTTCTCCCCCTCATATCTCATCCTCATATCGAAACCTATCGTTCCCCGGATCAGAGGCGAAACGGGCAGATCGATCCGACCTCCGAGAGGTCCAGGCACGGAAAGCATCCTGCTCCCGATCAGGGGTGAGAGGTCAATGACCGCCTCCTCAACAGCTTCGATTGCCAACTCCATCGGACCTTCGGGTGATGGGTGGAATGTCGTCCGGGATCCTGAAACGGAGATCGTATCCTCCCCTGCCGAAACCCTCATGGTGCAAACTGTTTCCAGAGTGGTCGTCCCGTCAAGCAGGACGAATAGCGAGATGAACAGTTCGCCCCCCCCGTCGAAGAGAAGGATTGGGTCGATCTGACCGATGCCATCAATTGTCGGCCGGTAGGTATCGGTGGGGATATCCAGATAACCTGCCCCGATGTAGCAATCCTTGCCGTTGTCGAAATGGATCTCGGACCCCTGCAGGTGGTCGAGTATGCGGGGTTTCTCCACAACATTGACATGGTAGACCTCGGTCCGAAGCCCGAGACCCGCATAGGTTGCGGTTATGGTAAGTTCATGAAGCCCGGGCTCCAGAGCTCCGGGGTTGAAGATCGCAGTGAAATCGGAACCGGAAGTATGAGCGGCGTATTCCAGGAGTTTTCCGGATACCTCGATATAGACCCTCATAAGGGAGGGGTCGTCGACCCCTTCGAAGCCGAGGTCAAGGTCCACATTATTCTCTACCCCTGTTATGTAATCGCCGAACATTCTCTCCGTTCTGTTACCGTCCTTCTTCGAAGAGACCTTGACGAGCTCCGGAAGTTCGATGGAGAGTAGCTTCACGTTGTTGGATTTGCTCCTCTCGAACTCTGTATTGTCATTGTCAAGGACGACCCAGACCGTATGTGGGCCATCTATCAACGGGTCCCACCTGAAGTTCTTCTCGAAGAACCTCGCCGGTGAAAGTATCGGGATGGGAAATGTACCCACGATGGAAGCGTTCTTCCACGGTTGACCGGGCTCATCCATTATGACAGCGTTGACAAGGGCGGAGGAGGAGCGACCGATGTTCATGACCCTGAGGTACCCCTGGAATCCGTCCCTTGTGGGTTTTATGGAGAATTCCGAAATGGCAAGATCGGGGGCATTGCCAAGATCGCTCTCTCCCGCTATCAACGACAGGAAAGGGGCCCCTGCGACGATGAAAAAAAGAATGAAGTTGATGGTCGTCCAAAAAGGACCAGGTCTTCTCATCGAACTGGGATGTTGCTTAGGGATAAAATGGTTTCTGAAGGACGCCTTCAGCAGGCTTAACCCTACATCTTTTAATAGGAAAACCTCTTTCGGCCCTTACGGTCCAACCCTGGACCGTACACAGGAGGAAAGTTCCATGCCAGAGAAGATCGAAGCGCTGGTCGACGGCGGAAAAGCATCCGCCGGACCCCCATTGGGCCCCGCACTGGGCCCGCTGGGAGTGAACATCGGTCAGATCGTCAACGAGATCAACATCAAGACCAAGGACTTTGCGGGTATGAAGGTGCCCGTCACCGTTATCGTCGACCCCAAGACCAAGGGATACATTATCACGGTCGGGACTCCTCCAACATCCTCCCTCCTTCTCCAGGAGATGGGGCGGGAAAAGGGACCCGGAAGTGCCGCCGATTCCATTGACATGAGCATCGAGAAGGCTATCAAGGTCGCCAGGATGAAGAGGGACGCACTCCTCGGTGTCTCCCTCGAGGCCGCACTCAAGGAAGTGCTAGGGACCGCTGTGTCCATGCATGTCACCGTGAATGGAAAGGACCCCCGGGAGGTACAAAACCTTATAAATGAGGGCCATTATGCAGCCCTCCTCACCTCTGAGTGAGCAGATCAGAAGAAGCATCCGATGTAGGAGGAGCACGGGTTCGAAAGGACCGCCTCCGACCAACTACACGGGGTGTGTAAAAATGGCAGACAAGGAAATTATCAAGGCAGTTACCGAGGCACTCAAGAATGCCCCGGAACGCAAATTCCACGAATCCGTGGAGCTGGCCATCAATCTGAAGGACATTGACCTGTCCAACCCCAAGAACCGTATCAACGAGGAGATCATTCTCCCCAAGGGACGGGGGCGTGAGGTCAAGGTCGGGCTCTTCGGAACCCAGGAGATGGCCCAGAAGGCCAGAGATGTGGCGGACATGATCATAGCCGCCGAGGACATACCGAAGATGGCCGAGGAGAAGGGTCAGGCCAAGAAGAAGGTTAGCCAGATCGACTTCTTCGTCGCCGAGGCCCCGCTCATGGCAATAGTCGGTAAGAACCTTGGTGTCATACTCGGCCCCAGGGGAAAGATGCCAAGGCCCATCCCGCCAGGTGCGGACCCGACCGGGATCATCGCCAACCTCAGAAAGACGGTGAAGGTAAGGTCCAAGGACAGGAGGACCTTCCACGTTACGGTGGGAACAAAGGATATGAAGCCCGAGGACATCGCATCCAATATCGAGGCCGTAATGACAAGGATCAGGTCCAAGCTCGAGCGCGGTTTGATGAACATCCACTCGGTCTATGTCAAGACAACCATGGGACCGGCCGTCAAATTGGTACTGAGGTGATCCAGATGGCACACGTTGCAGCTTGGAAGAAGGATGTCGTGGATGACCTTCAGGGCATCATCAAGGAATATAACACCATCGCGGTTGTGAGGGTGGACCGGATCCCGGGAGTTCAGCTCCAGCAGATCAGAGCCCTGCTCCGCGACAAGGTGAGGTTCAAGGTCGCAAAGAAGAACCTCATCAAGCTGGCACTGGACAGTATGAAGGATGAGAAGGCCGGGATAGAGGGCCTCGAGGGACTCATCGACGGGCAGGCGGCCCTCCTCGGGACGAATATGAACCCCTACACGCTCTTCAAGCTACTGGAAAGGAACATCCAGCCCATGCCGGCAAAGGGGGGTGAGGAAGCACCCGAGGATATCGTGGTCAAGGCCGGGGAGACGCCTTTCCCGCCGGGCCCGATCGTCGGTGAGTTCGGAAAGGTTGGTATACCGGCTGCCATCGACAAGGGCAAGGTGGTCATCAAGAAGACCATAACACCCGTCAAGAAGGGGCAGGTGATCTCGAGGGATCTCGCACTCGCCCTGACAAAGCTCGAGATATTTCCGTTCCAGGTGGGTGTCTCCCTTGACGGAGCATGGGAGGAAGGTTTCCTCTACAAACCCTCCGATCTCGACATAGATATGGAAGCTTACAGGTCCAACATGGCATACGGTGCCCAGATGGCCTTCAACCTGGCGGTGTTTACCGCATATATGACACCGCAGACCGCGGTGCCGATAATTCAGAAGGCAAGAATGGAAGCACTGAGCCTTGCAACCTTTGCAGGGATCCTGACAAAGGATACAACGGACCTCATACTCTCCAAGGCCTACGGAGGAATGCTCGCCCTGGCGAGGCTTCTGAGCGAGGAGTCGCTCGATGAAGACCTTCGTGGACTCATTGCGGGGGCGGCTGCGGCCCAGGCAGTAGCCAACGTTCCTGCAACTTCAGAGGAAAAGGTCGAGGAGAAGAAGGAAGAGGAGCCCGAGGAGGAAGCTGTGTCCGAAGAGGATGCAATGGCCGGACTCGGGGCACTTTTCGGTTGAATGAGAAGATCAAATATGAAGGAGGTAAAAAACATGGAATACATCTATGGCGCCCTTCTGCTTCACTCCGCTGGCAAGGAGATAAAGGAAGACGCACTCACCAAGGTCCTCGAGGCCGCTGGTGTGTCCGTCGAGGCTGCCAGGGTGAAGGCCGTGGTCACCTCCCTCGATGGCGTGAACATCGAGGAGGCAGTGAAGACCGCAGTGGCCGCACCCGCAGCCGCCCCTGCAGCAGCCGCTGCAGCTCCGGCAGAGGAGAAGAAGGAAGAAGAGAAAGAAGAGGAAGAAGTGGGGCCGACCGAGGAAGAGGCCATGGCCGGACTCGGTGCGCTCTTCGGCTGAACTCTGAGAAGCTCTGTTATGAAGGGGTGGGGTCACCCCCACCCCCCTATTTTGTTTTTGTTCATTTCCAATTCGGCCAGGGTGATCTCCATATTGTTAAATATTCTGGCTCCGGATCGGGTAGGAAGCGGGTGAGATCACTATAAAACATGAAGCCCGATCGAAGGAATGCCCCCCATCCCTTGCCGAAGGATAAGTCCCCTTGCGGTGCAATGTAACCGTTGGATGAGTAAATAACAGGGCAAGGGGGAACAACACCCCAAAGTTGGATGTTCAAAATATCATGTTTGTATTCAAAGTGAAAACAAACTGGAGGGAGGGTGCTTGAGACATCGGCAATTCCAATTCTTAACACTCGACCAATATGGATCGCAGTTGAATTTCTAAGATCACCACGATTCATATCTGCATTCGAATTTCCCCTATGATGAAAAAGGAGGTGCCCGGAGACACCTCCTTATTAGCAGCCTCTCCCGGATCAGAACGGAAGGTATCCGTTGATCACGAGGAATAGGGGCACGAACACCAATGACACGATGGACATCAGCTTGATGAGGATGTTCAACGACGGTCCCGACGTATCCTTGAACGGGTCCCCGACAGTATCACCCACCACAGCTGCCTTGTGCGCATCGGATCCCTTTCCGCCGAAATGTCCGGATTCGATGTATTTCTTCGCATTGTCCCAGGCTCCCCCGGAGTTCGCCATCATCACAGCGAGGACGAAGCCGGTAACGATGGAACCCGCGAGAAGGCCCCCAAGGGCCTCCATGGATACCGACCCCACGACGATGGGGACTATCACGGCTATCAGCGACGGGGCTATCATCCTCTTCAGGGCCCCCTTCGTGGAGATCGCAACACATCTCTCGTAATCCGGTGTTGCCTCTCCTTCCATGATGCCCTTTATGGTTTTGAACTGCCTCCTGACCTCTTCCACCATATCCTGTGCCGCATCTCCGACCGCGTTCATGGTAAGAGCCGAGAAGATGAAGGGAAGAAGTCCGCCTATGAACAGTCCCGCCACGATCAACGGATTGACCAGGGTGAACTGGCTCAGGTCAAGGTTGGCTGCCTGGGTGAAAGCGGAGAACAGAGCAAGGGCGGTCAGACCGGCAGAGCCGATGGCAAATCCCTTTCCGATGGCAGCGGTGGTGTTCCCCACAGCGTCGAGCTCTTCTGCCGTCTCCCTGACCTTCTTGCCCATGTGGGCCATTTCCGCAAGACCTGCAGCGTTATCCGCCACAGGCCCGTAGGTATCGGTTGCCAGAGTGATACCAAGCGTGGACAACATACCAACGGCCGCCAGTGCTATCCCGTATAGACCGGAGAAAGCATAGGCGACAATGATGGTAACCACCACTGCAATAACGGGGATGGCCGTGGAGAGCATCCCGAGTCCCAGACCCGCAATGATGTTGGGTCCGGCCCCCGTTTTGGATGCTTCGGAAACCCTCTGCGTGGGTTTCTTCTTGTCAGAGGTGTAGTACTCAGTTACCAGGCCAATGACTATGCCGGCCACAAGTCCGGAAAGAAGTGAGACCAGAAGCGAGATTATAATGCTCGATCCGTCGGGCTCATCCTTGAAGAAGAAATAGATGAGTCCCGCCGAGAAGACGGCCATGAGTATTGCGGAGGTCCAGATACCCCTGTTCAGCTGCTTGTGGGGATCGGTGTTCTTGCCGCCAGCACCTACCGCGAAAGTTCCGATCACGGCGCATGCAATGCCCAGACCGGCAAGCAGAAGCGGAAGAAGGGTTGCCATGCCCGCATTTCCCCCTCCGAAGAGGTTGGATCCAAGGGCGGATACACCAACGATACCGAGGGCCATTGCGGCGATGATCGAATCCACATAGGATTCGAAGAGATCGGCCCCCATGCCTGCCACATCGCCAACATTGTCACCGACGTTGTCCGCGATGGTGGCGGGATTTCTGGGATCATCCTCCGGAATGCCCGCCTCGACCTTTCCAACGAGGTCGGCTCCCACATCCGCCGCCTTCGTATAGATGCCTCCTCCGACCCTGGCGAAAAGGGCGATGGAGGATGCACCGAAGCCGAAACCGAAGAGCATGTTGACATCACCGAATATGAAAAAGAGGACCGAGACCCCGAGAAGACCGAGACCGACAACGGTCAATCCCATGACGGAGCCCGAATTGAAGGCAACCTTGAGACCTGAACTCTGGCTCTCCTTGCAGGCCCAGGCCGTTTTGGCATTGGCCATGGTTGCGATCCTCATCCCTATATTCCCCGCTCCGGCGGAGAAGATCGCCCCCACGATGAAGGCCAGAATGATCTTCCAGTCCATTCCCAGTGCCAATACAAGGATACCGAGGAAGATAATCATGGCCACCATGAAACCAATAATGACCTTGTATTCGGAGTTGAGGAACGCTTTCGCGCCGTCCTGGATGAATCCGCTGAGCTTTTTCAGCTCCTCGCTTCCCACCTCTTTTTTCATTATCGTCAGAGCGGTCAATGTGGCAAATCCAAGTCCGACGATCGCTGCCACAAGACCCACGATAACCATCCAGTAGCTCCCCTCGTAGGTCTTGAACGTCAGCGTCTTCGAGGTCGAGAATGAGTTGTCAGAAAATGCGGCATGCAGGGTCACGGCCTCGGAGGCATCATTATCACCACCTGTGTATCTGGCGTCCATGATGACCATGACCTGCTTTCCGCTCTTGAGGCCGTTCAGGGTGTATTCCAGCCCATCCTCGACCTCCACGGTGTCCATCTCCCCGCCGTCCTCATCAAGGATCTCGACGATCTCGAACTCCCAATCCTCATCCTCGGGAACATCAAGGGAGATGTCGATATCATGCACCTCGTCCGAATCGGGGTTCTTGACATAGATCTTGATCTGAAGTGTCCTGTCGCTATCGGTAAACATATCGATGAGGAACCAGGACCCTTCATCCTTGTCAAGGAAGAATAAATCTTCACCAGATTCTGTTGCGATCATGGACCTGTCAACACCCTCCCCTCCGAAAGCACCGCTCACGGAAGGGAAAGCGAGAAGTCCGACAAGGAGAAGACCCGATATCATCATCATGGTCAAGGTCGATCTGCGCATCGATTTGCCTCCATCAGAAATGTCCGTTTTCATCTAGTATCCTGTACCAGCATGGAACGTGATTTTGGGAATAGGACATCATTATTAATAACTATCCATATCGGAAAGAATGTTCGGATGAGGGAGACAGCTCATCGCTCCCTGAGTGGCAATTTGGTCGCCCTCCGAACCTCTCCATCGATCGAACCTTCCCTGACGGCGGATCTTCCCTTCAACCTCCTTGCAGGTCTGCGACCTTCCCGTTCAGAGTATTTCCCGACGGCGACCCTCCCCACCCGGATCTGGAACAGGAGCGAGGCAAGGAACATCACCATACCAACCGCAAGCAGGACCATCACGCTGACACTCTCCCCCCTTCCGAGATCGTCCGAAAGTACCCTGTATGCCAGGTATAAAGTCGCAAATACAACAAGTGCGATCCCCCCAGCGTTCATCAGGCGGGGCAGACTCTCAATGAACCCAACGTTCTCGTTCAGATGAGAGATCTGTCCCTGACAGCGTTCACATCTCTCCTTTTCCTTCCAGACCTCGGGCATCAGGTGCCCGCACCCGGTGCATCTTGCGATCTTCGCCATCTCATCATCCCTCTTCAACGGTAAATGCTTCCCATTATCTGATCTCGAAATTTCCAGTCTGCCCCGACCTGGAGCATCCTGGCCCGATAAACGTTCAGGAACATTGCGGAAACGGTCACCGGACCTGTTCCGCCCGGCGTGGGGGTAGCGGCAGAAGCTTTCTCCCCGACACTTTCGAGATCGACATCCCCGACGACGGTGTCCCCCGCCGGACTGATCCCGAGATCGATGAGAACAGCGCCCTTCTTGATCATGTGCCCCTTGATCATTTTGGGACTCCCCACAGCCGTGATCACCACATCGGCGGCAGAGGTATGGGATGCAATGTTGCCGGTCCTCGAATGGAGAAGGGTAACAGTGGCGTCCCCCCATTCCCTTTTCTGGGAAAGCATCGTTGCAAGGGGCCGGCCCACATTGGGACTCCTTCCAAGTACAGTGATATTCTTACCCACTGTCTTGATACCGTAATGCCTCATCAGAAAAAGAGCTCCGAGAGGGGTCGGAGGGATGAAACGCGGGCGGCCAAGGGCCAATTCCCCCCAGTTGCACGGATGGAGACCTTCCACATCCTTTCCGGGAGGAATGATGTTTTCGAGCGGGTCCGGATAGATCCCTTCCGGAAGGGGTCTCTCGATCATTATTCCCGTGATCCCATCATCCGAGGAATCCTTCCTCAGGCTCAGGGATAGATCCTTTACTTCAACATCCGCGGGGAACTTCCTCAGTAAAACGTCGATGCCAACCTTCTCTCCCTTCCTGACCTTGGACCTTGCGTAGATCTCGGATGATTGATCGGCACCAATGAGGTAAACGGCCAGTACAGGTGTGCCCAGGTCCGAAGCCGATCTCCTGAGCTCACGGTCGATCCTTTCCGCAACTGGTTTCCCCCGAAGAACCTCCATGTCCGGAACAATCACTTCCTCGAATTTAAAGGGTATCCTGTCATTATTGGAAGTTCTTTCCCGGGGAGGATACCCCGATCTGATCCCGATGATGGAGAAGGAACAGACATAAAATTCCGGGACCGATGACGGGTCTCACTGAACGCCGATGTAATTTGTGAGGAAAGAGTAGAAGGCATTTGCAATTGCCTGCTTCTGTTCCGGTTCCAGGGCCTTGAACTCCTCGAGGACCAGGAAGTTGATCCCTCCGAGGATCTTGACTGCGAAAAGCTCGTCCTTGTGGGGGTTGACGTTGGCCTGGGACTGGGAATGCTGCTCGGAACCCATGACCTTGAAATCATGGGTCGCCTCCTTCATCAGGATAACGTCCATGTTCCTGAAGCCTATATGCTGATAGGCCGCTCCCTGCATCTTTATGAAGGGATAGAGAAACTCCCCCGTATCGATGAATTCTATTGGATTGCCCTCGATCATGAGTATCTTTCCAAGGGCCTCGATGCAGTCGATGACCATCTCGTCCAGGGTGTTGTAACTGGACCTCAGCTTTATCTGGGCAAGTCGGGACCTGACATCGGTCCCGCCGCCTGTGGCCATCTGCTGGGTGGCATCCGTCTCGGGGACATCGACCATGCTCTGTCCCCTGCATCTGGTGCAGGTGAGAACGTTCCGTCCCGGGTTCACGTATGAAGTGAAGACGTTCTTGCAGTAGGGGCATGTGAACTGGGCGAAGGTCTGTTGCTGTTTCTGGGCTGAAGCGCCCCCCCCGCCCTTGGAAGGCGGTTCCGATGGCTCCGGTGCCTGGGATCCGGAGGAGTGCTTGTAAAGATAGAACTTGTAAGGGTTGTAGGGATTCGCCATGGGGTTTGGATCGTTCACCTCCACAACCAGCTGGCACCCGTTCTGATGAGCATATCCCTTGGCAGATTCCCGAAGCTGTTGCTGTGACATGGGTTGACGGTATTCTATGGGCGTACCAACAAGACTGTACCCCTGACCGGATAGGCTCTGGGTATACTGATCGATCTCTGATTTGGTCGCGGTCTTCAGCTTGACGGAAGCCGCTCCCCCCCTCTTGAAAAATGACGGTGACATGCTCAACACTCCTTATACAGCTGTTTCATGACCAGAGCTGTATCATCTCCAATACATGAACCTACATTTTCATATTTGAAATTTCTCGAGGATTCGTGTATCCCCCTCTCATTTGATCGCATTTACTATCTCTTCCCGGGAGTCGACCTTCAGAAGGGCCTTAACAGCAAGGTTGTATGCGGACAGGGGCCTCTCGCCGAAGGTGTACATCAGACACCTTGACTCCTTACCCTGTCCAATGACCTGGACCTGGGCCGCCCATTTCCTGCCCTTCGGGTCAGTTGCCACCATCTGTCTTATACCCCTGTAGAGGCTTGGATTCTCCATCTCGTTGGAGGTGGAAAAACCCATCTTCTCAAATCTCCGGGAAAGTAGGTTGAACAGGTCCTGCGGAGTTATCTTGATGACATCGCTTTCAACGACCCATCTGTATAGATCGGCGGTAAGGAACCTGAATCCGTCCTCGTCCATCTCGAGCTTCTGGAATCTGGGGACCACCACTTTCAGGGGTTCGGTCTTCATGAGAATGGATTCCTCGACCTTGTAGCGGAAATCAAAGAACACTATCTCGAACTCGAGCTCCTCGGAGCCCCCCTGATAGAGAGGGGCGAAAGGTATCCTGATCACCGTCTTGTCGCCCGGGTCCAGGAGCTTGGTCCGGATATCGGGCTCGCCGAATCTGCCCAGCTTGTACCTTCCGTTGAACTCCACCCGAATGTTTCCCATGGGATATTCAGTGTTGTTCTCTAGCTCTATCTGATAGACCATGGAGCCAACATGTTTGTCGTAATCGTCCTCTGGGGGATAGATGAAATGATGGTCCACGAGCATGGAGTCGTTCTCAACCTCGGGAGGTCCCTCGTAGTACTGGTCCTCCCTCCGATCGTATCGATCATCATATTGCTCCTCCCGCCTTCGGAAAAGCCTGTCGAAGATACGAAGGCCCATTGACCACACCCAACCCCGACCGGGTTCAGAGACCTGCGTCCTCGAGCTCCTTGACTATCTCTCCAAGGGCTATGTCGATGTCCTTGATCTCCCTGGCCCCGGTGCAGACGATCTTTCCCGATCCGAAAAGCAGCGCCACCACCTTTGGGTGGTCTACCCTGTAGACAAGGCCGGGAAACTGCTCTGGCTCGTATTCCACCTTCTCGAGCCCGAGGGTGATGGCTATGGAATTCAGATTGAGCTCCCTGCCGAGATCGGTGGTCGCGACTATGTTCTGCACTATGACCTTGGGGGTGGTATCCACATCTATGCCCATTCCTTTGATCATGGTCAGGACACGTCCCACGACCTCCTCGGCCATCTGGACGCTCTTTGCACCGGTGCAGACGAGCTTTCCGCTGCTGAAGAGCAGGAGTGCGGTCTTCGGGTCCTTCACCTTGTAGATGAGGCCGGGGAACTTCTCAGGTACATATTCGGCATCGTCCAAGGCCATCGAGATCTTCTGTAGGTCAAGCGGCACACCTGCTGACGATGATGATACCACGTTCTGGATATGAATGTCCATAATACCACCCTATTGCTATTCTCCCCTCACCGCAAAGCGCCCGGGGGGAGGAAGATATGTAGTGTATCGCTTTATATATAGTTTATTAAGGCTTATAAGCAAAACCGTGATGCTTCAGGTCTACAATATCATGCAAGAAGTGCCCTCAACCAGCCCCTTACCTCATCTCTTTCCATGGAAGCGGTCGGGTAGAACTGGGCAATGGGATGACCGTTAGAATGGAGAACGGGAACGGGACCGAGACTCTCCGATCTTACCGGAAAGATCGCCCCCCGGACCTTGAGAACGGAAGCGGCCGAAAGCAGAGACGGGGCGAGGTCACCCTCCTCGAGGAGAAAGGGGCCCTTCTTCATCCGGAGGGAGCTGTCCTCGAGCGCTCTTGCCCAGGCTTCCCCGTCCTCCCGGGAACAAACAGGTATCACTTTGCATCCCCTGCGCCTCATCAGGGTGAAGGAGAGCTCAACCCGTTCCACCATCTCGACCGATCCCTCATCATCAGGAAAAGGAGGCATGTAGAGAATGGTGCGGCCCTGGGATGATGCGGGCATTCCACCCATACCCTTCACCCTGGAATCGAAAATGTATGCGTTCGAATCCCTTATCTCCACCTCTATCCAGATATCGGGGTCCTTCAGATCGACCTTTACCTTGCCCTCATCCAGGTGGGAGATGACTGCGCCCCCTCCCTCAACGGCTATCTCCTGGCTCGAGTAGGGATGGTTACCGGACCTTTTCACCTTGAGCCCGTAGGTCATGCCTTCCTTTATCCTCCCTGCCCCGAATGCGGAAAGGGCCTCCATCAGCTCGTCCCTCTGCGAAGAGGTTGTTTCGACCAGAGAGAAGGAATATACACCTGGTATATGCTTCAGAACCCCGGATGCCTGCTCGGGGTTCCCGGTCTCTATGAAGATACGGCTTCGGTGGACGTCCATCAGGTGCTCTATACCGGCCTCTATAAGGCTGTCCTGTATATCATCAGCAAGCTGGTTCAGGAATCTGGACCTGACCCTCTCACTCTTCAGTCCGAGTTCCGAAAACCTCACCAGGATCGATGCCATCATGCCCACACTCCGGGGATCTTGGTCCCGCAGTGGGCACATTTACCATCCTTTAACCCTTTTCGGTTGGAAAGCAGCGGGTTGCGTGAGATCACCGTCCCCCTGCAGGAAGGGCATACGGTATCGTTGTAGCTGCCGCCCAGGTTACCGATGAACACATGGTGAACACCAAGCTCGAGAGCGCTGCTCCTTATGGATTCCAGGGTTTCCCTCGGGGTCGCGGGGACATCCGTCATCCTGTGATCCGGGTGGAAACGGTTGAAATGGAGGGGGACGTCCGCATCGAGCTCATCGAGGACCCAGCCTATGAATCCGTCTATCTGCCCTGGATCATCATTATATCGGGGGATCACGAGGTAGGCGATCTCGACATGCACCCCGAGGTCGAAGGATATCTTCACATTGTCGAGAACCGGTTTCAGATATCCTCCCGTGACCTTCCTGTAGAATTCCTCCGTGAAACCCTTGACATCGATGTTGGCGCCGTCCGTGTGCTCCATCAGCTCCTTCCAGGGACCTTTTTCCAGATGACCATTGGTGACATGGACCACCTTTGCCCCCTTCTTCCGAAGGGACGGGGCAGTGTCCATGATGTACTCGAAATTGATGGTTGGTTCGTTGTAAGTAAAAGCAACCCCGATGCTTCCCCTGGAAAGGGCTTTCCTTACAAGCAGGTCCGGAGGGATGTAGTAGTTCTCCATACCCTCCGGCCGCTCCCTGGAAAGGCTCCAGTTCTGGCAGTGCAGGCAGGTCATGTTGCATCCCACCGACCCCAGGGAAAGGATCTGTGAACCCGGCATGAAATGGTTCAACGGTTTCTTTTCGATGGGGTCCAGATGCACGGCCGGATACAGGCCGTAGGCTGCTGCCACGAGCTTCCCCGAACGGTTCGTCCTAATCCCGCACAGACCGCTCTTTCCTTCTCCTATCAAGCAGTGATGCGGGCATAGTTCGCATCGGACAATGTCCCCGGCTGTAGCGGTCCAGTGCTTTGCGGAGATATCTTTCTTCATCCGGACACCATCCGCATCGGTAAGGATATGTGTGCCGATAAAATTTACCCCCGTTAACGGAAACGGTCGAGAGCTTCAGCAGGCTTCGGGACATCCAGGAGCTCCATCATCTTGAGGGCGTTGTTGGGGGCCATCCCTTTGGGATGATTGTTGAAATATATCCTTGTATCCCGATCTACCCTGGATGCCATAATCCTTATCGGGTCGAGCTTCTCCTCGAGCTCGTCTGCGGAGTAATCATAGAGATACCTCGCGCCCGGATCTTCCTCCCCACCTCTGAACCAGTCCTCCTTGTTCCTTCCGTGGAAACGGATGTAATTGTGCCTTGAGGTCTCCTCCGGTAGCCATGGGAAGGAGGGTCCGTCCACAACGGCCAGGGCAACCCCTTGGCTCCGCAGAACATCCCGCGCCTCCCCGATCAGATGGAGGTCTTCCGTGAGCCAGGATGAGTTCCTGAGCTCGATGGCGGGATACCTGGCCAGGTCGGATATCTTCAGCGCGATCTCGGATAACCTCCGGAGACCAAGAGAATATTCAGGGAGCGGCACCCTTGGGGGGCTTTTCATCCGGTATTTGATGTCGCCCCTCACGGCAAAATACGGGGACGCCTGGAAAAGAAGCGCTCCCATGACCCCATGGTCCTCGAGCGGAACTGTCACCTTTTCTCCGAAACTGTCGAGTTCCCTCTCGAACAGGGAGGGGTCCTCCTTCATTGAAAGTTCATGGGAGATCCTGCCCGGTATCTTGATGGTGAGCTCTCTCGACCCCCATCTGGAGGCCTCCCGTGCCCATGATAGGACGGTTCCCTCTGCAGGAACCTTGTAGAAGGTAGAGTTGACCTCCACTGTGTCGAATCTCGAGAAATAGATGCTTAAAAGGTCCTTGCGGGATGAGGTCTCGGGGTAGAATGGCCCCATCCAGTCGTCATAAGACCATCCACTGTTCCCGATCCTGATCTTTCCCATGATCACTCCTGACCGGCCGTCATTCTATCTTGCCTTTCTTTCCGCATTTGGGGCATTTTATCTTCAGGGGCCTCTTGTTACTTGTGATGGGGATCGGGGTATCGCATTTCGGACACGGAACGTATCCGAGTACATCCTCTTCCTTCTCCACGCTCGAGAGATCGAACTCCTCCGTGGACAGCTCTATGACCTTTGCATCCCCGTCATGGAAGACCTCCTGCGGCTCGCCGATCTCGATGGTGTTCGAATCCCCCAGGTCAAGGACCTGGCCCGAAGGCCTGTAGACAGGGCCCTGAATTCCCTCCATCTCGGTCTGCTTGAAGATTATGGGGAAGAAGCGGTAATCAAGGTCCGGAAAATAATCCCTCTTCTTGCTCTCATCGGCCAAGGTATCACCTGTGGCGGGAGTTGTCTCCTACCATAAAAACATATTCACATCAGGGTTAGCCTCGACATACGTCGAAGGAAGCAAGGACCCTTCCGATAAGCGCTTCCGGGTTCCTCAGGCCTCGTCTTGGTGTTTCCCGAGATAGACATACACCGCGGCGGAAAGCGCTATCACCATGATCAGTCCGGTAACCGCAAGTCCTATAGAGGCAGCCCCGAGGGATAGGCTGTCCTCTCCCCTGACATCCATGACGATCCTGACCTCGTTCCCCTGGAACTGTCCCGGCTCCAGGCTCTCGTTCAGTTCCACAATGGAGTTGACTGGATCTATCATGATGGCTATCGAATGCTCTCCCGCCTCGGCCTCCCAGGAGAGCATCACCGTCCTTCGATCCGTTTCGCTGTTGACCACCCTCGGCAGGGTGATATTGGATACCTGCCTGCCGTCTACCCGGAGTTCAACGACCACGTTCTCCGCAAGTATCTCTCCGATGTTGCCGACACTGACCAGGAAGGTGATCCTGTCGCCTTTCACGGCATTGTATCCCCCTGTTCCCATTGCACCGAGGATCTCTGGCTCGGACATGAAAACAAGGTCGGGATATCGTATCAGAAGCGTGCATGGGAGCTCATCGACCTTACCCGGCACTGAAACCCCGAGTCCGAACCCGACCTCTCTCAACGGGGACTCCAGAAACCTTGACCTGATGGAAACGATCTGCTCGATCCAGATGCTTTTACCGGCTGGAATCCTTACATCGATCTCCGTTATTCCGCAGACAGGGGACCGTTCGCCCCTCATCATGGAGGTGCCCTCCAGAGGTAGGAACAGCTTCCTGCCAACAGCCCCGGTGAGATCCAGGACCCGGGAGAAATTCCGGTATTCCACCTCTGCCCCCTCATCCTCGACCGGGCTTATGGAAATGATACCTGTTATCAGCTCCCCCGGAAGATTTGTGATATCAGTACCGGACGGCTTCGTGCATAGGTTCAGTGTGTCAGGGCCGTTTCCATTGTTCGTGACCCTGTAACGGATGGTGGAAACCCGGTCAAGGGACACCACCTTCTCAAGGGCATTCGCCCCGTCATCGGAGGACACTGCCACGTCATGAACCTGGAGCACTTTCAGGTCCAGCCCATGGAAGTCCGACCCTGAAACGGTCGATATCTCCAAAACGGCCTCTTCCGGCCCCATGGGCCAGTTGCCGGCTGCAAGGACCCTGAACGAGAACTCCGCGGTCTCCAGAGGGTCCAGATATGTGCCTTCGACAGGCCTCCCGGCGCTGTCGAAGAACTTCAAAGACCATCCGGGGCCAGGGACCGACCCTCCAAATGAAACATGCTCCTCCCCGTTTCCACGGTTGGAGACGAGCATCTGATATTCCCTGGCTTCCCCGGGGAGTAGAGATATCTCGTCAGGAACCAGGACCGCAGAATCCAGATCGTGGACCTGATCTATCAAAAGCATCATCGAGGTCCTGTCGAATATCTCGGTATGACCTCCCACCCATCCTTTCATGGTCAGGTGGGCGACCGTCCCGGCCACCTGCCCGACAGGGCTCTTTATCGTCAGGGGAACTGTCCTCGTCTGCCCCAGGTACACGGGGACAGGTTCGGGAAACTGCCGGATCGACCATCCTCCTGGCATCGTTTCGTTCTCCAGGAATACCTCGATCATGTCGATATTGCACAGATTGGTGATCCTCAGGTCCACCGTCAGGGTGGATGCCGGAGGCAGCACTGCCCGGGACGGAACGATGTCAAGCCTCAGATCCGTTTCCTCCGTCACTATCAGATGGAAGGTATCATTCCGTGTGATCCCCGTCGAGTTGTCCGACATGGAGGCGCCTCTCACGGAAATGGGGATATCCATTCCAGCTATGGCGCTCAACGGGCATTGGGCCCTTACGTTGAGGACGGAGGTGGTGCTTCCTCCGTAGAGATCAACCATGAACCTCGAGGGCAATCGAACCTCTGCCGTTCGTCCACCCGTTTGAAGGAAATACCAACTCCAACCTGCATCTTCCGGCGCATCTGAAAGCTCTATCAGGAAGGTATCGTTGACCATACCGGTGTTCTTCACGATAATTTTCACATCGTAGAACCCGCCCGGATGAATGGATATCCACTTCTTCATCACATCGGGATCCAGCGGATCGGGGGCGAGCGGGTGATCGAAGAGGACCTTCAGGTCCGGGGCCATGTCGAGGACGGCGATCAGTGTGATGTGGTCCGACAGGCCCGGATCATCCGGATCGAACGCCCTGACCACTATACCTGCGATGCTTGAGCGGTTGATGAAGGGGGGCACCATGACGTTTACGGTGAGGTTTGCCGATTCCCCGGCAAGAAGTCTTACGTGGTCCGGATTGTCATCTCCCCTGTCGGGAGGTGTATCCACCCATACATGCCAGCCCTCCGGAACCGTCGATCCCACGACCCTGATATCGAAGCTGGTCCTATCAAAAAACTCTCCAGGGCTGTTGAAATCAAGGGTAAGATTGTATGCAACATCCTGGCCGGGGACCACCTGTCTGGCGGTGGATTCCAGCTCGTCGGGGCCCATAACCTTCGGGTGGATATCAAGGAAGAACAGCTCGTCGGGATTGTAGAACCCCGTGTTGTTGTTGTTCTGGTGGAAGGTGGGCCACTCGCTCTTTCCCATCCTGCAGATACCACCGGCGGATATGCAGTATACATGACCTTCCCGGTCTCCGATAACCACCTCCAGCATGCCGTCGAAGTCGATATCCGCGATGACCGGAGAGGAGAAACCGATGGGTTCTTCCGTGTTATAAACCCACAATACATCATGGCCTGTTCCATCGCCCGGGTATGGTAAGCCTTCATCCACGCCATCGGAAGGGTCACCATCGAGGCAGAATACTTTCCCCGAGTCGGAACCGATCATGATCTCGAGCTCGTTATCATTGTCGATATCGCAGACAGCAGGCGAACTGACGCACCTTCCCCCCGTGTCGAAGGTCCAAAGGAGAGAGTGATACTCCGTGTTCATAACATAGAGGCGGCCGTTGTCGCAACCGAAGATGACCTCGTATTCCAGTCGCTCCTCGTAGGGGTTGAACCTGGCCCCCTGGATATCTGCGATGGCCGGGGAGCTGAAGATCGATGCCCTTTCACTGCCTGTGGAATAGTCCCAGAGTTTCTTTCCGCCGGGAGTATATACGCTGAGTTTGCCTCCCCATCCGGTCCATGTCATGGGATATCCATCCGAGGAGCAGACGAATATCTCGGCATCGGGACCCCCGGTCACGTTGGCAACGGCATGTGTGGCATATGTCTGGTGCCCTCCGAGCCATCCGCTTGTTGTCTCATCGTAGTTGGGATATCCCTCGCTCCCCTCACCCTGGCGGACAAATATTCTGAGCCCCCTGTCGTGGTTGCCGATCATGAGCTCGGCATCTGTTTCGCTTGTGTCTTCGGGGGAGGTCTTCCAGGGTCCGTCCCAGAAATCCCCGTCGAGGTCCTGGGCAACGACCGCACCCCCAACAAGACCTCCCTCGCCTCCGGTAGGCGCTTCTTCCCTGAAAAGCTGATCCCCGTAGAGATCGAATGCCTCGAGCCAGCTCCTTCTTCCCTCATCATCCGAAGCTCCGACTATCTCGATCTTCGTGGGGTCCCCGGTCCATTCACCTTCGAGGTCGCATATCGCGGGCGTGGAGAAATAATTGCCCACGGTCTCCCCCTCCTTCCAGAGCTTGTTCCCGTTGCTGTCCAGGCACACGACACCGTCCTTGGCACCGAATACGAGCCTCGGGCCCAGGCCGTCAAGGGGATCGAATGATTTCACTGAAGTGAAGAAATTCGGCGGGTCGAAATCGAGGCCCGAGGTTCCCGGTGTCTGGCCGAGGTAGTCTATCACCTCATCGGTGAAGGGGCCCGTCCAGAAAGGGCTTCCATCGGATCCCCATGCCATGACGCAATCGCCCGACGAAGCAGCGACCACCTCGAGTTCCCTGTCATCGTCGAGGTTCACGAGCAACGGAGTCGATACGTATTTTCCCTCGCATCCTGGTATGGTCGCTGACCACTCGAGGATGCCGCCCGTTTCTCCTCCTCTTGACCCGGAACCAAGGGGATCCCCGTTCACGTCAAGCAAATGGCGGGAACCCTCGAGGGAGAGGTAAACATCTCTCTTGCAGTTGAACCATGTATCGAACGAGACCTCCTCGATATCTGACGGGTCAAAAAGATGGTGATGTAATAACCCGAGCATTGAACCGGATATCATTATCAACACAACTCCCGAAAACATCAGGAACCTTGCTGTTCTGGGATCGAACCTTTCCATTGTCTCTCCCCCGGCATGCGGAAGCGAGAGTTACCGCTTCCGCTACTTCATGCAAAACATCCATGGCGATGGTATTTACCAATTTCTGTACACTGCCTGTAACATGTGTATCCGAGTCATTCCTCATCGGAGGAGGACCTCAAACGTCTTCTCACCAGCATTTTCGAGATGAAAACACCTGCCACGGTCCCGACCAGAATGAGTATGAGAAGGGAAGCGAGAGGCAATGTCAGGATCGATGCTCTACTGACCTCGATATTCCCTTGCATGACATTGTTGTCGATCCCGCCTCCGGTATTGAACCGGTCGTTGTATTCATGAAGAACATTATCCTGGTCGATCTGGAGCTCGAAGGAGTGTTGACCCTTTTCGAGGTCAAGGATGAATATTGCCTTATGGACCTCCCCCGGTTCCAGGGAAGGAAGATCATAGGATCGTTTTGGATCTGCCCCCACCGTCAGACCGACGATCACCTCGCAAGAATCCGATCCCCCGGAGTTCCTGACCTCCACGATCATCATGAATTCCTTCCCGGATTTCGGATGCTCGATCGTTTGTCCTCTGCTATCTTTGAATATCGGTGGACCAACGAATTCCAGGTCCGGGTACACGACCGCCAGAAACGCCGATGCAATATCGTTTTGGTCCTTGCCCACCACCCTTGCAAGGACCCTGAAGCTGAGCTGATCTTCAAGGTCGATACCGTTTTTCGTACTATAATAGCCCCCGATCTTGAGGTATATCGATGATCGAGCTTCCATATCGACCTCGACATAGTGGATGTTGACAGGCATCCCCTGTGGATCCTGGAAAATATAGGCAGTGTCCGGTTCGATCGAGACCTGGGTCAGATCGAGGGAATACCTTCCCTGTATCAGGACCTGGCGTATTGCGTAATTGTATCTTTGGACTCCCGTGAAGCTGCATTGCCAATCCTCATCGAAGGGAACGGGTACGAGATCGTTCACCGTGAAATCACGGGCCAGGGTTATGCCGATCACAGAGGGGACATTCCCCGAATTGGTGACCTTGACGGTTAAAGAGTTGTCAGAACCATATTCGATACTTGAGGAGAAGACATCCATGCCGTTCTCGAACCCGACGGTCACCTCCGGATAGGGGCCCACCGTGATCTCATGGGTGAAGTTCCTTGTTGCCATGGTATTCGGGGTGATCGAAACCGATAACTGGTATTTGCCCGCAGGAACCGAACCGGCGGAGGTGACAATTACCTCGGAGGATATCTTTGAGAACGCGGGTAGTTCAAAGTTTCCTTTCGACCCCCCCGGGCTGTCGGTGAACTCTATCTCGAGGCCAGGGAATGATGAGGACAGGTTGACGGATATCTCGGCATCGAAATTGGCAAGGCTTCTGATCCTGAGAATACCCCTCGCAGGGTTCCACGGGCAGACAATATCATCATTCAGATCGAGGTCCACTTCCAATCCCTGTACGGGATCGACCTGGATCCTCACCTGGTCGGCATCCCAGACACCGTATTTTTCATTCGATGCATTGACGATGAGGATGTAGGTGGTATCGGCCTTGGCCTGCGGGGATATGGTCAGGTTGATGGTCTCGTAGATCGTTTTCCCCATGTCCACCACCACGGGATCGATCGGGTAATTCAAAGTGGAGATGTTGTAACTGTCCTCCACGGTGAGGTCCAATTCCATCTCCTTGATGTTCCCTGTATTCCATATCTGGACCGTGGTCTCCAAGCCCCCTCCGGGAGACGCATGGGCTAAAGCCCCCATTACGAGTATTTGCATCGAAGCCATTTCCCTGATCCTGACCAAAAGGGTTGCGGGGGACTGCAGGGCCTCGATGCCGTTTATCCTGTACTGATATGAATCCGGCATCACCTTCACCGGGATCTCCCCGCCGCCGTAGCCATCGGCGGGACAATGAACGACCACATCCCGAATTTGTGAGGACTCACCTCCAAATTCCTCGCACATTATCGGAGCTGTAAGGGTGACATCGATGGTTCTCGTTCCCGTCTCGGCGAAGTACCAGATCCACCCCTGGTCCAGAGGGGGTGGGTCCAGTGTCAGTGTATACGTATCGTTGATATTGCCTCTGTTCCTTATGAGGAGCGGAGCATGGGTCTTCGACCCCTGATCCACGGTGACATTGTTCCTTCTGGCCCCGGCATCCAACGGATCATCGTTTGATGGATCGATGAAATGGATATCATAGTCGACCATGATATCAAGCACTGACAGGGTCGTACAGGTGTTGTTCTTTGCAGGGTCGGAGCTGCAGTATCCGGTCACATTTATCCGGGCCAATTCTCCGTAATTACCTTCCCAGGGAGCGCTTACCCACAAGGAGATGTTGGCTCCCTCCCCATGAGCCAGCATCACGAAACCGGGATCCGGCTCACCCTGGTATTCGGGGGTCTCGACCCATGCGGTCCAGTTCCTTCTCACGGAGGATCCGTCGACCTCGATCATCACCCTTTCACGGTTCTGAACGGAGATCCCCCATCCTGTCAACATTACCCTTAATTTGAACCTCGTCTGGCCCCCGGGAAGGACGGAACGTACCATGTTGTCCGTCGGGTACTCGCTCGAATCAGGATATATGTATACATGGTACCTGACCGGAACCGAGTAATATCCCGTCCTGCCGTTGTTGCCATGGAATGTCGACCAGTCCTCCTGTGACCTCCACGAGCGGCCTCCGCAGCAGATGGAAAGGACCTGTCCCCCCTCCGTGGCAATGACCGCCTCGAGCTGACCGTCCATATCGATATCCGCAACAACGGGAGAGGATATTCCGATGGGAGTGCCGCAATCATAGACCCACAGAACATCCTGGTCCAAGCCATCGTATGGATATGGGACCCCCTCATCGACAGCATCGGATGGGTCTCCATCCAGCATGAAGATCTTTCCGGCCTGATTTGAGATGACAATCTCAAGCTCCCGGTCCGTATCGACATCGCAGAGAGCGGGAGATGAGAGGATCGAGGCCCCTGTATCGAAGCTCATGTTCAGGACCGAGCCGTTGAGCGACAGGATGTTCAGGAACCCGCTGGTGTTGCAGAAGATCAGATCAAGTTCGCCGTCCCTCCACTCATCGTATCCCCTGCCGTCGATATCACATATGGCAGGGGAGGAGAGTATGGCACTCCCCGCCGATCCCTCGTGGATACCTCCGATCACCGAAAGGTCATTATCCGTAACAAGAATGCCCCCTTTCCAAAGGGACCATATGTCACCCGAACAATTGTTAACCGGGAAGGCTATCTCGAGGCCGGGGTCCGTGTCCATGTTGCAAACAACCGGAGTGGATGTGGACCAGTTTCCATCCTCAAGGACCGAGCCCAGCCTGTAACCGGCCGCAGGACCGACCTCCGGGTCCACGAGCTCCATGACCATCGCACCGATACCGTACATCGAGACCACAAGCTCAAGAGCAGTCTCTTCTCCTTCACCAGGAACCCTTTGCTGGCATCCGTCCCATAAAGAGCCGTCGAGGTCTTCCGCAACGATCGATGATACCACTCCGGGATGGTCCCATGAGATGGTCTGTTCAAGTACCGGTTGTCCGGTATTCCCCAGGACAACGATGTCGCTGGTCCCGTTGTGGTTATCCCTTATGAAGAGAAGCTCCATGTCCTTATTTTCCGGTTCGCTTGACCCGTCCAGGTCACAGAGGGTCGGTGTGCAGAATATCGAACCGTTCTCAACGGGATATTTCCAGAGGAGCTCACCATCCCACCCTATGCAGTGGAGCCCATCACCTCCTGCGATGATCAACTCGGGATGTTCATCAAGACCGATGTCTGCAACGAGGGGAGAAGGGAAGAACGGAGGAGGGAGGTTCCCGTCGTTTTCGGTCCAGTCTCCCTGACCCAGGGGTTCCATGGTTCCTATGTATACATCGGACCCCCAGAAACCACCCCCGGAAAAATCGAGCGCTCTGACATAGCCAGTCGTTGTTACAACGATGACCTCAAGGTCCTCGTCACCATCGAGGTCCGCAAGGGCCGGTGTGGAGATAGCACCAATGGCTCCGGGAAATGGAATGGTCTGCCATTCGAGCTGACCCCCGCCGGCACGAGAATTGAATATCGCATCAGAGGGACCGTAGAATATGAAGAATGACTGGACACTGCAGACCAACAGCATCGCTGTGAACGATACGGAAATAATATACCCTCTGAACGGTTTCTCCTCCATGACGGCCTCCCGCTTTCTTTGGGTCGGCGATGGGAAAACACCCCGGGGGGGATATAAACCTCTTTCTGTACAGTTTTGTAGTGAGAAGGAGGCCATGATCGATCGATCTTCCATCATGGAGATGGAGGTTTCGGAGGGAAATACGGCCTGAAGGGCCTGTCCCTGGAACCTTCCAGATAAGATGGCGGCGGTGGAGGGGGCCCTTTCCATCCGCCTTCGTTCCCATGCTGGGAAGAGTTCGCCAATCGGTTTTTGAAATGTAGAAGGGCACGGACGGACAATATCACCAGGAGAAGGCAGATAAGGGCGGTCAGGATGAAAGCAACAACCAGAAGTGTCCTTGACGACTCCTCATCCCTTGCATCGATGAGGAGGACTTTCTGATTATTATCACCATAACCGTTCTCCATGAACTGATCGCGATATTCGTGCACATCATTGTCCGGATCTATCACCAATCTCATCCTGTGGGTCCCGGCGTCAAGAGAGATTAAGAAGTTGATATCGAATGACCCTCCCGGGGAGAGCGGCGGCAATATGATGCTACCCCTGTCCAATCCGTCCACGTAGAGCGAAACACGAGCCTGTCCGGAGGGAATCGTGCCGGTGTTGATGATCTCCGCAGCAACAGTGAACTCCTCATCCTCCATCGGATCACCGTTTACGGGCTCGCCATCGATGAGGGTCCCGTAGAACTCACCGAAGGCAAGGTCAGGGTAATCAATATGCATGATGAAGCTGCAGCGGTCGAAATCTTCGATCATGGCTCCGGGAATTGCCACGACATCCACCGTCGTCTTTTCAAGGAGAGTGGTCCCTCCGCTCGAGGTCGTGCCGATGGTGAGCTCGACATAGACCTTCGAGAACGGGCCCATCAGGATACCGAGCTGTCGGGTTCTGACAGGTGTGCCGTTCAGGTCCATGAAAACCGTCGATCTATCCTCGGGCAGGGAGGCCAGATCGAAGGTATTCCGGGGCCTCTCCTCCATGACGCCCGAGGGATCGGACGTTGGCGATATGCCGGAAAAGCCCGCTTCCCATCCGTCCTCGAGCTCCCTGAAGATCCCGTAGAGATCAAGATATTCCATGCATGTCCTAACCTGGATCATCTCGTGGAGGTTTCCCAGGTTCGAGACCTCGAGCATGTATCGTTCCCCGGACCCCTCGGAAATGCTGGTTGAAATAAACCTCTCACCGACCATACCGGTGATGCTGACACCGTGATGTCCGGTAACGTTGACAGAGAACCGAACGGTTCGGGGCCCGACCTTCCCGGAGTAGAGCTCGATGCTGACGAAACGCTCCCTCATCAATGAATCGAAACCCGCTTCCACAGTGATGTCCAACCGCTCAACTTCCCCGCCTGCGGGGAGTGAGAAGCTCGAGGCTTTTGAGCCATCCTCCATCTTGAGGCTGACCTCGAGGTCGTCGTCAGCCCTGATATCGGTCACATGGATGGTGTCGTTGACATTCCCCGTGTTCAGGATCCTGATCTGTGCCTCGAGTGAACCCCCCGGGTCAATGTCCGTGCTCTCGGGAAGGTCCAGTCCCAGGAGAAGCCCGGGACGCTCCAGATATCTGACGATGATATTGTCTATGGAAAAATGCAGATCTTCCGGGATATGTGCGATGATGTTGAATCTCAGGCCATCTTCGGTTACCCTCGCCCATGACGGTGGCCTTACAGTGAAGGTTACCATCTTGACCTGATCCTTAAACAATGGGACCGGATCCTCGGGATATCTCACCTCCCACCCGGATACCTTTCCCTCTATCGAGAAAGATATGTTCATAACATTGTAATTTCCTGTGTTCTCCACGTAGACCGGTATCTCAAGAGGCTCCTCTGAAAATGGATCGATCCAGAACTCATCCTGGAGTGTCCAGATCCCGAGATCGGCAACTCCACCTACCACCATGTAAAGCTCATCTCTGCCTTCCATACCCTTCTGGTTTCCCAGGACGGGGTGGTCGAAATATGAAGAGCGGGCCTTCAACAAGATCGGGACCAGGGTGTCCTTCATTGCTTCTGCAGGGCACTCCACCCTTATTGTGTAGGTCGTTCCCGAGATCCCACCGAAGACCCTTTCCAGCCTGGGTGCGGTGAGGTGGACCGATGCATTCAACGTTCCGGTTTCCAGGAAGTACCAGTTCCATCCAGCATCCATAGGCGGGGTACTGATACTAAGATAATAGGTATCGTTTACGTTCCCCTTGTTCTGGATCGAGATCGTGTAAAGGCCGTATTCTCCCGGGTTTATCTTATCCCATTTACTGCCCTTGAGCGGTGAAAGTGGATCCGTACCCACCTGTTTCAGGAAGATAGCATCCACATCGAAATAATGGTTGACAACAGCTGTTAGATATATCGTGTCGTTGACCCTGGGATCCGATTCCGCCCGGGCATCGATGCGAATGGTTGCCGAAGCTCCAAAGTCCTCCGTCCAAGGTGACCAGACATGAAGATTTATCTCCCCTTCCTCTCCAGGTCCCAATCTCAAAAAATCGGGATTGTCGTTGCCACCTTCCTCGGGAGTATCGAGCCATGCATTCCATCCAGGTTTAACACTGCCGGTATCGATCTTAACGAATATCTTCTCCCGCTCCTCCGGGTCAAGGCCCAAACCCGTATTCTCGACGGTGACATTGAATATTTCCTTGTAGCCGGGAAGGACCTTCTTCACTGTCTCTTCAGGTATATCGTTAACGATCTTGGGATGCATATCGACATCAACATAACTGTATGGCGGAGCGTAGTAGCCCGTCCTGTTGTGGTTCCCGTGGAAGGTGGGCCAGGGGGTTTTGTTGTTCCCCGCAAGACCTCCGGAGGAGATGCAGAACAGCGTCCCATCCTCTCCACCGAAGATCACCTCCAATATGCCGTCCAGATCGATGTCGGCTATCACCGGGGAGGAGATACCAAGGGGCTCCCCGGTATCATACACCCAGATCACATCCTGATTCGGACCATCTCCGGGATACGGGATTCCCTCATCCTTACTGTCCGATGGGTCACCGTCGAAACAGAAGATCTTCCCGCTGCGGGATGTGATGACCACTTCGAGGTCCTCGTCCCCGTGAAGGTCTGCCACAGCCGGTGAAGAGAGTATCGGGCCCCCGGTATCGAAGCTCCAGAAGACCGATCTCGTCTCGGAATTGAGTACATAGAGCATTCCGTTGTATGAGCCGAATATGATCTCGTGATCGAGATGCTCGTTCCGGGGGTCCCTCCAGGCCTGCTGGAGGTCAGCTATTGTCGGAGATGAGTATATTCCGCAGTTCCTCATTCCCGGTTTGAACTTCCAGGGAGTGTCAGAAGAGCCCCAGGTTCCGACGATCAGCTCCCCGGCAGCCGTCCTGTAATCAAAGCTCGTTGTTCCACCGTAGATGGTTTGAGCGGTTACTATCTCCATTCCGGGGGGGCCCGAGATGTTCGCAACAGCCGGGGTCAAGGGAGAAAAATTCGTTCCTGTCCATTCACCGTCCTCTCTTGCAGTGAGGTTTCCATAACCGTCCATGGAGAAGGAATATCCCTTGACGGGGGCCATGTGATCGGCGAAAATCGCTTCCAGATATCTCTCATCTGCCTGGTCCGGTACAACCCTCCTGCCGTTATCGTAGAACGACCCGTCCATATCCTCCGTGACAACGGAGGAAGAGGTTCCGGGATACCAGTCGGAGACCCGATCATCCAGGAGCACGGAGCCGTCCGTTCCATTGAGGACCGTCATGTTGGAGGTCTTGTCCCTGAAATCGGTGATGAAGAGGATCTCGAGATGGCTCGAGGCCGAGAAATCACCCTGAACATCGGTGATGGAAGGGGTGCAGAAGATTCCGCCATCCTCCAACGGATGCTCCCATATTGGGGCCCCCCGGGCATCGAAGCATTTTACTCCCTCCATGGTCGCAGCCAATATCTCGACCGCCCCGTCACCGTCAAGGTCCCGGGCCACGGGTGACGGGAAGAACGGTGGACCGAACTCTTCTGCGGTGTAAAACCATCCGTCCTCGCCAAGCAGTGTGATGTTCAATCCTTCGATGGGGGATGTCCAAATCGATGCGCCGTTGTGATCGAGGGCCTGTAGAGAACCGTTAGAGTTCATGACGATGATCTCTCTCATTCCGTCCCCGTCGATATCGGCAAGCTCCGGTGTAGAAAGCGGGGCCCCCGCGCCGGGAAACACATCCATGCTCCATTCGAGCTCTCCGTACCTGCTCCAGGTGTTCATTGCAGAGTTGCACTCATCCGCACCCGATATCGTCCCATCGGATCTGTCGGCAGACTGAAGAGGTGCAAATGACGAGGCTATCAGTAATGAACTGAGGAACACCAGATGAAATTGAACCCTGCGAGGTAACATCATCACCGTTCTCCACCTACCGTTGTATTGAGATTTGGACTACTACTATTTTCCTTTTCCTGTATAGGATTTGGAGCCTCCATACTGCCTCCCGTGGATTTCCCCCGAAGGTTTTAGATAAATGTACCCTCAATGTGCGTCCATGTCAGGTTCCGAGGGGTCGGGGGCCAGGATAGGTTCGCTTTTCGCATTATCCCTGGGACCCTTCCTCGTTATGGTCGATCTGATGATCAACGTCATTGTCAGCGGAGATGTGATGGTCGGGTTCGAGGCCCCCGGAAAGGGTTTTCCCTCCGTCCTGGGGGTCGGGGGCACGCTTCTGTGGCTGCTTGGTATGGGACTAGTTCTCTACCTGAAGAAACGAAGGAAGGAAAGGGCCTCGAGCAGGACAAGACCTGTCTTCCTGAGGGGCAGGAACGGATTCAAATGCGCCTCCTGCGGAAATTACATCGATTGCGGGGACATCGATTACCATGAAAGAAAACAGTGTGGATGTGGTGCTCTTCACGATGTGTTCCAGGAAGGACCGTGGGATGGTGAGGAGGACCTCACCGGAAGCGGAGGCGCTCGATCAGTGAAGAAGCGGAAAGGGAATGGCCGATCTCCGAGAAAACTGACTCGCCCGCCTTCCCGTTGACGTAGGATGCAACGCAGGCGGCGTCGAAGCCGCTCATTCCCCGGGACATCAGGCCCCCGCAGATACCGCAGAGCACATCTCCGGTCCCCCCGACGCTCATGGCAGGAACTCCCGTCAGATTGTATCTCCGGTACAACGGCCCGCCCCCGGTCTCGATCTCCACATGGTTTGAAAGGGAAGGGGGCGACATTGATGATATCAGGTCAACAGGGCCCTTGACGAGAAGAGTGCCACCTGTTGCATTCTGCAGGGTTGATGCAAGCTCGAGAGCTTCTTTCTTCCACCTGCTCGAGGAGCCCTTCCCTTCGTATGGTTCGGACAGTACCGAGGTGTCCGAACCCATCACCAGTTTCGAAACCAGCCTTTCAAGCTCCCCTCGGTGAGGTGTTATCAATGCCCGCACCGGGTCCAGGGGGGTTTCTCCCTGCTTCCAGTAGCCGGCAACTGAGGTGATGGCATCCGCATCGATGACCACCGGTTTTCCCCTATCCCTCGCTGCTCTTATCAGGTCCACCATCAGGTGAAGGGCGGGTTTGGACCGTCCCGAACCTGGACCGATGACCATGCAGTGGCACCAGTCCAGAAGTCCCATTAGCTGCAACAGCACCTCCGGTCCAAGTTCGTAGGGATGCAGGGTATCCATCCTCTCTACGATCAGGTCAGGGGACATGCCTGCGATGGTTTTTGCGATCCCCCTGGGAACCGCCACCCTGACGAGGTCGGCACCTGCTTTAACGGCTGCCATTGCAGCCAGTGAGGGGGCCCCTGTGAAAGGACCTCCGCCGATTATCAGCACTCTTCCCGTCTCTCCCTTCTTCGACTCCTTACCTTTGGAGGGCATCCTCATAAGGTCCCCGGGCCCGACGTAAAGCGATGCCTCGACCGGGATACCTATTGTACGAACTACCAGCTCACCGCAGTTCTCGTGGTGCTTCCCATCCTTCAGCATACCTTCCTTCAGATCATGGAAGGTCACGGTGAGGTCTGCCTTGACGGAATTCCTGTATCCGAGCCCTGTGGGAGAATCGACTGCGACCTTGAAACCCTTGGCCCTGTTTATTTCATCCACGGCCATGGCAATATCCCCCCTGGGCGCACCCTTTGAACCTGCGCCGAGGAGGGCATCGACAATAAAGGATGCATCTTTTAAAGAGCTTCTTAGCTGCTTTTTCGGATCGTCTCCCTTCAAAACGGTGACTGCAACGTTGTCCGGAAGGTCCCTGTAGGCCTTCCTTGCTATGTCGCTTCGGATCATGGAGACAGGTTTGACGTAGATGACCTCCACCCCGTTGCCCCATGTGGAGAGGTACCTTGCAGCGACCATCCCGTCCCCTCCGTTATTTCCAGTTCCGGATACAACTACCACCTTCCCCTTGACCGGGGACCTCTTCCCGATCTCCTCGGCAAGGGCCTTCCCGGCCGCCTCCATCAGTGAGGAGACATCGACACCGAGCTCCTCGCAGTTGCGGTCAAGGACCGAAACGTCAAGAGGTGATATCATCCGTATCACTCCACAACGGTCGCCTCGACGACCTCGACCTTCTCGTAATCATCGTCCCCGCCGCCGGATCCTCCCCCGAGTATCGAGGCCATTGCCTCATCGGCCGCACGGATAACCTCCTCATTCTCTCCGGGTCTGGCCTTGACCGGGGGAGATGAACGGGTTACCGCGGAGACGGTAACCGGTGGAGCCTTAACTGCCGGCACGGATGCCTCCGGTCCCTTTCCGGTCTTTTGCTTTCCTGCGAAGAAACGGTTGTAGATCACGAGAGCGGCGACCAGGACCACGATGACAACTCCGACAATTATCCCGATCATTAACGGGTCGAATGAAGAGGACACAGCCTTCTTTTCCACCGTGAGCGAGTAATCAAGGGTCTTTTCCCCTCTGGATGTCTGATATCTGACCTTGAGGGTTATCGTTCCTGCCTCATCGATATCGCCCACAACCATCTGTCCTCTTGCCGTGATGTCCTCACCGGGGGAAATATCCGCATTCAGGGGCGTCATGTTCACGGTGAGTTCGGGAGGGGCATCTATGATGATCCTTACCGTCTCGTCCCTGTTGCCCCTGTTCCGGAACGTGATGTTCAGAGGGACCGTATTGCCCTCCATTGTATCCACTGTCGTCCACTCCCTGTCAGCCCTGACATCGGAGACCTCCGGGAGCACGATCTCGAGCCTCCTCGAGAATTCCCCCTGGTCCCCGGCGTCGACATCCACATCGACGAAGTACGGGCTTCCGAGGTTCCAGCTCCCCCCGGTTTCCGGGGTCACAGTGAGGTTCCAGAGGGACCCCTCCCCGGGGGATAGTCCGATCTGTTCGTAATCGACATCAACCTCCCATCCCTCCTCCGCCTCCACCGAGACACCCACGTCTAGCTCTGAAAGGGTCGGATTGTAGAAAAACAGGGTGAAGTAAACCCTTGAATATTTAACGGGATAGTCCGTCCCTATCCTGCCGGAGGTCTTTCTCACGACACCGTCCGGGACATTCACAACATCCTCCTCATCATTCACCACGTTCAACCTGTGGTAAGCCCATTTCCTGACGGAGTCTCCCCTTGCCCTGACATGGCTCCCGAGCTCCTGTGACCCGAAGGGCCCGGCGGATGATGTCAGAACGGTTATGTCAACGATCTCTTCCCCGGACCCGTTTATCTGAAAGACAAAGAGACCGCTCTGGACATCTCCGCCATCAGAATAATATCCCACGGTCCATGTGGATGGTATTTCCTCGGTGGACATCTCGAAGGTCCTGTTCTCGTCCAGGAGGTTGAGTACCCTGACCTGGAAGGTCTGGCTGGTCCCGGCGATCACCGCTTTCTCGGTGTCTCCGACGGTCTCCACCCCGAAAGTGGCGGCATCCTTTACGAATACCTTCACCTTGATGTTGTAATCCTTCCCGGCGTTCCTTGAACCCGCCTGAAGGGTTATCGTGTCCTCGGTGGAAACGGATGCCTTCAATGGTACGTATACCCTGAACTCGGCTTTCCCGGTGTCTCCTCCCTCGATCTCGATGGCATCGGGACTGTCCACTGCCCATCCGAGCTGGGAGACCGCGGATAAGGTGACACGATCAACCGCATCCCCGCCGTTCAGTACATCAAGCACGAATGTAACCGTATCGCCAGCGTCCGCATCTTTTTCCGCATCATCCACGGTGAGGAAAAGGCCGGGAGCCACGATGAGTTCAGTCTCATATGATCCGGTATAACCCGTTCTTGAAATAGCCGTTGCAGTTATCGTGTAAGTATCAGTGGGGGCCCCCTCCGGAATGACGAAGGTATGGTTGAAATATGTCCATTCCTCACCTCCGCCCGGAACCGGATCCTCCGTTGAGACGTTCATCAATATGTTATCCTGGGACCCCACCATGAGAAGGTTGATTGATCCGATATCATTGGCACCGAATCCGGAGCTTGCAGATGAGATGAACCTCACGGTCCGGGCCTCCTCGGGGCCATAAGGGATCACCTCCTCGACGGGGTTCCCGCTGAGGTCCGTGATCGAAAGCCGGACCCCATCTTCAAGGATGGGGGTGCACTGAAAGGACAGATATGACGGTCCGGTGACGCCGTAGGAAAAGGTCAGGGCAAGAGATCCGGTGTAGGAGAGGACCAGTTTGAGCGTGGTCCCCTTTGTCAGTAGCTGGCCCTGTGGGATGAACGGGATGGCAAGATCATCGGGGTCCAGATCGTTCCCGCTCAGAACCGCCTTGGCGATCAGTATAGATTGGGAGGACGGAGGTTCAATATTGACCTCGACCGTAAGCTCCCCTTCCGGGTCCGACAGGACCATGGATTGAAGGTGCAGGATCATTATCCTGCTTCCCCCCTCGACAGGTCCCGTTATCATCATGTCCCTTGCGATGGGATATTCGAGGGGATATTCGATCGATGTTCCCGACGTAATGGTTGCCAGGGCCCCCTGGGGAGTTTCGGTGTTCAACCTTTCGACGATGTTTATCCCGCCGTGCATGTAGAGACGGACATCGATATCAACAGCACCGACTTTATCCAGCCGGGTGACCATGAACAGTGAGGGGACCAGGAGCGTGATCACTATTGCAATAGCGAACTTTCTCTTTCCTGCGAACACATTGACCACCCATTATCAAGTATATCCCCAGTATTTGATGGATGTTTATAAATTTCGGTCACCCGGTGACAGGAAATATGTCACCTTCTCATCAAAAGGGATATGTAAATGGACCCTGTTTCAGGGCCCGCCGGTCTTTTACCGCTTCGAGTCCTCCGGGGTGATATGCTGAACCGTATAGAAGAGCATCCGATTCTCGATGTGCCCGACCTTGATGAAGTTGAGTTCCTCTGGAACGGAAGGAAGCTTGCGGGCAGGAGGGGAGAGATGTTATCCTCCGCTCTGATAGCCAACGACATCCATGTTTTCGGGCACCATTCCAAAGACGGCAGCCCTCAGGGCATATTCTGTGCCAACGGACAGTGCGCCCAGTGCCTCGTCATGGTGAACGGCAGACCTCTCAAATCCTGCATGACCCCGCTCGAGCGCGGCATGATCGTGGAGAGCGTGGAGGGGCTCCCCGAACTTCCCGATGTTCCGTCACTGCCGGAGGGCAAGGAAATACCGACCAGAGATGTTGATGTCCTCATAATCGGGGGAGGACCGGCAGGACTGTCGGCAGCGATAGAGCTCGGAAAGCTGGAAGTGAACACCCTCGTTATCGACGACAAGGACCGGTTGGGGGGCAAACTCGTTCTCCAGACCCACAAGTTCTTCGGATCCGTGGAGGATTCCCACGCAGGTACCAGAGGCTACGAGATCGGAAGGATACTTGAAGAAGAGCTTGCGGCACTGGATAGTGTTGAGACATGGCTCAGGTCAACTGCGGTGGGCGTATTCTCCGACGGGATCGTGGGCATCGTCAAGAATAACTCCTACAGGAAGGTCCGTCCAAAAAGGCTTCTCGTCGCGACGGGTGCAAGGGAGAAGATGCTCTCGTTCCCGGGAAATACGCTTCCGGGAGTTTACGGTGCCGGTGCGTTCCAGACCCTTGTCAACAGGGACCTGATCAGATCATCGCGGAAGGTGCTGATAGTAGGCGGCGGGAACGTCGGACTGATCGCGGGATACCATGCCATTCAGGCGGGTATCGAGGTGGTGGCACTGATAGAGGCGCTCCCGCACGTAGGCGGCTACAAGGTCCATGCCGACAAGCTGATGCGGCTCGGGGTTCCGGTATTCACGAGGCATACGATAGTCTCCACCCAGGGGCCCGAGAGGGTCGAGAAAGCGACCATAGCCAAGCTCGATGAGAACTGGAAGGTCATTCCCGGAACCCACCAGACATTCGATGTGGACACGGTGCTCATAGCTGTCGGCCTGGATGAGGTCAACGAGTTTTACAAAAAGGCAAGGGAGTTCGGCATGGAAGCCTTCGTTGCAGGGGATGCCCAGGAGATCGCCGAGGCCTCCGCCGCCATGTTCACGGGAAAGATCGAGGGATTGAAGACTGCAATGTCACTGGGCATCGATATCGGGGAGATACCTAAGGAATATGACGAGAAGGCGGCAATCCTGAAATCCAAACCCGGGCCGATAACCAAGAGGGAGCATCCGGACAAGGAGGACGGGGTATTTCCTCTCTTTCACTGCGAGCAGGAGGTGCCATGCAATCCTTGCACATCCGTCTGCCCCGTCGGGGCGCTCAAAACCGAGAGGGACGAGATAACCGGGCTTCCTTACATGTCCGACCTGGATAAATGCTTTGGCTGCCTCAGCTGTGTTGGCATATGCCCCGGGCTCGCTATCACCATTGTGGATTACCGCAGGGACAGGGAATTTCCAACCGTGACCCTTCCCTACGAGGTCTGGAGGGACAGGGTAGAGAAGGGACGGATGATAACCGTCACCGATAAGGAAGGTGCGATACTCGGCAGGTTCCCCGTTGAGAATGTGGTAACCAATCCCAGATATCCGGGGACCCTGCTCGTCCAGGTTAAGGTCCCGAAGACCATGGCAAAACGGACGATCGGCATATGGCTGCAGGAGAAGCGGTACGAACCGAGCAGCCATTACGAGAAGGAAATGCTGCCGGATGATGCCGTGGTCTGCCGCTGCGAGAGGGTAACCGCGGGAGAGATCAGAGCAGCCATCAGGGGCGGAGTGAGGGATCTTAACCATCTGAAAGCCGTCACAAGGGCGGGCATGGGATCCTGCGGGTCGAAGACCTGCAGACCCATGATATGGAGGATCTTCAGGGAGGAGGGGGTGGACCTTTCGGAGATAACCGAAAGGGTGGACAGGCCGCTCTTCGTCGAGGTTCCGCTTGGATATTTCGCAGGGATCGAGGAGGTGAAGGACGATGAATGAGACGGATGTCATCGTCGTGGGGGCCGGATCGGCGGGCCTTCCACTTGCAATGTCTCTGGGTGAGATGGGATACAGGGTGCTGGTTCTCGACAGGAACGCCTCCCCGGGACAGGGAGAGAACAAGCACGCAATAGGCGGTATCAGGGCGACCCACTCGGACCCCGCGAAGATCCTTACAGGGCTCAGATCGCTCGAGATATTCTCTACCTGGGAGGAGAGGTACGGGGATGATATAGAATGGATGGCCGGGGGTTACACCTTTCCGGCATACAGGGAGGAGGAAGAGAAAGCGCTCAGGTCGATCCTTCCCATCCAGAAAAGATACGGCCTGAATATCGACTTCTTCGATCCGGAGAAGATAAAGGAGGTTGTTCCCGGCATCGATGAAGAGGGGCTTATCGGAGGAACCTTCTCTCCAGGGGACGGTTCCGCATCCCCGCTCATTTCCGCCAATGCGTTCTACAGGCAGGGACTCGTGAACGATGTGGACTACCGTTTCAAGGAAGAGGTCAGATCCGTCATCGTGGAGGAGGGCAGGGCGGCGGGGGTGAGAACGGCGTCCGAAAACTTCCTGGCACCTGTCGTTGTCGATGCCGCGGGTGCTTTCTCGAGGGGACTCTGCAGGACCGCGGGGACCGATATTCCTGTGATCCCGGATTCCCACGAAGGAGCCATCACCGAACCTGTAAAACAGTTCTTCACCACCATGGTCGTCGACCTCAGGCCGGCCCCGGGTTCAAAGAACTATTATTTCTATCAGAACAGACACGGCCAGGTTGTGTTCTGTATAACACCCGATCCCCCCATCTACGGCACGGACAAACGGGAGACCTCCATCTTCCTACCCCAGGTTGCAAGGAGGATGGTTAAGCTCCTTCCAAGGCTCAGAAATATCAGGGTGAGGAGGGTCTGGAGGGGACTCTACCCCATGAGCCCGGACGGGTCGCCACTTGTGGGGTGGAACAGGGATGTGGAGGGTTTCCTGCATCTCACTGGTATGTGCGGGCAGGGTTTCATGCTTGGACCCGGGATCGCGGAGGTAACTGCAAGACTTATCGCGGGTAAGGGGACGAAAAATGACAGTGTGATCCTGAAAGGTTTCCATCCCTACAGGAAGTTCGGCGGGGACGAAACTCTCAAGTGATCGTGGTCCCGGCCTTACCTTCAAGAGCAAGGTAGCCGTCCTCGATGGAAGATATGATCACCTTCTTGCCGCCGCCTTCGAGGAAGGAAACGGCCGCCTCGATCTTGGGCCCCATCGAACCCTTGGGGAACTGGCCTTCGGCCAGGTATCTTCTTGCATCCTCCAGGGACATCCTGGTGAACTTCCTCTGTTCAGGGGTCCCGAAATCGATGTAAACCCCGTCTACCTCCGTGAGTATCAGAAGTGTGTGGGCCCCGATATCGATCCCCAAAATGGCCGATGCCCTGTCCTTGTCCACAACCGCATCCATCCCCTCGAACCTTCCATCCTCCTCGTGGAATACCGGGGACCCTCCACCCCCTGCAGCTATCACGATCACGCCCATGTTCACCAGGGTCCGGATGATACGGGAATTGATTATCTTCAGGGGCATCGGCGATGGCACGACCCGTCTCCAACCCCTCCCCCTGTCTTCCTTGATGATCCATCCCATCTCCTCTGATAGCTTTTCCGCGGTCTCCCTGGTAAAGACCTGACCCACGAACTTGTTCGGGTCACTGACCGAGGGATCGTTCCTGTCAACCAGGGTCTGGGTGACAATAGTGATAACTTCTCTATCTATGCCCTTCAGCCTGAGCCCGTTCTGGAGCGACTGCTCGATCATGTAGCCGATACCACCCTCGGTATCGGCGACAAGCACACCCAGAGGCAGATCGGGAGCTCTGTCCCTCGACATCTCCACCCTGAGGAGCGCATTCCCGACCTGGGGCCCGTTCCCGTGGGTTATGACGAGCCTGTAACCCTCCCCTGCCATCTTGATTATAGGGGGGAGGGATTCCCTGGTATGCCTGAACTGATTTGCAATGGTATCGGGTTCGCCTCTCCTGGTGATGGCATTACCCCCGAGGGCGACGACGACACATCTCCTTTTCATCTGCATCGCTTTCCTCCCTGCTTCCGGAGAGATACATCGGATACATCACGGGATTATTAATAATTGAGGGGGAGGCTGTTCCCGGGCTTTTCCTTTGACGAATTATATATATGTAATAAAAATATGTAACTTAATGTAATTAATATATATTATATAATGGCAAAATAAAAATAGTGGTTTTAACAGATATTTATATTCCCCCCAGATGGATGGCTCAGATCGTTAACCGGGCCTTTTCATCATTCCTTGATGGGATACCACTTCAAAACCACGAACAGACCCGGCCATCCAGGGGAAAACAGGAGGTTGCCTTCATGGGGCCAAGGTACCTGACAGACATAGGCAAGGTGAAAGAGATACTCCCGGATGAGAGGGAAAAACTGAAGGAGGTCACGGAGAAATATCAGTTCCTCGCAAACGAATACTACCTCAGTCTCATAGACTGGACCGACCCGGAGGATCCCATCAGGAAGATTATCATTCCCCAGGAAGGGGAGATAATGAACGGCGGGAACCTGGACCCATCCAACGAAAAGAGCTTCACGGTTACGAAGGGTATGGAGCACAAGTACGGCCCCACCGCCCTGATCCTTGCAAGCAGAGCCTGCGGAGGGGTCTGCCGCTTCTGCTTCCGCAAACGGATATTCATGCCCGACAACGTTGATGCGGTTCCCGATCTCACCAAAGCCTACGATTACCTGGAGCTGCACCCGGAGATCAACAACGTTCTTCTGACCGGAGGAGATCCTCTGGTACTTCCCACGAGATATGTGGAGAGGATGCTGGAAAGACTCGACAGGATCGAGCATATCAGGTTCATCAGGATCGGCACCAAGATGGTGGTCTACAATCCATTCAGGATCATCGAGGACCCGTCCCTGACCGACATGGTAAGGAGATACTCCAGGTCCAGGAGGAAGCTCTACATCATCACCGACATCAACCATCCCAGGGAGCTGACGAAATATTCGATCAAGGCCATCAGCATGCTACAGGAAGCCGGGGCCGTGCTATCGAACCAGACCCCTCTTCTGAGGGGGATAAATGATGACAGGGATACGTTGAAGGAGCTCTTCAACAAACTTGCCGCCATAGGTGTCCCGCCTTACTATGTATTCCAGTGCAGGCCGACCTCCGGAAACCGCCCATTCTCCGTTCCGGTCGAGGAGGGATACCGGATATTCGAGGAGGCAAAGGCCCAGCTCTCGGGTCTCGCGAAGAGGTCCCGTTTCATGATGTCGCATGCCACCGGGAAGCTCGAGATAGCGGGCCTCACAGATTCCGACATCATCTTCAAGTACCACAACGCTGCCCATGAAGAGAACGATTCCAGGGTTCTGGTGTTCAGGAGGAACCCAGATGCTCTCTGGCTCGATGACTACACCGAGCTTGTGGGTTCCTTCAACCCCGATGTGGAATGTGTTTCAGCAATGGACGGTGACGGGAGCAGCGGGATGCTCGAGACGATGCTCGACAATTGATACGGGTGAAAATATCAGGGGATGGATTATAAGCTCCGTGCAACCTGATCGCATAATTGCAGGGATGAAAATGTCGGAAGATACTGACCCCGAGCTCGAAGCGTTGAGAAAAAAGAGGGTGCATCAGATACAGATGATGTACCTCGCCGAGGAAGAGAAGAAGAACTGGCCGTCATCACCGGTTCATATAACTGATGCGGAATTCCAGGATGTGATATCCAGATATCCCGTTGTTCTGCTTGATCTCTGGGCGCAGTGGTGCATGCCCTGCAAGATGATAGGCCCCATCCTTGAAAAGCTTGCTCAGGAGTTCCAGGGAAAGGCGGTGATAGCCAAGATGGATGTCGACAGAAACCCGGCGACACCGAATGCTTTCAAGGTCAGGGGGATACCCACACTTGTCGTCTTCAAGGACGGAAAGGCTGTGGAGAGAACCACCGGTGCGATGGGAAGGAATGCACTCCATTCACTTCTCTCCAGATACACGGACTGAGAGCCTTCCGGTTATATTCGGTGAAGATTCCTGGTGATACCCCGGGCAGTCCCGTGAGCATTATTTAGAACGGTTTTGATAATTTGCCCCATTGAAGATGAAGTTCACAAGCGTAATATACAGGACCATGCTACCCACAACGGTGAGCATCAACAAGGACAGACTGTCCCAACTCGAACTTACCGAGAAGGAGAAAAGCGAGGTCGATCCCAGGAGGAACATGATCCTTGCGGCCATATCCTTTGTGGTGGTCTTCCTGGTGCTTGTTGTCGTAAGATATACCTTCGGCAGCTACATTTCCGAGGCGGGAGAACGGATCGTTGACGGGTTCGGTTACCCGGGGATTTTCCTGTCTGTCCTTTTCATGGATACATTCATAGTGATACTCTCCCCCGACATCATCCTGTTCATTGCCGTTGCCGGGAACGTGAACGTTTACGGGGCCCTCTTGACCGTGATATGCGCCTCCCTCATAGGGGGCAACTTCGGTTACCTCATTGGGAGATTCCTCAGCCACCGCAAATGGGTCCAGAAGAAGATCAAGCCCTTCGAAAAGAAGGGGCATTATCTTATGGGCAGGTACGGGATCCTTGCCATGATAGCGGGCGCCATGACCCCGGTGCCTTTTTCTGCGGTATGCTGGACCGCCGGAATGCTCGAGATGAAGTACACCCATTTCCTGGCGGGTCTTGTCTGGAGGGTTCCCCACTATCTTCTCTGGTACATCATCCTGAGAGGCGGATTCGTGGGCATCTGAAGGTTCAGGGAATTATCTCGCATCCATTGTTTATCTCCGGATAATCGAATTGCTTCTCATCGACCACCCCTGACGATATCAGCTCTTTTACCCGTGGAACAAGCTTTTCGAGTTCATTTTTCATGTGCCTGGTGGAATCGCATACCCTGTCGAACCATTCCCTGCCCCAGCTCATGGTCTGATTGGCGAAAAGACACCTTCCACCACATACCCGGAAGATATCACACCCGGTACAGGGATCGCCAACAGGCCTGGAGTTTTTGATCTCCCCGGGGCTTGAATCTCTGATATGGCCTATGTTGGAATAGAGAAGCTCCGGGGCTATGGGGCACGCTTCGATGGATCCGGATGTCATTATTGCGAAGGAATCCATCCCTGCCCCGCACCTTATATGAGAGCCCTCTCCCGTCAGAAGGGACCTGAATACAGGTATGAATGGAACGATCCCCAACACCTTTCCGTCCTCCATTGACCTTCCGAAATCCTCGACCATCCTGGTTATGCCCTCATCGTAACGCTCCAGCCATGCTCCGACATCACCTCTGGACTCGAGATCGGTCCAGAACACATCCAGCTGCCAGTGCACATGGTCGAAATGGGGAAGAAGATGCATCACATCCCTGTGGATGTCGCCGTGATCGGAGAACGCCATCCTGGCAATGATGTCTCCTTTGTAACCTTTGCTCTTGATGAGCTCGAGGTTTTGCATCACCCGGTCGTAGGTGCCCTCCCCACGGGAGAAGTCCGTAACTTCTCTCGGACCGTCCAGGGATATCAGTATCGAATGCAGCCTGTGTAGATGGTCCTCGTCCACCCTGTGGAGTATCGTCCCGTTCGTCTGAAGGGTGAAAGCCTTTGCCGGAACCCTGTCCATGATCTCGTACATCCGGTCAAGAGCGAGCAGAGGCTCGCCCCCGTAGAACCCGATCACAGCTTCCGGGTCCCGGGATATGAAATCAACGAGCTCCTCCGGATCGTATTCAATGTCAAGGGGAAGACCCGGAAGGTCTCTGGTTCCCCCGCAGTAGACGCAATTGAGATTGCATCTCTCCGTTGTGAGGACATGATACTGCATACCTATTGAAAGGGCGATACCTACCCAAGATATAGTGGTTTCGCAGGGAAAATGTGTTGACAGGGGATGGAAGCAGGGGCAGGTTATGGACCGCCCCCGGAAAAGGGATTTCCATGGGAGAGAGGATTGGATGTGAAAATCTTCTTCCATCCCCCGTCTCGGGATAGGAGTAGGGTGTTGCACTCTACTCTGAATTATATACGGGCGGCTGTTTATTTAACCTTGAACCCTAAAGGAGCAATGCAGATTGGTTTCGTTTTGACATAGGGTCAACCGACCTCGAAAGATATCTCGAGTTCCCCTCTCGAGGGGCGGTGCCTCCATTTTCTTATCGATATCGGGAGGACCTCCCCGGTTTTATCGTGATGCGGGCCCATGCAGCAGTTGGTGTTCCATCCCTCTATCCAGGTGAGGGTCAGGACCTTGACGTGGTCGGGGACCGGGAACTTATCATAGATTATGGTGCCGAACCTGCTTTCCGCTTCCTCTCTGTCGATCCGGATCATCTCTATGGGAACGTTCTCCTGGATCTTGCTATTCGCCATCTTGAGGATCTCCTGCATTTCCTCCTCGGTGGGGCCCCTGTGGAACTCAACGGTAAGTCTGCCCTTGTTCCCTTCCGCGAATACGGAAGTTGTTAGGGTTGCGCCCAGAACCTTCTGCACAGCTCCTTTCAGAATATGAAGGGCGCTGTCCACATCGATGTTCGGCTTCATGAACATCAGGATGGTCTTTGGCATATTTTACCATGTAGGGACATGCCTGTTAATGTCCATTATATTCGACAATAATCGTGAAAGTATCGAATATATACCACAACTATTTCAGGATCAATGACCGGAACGTTAGCCACGAGAAGCTTGCGGATGACTTCCCCAGTGGATTCAACAAGGAGTGCTCGGCCCCCTACGGGGAGATATGGTGAACTGGATGATTGGATTGAACGGGTTCAGTAGCTCTTCGAGAGCATAACAACGGTCTCCGTGGGTCTTCCGCAGAACATGCAGTTCCCTGCACTCTTCTCTTCCTCTCCGGAATCCACATCCTTCATCGGGAAACCCAGGAAGGTCTTGTCCAGAGCTTTTTCCATTTCCTCCGCACATTCCATCTCCCCGCACCAGTGGGTCCTTATGACACCGTCCCACTCCTCGAGAAGCTTGACCCCGTCATCCAGTGAATCCACATCCCTTATGCCGTCGGCAATTATCTGCCGGGCCCTTCGAAGGAGCTCGCCCTGGACCTCTTCGAGTATCTTATCCGCTTCAGCCCCGAGGTCAGACCTCTGAACGAAGATCTTGGTGGACAGGTCCCTCCTGGCGAACACCAGGGTCCCCTTCTCGATGTCCCTTGGACCAATCTCTATCCTCACGGGGACGCCCCTTATCTCCCAGTCGTAATGCTTCGATCCGGGCCTCTGGTCCCTGTCGTCGAGCTTCACCCTGTATCCCATGGCCTTCATCTCTTCCATGAGCTTGCTTGCTTCTTCCAGCACCATATCGGTCTTGCCCTTGGCAAGGATCGGGATTATAACGAACTGAAAGGGGGCGACCTTTGGGGGCAGTATGACACCCTTGTTGTCACCGTGTATGCCCACTATCGCTCCAACGAGCCTCTCGGACATTCCGTAGGTCGTCTGGTGGCAGTAGTGGAACTCCTTGTCGGTTCCCTCGTACTTGATATCATAGGGCTTCGAGAAGTTTTCCCTGTACTGGTGGATCGACCCGAGCTGGAGCGTCTTCATCGAGGGCATCAGCGTGTCAACACCGATGGTATAGACAGCTCCTGCGAACTTGTCCCAATCCGGCCTCTTCACGAGCAGGTAGGGCAAGCAGAGATCCTCTCCAACCCTGTCCATTATCGTACAGTCCTCCCTTATCTGCCTCTCCGCGTCCTCGAAGGAATCGTGGCAGGTATGGGCCTCGAAGAAATGAATCTCCCTTACCCTTATGAATGACCTGGTCATCTTGGTCTCATACCTGAAGGTGTTGACGATCTGGTACGTTTTCAGCGGCAGATCATTGTGGGAGCGGATCCACAGCGAGAACACCGGATACATGGCTGTCTCCGAGGTGGGTCTGAGAAGAAGCGGAACATCGAGTTCATTGAGGCCTCCGTGGGTGACCCAGTAGACCTCCGCATCGAATCCCTTGATATGGTCCGCCTCCTTCTGGAACTCGTTCTTCGGTATCAGCAGGGGGAAGTTCACCTCGTCGTGTCCGGTGGCGTCGCATTCCCTCCTTATTATGGAATCCACGAGCTGCATCACCTTCCAGCCGTACGGCGTCCAGACGTTCATTCCCTTGATGGGATACCTCTTCTCCGAGAGGCCCGCAACATCGACGACATCATTGTACCATTCCGAGAAATCGGACTTGTCGAGCACGATCTTTCTCTCGTCTTCGAACATCGGATCCACCTGTTGCAGGGTGTATTGCGGTGATATAGATAACAATTGTGCATTCGGTAGAGTTCAATGTCGGAATTCCTGGGTTTTCAGGGATCGCTGCCAACCTTAAATAGAGTCGAGAACAATCGGGCACGATCGCAAATGTATCAGCACATGCTCGGGCTAATGGCCCAGATGGTCGTGAAGGGGCCCGTATTCGATATCAACAAGCTCGGGGTGCTCTATCCGTTCAGGAGCAGATGGTGGGAGTACCGCGGATTGAGATATCACTACATCGACGAGGGTGAGGGAGAGACCATTCTCATGCTTCACGGGAATCCCACCTGGTCCTTCTACTACAGGGAGCTGGTCAAGGCCTTCAGGGGGACGCACAGGGTGATCGCTCTGGACCAGATGGGGTGCGGGCTCTCTGACCGGCCCACGGATGAGGAGTACGAGTACCGCTACAGAAGGAGGATCGAGGACGTGGAAGCTTTCCTGAAGCATCTCGGTCTTGAAAGCGGTGTGACCCTCGTCGCCCACGACTGGGGCGGCATCATCGGTTCGGGTGTGGCCGCAAGGAACCCGGGTCTGTTCTCGAGGTTCATCTTCATGAACACCGCGGGGTTCAGGATGCCGGAGGGAAAAAATCTTCCGATCCAGCTCCGCTATGCCAAGAACTTCCCGCTCCTTCCGACACTCCAGATCAGGGGCCTGAACGCATTCCTCAGGATCGCCACGCACGTGGGTCTCGAAAAGAGAATGCCCCGTGAGATCAGGAAAGCCTACCTCGCCCCCTACAATTCATGGCACAACAGGATCGCCATAATACGCTTCATCCAGGATATCGCCATCAAACCCGGTGAACCGAGCTATGACACCGCAGGGTTCACCGACGAGAACATCCACAGGATAGGGGACAAGCCTATTCTTATATTATGGGGGGCGAAGGATTTCATATTCGACATGGATATTCTCTCAGAATGGAAGAGGAGGTTTCCCGGGGCCGAGGTGGAGGTGTATGAGGATGCGGGTCATTTCGTCCTTGAGGATGCCTCCGACAGGATGATCGAAAGAATGTGTGGATTTCTTGAATCCCATCCGCTTACTGATCAGATTGGGGGCCCTCGAAATGGATGAAGACTTCGGTCTCGGTACAAGGAACCTGTCCGAAAGGCTCAGTATGATCGCACGCAAACATCCGGAAAAGAAGGCCGTGGTCTGCCACGGCGGATGGAATGCGGAGGGGGAAGCCATCTACAATACACTCACCTACAGGGAACTGGAGGAGGAGACAGACCGGTTTGCCCGGGGGTTTTCCAGGGCGGGGATCAAGAAGAATATGAAGACGATCTTTCTCGTGAGGCCCTCTCCCGAGTTCTTTGCTCTGACCTTCGCCCTTGTGAAGATAGGAGCGGTCATAGTCCTCATCGACCCGGGGATGGGCACGAGGAAGCTCGTCAGCTCGCTGGCTTCCATCGAAGCCGAAGCTTTCGTCGGTATTCCGCTTGCACATGTCCTCAGGCTCTCGTCCCCGGGATCTTTCGGATCCCTCAAGGTCAAGGTCACCGTGGGGAGAAAATGGTTCTGGGGTGGGCTGGACCTCGATGATGTAAGGTCCGATGATCCGTCCCCTTTCAAGCAGGTGAACAGGAAGCCGGACGATACCGTCGGTATATTCTTCACCAGCGGCTCCACCGGACCTCCGAAGGGGGTTGTTTACGAGCACGGCATGTTCGACGCCCAGATGGGCTTCATGGATTCGCATTTCGGATACGGGCCGCAGGATATCGATCTGGCCACCTTTCCGCTTTTTTCACTCTTCGACATCAATCTGGGGATAACCGCTGTCATCCCGGACATGGACATGACAAAGCCTGCGAAGGCCGACCCCGCGAAAATCGTTAAGGCAGTTACGGATAACATGTGCACGAGCATCTACGGATCTCCGGCACTTCTTAACAACCTTGCCGACCACTGCATAAAGAACAGGGTGAAATTGAGAAGCGTGAGGAAGGTGGTGACAGCAGGGGCCCCCATAAGACCCGACCTCCTGAAGAGGCTCCACAAGGTGCTTCCCGGCCACGCTCTTGTGCACACTCCTTACGGAGCGACAGAGGTCCTGCCGGTCTCCGATATCACGAGCAGGAAGATACTCGAGCATTCGATGAAAAGGACCGACCAGGGTGCCGGTACATGCATAGGCAAACCCCTCCCTGGCAACGAGGTCCGGATCATAGAGATTACCGCGGACCCTATCGGAATATGGAAGGAAGAACTCTCCCTTCCTGTAAATGAGATCGGTGAGATCTGCGTCAAGGGGCCCACCGTGACGAAGGAATATTACAGGAAACCGGAAGCAACGAAAGCAGCGAAGATACCCGGCCCAGAGGGGGACCTGTGGCACCGGATGGGGGATACGGGATACATCGACGACGAGGGAGACCTCTGGTTCTGCGGAAGGAAGGCCCACAGGGTAGTCACCGAGAAGGGGCCCATGTATCCGATACGATGCGAGGCCATCTTCAACCAGCATCCGAAGGTGTCCAGGAGTTCCCTTGTCGGGGTGGGCCCGGAGGGTAAGCAGAGACCGGTTATCCTCATAGAGTTGAAAAAGGAGCACAAAAGGACCGACAGGAAAGCCCTGAAGAGAGAGCTGTTAAAGATGGCTTCCGGGAATCCTTTGACCGAAGAGATAAGGGGCATTCTTTACCAGGACAACTTCCCCGTGGACATCAGACACAACGCCAAGATCTTCAGGGAGAAGCAGGCGGTATGGGCCGGGAGGAGGCTCGGATGAGGTCGAGGTCCGGCGATGGAAGAAAAGCACTGGTCACCGGCGGGGGGGGATTCCTTGGCAGTGCTATCATCCGTAAGCTGCTGGAAGAGGGTTACGATGTGACCAGCTATTCCAGGGGGGAGTACCCCGATCTCGAGAAAGCGGGAGCGAGGTCCATTAGGGGCGACATCACCGACAGGAAGAGGACCGTGGAAGCTTTCAAGGGGTTCGACGTGGTTTTTCACGTCGCCGCCAAGGTCGGATACTGGGGGGAGAGAGATGATTTCTGGAAGATCAACGTGGAAGGGACAGGGAATCTAATTGAGGCATGCAAAAGGAACAGGATCGGGAACCTTGTGTTCACGAGCTCCCCATCAGTTATTTTCGACGGTAAGGACATGGAGGGAGTGGACGAGAGCGTTCCCTATCCGGGGGAATATGATTCGTTCTACAGCGAGACCAAGGCGGAAGCCGAAAGGCTCGTTCTCGCCGAGAACTCGGAGAAGTTGAGAACGGTCTCACTGAGACCTCATCTCGTCTGGGGCCCCGGGGATAAGCACCTTGTCCCGGCGATACTGGAGAGGGCGAGGGAGGGGAAGATGGTGAGGGTTGGAAAAGGAAAGAATACCGCGGATATGGTATTCGTCGATAATGCGGCTGACGCCCATGTCCTTGCGGACAGGGCGCTTCTGAACAATCCAGAAAGCAGTGGAAGAGCTTTCTTCATAACAAATGACGACCCGAGGAACATGTGGGATTTCATCAACGAGCTGTTATCGATCGCCGGGATGGAGCCCGTGAGAAGGTCCGTCCCGACATCGCTAGCTTTCCTCGGAGCCGCGTTGATGGAGAATTACTTCAAGGTCTTCAGGAAAGGACAGGAGCCCCCTCTCAGCAGGTTCCTGGTCAGGGAGCTCTCCACCTCGCACTGGTACGATATCTCCGCAGCGAAAAAGGAGCTTGGATACGAACCGAAGGTCAGCATGGAAGAGGGTTTGAATAGGTTGAAGAAGTGGATCGATGGCGGGATGAGGAGGAAATATCATCCTAAGGCTTTGAACCGTTGTTTACGAATAGATGAATAAGGAGCGCTTTGCCCGATCTTATTAATGTTCAGGCCATAATAGATGAATAAGAATATTGGGCGAAAAAGACAACTTATGTGCCAGATGTGATATTTGAACATCATTATTGTTTCAATGTTATGGTAAAGTATGGAAAGCCTGATGAAGGGGAAGGACAATAACAATTTATAACGGATAAGGAATAAGAGAAGAGCAACCATAACGATGCCGATCTTATACGCAAACGGCGAGATTCAAGTATACCACGAAGAGAAAAAATCTATAACATCATGAACCGATCAAAACAAGAATGTAATCGATTATAATACAGGGGATAAATCGATGCCAAAGGAAGAGAAGGTCTGTCCGAAATGCAAGGGGAAGATGGAGTTGGGAGAACTCATAGATGAAAGTTATGCAGTCTCAGTTGCACAAAAATGGGCAAAATATGCAGGAGGCATTCTTGGTATAGGCAGATCAGAAGGAATACCGATCTTATCCTATCGATGCGTTGAATGTGGATTCCTCGAAAATTATGCTCCGTCAAAGGTAGTTGAAACCAAGGGCGACGAACTACCTTTTGGTTACAATAGATGATATTTATAATGATCCTCGATATGGACAGATATGGAAAAGGAGAAGAGGTATGAGGATGTTGCCGGAAATCACCGGTAGAGGCAAGTCCTTTGCCAGGACGCATTCGAAATAAAAGAAAAACTTGATATATCGTATAACATATGTTATACATGGTAATAGCATGTCAAGCACTCAGCTGAATGTGAGAACCTCGCCCGCCCTGGTACATGAATTGGATGTTATCGTCGATAGCGGATTATACCGTAACAGAACAGAAGCGGTGAACGAAGCCCTTAGACTTCTTATCAGAAGGTACAGGATAATGAAGATCGCAGATCAGATCAAGGAATTGGCTGAAACAAGCGAGATCGATGCAAGTCTTACCAAAGCCTTACTGGATTCCAGGGAAGAGGATGATGCATGAGCGAATACTTGGATGCATCAGTCATTGTCAAATGGTTCAGGAAGGAAGAGGAGAACCATGATAAATCCATGCAATTGCTTGAAAGGATACAGACCATGGAAACACATTTCGTGACCTCAACATTTTCATTACTTGAGGTAACAAGGGCATTGGTCAAAGCAGGTGAGAAGAAAGACAGGATCCAGTCCACATACGAATACCTGGACGATCTGATAGATATTCGTGCATTGGAAGTGGTGAAAGTAGATGAGGTGATATCCCTTGCCAAAGATATCGAGATCGATCTGACACTCTATGCCAGTGATGCAATTCATATTGCATCCGCGATACATCATAATTGTTCGGCTGTCTGGTCCGAAGATGAACACCACAAGAAGAATAAAACCCGAGAATATCTTGAGAAACGGAACATTGAAGTGAAGTCATTGGATGAATTGGAATAAACCTTCCAACTCTCGCCGTAATAGGCAAATTTCATTTACCACTAAGTTCATATTTGTGAAGCAGGAGGTCTCTCGAAGAGGTTCCGGGAATGGACGTAATTGGAATTCAATACTTTTTTAAATAGTTACATCATAAGGGGATAGTTTAGGGATGTAGAAAGTTATGAAGGATATGGCAGGAACAAAAAAACCATCTCTTGACAGGACCCCGTCTGTCATCATCGCGAGTTTGGGTCTATCCTCATTAATCATCTGGTCCCTTCTATTCGTTCTGTTGGTTATAGGCAACATCGTTTACTGGAGCAACTTCCCGTACGATCTGGGACCGACCTCCGAGGATGTCCTCTGGGGTGGGGTGATCCATCTGTTGATAGTTATGTTCCTGATATTGATGGTCCCGATCTCGTTGATATTTATAGTTTCAGGGATCCTCACATTCACGGGAGGATTGGTGTATGTTAGAAGACAACGACCATATGTCTTGACGATCTCATTTGTGGCCAATCTCATGATCCTGCTTATGATGATGTTCATTTTCTTCTGTTCTTTCCTTTTCAGGCTTCCGGACATGATACCGCCATCGTTATACCTCCTTGGGCCGTTGATCCTTTCCTATCTTGCCAGATCGATATTGACCGCAAAGGTGATCTTCGATCACTACAGGACCGGGGATAAGGCGGCGAGACCCCATTACCCTTCTGATGTACCCCGGGGTATCTCACCTGTATGAAGAACGACCCATATCGAACCGGGAGGATCGAGAAAGACCGGAAGGCATTGAAGGGATGGTGGAGAAAGGAAGTCCACTAAAGGCCGTAATAGGCAAGTTTCATTAACAACAAGGGTCATTGAAGGTACGAAGGAGGTCTTTAAGAGATTTCAGGTCTTGACGAGAAGAGCAAGGGAGTTCAACAATGAGAATGTTTCCGCTTATGGACGGATATTGAAATGGAGAAGAGCATTAAGAACGTTTCCCGGAATGGACGAAGACGGCAAGATTCACAGCTTAAACAAATTGGATTTTAGGGTTGAATCATTATGCCCGCTTTAATAATGTAGAAGTATTATACAAATCTCCGATTTGTTACGATTTGTGGATTGCCCAAAGACTTTGAAAAAATTATTTATCCTGTATAGATTATCCATGAGGGATAGAAATGAATGAGAGGAGAAGGAAGATTACTTCATTTTCTTTAATGGTTCTTTTTATATTCTCTGGATTGTTATTGCTATTCAATACCCCAGATGGAATAAACCCTATGAATACATCATTAGATGCAACACCATCATTCTCAGGGGGAGATGGATCGGTGTCGAACCCCTACCAAATCTCTAATATAACTCAACTCCAGAATGTCAGTTCTAACCTTTCAGCTTCTTATGTTCTAATCAATGATATAGAGGCTTTCGAGACAAAATTCTGGAATGGTGGAGAGGGATTTGATCCTATTGGTACGGGTCAATCTAGTGATCATTTCAGAGGTTCCTTAAATGGAAAAAATCATTCTATTTTTAATTTATACATATATCGTAAATCAGAAAATAATATTGGATTATTTTCAAATATTGAAGGTGGAAAAATACAAAATATTAATCTTATTAATGTTACAATAGTCGGAAATGCATTCGTTGGTGGTATTGCATGTTTACAAACAGAGATGAATGATTCCATCTCTAATTGTTATGTGTCGGGTATTATCGAAGGAGTTACCGAAACTGGTGGAATTGTTGGAAGGAATAAAGGTATTATAAGAAAATGTAGCACAAATTGTACGATAAGGGGAAGAAGTTATTCTGGAGGAATTGTTGGAAATGCAGAATATCCATCAAATATTACCGAGTGTCATTCAGAGGGTTCTGTAATTACGCAAAATACACCTGGATATGTTGGTGGATTAATTGGACATAACACGGGAATAGTTATTGCATCCTCGTGCAAATCCATTGTACAAAGTACTTGGGATTATACTGGAGGATTAATTGGACTAAATTCTATCAAAGATAATCATATTAATTCAGGAGTTGTAATAAATTGTTCCACAAATTGTATTGTTGGAGGAGAACCTCGTTATACTGGGGGTCTAGTGGGCGCAAATTATGGGAAGATATTGGGATCATTTAGTATTGGTATCACAAGAAGTACTCGTAATTCGGTTGGTGGTTTAGTTGGTCTAAATGGAGGAACGATATATCACTCCTATTCCAAAGGCAATGTAGAAGGGCTATCTTATATTGGAGGTTTAGTAGGAAATGCACAATATCCATCGAACATTTCCCATTGTTTTTCATCAGGATCAATCAATTCCTCAAGTGAATATGTTGGTGGGTTGATTGGTATAAATGATGGAATTGTTACATCATCAACAGCTGAAACGACGGTAAGGGGCGTTGATTACTATATTGGAGGTTTGATTGGTACAAATAAGTATAATTTTCAAGATCCTGACTCGGGAGTGGTTATCAACTGCTCGTCAAAGAGCACAGTTATTGGATATAAGGGACAAATAGGCGGACTGGTTGGTCATAATCGGGGGAAAATATTCGACTCTAATAGTGTTTGTACGATTATTTCCACAGCTTACGAAGTAGGTGGATTGGTTGGATGGAATCAAGAAGGAATTGTTATTAATTCTCATTCCCAAGGGATAGTTTCTGGAGACACTATGGTTGGAGGTCTAATTGGAATGACATCTACTTCAGCTATTACAAAATCTTCCTCAAATACCAGTGTTACTGGTAACAATTCGGTTGGGGGATTTATTGGACTGGTTTATTATTCAAATATCAACGAATGCTATTCAATGGGTTTAGTTAAGGGAAATGGTGAGGTCGGTGGCTTCATTGGAAATTATTCAACATCATTACCCGATTATCAATTTGTAAATAACTCATATTCTGGATGTTCCATTATCGGTGATAGTATTGTTGGGGGATTTATTGGTGGAAATAATGGAGGAAAGATCAAACATTGTTATTCCTCAGGATCAATTAATGCAAACTCATCAGTTGGTGGTTTCGCTGGAAACAATACTATTCCCATGAATAGTTGCTATTATAATAATGAAAGTTCTAATGAGAATGGTGTTGGGGAGGGAAATTCTGAGGGGGTGTTTGGTAAATATGCCTTCGAGTTAAAATATATTAAAACTTTTAAAGATTCAAATTGGAATTTCAAAGATGTTTGGGATATCTTTGAGGGTGAAACCTTTCCTTATCTACAATGGGAAATTCATGGTACTCTAGAAATCATCAGCAATAGTCCAGAAAATGCGACTGAAGACTTAGAATTCTCCTATCAACACAATTATCAAATAATTGAATCAGATGAAACTTATGTTAAATGGTACTTCACAACAAATGCACTATGGCTTATTTTAAATCCAGTAGATGGTGTAGTTTCAGGAACTCCAACAAATGAGGATGTTGGAGAAGTATGGATGAATATTTCGGTGATGGGGAATAGGCTTAATGAAGATTATAAAAATTTTAGCTTCAATGTGAACAACATCAATGATAATCCAAAGATATTGGATCTTGATACTATTGAAATCTTTGAGGATGTTCCGTTCTTTTTCGACTGCGAGGCTGTTGACATAGACCCGACAAATGATGTGCTTACCTGGGAAATGGAAACCAATGCTTCATTTATCGATATTGATCCAGCGACTGGAAATATCTCAGGAATTCCCACGAATGATGATGTAGGTACTTGGTGGGTGCTGGTGAACGTTTCGGACGGGAACGGAGGATTTGATGAAGCCAACGTCACGATCACCGTGATCGGAGTAAACGATCCACCTGTTCCCTTGCAGGAGAGATTTATCATTTTTTCTTCTGAAGATCCGGGTGAAATCATCATAAATATTGATTCTCTCTTCTACGATGAAGACAGTGAAGATCTGATCGTCGATGGACTCGGAACAGAAAACATATCTGTAGAGATACTTGAAAACAATAGCATCAGGATAATATTCAGGGAGAATTGGTATGGGACCAATAATATTACAATTACTGCCAATGATACACAATACATCACTGCAGTTATAATCGAATTTAGGTTGCATCCTCACAATGATAGACCGATCAATCAGAACTTCACCTACAACAAGTGGGAAACAGATGGAAACAATGTAACCTTCATTGCATATCCTGGCATCGATGTGGATAACATCGATTTAATCTACGAATGGGATTTTGGAGATGGCCAGACTGGATTTGGTAGGGAAATAAATCATACTTATGCAAGGTCAAATGCATCGATCCAATATAATGTGGCATTAACAATATTTGATGGTATCATAAGATCAGAAACCTATTATCAGATCGTTGTCATTGACCCAATCTCGAATGATATACCTGATGACGATGATGATGATATTATTGGAGACGACGACTCTAATGGTAAGGAACAGGAGTTCCCGATCCTTATTGTGGTCATAATTGGAATTGTTGTTCTTCTCATTATTATCGGAATAGCATTATTTTTTATGATAAGAAAGAAACAATCAGAGGAAGAACCACCAAAAGAAGAGTAGACCACTCAAGTGATGTTCCACCTCCAGCGGAAAAAGGAAAAACAATATATATTATTCAGACTTATAACGACTTAGGTGAACTAACATGGTACAAGCTTTGATTAATCTAAATGACAATACCAATCGTGTTCTCAATATCATCAAGGCCAAATATGATCTTCAAGACAAAGGAGAAGCAGTAGAATATATAGTGAATAAGTTCGTTGAATATGAAAATGAACCGGAATTAAAACCTGAATTCATCGAAAAAATGAAGAAAATCAGAAAAGAGAAGAGCATAAAGGTCGATGATTTTGCAGAAAGGTATGGTTTGAATGTATGACCTTTACGTCAAACCAACTGCCGACAGAATCTTTAAAAAGCTATCGAAGAAAGACGAGAAACAACTAATGATAGCATTCAAGAAATTGAATGATATCAGGGAGAATCCTCATCATGAATACAAGCACCTTAGAAAACCTTTAGAAGATTTCTTTCGCGTTCATATTGATTCAAGCTTCGTTCTAATATTCGCGATTGACCATGCAGATCAGAAAGTAACTGTCTATTATTTCGGCCACCATGATTCAGCGTATAAATGGCGACCTAAGAATGAGTAATAAGGATCGATATGCCGACTTCCCCCCGGAAGAGGCATGATTTCTCGATACTTTTTCAAGATGCTCGAGGTTTTTTTCGTAAACTACGGTGGAGCTTTCTGACTTGCGCACGTTTTAGGAAACAAAAGATGTGTTTAATAATTCCTGGCATAGTAGAAAAATATTCATCAGCCGAACCTGTAATAGAGAAGAAATGACCCTTTTGAAAAGATCCGGATCTAATGGGATCGATACTGATCCGTGCAGGAACATGATAATACACATTCAAAGGATAGAGATCCATCACATTGCCTCCATGAACTGGAGGTCATGATGTGAAAGACGCTTCCGAAAACTTACTTCCTCACTCTTCATCCTCTTCAAGGGTCGCAAGGAGTTCAACCTTGAGCGACTCCGCCTCATTCTTCGCTTCCTTTATCCCCTTTTTTTCAAAGAACGTTGATATGATCCCGAGATCCCGATCGAGCATGTCGAGGGCCCTGGGATGGCTCAGGTCAAGGCTCTGTCCCACATCGATGAATACAGGGGCCCCGTCATACAGGATATTGTATTCCGAGAGATCGGCGTGGACAAGCTCGCATTCAAGGAAGAGTTTCTCCACCGTATCGAGTACCACCCCCCACATCTCCACCCATTCATCTTTATCCGCATCGAGTACCCTTATCTGAGGAGCCGGCTTCCCCCCGTATTCTATGTAATCCATCACCAGGATGTTCCTGAAAAGCGACCGCGGGGCAGGGACCCTGATACCTTCCTCGTGCATCGCTTCCAGGTTCATGAACTCTTTACGGGCCCACGTGTAGATGACCCCCCGGTGAGAACGGTCTATCCGCTGGAAGCGGCGGTCACCCTCTATGTATTCGAGAAAAGCACCGAAGGTGGAGGTAGACGTTCTGAATATCTTCACTGCAGCGTCTTCTTCGAAGGTCCTGGCAAGGTAGACGTTCGCCTCCTTCCCGGTTGATATCGGACACTCCAGCGTCTTTACCTTCTTTCGCTTCATCAGGCGAAAAATGTTGTCTAGATTCTGCTGGTCGAAGACCTCGTCGTATGTCTTGAACCTCTCGGCGTCAACGATGAGCTGCTCTCTCTTGATCTTTTTGTCATACTTCTGGTCAACGATATCGTAGACATCCCGTTTTGCCACGTTGAGGTAGAGTGCAATGGATTATAAAATCTAGCGTTTTGAAAGATCCTGACCGGAAATCGAACCAATCTACCAAAGAGGTATTCTCTTCGAAGTTGCGCTTGAAGTTCACTTCAAGTGCAAAATACTATCAGATCAAAGATTCCAGATGCTTTGGGACTACGCCCCTTCTGACCAGGTTCTGCGCCTGGATACGGGTATACCTGTACAAAACGTCGCATTTGTCGTCCTGAAAATCCCAGGGGCAGACTATAACGAGGTCGCCCTCGCGCATCCACATTCTCTTCTTCAATTTGCCCCGGATACGCCCCAGCCTCATCTTGCCGTCCTGGCAGAAAACCTTGAGGTGGCCGCCTCCGAGCGCCTGGTCCACAACTCCGAAGATCTCCCTCTTCTTCTTGTTCGGAAGCTTGACCCTCACGTATTCTTCCGAACTGCCGTCACGTGTCGGCTGTCTCATCTCCACGGAGTTCCTGTCTTCGTCCAATGAACCACCTTTAAATACCAATCGGGCGCCACGCTATGATTTCTTGGTTATTAAACTATTTCCCAGTTGATACGTCGGTCATGGTCAACGACCAGTCCCTTCTTATATCTCTTTGGTATTTATCCCTTCAGTGGTAGCCGTGAACGGGATAAGGGCCAATCCGAGGGCTCTCGATATCGAGTACGCCATAAGAGATGTCATCCTTCCCGCCCAGGAGTTGGAGAGAAAGGGGCACCGTATACTCAGGCTCAATATTGGCGACCCCAACAAGTACGATTTCGATACGCCTCCTTTCATCAGGAAAGCGGTCAGGGAAGCACTGGAAATGGGTCTCAACGGATACGCTTCCTCCACCGGACTTCCCCATCTCGTGACCGAGATCGTGAAAGATGAGAGGTCAAGGGGAAACGCCGTCGAGGAGAAGGACGTGATAGTGACCCACGGCGTTACAGAGGCACTTCAGATGATCTTCTATGCCTCACTTTCCCCCGGCGACGAGGTCCTTGTCCCGGGACCCTCATACCCCCCCTATATCACCTATGTGAAGATGATGGGTGCGGTTCCCGTGCCATACCGGACCATCGAGGATGAGGGTTGGATACCGGATGTTGACGATATCAGGTCCAGGCTCTCCGAGAGGACGAAGGCCGTAGCTGTCATCAATCCAAACAATCCCACCGGAGCCCTCTACGGATCAAGTGTTATCAAGCAGATCGGGGACCTCATCGGAGAGCACGGGTCCTCCTTCATGATCTCGGACGAGATCTACAACCTCATGACCTTCGACAAAGAGACGCCATCCACTGCAGAAGTGAACCCGGACCTTCCGGTCATAACCATGAACGGGATCTCGAAGATCTATCTCGCCCCCGGCTGGAGGGTGGGTTACCTCGCGATCAGGGATCCCGAAGGAAAGATGTCCGAGATCAGGGACGGGATCGAGAGACAGTCAAGGGCAAGATTGTGCGCCAATTCGATCTGCCAGTGGGGTTACTATCGTGCCCTTTCGGGAAAACACACCCACATCAAGAAGACCATGGAAAAGCTCCGAAAGAGAAGGAAGCTCGCCTTCGGGAGGCTCAACGAGATCGAGGGGATATCATCCCGGCTCCCGGGCGGTGCTTTCTACATGTTCCCGAGGATCGACTGCCTTGAAAAAGGCCCGTGGAAGGACGACAGGGAGTTCTCCCTGGACCTCCTGAAGGAGGAGAAGGTTCTAACAGTGTTTGGCTCCGGTTTCGGAAAGGAGTACGGGTCGGGCCACTTCAGGATAGTGATCCTGCCCCCCGAAGAGATCCTCAACTCTGCTTTCGACGGATTGGAAAGGTTCCTGAAAAAAAGGATCGAAAAGTGATCCGATGATAGAGTATACTGACAGCCCTGTCCTTACCGAAAGATATAATAGAACAATTGTGGTTTTTCAAATATCATAATATCTCATATTTACGACCCTCACATGTCAGGGTCAACCCTCATGACAAAAGTGCGCGGTGAGCGCACATCCGTTCTTCCCCCGGGGGTGTGTATTTGGCAAAAAGAACGACCACAATGATCTTGACAGTGCTCCTTCTTTTTGGGGCATGGGTCATGTTGACCCTGAGGACAGATCTCGACGGACTGGTCCAGGAATTGATCGCGGGAGGGGCGATAGCACTTGCGATAGGCATCTTCGCAGCAGGTTTCCTTCCCGCGGGAGAGAACGGAAACCTGATCATAAGGGTCCTGAAGTTTCCGATCTTCCTCCTTGTTCTTTTCAAGGAAATGCTCCTGGCCAACCTCGACGTGGCCTTCAGGGTCCTGCACCCGAAGATCCCAATAAGGCCCGGGATCGTGAAGGTGAAACCCGGTATCAAGTCCGATATGGGTAAACTCCTCCTTGCCAATTCCATAACGCTGACACCCGGGACGCTATCGGTGGATTACATCGGCGACGATCTCTATATTCACTGGATCAACGTGGGTGAATACCCGGAAGATTCCATGAAGCCTCTTGACAGATGGGTCAGGGAGGTGTTTCCGTGAGCCTTCCCGTATGGTTCGTATGGCTGGCGCTTGGAATGGGCGGGTCGGCCATGGTACTGGCACTGGTGAGGGCTTTTCTCGGACCGTCAACACCGGACAGACTGGCCGCGGTCGACAACATGACCACCATTGTGACATCTCTGATCCTCGTGATCGCCCTGATATTCTCCACCAGCATGTACATCGATGTTGCCCTGGTTTACGCCATATTATCCTTCATCGGGGTGATAGTCTTCGCGAGATACCTGGAGGGGGGTCCATGATCGGCATCAACGTCATCATAGGGATGGCCCTGGTGACGATCGGTTTTGCCTTCCAGATACTCGGAGCGCTTGGATTGATCAGGCTCCCCGACGTCTACAACAGGCTCCAGGCGGCAACCAAATCCATCACCATGGGTGCCATCTCGATCGCCATCGGCGTGGGAATTATGGACACATCGCTGCTTGCGAAATCGATCCTTGTGGCGGTTTTCCTTCTGATCACAAATCCCATCTCATCACACGCCATTGCCCGCTCGGCATACAGATCAAAGGTTCCCCTATGGAAGGGGTCCGTGGTGGACGAGTATTCAAAGGCTGTTGCCAGGGAAGAGAAGGAGGTGTCCAAATGAACGCAGAGGTGTTCATCGCCATCTCGGCCGTCTCGTTCCTCATGATGATCATCCTTGCGGTTATGGCCGTTCGGTCAAAGGATCTCATCAAGGCTGCTGTACTCCTTGCCGGACTGTCGCTTGTGGCATCCTTCGTCTTCGTGCTCCTCAGGGCTCCCGATGTCGCCATGGCGGAAGCTTCCATTGGCTCCGCCCTGACCGCCATCATACTGGTATATGCCATCAGAAAGACTGAAAGGTATGAGGAAGGGCACAGGGGAGGTGACCGGAAATGATGGAGCGCTCCACCCTGCAGAGATCGCTCCCGGCCCTTGCGATCGCATTACTCTTCGCCGCCACGGTCTTCGTCGCATTCATGGAGATCGACTTCGGGGAGGCCCGGGTCGACGATGAAGGGTCCGTTGCGGGTGATTACATAAGGAACGGAACGAACCAGACCGGATCCGCAAATCTGGTTACTTCCGTCGTTGTGAATTACAGAGGGTTCGACACCCTGGGAGAGGTCACCGTCCTCTTCCTCGCCGCAACGGGGGTGGGAGCCCTGCTCTCTTTCATTAGAAAGGACGATGAGAAAGAGCCGGGAAAGAAGATAGAACCCAGTTTCATTCTCAACAGGGGGGCGGGACTGGTGCTTCCACTCATATTACTTTTTGGGGTCTATATATTCCTACACGGGCACCTCTCCCCCGGAGGTGGTTTCCAGGGTGGGGTGATCATTGCCTCCGGAATGTTGCTATACTACATTGCAAACCCCGGAAAGAGGGGGGCCCACAGGGCATTTTCGATACTCGAATCCTCGGCCGGGCTTGCTTTCATCGGCCTCGGGATCGTTGGTCTGATGGGCGCCTCAAAGATATTTCTGGCAAATGACCATGCGGATATCGGCGAGGTGGGAATGCTACTCTCTGCCGGAATGCTTCCCCTTATCTACATATCAATAGGACTCAAGGTCGGTGCGGAGATGACCGGACTTGTTGAAAGGATGAGGGGGGAGGCCTCTTGAACGGAGCAGGACTGGTATTCTACGGAGGTATCCTGCTCCTCATCGCTATAGGCATCTGGGGAATACTCTCGAGGAGGAACCTCATCAAGGTGATAATGGCGATAGCCATAATAGAGACGGGAGTGAACCTGCTTCTGGTGAGCGTCGGTTACATCTCCGGAAGGAGCGCACCGATCGTCGAGGGGGATACGGGGATAGGCCTTGTCCCGGAGGGGCAGGTTGTCGATCCCATTCCCCAGGCGCTTGTTCTGACGGCCATAGTCATCGGTCTTGCAACCACTGCGATGGCCCTCGTTGCTGCCGTGGGATATTACAGGAAGCACGGGACCCTTGAGCTCAAGAGCTGGTCATACGGGATAACCGGCGACAGGGAGGTGAAGAAATGACCCCTGACCCTGTCCTTTTGATCGTATTCCCCCTGATCGCGGCTTTCCTGACACCGCTTGTTTCCATGGTGTCGAAGAGGCTCGGCCGCCAGGTGCCGCTTCTCGGGACCTTCTCTATGGGTGTCATCTCCCTATGGCTTCTCCTGGAATTCGTGGACATGGATACCACCATGGGCCCAATCACGACAACGACCGGAGGCTTCCAGCCTCCATGGGGCATATCATTGGTGGTGACACCGCTTACGGCACTCGTTGCCACGGGAATGATCGGGGTCGCTCTTTACGTGCTCATCACGTCGATCCAGAAGAAGGAACAGGACAGTGGACCATGGTTCGAGCTGTTCGTCATGATGGCAGCGGCAGGAGCCGTGGGAATGGTCATTACCGGTGATCTGTTCAACATGTTCGTATTCCTCGAGATCACATCCATCTCGGGAACCGTTCTTGCCGCCCTTCCGAGGGGGGATCCCGAGAAAGGGCTCAACTGGAAAGGAGCGGTCGGATACGCGGTGATCTCCGCCCTGGCCTCCTTCCTAATCCTTGGGGGGATCGCACTGCTCTACGGGTCGACATCGACCCTCAATCTTTCGCAGATGGCGGAGAGGACGGGTGATATCGACTCCTTCACGGCGGGGGCCGCTCTTCTGCTGATGTTGATAGGGTTCGGGGTGGAGGCAGAGATATTCCCCCTCAACGGATGGGCACCCGAGGTGTACAGGGGATCGAGATGGGGATCATCCTCGGTCTTCTCGGGTATCATCGGCAAGGCGGGATTGATCGCGCTGGTAAAGGTCGTAACGATGGTGCTTGCACCGGCTCTTGACGGGGCTTTCGTCATGGATATCCTTCTCTGGGGGGGCGTTATCACCTTCGTTGTCGGAGAGGCTGCTGCCTTCACCTCCAGGGACCTTTACAGGCTGTTGGGCTTCTCATCCATCGGCATGTTCGGACTCATTCTCGCTGCATTCTCCCTCGGAGGCAGGGCAGGCATCTGGGCCGCTGTCCTGATCTTGATCGGGCATATGATATCCAAGCCCGTTCTCTTCTCCCTCTCCGGGGCCCTACACAACAAGGACAGGGATGCACCATTGTCAACTCTCGATGGGCTTCTATCGAGGTCCAAGGGGGCAGGTTTCCTGTTCATAGGGGCCGCCTTAATGTTACTTGGAATGCCTCCCTCCCCCATCTTCTGGGGCAAATACTTCCTCTTCACAGGAGCTGGAGGCGAGGAGAACTGGCTCCTGGTGGCTATCATCATCATGGGCACCCTTCTCGAGGCAGGGTACATTGGAAAGATCCTGTGGAGGGTGATGCAGAGAACACCTGGAAGAAGAACGGTTAGACTGCCGATCACAACAGTGATCATGGCCTTTGCTGCCATTACCATCGGCCTCGTGATAGGGCTGATACCTGGAATCATCGAAGATCTTCTATGGATGGTCTACACGAACTTTGAAAAGCTGGTCTACCTGCCGTGGGGGGTGATCTGATGGTGGGCGTTTTCAGCGTGGAGATGGTCCTGGGACTGCTTGCTGCAGGCATGTTCATCTCATTTCTGACATACAGGATCAAATGGGTATCCGGACTGGCTGCCTTCCTTTCCAGTACTGGTGCGGCCCTGGTCATAGTATTCATGGGGATCTTCGAGAAGATCCCCGGGAACATGAGCGAATTGGAACTCTTCGATCATATGAGCCTGCTGTTCGATATCGACTGGTTCTCGTACCTCTTCATGGCCAGCATCGGGGTCATCGCACCCCTGATACTGATGTATTCCTTCCAGCCGATGAAGGACGCTGCCAGGGAGAGGCCGTTCTACGGGCTTTTCATGCTTTCCCTTATCGGGGGTATCGGAATAACCATTGCAAGGGACCTGATCTCGCTCTTCTTCTTCTGGGAGTTGATGACCTGGTCAGCACTGCTGCTGATAGATGGGAAGAGAAAGGGAGCGGGCAGGGCTTTCAAGACATACCTCGGTTTCGGAATGCTATCTGCTGGCGGGATCCTGACAATGATCGCAATGGTCGCAAGCACGGGACAGGGATATTTCTTCAGCGATGTCTTCATCGCTCTCAAGGACGGAAGCGATGCTTTCAGGATCATCTTCCTGATCGTCGGGATGATCGCTTTCGGCTCCAAGGCCGGACTTGCACCCTTCCACATCTGGGCCCCGGGCGCCTATGCACATGCTTCGGACAGCTTTTCCGCTTTCTTCTCAGGGGGATTATCCAAGACCGGCATATATGGCACCTTCCTCGTTGTGGATGTGTTCATAGGAATGGGGATACTTGCCACCTACGGCTCCTGGAACGAGCTTACCGGGATCGGACTGATCATTGCAATATTCGGCGCTGTGACAGCATTGATCGGAGGTGTTCTCGCCATGTTCCAGGATGACGGCAAGAAGCTCCTGGCCTATTCATCTGTATCCCAGCTTGGATACATTTTCGTGGGGATAGGGATAGGGGGTTCGGTGGGAACGGCAGGAGCTCTGTACCACGTTCTGAACCACACCCTCTTCAAGACCGTGCTCTTCATGGGATTCGGTGCCGTGATATACAGGACCGGGGAGCATCGACTGTCCAGGCTAGGAGGCATGATCCATGTCATGCCTGCAACCTTCTGGATGTTCCTTGTGGGGATATTCGCGGCCGCTGCTATACCAATAACCTCGGGACTCGCTTCCAAGTGGCTCATATACGAGGCGGCCCTCGAGAAAGGTATCGGTGTGATGGTTCCCATCCTGTTCCTCGCCTCCGTCTCGGCCTTCCTCTACTCCTTCAGGATACTCCAGGGAGGCTTCATGGGACAGCTCAGGGATGAGTTCAAGGATGTCAAGGAAGCTCCGCTCACCATGATGGTCCCCATGGGCATAATAATGATAGCACTCATCGTCTTCGCGTTCATACCGGGCGCTCCCATGGAGCTCATATCCAGGGCCATGCAGGACATCGGAATGCAGGCCCCGGAATACTCGACAATAGAGCTCGGAAGCGGTGTCGGGACCTATTCCGGTCTGGTCGTCATGATATCAACGGGAATAGGCTTTGTCATAGCCTGCATCATGTTCTTCGCCGGGCCCCTGGGGAGGAAGATATCACTCCGGGACACCTTCACCGCAGGCGAGGAGCCAATGGACAGGATGGACAGGAAGTTCCACTACTCCTGGAACTTCTACGCCCCGTACGAGAGGGTCCTGAAACCCTATTTCAACAGATGGATCGACAAAGCATGGAGGAAATTGTACAGAGGCGCAAACCAGGTCGGGAGGCTCCACCGGACGGTATTCAACGGTGATGTCACCGCATATCTGTGGCTCATCTTCGTGGCGATGATCATCGTTGGAGCACTCCTTTGGCAGTACGGGGGGTGGTTCTGATGGCCTGGTCGACACAGACCTGGGTGATGGCGTTTCTGGCCCCCATCATCGTGTTCATGGCCGGGCATCTCTTCCTCGGGATCGCGAGGAAGGTCACGGCAAGGATACATAGAAGGATCGGGCCCCCGGTCATACAACAATATATCGATGTGATGAAGCTCTTCGGGAAGCGGGAGTCGACGACCCACGGGTGGGTTCAGGACATGGGGGCCCTGTTCGCCGTCATCGGGGTGATAGTCGCAGCGCTTTTCATACCGATAGGCGGGGACGCGGTCCTCTCCTTCAAGGGCGACCTGATAGTGCTTGCGTATATCCTCGTGATAGCACCCCTGGGAATGGCGCTGGGTACCGGATCAACCGGTAACCCCAATTCAGCAATAGGTGTCTCAAGGGGTTTGATGCTGATGATGGCCTACGAGCTCCCGTTTGCCATGGTTCTCGTATCGGTCATACTCTATTACGACACCGCCTCCCTGGCCGAGATAGTGGAAGCACAAGGGAGCTTCAAGTGGGCGATCCTTGCGCTGCCCTTTTCTGCGGTAGCGGCAGATATCTCGCTTCAGGCAATGCTCGGTGAGAAACCCTTCGACCAGCCGGTTGCGCCGTCCGAGATCGCATCGGGGCCAATGGTTGAGTTCGGAGGTAAATATCTCGGAATGCTCATGGTATGGCATGCCATGGCGATCGTTGTGGAAGCGGGCTTATTCGTTAACCTGTTCCTTGGCGGCGGTGCGGTCTTCTCAGGCAGCGGGGTGCTTCCCCTGATCGGAAATATCGGCGTATGGCTCGTGCTGACGCTTGTTATGTTCCTTGTCAGCGTTCTCATCAACGGGGTCTTTGGCAGGTTCAAGATGGGGCAGTCATTGAGGTTCTACTGGGGATTTCCGACCCTGCTCGCGCTCATTGGACTCGCCTGGGTGGTCCTCAATAATCTGGAGGTGATATACTGAAGGACGAAGAGCCAAAGGGAGGACTTCTTGACCAGAACGGATATCCGATAACAAACCTCCCGGAGAGAGGGTTCGTGAGAAAGGTCGCTGACTGGGCCTCCGCCAGGTCCATGTGGCTGCTCTGGTACTGCACGGGATGCGGGGCTGTCGAGCTTCCACCCTGCTTCACATCCAGGTACGACATGGAGAGATACGGTATAGGGCCCATGGCAACGCCCAGGCAGGCCGATATCTTCCTGATAACCGGATACCTGTCGGTTAAGACCCTGAAGAGGGTGGTCCGGTCCTACGAGCAGATGCAGGACCCGAAATACGTTCTTGGCCACGGATCATGCACCATCGACGGCGGGATGTACTGGGACTCGTATGCCACAGTGAAGGATGTGGGCCTATACATTCCCGTTGATATCTACATAGCCGGATGCATGCCGAGACCCGAGGCCATCTTCCATGCTTTCGAGAAGCTCCAGGATATGATCAAGAAGGGCGAGGCGGCAGGTTGGAGGAGATACAAGGATAACTACCGGTTCTACCGCGATAACCAGGACAAGGTCTTCAAGCGGGGACCCAACTGGGCACTGGAAGAGCCCGTCCTGAAATGAGGTGGTCATGATGGTGGAGGACACACTGGATCACACGAAAGGCATGGACCCGCTCAAGGGCGAATACAAACCTGGAACCATCAAGCTGGAGGAAGCCCTGGTAAGGATCGGAAAGCTCGTTCCCGGTGCCGAGACAGCGGTCCGCAGAGCGAGGAGGGGAATCGTCAAGGTCACCCCGGACATGAAGGACCTCGTTCTCAAGGGTCTGAAGGAGATGGGGTTCGATCACTTCGTAGCGGTGACATGCATCGACTGGCCGGAAGAGAAGAGGATGGAGCTGGTTTACCACCTCTGGTCCTACGGGACCAAGGGGATCATCATGGTCGAGACCGATATCGACAGGGATATGCCCTCGATAGGAACAGCCGTTCCCATCTTCAGGCCTGCCATCACCTACGAGAGGGAGATCCACGAGATGTTCGGGGTGGATTTCCCCGGAAATCCCAGATTGACACAGTTCATACTCGAAGACTGGGAAGGGCCCCCCCCGATGAGGAAGGATTTCAATTCGCTCATGTACTCCGTGGAGAGGTTCGGCCTCAAGATCAGGTACCCGAAGTCTTTACCTCCGCACCTTCTGGACAAGGGAGGTGAGAAGAATGGGTGACGACTTCAGGACCACGAAGATCATCTTCGGGCCCCAGCATCCCGGTATTCACGGTAACTTCGCCTTCCGGCTGGAGCTCGAAGGGGATATCGTCCGGAGGGCCAGGGTGGTTCCGGGTTATCTCCACAGGGCCTTCGAGAAATTGATGGAGCAGAGGACCTGGATGCAGAACGTGGCGCTGGTCCCGAGGATCTGCGTGCCAGACCCGGATGTCAACGAAGCAGCGTACTCCATGGCTATCGAGGAGATTATGGGGCTCGAGGTCCCGCGGAGGGCGGATCACATCCGAACGGTGGTCCTCGAGCTTTCAAGGATCGCCTCCCACCTGATGGGGCTCGGCGGCATGGGTGGGGCCATCGGTCTCTATACCCTGCCTATGTGGACCAACGGCGAGAGGGATTACATACTCGACCTCTTCGAGCAGCTGACCGGGGGCCGGGTCTACCACATCTATACCTGGCCCGGAGGTGTCAGGTGGGACATGCCCGACAACTGGCCAAGGAAGGTCAACAAGGTCCTTGACCATATTGAAAGACAGCTTCCGTCCTACTGGTCTCTGTTCTTCGAATCCAAGGTCACTGACGCGAGGATGGTGGGGTTGGCCCCATATGATCCGGACTGGGCGATAGCCCACGGTGTGACGGGGCCCAATCTAAGGGCGACCGGGGTCAAGTACGATATCAGGAAGGACGACCCCTATGCCGCCTACGAGGATCTTGATTTCGAGATACCCACGAGAAAGAGTGGGGACGGGATGGCAAGAGCCCTTGTCCGCTGGGATGAGGTCGGGCAGTCCATAAGGATCATCAGACAGGCCCTGGAACAGATGCCTTCCGGGCCTTACAGGGCCAAAACGCCTCCCCCCCTCGCATTCACCGTCCCTCCGGGCGACGCACTTGCAAGGATAGAGAGCTCCAAGGGAGAATACAACTACTACGTGGTATCGAAGGGAGGCAAGTATCCCCACAGGGTGCATGTCAGGGGCCCTTCCTTCACCCACGGTATCGATGTCCTGGAGCAGCTCCTGCGGGGTTACGAGATATCAGATACTGCGCTTATCACGGCAACGCTGGATGTTTGCCCCCCCGATATTGACAGGTGATCCAAATGGGAGACGTTGTAAGAAAGACCATCAGACCCTTCAGGGCCCTGAGATTCCTCGGAAGGAAGCCGCACACTGTAAGGATCCCTCATGAGCAGCACAACGATATAGAGGGGGAGCCTCTTCCTACCGGGAGGTACCGCGGGATCCATGTGAACGACTGGGACCTCTGCATCAGCTGCGGGCTCTGTGCGATGGCCTGCCCCTGCGATGCCATCGAGATGATCGAGGTAGAAGGAGAGGGCGGGAAGAAGAGGCCCGAGGTGTCCTACGGCAGGTGCTGCTTTTGTGGTTTCTGCGAGGATGCGTGTCCCAAGAAATGCATGCACCTGACATCCAATCATACGATGCTCGATACGGATCCCAGACCCTTTGTATTCCTACCGACTCCGGGGATCAGGGAGTTCGAAAAGGAGTATGTGGTCCAGACCTCCAAGCTATGTCTCGTCGAGGAGAGAGATGGAAAGAAAGTGGTCGTACAGGGCAAGCCGAGGCCCCGGAAACAGTGATACATTTCATCGATCGTCTTCCTGCTCTCCGGCGGGAAGAACAACGATGAAACGCGCGCCTCCGGTCTTGCTTTCCCCGACCCTGATGGACCCCCCGTAGCTCTCGATCACCTTCTTTGCTATGAACAGTCCCAGACCGGTACCTTTGTTCGGGCCCCACGAGAAGCTCTCCTCGAAGAGGAGGTCCCTGATACTGTCGGGGACGCCCTCACCGTCGTCGATCACCTCGAGCTCGCATCTATTCTTCTTCTTGCGGATCCTGAAACGGACCTCTTTTGCACCGCCGTGCTTCACGGAGTTCGAAACAAGGTTCTCTATTACCGAGATGAAGGCACCGTCCACAACCACGGGGCAGTCCCCTTCGACGGAGATCTTGACCCCGGCGTTCCCGGAGACCTCCGTTATAATTTCCGAAAGGGACCTCTTCTCTCCCGCATCCCTCAACTTTATCAGGGATTCGAGCTCTTCCATCCTCTTTGCTATCTCGATGGTGCCTTCCACCGAATTCAGGGCCTCTCCGATCAGGTCGCTTTCAATGTTATCCTTCTCTGCCAGTATCCCGAGTATCCCGTAGGCCACGGAGAG
>Ga0272441_10000317_pt1 | contig 110705 bp, 60 predicted proteins | sample SSMProp6N_FD_193582 | JGI IMG/M metagenome (GOLD analysis project Ga0272441, IMG submission 193582) | Marine sediment archaeal communities from Little Sippewissett salt marsh, Falmouth, MA, United States - SSM-Prop-6N | ecosystem: Environmental > Aquatic > Marine > Wetlands > Sediment ...
GACTCATAATCCCTTGGTCGCAGGTTCGAATCCTGCAGGGCCCACCAACGTCAGGTAACGACATGTCGTGCCAAGTGGCGACACGTGCGCCACTTGCGGCCCTTCCGCCGAGGGCGTACCCTAACACCCGGTCGTGCCAGGTGATGGCGAGTGTTGACCTCCCGGGGTAAGTGCGCGCTGAAAATGCGCTGAAAGAATCGGACATCAAATCAGGCCGACGTGGCGGCTTCCGACGCTGGGCGCGCGCGGGAGAGGGCCGCATGGGTGCCCGTGGTCGTTGCAGTTTCGGACCGGCCATCGTGCGTTTCCATAGCAGGCAGGCCATCTCCTTGCCTCCTTCCTAAACGCGTTATAGACTACACCTTACCGGCCGTGGCCGGCCGCCACGGTTGGGCGGCACGCGCCCTTCCGCGAGTCGTTCGTGACTCGGCTTGAGCGGGAACGTTCTCAACACGGGGGCACGCGCGGCTCGGGGCGACGCAACCGTATCCGGCCTGCCCGACGGCAGGTTGGGCAGACCATCCGGGAAAACCCCCGGCTGGATGAAAGCGAGCGCAGGAGCATGCAACCAGAGCCAGGCGTCAGGACGCGTTCAGTCATTTCCGTGGTGGTCGCGGCGGTCCTGGTCTTCGGCACGGTGTCGGCCAAGGCAACGACCTATTACGTGAGCCAATCCTCGGGGAACGACAGTTGGACCGGACAGGCCCCCGGTCCGAACGGTACCCGCGGGCCGTGGAAGACCCTGGCGCGGGCGTCGACCCACTATGTTGCCGGCGACCGCATCCTGCTGAAGTGCGGCGATACCTGGAACGAAGCGCTTCGGCCCAAGGGAAGCGGAACGCCCGGTAACCCGATTGTCATCGGCTCTTACGGAGAGGGCAGGAAGCCGCTGATTGACAGGCAGGATTACACGGAGGATCGCATAGGCATTCACCTCACGGACCAGGCAGGCTACAAGATCGTCGGAATCGAGTTCGCCCGGTGCATGACCGGCATCTACGCGGAGTATTCCGACGGGGCCCCCACGAGGGAGTTCATCTGGATCGAAGACTGCTATTTTCACGATTCTCTGAAGTATGGGCATTACGAGACGTATCCCAATCCTCGGAACATCGGCCTTGGCATCTGCTTCTTTTCGCACGAGCGCGATAACAGGATCGTGCTGAGCGACATCACGATCGAGCATTGCGTGTTCCGAAGACTGGCCTCCGGCGTCTGGACCAACAGCCCGGATAACTTCAACAAGAATGCGTCCTCGATTTATAATTTCGCAAACATGACCTTCGAAGACTGCCTGTTCGAGGAAGGTTTTCAGTGGCCATGGGGGATCCGCGGGGTTGCCGGCGGGGTCGTGCGGAACTGTGTCACGCACGACATCGGCCGGAAGTTCCGGGCCTGGAACGGCGTGGCCGGGGCGATGTTCTTCCGCTGCAAGGAGTGGGTCTTCGAGAACTCGGAGTGGGGCTTCGTTTCCATAGGGCTGGGCAGCGGAGATGGCGAGGCGTTCGACTTTGAGGGCAACTGCGACAACATGACCATGCGGAACTGCCTGTTCCATGACACCGATGGCCCCGGTTTTCTGCTTTGCTGTTATGCCTCCGACTGCCACCCTAACACCGGAATTCGCATGGAGAATTGCGTTCTGAACGGGAAGGCCAAACGTCCTATCGGGTTGCCACGATGTGAAATCGTCAACACGACGGATTGGAATGAAGTACTGTGGAGGAAGTGCCGTTTCTACCTTTCCAAGGGCGAAGTCCTTATGAAGGTGATGGACCCCGAGAGGGAGAAGAAATCAGTTTTCCTCGGTTGTGTCGTTAAGAACCTCAGTAACGCCTGCAGCACCGCGAATCTGGCCGCCAGGGCAACCGCGTCTGCGTCTTCGCAGGAGACCGGCGGTGAAGCCGCCAAGGCCATCGACCGGAGTGCGACGACTGCCTGGAAGGCCACGGCGTCCGCTGACCAGTGGCTCCAACTCGATTTCGCCAGGCCCACAGCCATTAGTGAATTCAGGATCAGAGAGGACGCGTCCTCGTCGGTCATCCGTTATGCAATCGAGTGCTGGGACGCTAAGGCGTCCCAATGGGTGGGTTGCTTCAATGGCAGAAGCATCGGTCCCGACTTCATCGCGCCGATCGTCAGCCGGCGAACGCGGAAGGTGCGGCTGCGGGTCATGAGGACAGAAAGCGGAAACCCCGGTATCGGCTCATTCGAAGCATACTATGATACGACCGGCTGGCTGCCGATAACGCCCGCCGGTCAGCCGGCGACATGAGGCTTGGCACGCATCAGGTTTTTGAAGGGCGATGTTGGTGCCCGCGCGGCGCAGGGCGCGTTGCACGAAACGGCGCCCGTGGCGCGGACGGATTCCTTTGTGCCCGCCGTCGTCCCCAATTCCAGCAGCCGCGCCGGCGCCCACCGCTCATCCTCGATGAACGTGTCCCGAAGGGTGTCGAAGTCCACAACGCCGTCTGAGCCCTCCTGCCGCTCAGTTCCACGGGCTGTGTCTGACGCTACGGCATCTTCGGGGTCGACCCGGATTGGCAAAGCGAACGTGATGTCGCCAACCTGGCATGTCTTGTGTTTGGGCTGCCACGTCCTTTGCTCTCGGAGCCATTCTCGGTCAACGCATGCCTGCCCTATTCTACTTGGCCGCCGATAGTGCTTGCGCGGGAGCGGGTTTTTCAACGTCAGGGAGGATATTCCGGGAATCTCGGTGTGGTCGTACGCGGGGTCCGGGGCCCCATTGCTGGCCGAGTGACACAGGACAGCCTTGTAAGAGCCCTCGATCAGGGTAGAATCGTGCGGACACGCAGTGCCCCCGGTGGCGTGGTCCTGACGCGGGAGAATGCGATGGCGAAAGCCGCGGTCTTTGCCCAGTACGCGCTGGTTCTTCTTGTCGGATTCGTCGGAAGCGCGGCCGGGGGCGACGCGCCGGCGCCGGATGCCGCGGCCAAGCGGCTGCTGGACGATGCCGCACTGCCCGGCGGTCTGTGCGTCCATCTCGGCGGCAGCGATGGGGTCTTTACGGCCGCGCTCAGCGGCGGCGGACGGTTCATCGTCCATGCGTTGCACGCCGACCCGGCCGCCGTCGCCGGGGTGCGGCGGAACCTGCAGTCGCGCGGCGTGTACGGGCCCGTCTGGATCGAGCCCGTCACGGGCTCCCGCTTCCCGTACGCGGAGAACCTGGTCAACCTGATGGTTATCGATGGCGCAGCCGTCCCGGCGGCGCTGCTGGACGACATCGTCCGGGTTCTGTGCCCGAACGGAAAGGTCTACGTCGGCGTGGCGGACGGAGCCGCCGATGACCGGGGCGCCGACGCCGCGGCCGCCCGCATGGCGCAGGCCGGCATGGCGGGGGCCGAGACCGTTGACCTTGGCGGCACGTGGGTCCGCTGGCAAAAGCCGTGGCCGCCGGAGATGGACGAGTGGGGCCACCCCCGTCACGGGCCGGACGCCAACGCGGCCTCCCGCGACCGTCTGGTCGGTCGGCCCCGCCGCGTCCGGTGGGTAGCCGGTCCGATGCATGAGGCCAGCAACGCCGTGACGGCGGGCGGCCTGTACTTCCACGGCGGCCTCGTCGCGCGCGACGCCTTCAACGGCATCCGCCTGTGGGACCGGTCCATCCAGCCTACGCCGCTGCGCCTGGGCTACCCGTCCACGTTCATGACCGGCAGCCTGCGTCCGGTGGCGGTCGGCGACCGGCTGTACGTGTTTCACGAGGGGAAACTCCAGGCCCTCGACGCCGCCAGCGGCCGCACGGTCCGCGTGTACGCCGAGGCCGGCACGCCGCGGGACATCCTGTGCGTGAATGGCATGCTCGTCGTCCTCGGGCCGGACGCGGTCAGGGCCCTCGACGCTGCCACCGGCACGGTGCGTTGGACCCACGCCGCTGCAGAGCCGGGTCCCGTGGTGGCGGGCGGGAACGGTGTGTTTTTTCTCCATCGCGCGGGCGGCGAGAGTGGCAAGCGGGCCATCCTTCGGCTGGACGCCGCCACCGGCAAACTCGCCTGGCGGCAGGACCGCTACGACTGGGTCCACCGGGTCCGCCGCCTCTCGTACCACGACGGCCGCCTGGTCTGCGAGGTCTCGACGTTCAACAACGACCGGTCGAACAACGGTATCCGTGTCCTCGCGGCCGACGACGGGCACCTTCTGTGGGAGTATTTTTACAAGCCCGGCATGACGCACTACATGCAGGCCCGTGCGCTTCAGACCGGCGGACGGGTCTGGGTCTTGAACGGGTCTCACTGGGAGGCTCTTGACCCGGTCACGGGCTCGCTGACCCAACGCTTCGGCGGCGGGACGGGTCACTGCTACCCGGCCGTCGCGACGGCGAAGTACCTCGTGTCCGGCGAGATGAACTTCACGGATCTGGAGAGCGGCCGCGTCGACGCCAACCGGATCAGCAAAGGGGCGTGCGGCCGGGACGCCGGATTCGTTCTCGCCAACGGGCTCGTTTACGTGTCGCCCAAGCACTGCGCGTGCTACCCCATGCTGAACGGGTACGCGGCGTTGGCGGCGGCGAGGTCTGCACCGCTGCCCGAGGCCGAACCGAAGCCGGAGCCCGGGCCCGCCGCCGCCCCGGCCGATGCCGCGGCCCGCCCGGACGACTGGCCGTGCTACCGCGCAGACGCGTGGCGCAGCGGCAGCACGGCCGCCGCCGTCCCAGTGGGCCTCGAGGTCCGCTGGACCGCGACGCTGGGCGATTGGCCCCAGGGGCCGTTCGCGGCGGACTGGAAGGAGAACCCATACGTGCGCGGCCCCGTCACACCGCCCGTCGTGGCGGGAGGCCTGGTGCTGGTGGCCCAGCCCGACCGGCATCGCGTCGTGGCTTTGAGTGCCGACACGGGCGACGTGCAGTGGCACGTCACGGCCAACGGGCGCATCGACTCCGCGCCCACCGTATGGCGAGGTCTGTGCCTCTTCGGCACGCGCAGCGGATGGGTGTATGCCCTGCGCGCGGGCGACGGCCGCCTCGTCTGGCGGCTGCGCGTGGCCCCGACCGAGGACCGCATCGTCTCGTTCGGTCAACTGGAGTCGCCGTGGCCCGTGCCGGGTAGCGTCCTGGTGGTGGACGACACGGCTTACGTGGCGGCGGGGCGTCAGCCCTTGGCGGACGGCGGCGTGCGCGTCGTGGCCCTGGACCCGGCAACCGGGCGGCTGCGGTGGCGGCATCGCATTGACAGCCTGCCGATAGAACATTTCTACGGCGGCGCCGGCCTCGAGTTCGACGGGTTCGACCTGCTGGTTGCCGAGGCCGCCAGACCGTCGGCCGACGCGGCAATCGCGGCCCCCGCACCGAAAGGCCGCCCGGATTACATCACGCTTTCCCGCTGGCGGATGGATCCGAAGACGGGCGACGCGGAGGTGGTCCACCATCGCGGCTTCGGCTATTATCGGGCGGCCGGCGGGGGCGTCATGGCGCCACGCGGCCTCTGGACCTATGGGCCGCGCATGGACTACATCCCCTCCGGCCCGCGGCCCGGCCACCCCGATTACGTCCGGACCACGCCCCGGCCGCTCATGGTTTTCCGGCAGGCGACCCTGGTGGCCTCCAGCGACGACAAGCGACATCTGTTCCGTAAGGATTTCACGCCGGCTCAGGCCGCGGCGTTCAACGACACCTGGTTCAACCAGCGCCATGTGCCGCGAGGCTCGAAGCCCGGAGACAAGAACCGGGCCGATCGCCTGTCCCACGGGGCGGCATGGACGGTCCGGGCTTTCGAGGGCGGCGGGGAAGACCAGGGAGTCGCGGCCCTCGTGCTGGCGGGGCCGACGGTCTTCGCGGCCGGCAAGACGGGCGGCTTGCGCGCGTTTGCGGCCGCCGACGGGCGGCGGCTGGCCCAGCGCGACCTGCCCCCGCCCGTCTGGGACGGCATGGCCGCCGCCGGCGGGGCGCTCTACGTGTCCACCGCCGATGGGCGCGTGGTCTGCCTCGGGCCGAAATAGCGGAGAAGGCCGCGGACACCGAACGCGAGGCGTTGCAACGATTGGCGAGAACGTGCTTAGGCCGCCCGCCGAGATGGTGGATGCCTTGGTGACCGCACGCGAAGCACGGACACAGAGTCAGTGACGGATCTCAATCCAGAAGGAGGCGAGCGATGACGATGGCACGGGCCGGACACCTCGGCCGCAGGCAGTTCTTCCGGAAGGCAGCGGCAGCGGCAGGCGCGGTTCTGGCGGCGCCGTACGTGATTCCCGACACGGCCCTCGGCAAAGGGGGCGTGGTGCTCCCCAGCGAGCAGATTGCGCTGGGCGGCATCGGCATCGGCAACCGGGGCTCGTACGATCTCGGGTGTTTTCTGCAGGAACCCGACGTGCGGTTCCTCGCCGTGTGCGACGTGAAGGCCTCCCGCCGCGGGGCCGTCAAGAAAATGGTGGACCGGAAGTACGGCAACGAGGACTGCGCCACGTATCGCGATTTCCGCGACCTGCTGGCCCGGCCCGACATCGATGCCCTGCTCATCGCCACGGGACCCAACTGGCACGCGACGGCTGCGATTACGGCAGCCAGGGCCGGAAAGGACGTTTACTGCGAGAAGCCCTGCACGAAAAACATCGTGCAGAGCCTTCTGCTGGCCGAGACCTTCCAACGGACGGGCCGCGTCTTCCAGGGCGGAATGCAGCGGCGGGGCCTGCCCCACTTCGCGCTGGCGGTCGAGTTGGCCCGCACCGGCCGGCTGGGCAACCTTCAGGCGGTCCACGCTCATCCGGGCGGCATGGGAACCGGGAGCAGCGGCTGGCTGCCCGCCGAACCCGAACCGCCCAAGGATGAGGTGGACTGGGACCTGTACCTCGGGCCCGCGGCCTGGCGGCCGTTCAACCGGCGGCTACTGGGCGGATTCAACTTCGAGAAAGGCGGCGGAATGGTGGGCGGCGGCGTGCTGGAATGGGGGTCCCACTGTGTCGACCTCTGCCAGTGGGCCAACGACGCCGACGACACGGCCCCGGTGGAGTACAACCCGCCGGCCGCCGGCCGGGCGGTCGCCCGGTATGCCAACAACGTAAAACTGGTGATCCGCGGCGATGGGTGGCTTGGCCTCGGCTCATGTCCCGTGCGGTTCGAGGGCGACGCGGGGTGGGTGGAGGCGGGCGATAACGGGGACATGGTCGCCAGTTCGCCCGAGTTGCTGGCCTCACGCGGAGCCAAGGTGGGCGGTTACCCCGCGAACAACCACATCCGCGATTTCCTCAACTGCGTCAAGACGCGGGGCCTGCCCAAGGCCAACCACAACGTGACCTGTCACACGCACATTGCCTGCCATGCCGCCAACGTCGCCATATTCCTGAAGCGCAAAGTGGCCCTCGACACCGAGACGTACCGGTTCATCGGCGACGAGGAGGCGAACCGGTTGCGGTCTGAAGCGTTGCGTGCGCCGTGGCGGCTTTAGGATCGGGCATCCGCAGGAACCCAGCCACTCCAAGGAGAGTGATGATGGTCAAGATTCGGTTTTTCGCCGTGTGTGTTGCGATTGCGGCGTTGGTTCTCTGCGCGGTGGCTGCCGGCCGCGCTACTGCCGCCGCCGACAGGACCGCCGCCGACGAGAGGGAACGCCAACTGATCGACGTGCTCCGGTCCGACGCCCCGCCGCAGGACAAGGCCATCACCTGCAAGCGACTGGCCATCTACGGCAGCGCGGACGCCGTCCCGGCGCTGGCGGCGCTCCTTCCGGACGCGCGGCTCGCGTCGTGGGCGCGAATCGCCCTGGAGGCCATTCCCGGCCCGGCCGCCGACGAGGCGCTGCGCGAGGCGATGGACACGGTACAGGGCAGGCTGCTTGTCGGGGTCATCAACTCCATCGCCGTGCGGCGCGACGCCAAGGCGGTCGACGGGCTGGCGGCCAGACTCAAGGATGCCGACGCGGACGTGGCGTCGGCCTCGGCGGTTGCCCTGGGCCGCATCGGCGGTGCCCCGGCCGTCAAGGCCCTGGAGCGGTTTCTGACCGCCGGGCCGGACACGGTTCGCTCGGCGGTGGCGGAAGGGCTTATTCTGTGCGCGGAACGGTTCCTCGCCGACGACAATCGCAGCGAAGCCGTGAGGTTGTACGACACCGTCCGGAAGGCGGACGTGCCACAGCAGCGGGTGCTCGAGGCGACCCGCGGCGCTGTGCTCGCCCGCGGGGCCGCCGGCGTGCCGCTGCTGGTCGAACAACTCCGCTCGACCGACGAGGCGTTTTTCGGCATCGGGCTTCGCACGGCCCGCGAACTGCCGGGCGCCAAAGCGACCGACGCCCTGGTGGCCGAACTGGACAATGCCGCGTCGGACCGGCAGGCCCTGATGCTCCTTGCCTTGGGCGACCGGGGTGACGCCAAGGCGCTGCCCGCCGTGCTCGATGCCGTTACGAAGGGCGCGGAGCACGTGCGGACGGCGGCGATGCGCGCGCTCGAACAGTTCGCCGACGCCTCGTGCGTGCCGGTGCTCCTGGATGCGGCGCTCGATGAGAATGCCCAACTCGCCCAAGCGGCCAAGGCGACACTGGCCAAGCTGCGCGGCCGGGACGTGGACGCGGGTATTGTCGACCGCCTGCCGAAAGAGCCGGCCGCAAAACGCCGGATACTCCTCGAGATTGCCGGACAGCGACGAATCGATGCAGCTCTTCCCGCCATGGTGCGATACGCCGAAGACTCCGATGCGGGGGTCCGCCGTGCCGCCATCGACGCCATCGGCAACATCGGCGGCGCCAAGCAGGCCGCCGACCTCGCGAGGGTTCTTCAGAAGACCGACGACCCCAAGGAGCAGGCCGCCATCGAGAAGGCGCTCATGGCAATCGGCGGCCGGGCGGGGGCGGCCTGCGCGCCGCACCTGATGCCCCTCGCCAAGAGCGGCGCGCCCGCCCTTCGCGTAATCGGGCTGCATGCCCTGGCCTGCGCGGGTGGGCCCGATGCGCTGGCCGCCGTCCAGTCAGCGATCGGCGACACCGATGAAACCGTCCAGGATGAAGCGGTGCGCACCTTGTCAACCTGGCCCAGTCGGTGGCCGGAGGACGACGGCGTGGCCGAACCGCTTCTGGCCCTGGCCAAGTCCGCCCGGAAAGCGCCGCACGCGGTCCTGGCGCTCCGCGGTTACCTCCAGTGGGTCCAGGCAACCAGGAAACTCAAGGACGACGAGAGGCTGGCCAAGGTCAAGGAGATCCTGCCGCTGATCACGCGGCCCGAGGACATGAAACTCGTGCTGGCCAGCCTGGCCGAGTTCCCTCACCCCGGCGCCCTGAAGATCGTGGCCCCGATGCTCAAGGAAGAGTCCGTCCGGGCCGAGGCCGAACTGGCGATGCTCAAGATCGCCCAGGGCATCGCCGGATCGAACCGCCAGGAGGCACGGGCCGCCGCCGACATGCTCAGGACGAAGGCCGCCGACCCGGCCGTCCGCCGTCGGGCCGCCCAGATCATCCAGCAGATGCAGAAGTTCGAGGACTACCTGACGGCCTGGCAAGTCAGCGGCCCGTACACCGAGGGCAGGGCGTTCGACACCGCCTATCTGCCGGAGAAGGATCCCGCCAAGGCCCAATGGAAGGCGCTGCCGCCCGGCGGGGGCGACCGCCCTTGGATGTTGGACCTTCTGACCGCCTTGGGCGGCGAACACCGCGCCTGCTACGTCCGTACCTACATCCGCTGCGACAGCGAGCGGCGAGCCCGCCTCGAATTCGGGGTCGACGACGGCAGCAAGGTTTGGCTCAACGGAGAACGCGTGCACGCCGACGGGGCGGGTGGGGCCGCCACTCCCGCGGAGCACAAGGTGCCCGTCACGCTGCGACAAGGCTGGAACGCGCTGATGCTGAAAGTCACCCAGGACACCGGCCCGTGGGAGTTCTGCCTTCGCGTTTGTGGCCCCGACGGCGGAAAACTGGACGACCTCACGGTGCAGGCGCGGCCTCCGGCGGACTGACTCGCCGATGGGATTGACGGCACCGGCATCCGCCTCAACGCCGCCGGCGCGCCGCCCCTCTTGGGGCTTGCCGCTGGCTTGGGTGCGCGGTGTGTTTCGGGTGCGATAGGAAGCGATCAGCGCGTTTGAGGCTGGCATGCCGACCGTTCCACAAGACAGGTAACGTCCGCCGGTTTTCCCCAGGGTTCCGGAGCCATTTGTTCGGCTATTCGAGAATCACAAACGTGTTCTGTCGTAGTCAATGCTGGCGCCCTTGCTTGGCATGCTGTTTAGCACCCGCTCCAAAAACGCCCTTTCTCTAGCCGCCTGGTCGGCTGAGAGAGGTGTCTTTTCCATCACGTCGTCAACGACATCAAAGAGACGGCCATCGCCATAGAGCTTGTACCGCTTGTCCCTGGCCCAACGTGTTTCAACATGCCGGTACTTGTTATCGTAGTGCTGTGAATAGGGCCTCGGAAAGTAGTAGTTAAAGAGCCACTTGCGCGGGTTGCCCTTTCGCCCCTGGCATTGCGGCCAAAAAGAACGGCCGTCCAACTCTGTGTTTTTGGGCAGGTCCGCACCCGCAATCTCGGCCATCGTTGGCAGGAAGTCCGAGAAATCAATCAGATCCTCACATACCCGTCCGCCTGGAATGCCGGGGCCCCTGACAATCAGCGGAACATGTGTTCCGTGGTCCCTTGTATAGCCCTTGCCTCCTCGAATGGCCTGGCCGTGGAGGGTTGAAGACAGGCTGTCGTGCGTCCCGTTGTCGCCCGTAAACAGTACAACGGTATTATCCGACAGTTCGGCTTCTTCGAGAGCATCGAGGATTCGTCCGACGCAGACATCCATGTGGGCTACCATGTCCTCGAAATTCTGCTGCCATTTCTTGTTCTTCGGGTTCTTGCTTTCCGGAGTAGGCTCGAACGGGGAATGGACGAGCGTCATGGGGAAGTAAAACAGGAACGGTTTGGCACTATCCTTGTGCGTCTTGATGTAATCCGTTGCAAAGGCAGTGAAGCGATCCGGACCATATGTATGGGTATCAATGGGCAGGGCCTTATCATTCAGGGCAATGGGGGTTTTCCAGTACTTTGGCCATTCCCCGATCAGCCTGCATACGTCATCAAATCCAACGTCGTTTGGAAAAAGCCCGAATGCTTTTTCCAATTGCCACTTTCCGGCAAACGCGGTGTGGTACCCTTGGGCCTTGAGTAGATGTGCAAAGGTGGTCTGACCTTTTGGGAAGGCTCCGAAATCATAGTAGTTTCTGACATTGTCCCGGCCGGTCATGAGTTTGAGGCGCGAGGGCGTGCAGAGCGGCGTGGAATGACAATTCGTAAAACGAACACCGTCAGCCGCCATGCGATCGATACGTGGAGTGTGGTATTGCTTGCTGCCATAGCAGCCAAAGCACTCGTATCCCACATCATCAGCCATGATGAGGAGGATATGGGGTGTATGGGCTGGCTGTGCTGCAAACAACGGAGTGGTCAACAGCGCAGCAGTCGGTGCAGCAAGCATCGCGCGTTTGAGAAAGCCGCGCCTGCTCATTATGCGATGGCTCATGGTGAGGTTTCCTGTGAACGCCGACCTTGTTCATACGCCGTTTCTGCCCATCAGCGGTAGACCGCAGACTTGCGGCCTGACGGGCGGGCAGTCAATCGCCGGAAGTCCGATTGTAACCGTCGGTTGCGCTATCGTCAGGCGCTTTCCTGCGTGATGCGCGCTTCTTGCCTGGCGCGCATCGGGCCGCATGCCGCGGCCACGCGCGCGACCTGGCCTGCAACGGTGCTGCTGTTACCCGAGCGTATCGTCGCAACAGCCCCGAAGCGTCCACGCCCGGCAGCGAGCGCGTGGCGGGTTCGGGGGTCCCCTCAGTAATAGCGGAGCCGATTCGACCGAAGAGCGTTTATAATGACGATGCCGTCCGAACAGGTCGACGGAAACGACCCGTGTCACGACAACGGCGCACTCGGTCGTATCGGGAGACAAACGCGTGACGAGTACACACGGGGTTACGGCAGTTCTTGCAGGCATTCTGGCGGCCGTGATGCCGGCGGCCCCGGCCGTTGGGGCGCAGAGCGACTTCGGCGAACGCCTCGAAGCCGAGTGGCAGAGGCAACTCCTGGACGTGGCGCCGACGTCGGGCGGCAGCCGGGCGGGCGGGGCGTCGACGCAGGCCGATGCGGCCGGAGGTTGCGACGGGGTCAAGAACGGCGGATTCGGGTTCCACACGAACCAGCAACCCAAACCGTGGTGGCAGGTCGACCTGGGCGCCAAGGTCCGTCTCGACCGCGTCGTCGTCTACAACCGCTGCAATACCGCCGGCGAGCGTGCGGCCAGGCTGCACGTCATGCTCGGCGACGACGGCAAGTCCTGGCGGACCGTCTACCGCCACAACGGCAAAACCTTCCTCGGCCACACCGACAAGAAGCCGCTCGTCGTGGGGGTCAAAGGCGAGTCGGCGCGGTTCGTGCGGATCCAGTTGCCCGACACCATCTGGCTGCACCTCGACGAGATCGAAGTCTACGGCGCAGACGATCCGAACGCGAACATCGCCCTCAACAAGCCGGCCGATCAGTCCAGCGCGGGCACGTGGTCCACCCGCAAGCGCGTGACGGGCAAAGCCGCGACGCGCCCCAAGCCCAAGGCAGCCGTCCCGCAGGGGCCGTACGTCGCTGCGGTGCAGGACGTGCTCGCCTCGGGGGCGCTGCTGGCCGAAGACCTGCGACGCGCGGGCGTCGAGACGGCTGCCTTCGAGCGGGCGGCCGCGGACATCGCGAAGGCCCTCAAAACCCTGGCGGCGGACAGCCCCGAATTCAGCAGCCATACCTTGTACGTCCGCGCCCGACGGGCCGTGCGGGAACTGGCGCTCGGGAACCCCGTGCTGGACTTCGACGAGGTCCTGCTGGTCTGCCGGGGCGCGAACAACCTGGGCCTGCCGGCAAACTGGCAGAGCAACTCGAGCCTCAGGCAGACGGGCTACGACAACACGATCGGCGTCCTTTCGGACGTGCGATCGGGCGGCAAGATCCGGACGCTGTTCAGCCCGAAAGACAAGAAGTTTGTCGGCGACGTGGACCTCCACTTCGACGCGACGAGACTGCTGTTCTCCATGCCCGACCCGAACGGGCAGTGGGGTGTCTTCGAAGTCGACGTCGATCCTCGCTCGCCCCAGCGACTGCGACAACTGAAACTCATCGACCAGCCGGACGTCAGCAACTACGACGCCTGCTACCTGCCCGACGGGAACATCATGTTCTCCTCGACGGCCCCGTTCATCGGCGTGCCGTGCGTGCGGGGCAACTCCAAGGTGACCAACCTGTATCTGCTGGAGACGGCTTCGGGCAGGATCCGCCGCCTGACGTTCGACCAGGACCACAACTGGTGCCCAACCGTCCTGAACGACGGGCGGGTCGGCTATCTGCGGTGGGAGTACTCCGACCTGCCGCACTCGAACTCGCGGATCCTGTTCCGCATGAACCCCGACGGCACGGGCCAGGCGGAACTCTATGGCAGCAACTCGTTCTGGCCGAACAGCATCTTCTATGCCAGGCCCATCCCGAACCACCCGAGCAAGGTGGTTGGCATCGTCACGGGCCATCACGGCGTCAAACGGATGGGCGAACTGGTGATCTTCGACCCGGCCAGGGGCCGGCGGGAGGCCGACGGCGTCGTCCAGCGGATCCCGGGGCGGGGCAAGAAGGTTGAACCGATCATCCGCGACCGGCTCGTCGATGCGTCCTGGCCGAAGTTCCTGCATCCGTATCCCCTGACCGACACGTATTTCCTCGTTTCCTGCAAGCCGACCAAGTCGTCGCTCTGGGGCGTTTACCTCGTGGACGTCTTCGACAACATGGTGCTGCTGGCCGAGCGGACGGGCGTCGCCCTGTTCGAGCCGATCCCCCTGCGCCGCACGCCCAGGCCGCCCATCGTCACCAGCCGCTGCGACCCCGAACGCAGGGATGCCCTGGTCTATCTGGTCGACGTGTACCGCGGCGGCGGGCTGGCGGGCATTCCGCGCGGGACGGTGAAGACGTTGCGGCTGTTCACGTATCACTTCAGTTATCACGGGACGGGCGGGCTCCTGGGCGTGGTCGGGGCCGACGGGCCGTGGGACATCAAACGCGTGCTCGGGACGGTGCCGGTTGCCGCCGACGGCTCGGCCGTCTTCCGCGTGCCGGCCAACACGCCGATCTCCGTTCAACCCCTCGATGCCGACGGCCGCGCCCTTCAGATCATGCGGAGTTGGTTCGTGGGCATGCCCGGCGAGATCGTATCGTGCGTCGGCTGCCACGAGAGGCAGAGCCAGGCCCCGCCCGTCGCCGCCAGCGAGGCGTTGCGGCGAAAGCCGTCGGACATCGAGCCATGGCGCGGGCCGGTCAGGGGATTCAGTTTCGCACGCGAAGTCCAGCCCGTGGTGGACAAGTACTGCCTGGGTTGCCATAGCCCTGACGCCGGCGGGCGATTCAAGCCCGCCGACATGCCCGACCTTCGCGGCATCGCCATCGAGGGATGGCAGTCCCAACACAAGGGCAACGGCAGGCACGACAGCGGGAAGTTCTCGGTCGGCTATAACGCGCTGGCGAGGTACGTGCGGCGGTCGGGCATCGAGAGCAACATCCGAATGCTCACGCCGATGGAGTTCCACGCCGGCACAACCGAACTGGTCCAGATGCTCACGAGGGGGCATAACGGCGTGAGGCTGGACGAGGAGGCCTGGGACCGCCTGATAACGTGGATCGACCTCAACGCTCCCTACCACGGCACGTGGGGCGAGATCGCGGGCGCCAAGCGCGTCGACAAGCAGGCCGCCCGGAGGCGGGAAATGATGAAACGCTACGCCTGCGTGGACACCGACGACGAGGCCATCTCGCCGCTGCCGGATAAGAAGATCGACCCTGTCATCCCGCCGGCGGCGCCCCGTTCGCCCACCCGAACGCCTGCGTGCCCGGACTGGCCGTTCGACGCCGCCGAGGCCCGACGGAGACAGGAGGCACTCGGGCCGTTCCAAAAGACGGTCGACCTCGGCGGCGGGGTCCATCTCGATCTGGCGCTCGTGCCGGCGGGCGAGTTCGTTATGGGCGACGCCGCCGGAAACCGCGACGAACGCCCGCTCACGCGCGTGCAAATCGACAGGCCGTTCTGGATGGGAACCGTCGAGGTCACCAACGAGCAGTTTGCCCGCTTCGACCCGCTTCACGACAGCCGCGTCGAGCCGAAACACGGCTACCAGTTCGGCATCCACGGATACCCCGTGAACGGTCCCCGCCAGCCTGTTGTCCGCGTATCGTGGCGGCAGGCGCTGGCGTTTTGCGAATGGCTTTCCGCCCAGCCTGCCGGCGGCGGATTGACGTTTTCCCTGCCGACCGAGGCCCAGTGGGAATACGCCTGCCGCGCCGGATCGGCCGGGCCGTTCTCCTACGGCGGATGCGACGCCGACTTCTCGACGTTCGCCAACGTCGGCGATGAGACGATGCGCGAGTTTGCCAGCGACCCCTACACCACAGCCGTGCCGATGAAGAACCCCAACCGCTTCGACGACTGGCTCCCGAGGGACGATCGCTTCAACGACGGCCAACTCGTCTCGGCCGACGTGGGCGGCTACCGGCCGAACGCCTGGGGCCTGCACGACATGCACGGCAACGTCGCGGAATGGACCCGCACGGCGTACGGCCCGTATCCGTACAACGCATCGGACGGGCGAAACGCCCCGTCGCCAACCGGCCTGAAGGTCGTCCGCGGCGGCTCGTGGTACGACCGACCCAAACGCTGCCGATCCGCCTTTCGCTTGGCCTACAGGGCGTACCAGCCGGTCTACAACGTGGGTCTGCGAGTGGTTGCCGAGCCCTCCCGGCGTCAGGTCGCGGCGGCCAAAGCCAAGTAGGCCACCCGGAGCGGCTGGCCCAAGAACGGAGGCGTCGGCTGCGGGCCACGCGATGCCTCCGCCAACAAGCCCGCAGCCGATCACGCCGTCTTCGGACACCTCCTCCGCTGGCGCCTCGTACCGGCAATGACACACAATACTCGACGGTACCTCCCCATCGCTGGTATTTGACTCGGGCCAAATTTGTGTTAGAATGAATATTATGGCCTTGGTATGCTCTCCTGTTGTCTGGGAAAGGGGTAAGAGGGGTGGGGAATGTGTCCCTGGATGCCCGGCGCCGGCAGGGAAAGGCCGTGTGTGCCTTGAGGCCCAGCCTGCCTCTGTTCGAGGCGCTCGAGCCCCGGCTTCTGCTCAGTACCGTTAGCGGCCACATTGGCGTCGATACCCTCTGGAACGACACCGCCGAGCCGTACAGTCTGGTCGGCGAGGTCATCGTCGACGCCGGCGTTACGCTTGAGATCGCCGCGGGCGTTCAGGTCGAGCAAGGCACGACGGGCGACTGGTTTTCGCTGACGGCCTTCGGCACGCTCGACGCCGACGGGGCGGCCTTCGCAAGCCTGAGCATTTGGGCGGAGGCCGACGGCCAGGTCAACTTGGCCAACTGCGACCTTCCCGACACCGAGGTTGGGTTCGCCGAGGACAGCGCCGGCACGGTCGACACCTGTTTCGGTGGCGGCGACGAGTGGTATCTGACCGTCGAGAGCGACGACGTTCTGGTGCTGGGGTCCTCGGACTTCGGCGCCGAACTCGACGCCTCGGCCACCCTCCTGAACAACCACGTCGGTTATGTCGAGATCGGGGCCGGCGCCCCGACGATCCAGGGCAACACGATCGACGAGTCGTACCCCCTTTACCTGTACGATCCCGGCATTGACCTCTCGAACGTCTCGGGCAACACCTACACCGACCCCAATCCCGTCATCGGTATCGACGGGACGGTAAAAGGACCGGTGACGCTGGGCGTCGTGGACGGCCTCGACCGCTATCTTCTGGATGGGTGGCTGGGGTTCGACGAGGGCGCTTCGCTGTGCGTGGGGCCCGGCGTTACGCTGCAATGGGCCGACTGGGGAGAGTTGCAGGCCTCGCCGACCGGCAGTACCCTGGCCATCGAGGGCACGTTCACCGCCGAGAATCACGACCTTTCAGACGTTACGCTCATCGTCCGCAACGGCGGCACGCTGAACCTGACGACCTGCACGCTCGACGGCGCCACCGTGCGGTTCGAGGCCGGCTCGGCCGGCGCCCTCGACGGCTGCAGTGCGGCGGACGGCGCCTGGACCCTCGGCGTGGCTTCCGACGCCGTCGCCGTCACGGCCTGCACCGATATCGGCACGGCCACCCTCTCGGCCTCGGCCACCCTGACCGGCAACACCATCCGCGACATCCACTTCGCCGGCGGGGCGCCCACCGTGTCCGGCAACACGTTCCAGGACGACGTGACGATTACCGACCCCGACGTCGACCCAACGGGCGTTTCGGGCAACACGTTCGCCGGCGAGCAGTCGTGGGTCGGCATCCAGGGGCACCTGGATGCTTCGCGCACGCTCGTCGCGTTTGACACGCTCGATACGTACCGCCTCGTCGGCGACCTGACCGTTGGCCCGGGCGCCGTACTCGATCTGGCGACCGGCGCCTGGCTCGAAACCGGATGGGGCAGCGAGGTTTCGCTGACCGTCGATGGCGCCTTTGCCGCCACGGGCCTCAGTTTGCCAACCGCCACGCTCATCGTCCGCAACGGCGGCACGCTGAATCTGACGACCTGCACGCTCGACGGCGCCACCGTCCGGTTCGAGGCCGGCTCGGCCGGCGCCCTCGACGGCTGCGACGCCTGGGAAGACCGGTACACGGTCATCGTCGAGGCCGACGGCGTGACCGTGATGGCCTGCACGGGCCTCGACCACGTGACGGTCACGGCCTCCGCCACCGTTGCCGGCAACACGATGCGGTACGTTGAACTGGCCGGCGGGACGCCCACCGTTTCGGGCAACTACCTGAGGGACTCGCACCCCATCCGGATCACCGACCCCGACGTCGATGTCTCAGGTTATGGCGCGAACACGTACCAGTACGCCAACCGCCCCATCGACATCAGCGGCACACTCGACGGGTCGCTTGTGCTTGCGCCGATGGACGGCCTGGTGAGGTACGCCACGCCCGGCGACCTGACCGTGGCCACCGGCGCCTCGCTGACCGTTCCCTCGGGCCTGGCGCTCGAGGTCTGGGACGGCACGCTGACGGTCGACGGCACGTTTACGGTGGAGGACGGCGGCGAATTCGACGGCCCGGCCCACATCTCGGGTACGCTCGACGGCCGGCCGGGGGCCACCATCGGGTGGGGCGAAATCCGGGCGTGCGACGGCGGCCGCATAGACCTCGACGCCTGCATCCTTGGCGCAGATGTCTACTACGATCCCGGCAGCACCGGCGCCATCACCAACTGCAACGACCCCGATTACTACTTCTGGCTTTACCTCTTGAGCGACGACGTCAGCGTGACCGATAGCAGCCAATTCTGGCTCGAACTCTCGGCCTCGGCCACGGTCACGGGCAACACGTTCTCGGGGCTGGCGATCTACGCCGGGGCGCCCACCGTCGAGAATAACGTCTTCGAGAATACCATCTGGATCGAGGACCCCGATGCCGACCTTTCCGGCTTCTCCGGCAACACCTTCGCGAGCGAGGAGCCCTCGATCAACGTGCGCGGCACGCTCGACGGCACGCAGACGCTCGGCGTCGTCGATGGTGTCGGCGCGTACAGACTGCGCGGCAACCTGGTGGTCGCCCCCGGAGCGTCGCTCGCGATGGCGGCGGGAACGTCGCTCAGCCGCATCTGGGGCGACGTGCAGGTCGGCGGCACGCTGACGGCCTCCGGCGCCACCCTGTCCGGCTTCGAGGTCGCCGTTGCCGACGGCGGGCAACTCGACCTGACGGGCTGTACCCTCTCGGGTGTCGACATCGCCTACGAGGCCGGGGCGAGTGGCACGCTCGACGCCTGTCAGGCCGGCATCGGGGCATTCTGGACCATCCAGGCCGACAGCCCGGCCATCGCCGTCACCAACTGCACCGGCCTTGGCAGCGTCCACCTGAACGCCGGCGCCACGCTCACCGGCAATACCCTGGGCTACGTGACGGTCGATGCGGGCGCGCCGGTGCTCGAGAACAACACCTTTACCGACACCGGGCCCGTGCGCCTCTCGGACCCCGACATCTGCCTGAGCGGCCTGGCCGGCAACACGTTCGTGCCCGGCGCGGCCGTGTGGGTGCGGGGCACGCTCGACGCATCAGGCACCTTCGGCATCGTTGACGGACTCACCGTTTACCGCCTGACCGACACGGTGACCGTCGCCGCCGGCGCCACACTCGCCGTGGCACCGGGCGTGGCCCTGACGGGCGAGGAGACGATCGAGGTGTACGGCACGTTCGATGCCACCGACGCCACCCTCGACGCGACCGTTTACATCGGGCAGGCCGCCACCGGAAACGTCACCCAGTGCACGTTCGAGGGCGGCGGCGTCTTCTACGCCGGCGGCGAAGGCGACGATGCCCTCGGTGGCGCCCTGACCGATTGCGCCGGCGCCTGGGACCTGAGCGTGTACGGCGGCCAAGTGACGATTGCCGGCACGATTGACGTCGACACCCTCATCGCCTCTCGCCCCCTGACGGTCCCCGCCGGAAGCAACGTCGGCGCCCTCAATATCCATGACGAGGTTGCCGTGACCGACAGCACCCTCGGCTGCGTTGCCCTTTATGAGGGCTCCGAGGCCACGGTGACCGGCTGCACGCTCACAGGCGCCCTGCCCATCCGCCTGTACGACCTCGACGGCGAACTCGACGGCATTGCCGGCTGCACGTACACCGACCCGCACCCGCGCGTGGTCATCAACTCCGGCCTGGGCAGCACCGTCGTCCTCGACGAGGTGGCCGGCCTGTCGGCCTTCCGCATCGAGCACCTGTACGTTTACAGCGGGGCGTGGCTCGACATCCCCGCCGGCGCCGACGTCGCCTTCACCGACTCGACCACGGTCAACTTGTACGGTCGGCTGTCGGCCACGGGCGTTGCGTTCGCCGGGGTGGGCTCGCTTCAGGTCCGAACCGGCGGGCAACTGGACCTGGCCGGCTGCACGTTCGAGTTCGGCGAGATTCGGTTCTACGACGGCAGCGGCGGCACGATCGAGTCCTGCGTCTTGCCCGGACTCCTGCCACACACGGGTTCGACGGCCGTCATCGCCAACAACGACCTCTCCGCCACCAACGTCACCGCCCAGGGCAACCGCTTCAGCACCATCAACCTCGAATACAACTGGTGGGGCACCGTCAACACGACTGAAATCGACGGCCGCATCTATGACCACAGCGACAATACGTATTACCCCTACGTTGACTACCAGCCGCTGCTGACCAGCCCCCCCGTCTACGACGTAACGGGCCCGAACGTTATCTCGAGCGCCGCCCTGGCCGGCCAATCGGGCAACGACGCCGGCATCGAGGTTACGTTCAACGAGGGAATCGACACCGCCACCATCGACTGGGCCGAACTCTGGGTGACCGGCCCCGGCGGCCAGGCCCCCTTGGCCGGCGTTGTACTGGCGGACCTGACGACGTACACCTTCACGTTCGACGGGCAAGGCGAAGGCAACTACGCCATCCACATCGGCCCCGGCGTTGGCGACCTCGCCGGCAACCTGCTCGACCAGGACACGGACGGGCTCGCCGGCGAGACCAACGGCGACGACCAGTACGAGGCGGCCTTCATTCTCGACGTGACCGGCCCGCCCGCACCGCCCGGCCTCGTCTTCGCCGCCGACACCGGCGCCGACACGGCCGACCGCATCACCCAGGACACCTCGCTTCTGTTCTCGTGGTCGGCGCCGGCGGATTTCAGCGGCATCGACCACTACGAGCACCAATGGGACGGCGGCGCCTGGACGGTCACGACCCAGACATCGGCCCACATCGCCGCCGACGAGGGCGACCACACGTTCGCCGTCCGCGCCGTCGACGGCCTCGCCAACGTCGGCCAGACGGCCGAGATCCACGTAACCGTCGACACGACCGGGCCCGTCGTCTCGGGCCTCGCGATGGACGAGAACACCGGCGCCTCGGCCACCGACCTCATCACCGCCGACACCACGCTCACGTGGTCGTGGACGCCCGCGACCGACCCGAACGGCATCTGGCGGCACGAGGTCTGGTACGACGACGCGGGGTGGATCGAAGTGGGCGGGTCGTCGTTCGAGGTGGCCGTCGCCCCCGGATACCACGGGTTCAAGGTCCGGGCCGTCGACGCTGCCGGCAACATCGGCCCGGCGACCGAGGTCAGCTATTTGGTCGACACGGCCGGCCCGGCGGCCCCGTCGGGCCTCGTGCTGGCCGACGACCTGGGCGGGTCGGGCGCCGACCTCCTGACCGCCGACCCCTCGCCGACGCTTGGGTGGACGCCGCCGGCCGACGCGAGCGGCATCTGGACGTACGAGGTCCGTCTCGACGGCGGCGCGTGGACCGAGACGGCAACGCCCTCGGTCGCGGTCGCGCCCGGCGAAGGCGAGCACCAGGTTGAAATCCGCGCCATCGATAACGCCGGCAACACCGGCGATACCCTCGCCGGAACCTTCACCCTCGACCTGACGGCCCCGTCCGTTACGGGATACGCCCCTGAGGGAACCGTCCATGCCGTCCTCGACCATGTGGACATCACGTTCGACGAAGCCCTGGATGCGTCGACGCTGACGGCCGGCGCTCTGGCCCTGGCCGGACCGGCCGGCCCCGTGCCTGATGCGGCCTTCACGGTCAGCGACGAGGGTGGCGGCACCTTCCGCATCGGCTTTGCGCCGCAGCGGGCCAACGGTACATACCATCTGACGGTCGACCCGGCAGTGACCGACTGGGCCGGCAACCCGTTGGCCGCCGCCTACGAGGCCACGGTCGAGGTCAGCCTGCCTGATCTCATCGTAACCGGCGTCACCGGCACGCCGACCGGGTGGCCGGGGTCCAACGTCCAGGTTGATTGGACGGTCCGGAACGTTGGCGCTTGCCCGGCCTCCGGCGACTGGACCGACGGCATCTACGCCTCGGCCGACGCCGTCTGGGACCCGACCGACCTGCTGCTCGCGGTGGCGGCCGGCGAGCCGCTCGGCGTGGCCGGCCAGGTCGTGCGGTCGGCCACCGTCACCCTGCCCATGGTCGGCTGGGTCACGCACCTGGTGGTCCGGACCGACCGTGGCGACACCGTGGTCGAGAGCGCCGAAGACAACAACACCGGCGCCTTTGCCGTCGCGGTGTCGCTGGCCGACCTCGAAGCCCTGGCCTTCGCGGCCCCGAGCGAGGCCGTCACCGATGAAGGGATCGACCTGGTCCTGCCGGTAGCCAACACGAGCGAAACCCGGGCCGAGGGCGCTTGGGTTGACCGGGTACTTCTGTCGAGCGATACGGAGGTTGGCGCCGGCGACCGCCTGCTGGCCGAGGTGTCGAGCGCGGGCGTTTCGCCGCTGGCGGGTGGCGGCCAGTACCAGCGGCTCGTTCGCGTGACAATTCCGTCCGATGTGGCGCCCGGCACGTACTACCTGCTTTGGCAGACCGACGCCGCCGACGCCCTGCCCGAATCGGACGAGGTCAACAACGTGCGGCCAAGCGGCCCCATAACGATCGCCTCGCCGGACCTGCGTGTTCTGGCGCCCGCCGCGCCCACCACGGGCTACGCAGGCGACATCGTCACGGTTTCCTGGACCGTCCGCAACGACGGCGCCGGCCGGACGGTTGCCGACGGATGGACCGACAAGGTGTACCTGTCGCCGACGCCGACGCTCAACGTCTCGACGGCCACGTGCCTGGGCGGGGCCGCGGCGCCGACGAGCCTGGGTCCCGCCGACAGTTACGACCAGACACTGAACGTCCGCCTGCCTGCCCTCACCGGCACGTACTACTGGCTTATCCTGGCCGACGCGGCAAACAACGTCCACGAGGTCGGCCACGAAGACAACAACACGAACACGACGGTTGCCCAGATTGCCCTCAGCGCGGCCCCGCAGCCCGACGTGGCCGTCTCGGGCCTTGCGACCGACGGCGACCTCGTCTCGGGCAACACGATCTCGGCCGAATGGACCGTGTCGAACCTCGGTCCGGTGGCGACGACTGCGGGCGGGTGGGTCGACCGCTTGTACTTGTCGCGCGACGAGACGCTCAGCACGGCGGCCGACACGCTCCTCGCCTCCGTTGCCCGCACCGGCGACCTCGGCCCCACCGGCGACCATTACACCGCCACCGCCGACGTGGCACTCCCGCACGGCATCTCCGGCACGTGGTACCTGTTCGGGCTGACCGATGCCACCCATGCCGTGGCCGAGGGCGGGCACGAAGCCAACAACAAGACCGACAGGGTGCTGGAGATCGCGCTCGAGCCCACGCCCGACGTTCAGGTCACCGCCGTCGATGCCCCGAACGGCACGAGCGGCGACCCGCTCGCGGTTTCCTGGACAGTCTCCAACCTCGGCACCGGAACGTTGGCGGGCAGTTGGAGCGATGCCCTCTTCCTTTCAGCCGATGCCACCTACGGCGCCGGCGACACGTTCCTGGCGGCGTTTCCGGCCAGCGGGGTGCTCGCGCCCGGGGGCGACTACGACCGCACCGAAACCGTCACGCTGCCCGATTTCCTCAACGGGCCATACTATCTTCTCGTCGTCACCGACTCCGGCCACCAGGTCAGCGAGTACCAGGTCGGCGCCGAAGACAACAACGCCGGCGCCGACGCCCTGCAAGTCGCGTACCTGTCGCCCGACCTCGTGCCGGCGCTCATCGACCCGCCAACCGAGGGCGTAGCCGGCGATACCGTCACCGTGGCCTGGACCGTTGTGAACGCCGGCCCCGGCCGCACCCGCGCCGACGCCTGGACCAACCGCGTGTACCTGGCCGATACGCCCGTGCTCGACGTCGGCACGGCCACGTGTCTGGGCACGTTCTCGCACGCGGGCGAACTGCTCGCCGGCGAGACTGCCGCCTCGGCGGTCGATGTCCGACTGCCCGAACGCATCCAGGGCACCCATTACCTGTTCGTCGTCATCGATACCGCCAACCGCGTGGTCGAGGCCGACGGCGAGGCCAACAACACCACGCCGCCGGCGACCATCGACGTCAGCCTGCCGCCAACCGCCGACCTCGCACCCGACGTCGAAACCGACGCCGTGGCCTTCCCCGGCCTGCCGCTCCAGGTCACCTGGACGGTCGTCAACACCGGCTTGGCCGCCACGGCGACCGGCGCTTGGTACGATGACCTGGTCCTGTCCGCCGACGCCGACCTGGCCACGACGGCCGACAACCGACTCCTCGGCCGCTTCAAGCACGCCGGCGACCTCGGCACCGACGTGGACGCCAACGACCGGTACACCCGGACCGAGAGCGTGCCCGTCCCGGCCGATGCCCTCGGGGCCTACTATGTGTTTGTGGTCACCGACAGTCTGGACGCCGTCTTCGAGCACCCGTCGGAGGCGAACAACGCCGCCGTTGCGGCGGTCTCGGTCGAGACGCCGATGGCCGACCTGGTTGTTACGCCGGTCGCGGCGCCGGCGACGGCGTGGTCGGGCCAAACCGTCGCCGTCTCGTGGACCACCGCCAACGTCGGCGCTCAGCCGACGGGCGCCACGTCGTGGCGCGACGGCATTTACCTGTCGGACGACGCGACGTTCGGCGGCGACCTTCGGATTGGCCAGGCCGGCCACAGCGGCGGCCTCGACGTCGGCCAGGCGTACCAGCAAACCCTGAACCTCCGCCTGCCCGCCGACCTCTCGGGAACCTACTACGTCTTCGTGGCCGCCGACACCGACGGCCAGGTCCTCGACAGCGACGCGGCCAACAACGCCGCGTGCGACCCCGTGCCGCTTGTCGTCACGCCGACGCCGCCGCCCGACCTCCAGGTTACCGACGTCGAGGTCCTGGGCGAGGCGTGGTCGGGCCAGACCGTGGCGGTACGCTGGGAGGTCACAAACGCGGGCGCCGGGCCGGCCTCGGCCGCCTGGTGGACCGACCGGGTGTTCCTGTCGGACGACGCCGTCTTCGGCGACGACACGCCGCTGGTCTCCCTCACGCATTACAACCCGCTGCCCGCCGGCGAGGGCTACGCCGTCACGACGACCGTCACGATGCCCGAGAACGTGAGCGGCCCGTATACCCTGTTCGTCGCGACCGACACGGGCAACCACGTCGACGAGAACGGCGGCGAGGGCAACAACACGAATGACCGCGCCTTCACGGTGAATCTGACGCCGCCGCCCGACCTCCGGGTGGCGGACGTCTCGGCCGGCACGCCCGCCGTTGCCGGCGGCGACGTCGCGGTCACCTGGACCGTCGCGAACGAATCCGACACCCGGGCCGGCCAAGGCTATTGGCGCGACCGCATTTACCTTTCGGCGAACGGCACGTTCGATCCCGCCGAGGCCACGGCCCTGGCGGACGTTGTCCACACGGGCGGCTTGGCATCGCGCGGCACGTACACCGTCTCGCGCACCGTGACGCTGCCGGACGGCATCGACGGGCCTTACGATGTCGTGGTCGTGACCGATATTGACAACGCCGTGCCGGAATACGCCGGCGAGGACAACAACGCGGGGGGCACGGCCGTCACAATCGCCCCCCGGCCACTGCCCGACCTGTGGGCGATGAACGTTGCGGCCGACACCGCCGCCGGCGTCTTCGCCGGCCACGTGTTGTCTGTCTCGTGGACCGTTTTCAACGGCGGCCCCGGCGCCACCCTCGCCACGCAGTGGTACGACACGGTGTACCTGTCGTTGGACGCCGACCTGAACATGCAGACCGACGTGTGCCTGGGCAGCGTCGAGCACAGCGGGGTCCTGGCCGGCGGGGCCGACTATGGCGTCTCGATCCCAGTTACGTTGCCGGCCACGTTTGTGGGCGACTACTATCTGCTCGTCATGGCCGACGCAACGAACCGCGCCGCCGAAGGCCCCGGTGAGGGCAACAACGCCGCCCCCACCGCCGATCCCATCGCAATCGCGATCTCTCCGCAGGCCGATCTGGTCGCCGGCGACCTCGACGGCCCGGTTGTCGGCGTGCCGGGCGGCGAGGCATCGATCCGCTATCGCCTGACGAACCAGGCGGCGGGCAGCACGATCGGCACGTGGTACGACGCCGCGTACCTCTCGGCCGACGCGGCCTGGGACGTGGGCGACACGCTCGTGGCGCGGTGGCCGAACACCGAGGCGCTCGGCCCCGGCGACAGCCGCCCCATCGAACACACGGTCGTCCTGCCCGCCGTTCTGCCCGGCACATACCACCTGATCCTGCGAACCGACGTCAACAACCAGGTCCGCGAGGGCAACGCGGGCGGCGAGGCGAACAACACCACCGTTGCCCAGGCAACGGTCCACGTCGACGTCGCGGCGCTGGTTCTCGGCCTGCCGACCGCCGGCACGTTCACGCCCGACGTGCCCGGCCGGTATTACGGCGTTACCGTCGGGGCCGGCCAGAACCTCGTGCTGGCGATCCAAAGTCTGGCTGGCACCGGCACCAGCGACCTTTACGTGGCCCGCGGGCGCGTTCCGACGCGATTCGACTTCGACGCGCGGGCCGCCACCCGGACCGCCGACGCCGAACTGCTCGTACCCGCCGACGCGGCGGGCGGCACGTACTACGTGTTGGCCTACGGCAGCCGCATCGAAGGCGAGGCCACCGAGTACGCCATCCTGGCCGACGTCACCGGCCTGAGGCTGTCGGCCGTGTCGCCTTCCATCCAGGGCAACGCCGCCGAGGCCGTGTTCCTGGCCTCGGGCGTCGGTTTCGAGGGCGCCACCGCGTTCGCGCTGGTGGCCGGCGACGGCACGGTTTACGCGGCCGATGCGGTCGAGGTCTTCTCGTCCGGTCACCTGATGGCCACGTTTGCAGCGAACACGCTGCCGGCCGGCTCCTATGCCGCCCGGGTCCAGACTGCCGGGGGCGACGCGTCCGAGCAACCCGACGCGGTCGAGATCCTCGAGGGCGGCAGCCCGATGCTCACGGTCAACGTCACGACCCCTGCCCAAATCGGGTATCACCTGCCGGCAACCATCTACGTCGATTACACAAACCGGGGCACCGTGGCCATGCCGGCGCCGCTCCTGGTGCTGACGGCCGACCAGGTTGGCGACCGCCGGCCTATCCTGACGCTCGATCCGGACCTGAAGGGCTGCGCCTTCTGGACCGGCGAGATGCCCGAGGGCTTCGACACAACCGTCCACATCCTGGCCGACGGCCGCGTACCGGGCCTGCTGCTGCCCGGCGAAACAACCCGCATCGAGGTGTACTACGGCGGGTGGCTCCTGCCGTGGAACGGCCTGTACCCGCCCATCCAGTTCGTCCTGAGCCAGACGAGCATCGACGAGGCCATCGATTGGGACGGTGTCCGCGACGACATCCTGCCCGGCGGCGCCAACGAACACGTCTGGTCCGAGTTCGTCGCCGAGGTCGGTCAGACCTGGGGCGATTACCAGGAAGCCCTGCGCGACACCGCCCGGCGCCTCAGCGACCTCGGCTACCGAACGCGCAACGGCCGCGAACTCTTCGCGAACCTCTTTAATGAGGTGCGCGGCATGGGCGAGGCCACCGTCTCGGGCCAGGTCATCGACGCCGACACGGGCCTGCCCGTGGCCGGCACCGACCTCGTGTTGCGGTCGCTGGCCGAGGACGGCATCATCCGCCAGACCACGACCGACGCCGGCGGCCACTTTGCCTTCGAGCGGGTCACGAACGACCGGTTCGAGATCATCGTGATGGGTCACGAGGGCCCCGAGCCGCTTGAACTGACGGTTCTGGGCGACAGCGACGTAGCGGGCCTCGTGCTCGGGGTCACGCCGATTCCGATGGATGCCCCCCTGCCGGACATCGGTCCCGCCGACTCGGCCCGTGACCCGTCGATGATCCTGGTCAACGGCCTGCCGCACCTCGTGTTCGTTGAGAACGGCCAGATCAGTCACGCCGTCCACGACGGGACGGCCTGGGGCCCGGCCCGCGTGGTCGCGGGTGCTGAGGGCCGCGCCCCCAAACTCCTCTACTCACCGACGCTCCTGGAAGGCGCGTCGCCGGGCCTGCTCCTGCTATGGCAGGCCGGCGAGGGGAACGAAACGGTCATCATGCACGCGGTGGCACGCGAAGACGGCGCCGGCGGGTGGGAATGGTCCACCGTTGCCGAGTATGCCTCGGGCGACGTTGCCGCTGCCGGCGCCGACGTCGTTCTCGATTCCTCGGGCAACGCCGTGGTCGTCTGGAGCATGGCCGACGCCCAGAACGCCGACGACGACCCCGACCTGTACTACCAGGCCGGTCCGCTCGACGTGACCGACCTGAGTTGGGACCACGTTGAGGCCGTCATCGCCCTGGACGAGGCGGCCGTGCTGGCCGACGGCAGCGTCTTGCCCGCCGGCACCGAGGTGGCCCTGATGGACGACGGCTCGGCCTGGGTCGTCGGCACGCAGGACGAGCCGGCGTGCGGGTCCTGCGACCCCGACTGGGGCTTCGAGGTCGGCTACGAGTTTCCGGGTTTCAAGAAGGGCTTCACGTTGCCGAAGGGCATTCCGTACATCGGCGGCAAGAACGAGGTGGAACTGGGCGGAAGCCTCTCGATCTACGGCAATCTGGGTGGAGCCGGCGGCGCGGGCAGCCTCTCCGGTAGCGCCGAGTTCCTCCAGGGACACGTCACCGGCAGCGCCGAGGGAAGCCTTGAACTGGCCTGGAAACTCGACACGACGACCTGCACCTATGTGTTCGACCAGGCCACCCTGGCCGGCTCGATCGGCGTCGAGGGCAAGATCCCCATCCCGCAACTGACGTGGCATGTCCTGGTCGGCGACGCCGAGGTCGGCTTCAAAGTGGGCGGCGAATTGAGCGGCGAACTCGTCTTCAAGGCCGGGGCCGAAGGCAATTACGGCCGCAAACCCGGCGGAAAACTCCAGGGGCACCTCTACCTTGGCATCTACGCCGAAATCTCCGTCCTCTGGGGTTATGCCGGCAAGGGCGAGGCCTCCGGCACGGGTAACATCGTGGTCACGCTCGACGGCAGCGGCCTCAGCCTGACCGACATCTACTTCGAGATCGCCTACGAAGTGGTCCTGGCCTCGTGCCTGAAAAAGTCGGGGTCCATCCGGTTCCCGGAGGAGTCGCCCCTGGCCGCCAGGTCCTTCGCCACACTCGACGAGGCCCTGGCCACGCTGGCCGACGAGGCCGACGAAACCCTCACCCTCGAACTCTGGGACGCCCCCGGCACCGGCAACGTGTACGCCGACCACGCGGTCCTGGCCGACGTGGCCAGTGACCTGCGCGACGACTCCAACGCCGTCCTCGCCCTCGGCAGCGACGGCCTCGTGTACGCCTTCTGGGTCCGCGAGCCCGAGGACGGATCGCCCGATCTGGCATCGAGCGCCTGGTACGCCACGTTTAACGGCACGGCGTGGTCGGACCCGGTCGAGGTGCCCGGGTCGGCCGGCTTCGACCGCGACCTGGCCGTCGCCACCGACTCAGACGGCGACCTGCTGCTGGTCTGGGCCAAGGCCGACGCGGCGGGTTACACCATGGCCTCGGATCCCAACGACGTCATGGCCGCCTACGAGCAGAGCGACGTCTGGTATGCCGAGTTCAGCGGCGGTGCGTGGTCGGCGCCGGCGTCGCTGGCGATCGCGGAGGGCGAGGCGCGGTACCTCTCGCTCGCCCCCGACGCCGCCGGCAACCTGGTCGTTTCGTGGTCGGAGGGCGGTGCCGAAGGCCAAACCCTGTACGCCGCCACGTGGGACGGCGCAGCCTGGACCGCCGCCCAGGCGGTCGCAAGCGGGTTCCTGATGAGCCCCGCCACCATGACACCGGTCGCCGGCCAACCCACCCTGGTTTGGGTCCAGGGCGTTGGCGAAACGGTGGGCGGTGGCGCGGCCGACATGCCCACCGAGGGACAACTCGTTACCTCCTCGCTCGAAGGCAGCACGTGGTCGGCCCCGGCCGAGGTCGTCTTCGGCCTCGGAACCCTCGCGACGGCCCAGGCCGCGGGCGAGAGCGACGTGGTGCTCGGGACGCAGGGCCTCTCGTTCAGTTTCACGCTCGGCACCGAGCCGCCCAGCGGCTGCTGCTGCGGCTTGACGGAACCGCCCGACGCCCCCGAGCCGTTCACCGAGGAGTGGTACGCCTGGCTGTCGGACGCCGTTGGCAGCGTGGACCCGAACGACAAGTACGGCCCCGCGGGCTACGGCGACGAGGGCTTTGTCGCCCCGCAGACGGCGCTGCCGTACGAGGTTCACTTCGAGAACCTCGACACGGCCACCGCCCCCGCCCAGCGCATCGAAATACGCGACACGCTCGACGAAGCCCTCGACCGGTACCGCTTCGAACTGGCGGAACTCGCCCTGGCGGATCACGTCATCACGGTGCCCGAGGGCTTGGCCTACTACCAAACGATGGTGGACCTCCGGCCGGACGGCATCGACTGCCTGGCCGACATCGAGGCCGGCCTGAACCTCGACACCGGTGAACTGATTGTCACGTTCGAGGCCATCGATCCTGAGACGGGCGCCCCGCCCACCGACCCGATGGTCGGCATCCTGTACCCGAACGACGAGACCGGCCGCGGACAAGGGCACGTGGCCTACCGCGTGTCGGCCCGGGCCGATGCCCCGCCGGGGGCCGTCATCGAGAATCAGGCCCGTATCACGTTCGACGTCAACGCCCCAATCGACACGCCCTCGGTCACCAATACGTTGGATCCGCTGGCCCCCACCAGCGCCGTGAACGCCCTTCCGGCCCAGACGGATGACGCCTCGTTCACCGTTTCCTGGTCGGGCAGCGACGGCGCCGGCAGCGGCGTGGCCGCCTATGACCTCTACGTCTCGAAAAACGGCGGACCGTTCACCGTGTGGCTGGCGGGCACGTCGCGCACCGACGCGGTCTTCGATGGCGCCCCGAACGCCCAGTACGCCTTCTACAGCCGTGCACGCGACCATGTCGGCCTGGTCGAGGCCGGCCCCGACGTGCCCGACGCGTTTACGGCGACGCCGACCGTGCCGACGGTTCTCGGGTGGGTGTCCGTCGCGCTGCACGACGGTGCGGCCGAGGCCCTGCCCATTCCCGACGACGGCACGTTTTCCGAACCGCGAGGCTCGGGCATCACGGAACTTCGGGTGGCTTTCAGCGAGCCGATTGAGCCGGCCAGCCTCGTGCCCGGCGGCATTGCCCTCTCGGGGACGACTGCCGCCGGCCAGCCGGTTGACGTTGCGGGCATCGACATCGCTACGGGCACGCGCGACGCCGACACGACCGCCGTCATCACCTTCAGTGTGCCCCTGCCCGACGAGGCCTGGTACACGGTGACCCTGGGCGGTGTGACCGACGTCGACGGCTACGCCCTCTATGGCGACAACGACCGCGTGATGACTGCCCTGGTGGGCGATGCCGACGGTGACCTTGTGGTTGGCGACGGCGATGGCGCGGTGGTGTGCGAGTCGCTGGGTGCGCGGCCGGGCGGGCCGGAGTGGAACGCTCGGGCCGACGTGCGGACCGATGGGCACATCTCGACCCGCGACCGGCTCGACGTGTTCCGCCATCGCGGGCGCACCGTTGCGCCGCCCGCACTACAGGGCGTTGCGGCCCCGGCGTCGGTAAGCCAGGATTCCAACCGGGCGGTGCTCGGCCGCACCAACGCCGAAGCCGGCGGTGACGTGGCCGACGCCGCGGCTCAGGCCTTCACAGCCGGCGTCGCGAGCGACGGCGCGGCGGCGGCAACGTGGACCAGGAACCTCACCGCCTCGCTCGCGGACGAGGCCGACATCGACTGGTTCCGTTTGGCGGCGCCCGTCAGCGGCACGCTCGAGGTCAAGGCCGACTGGGTCGACCCCTTTGCACCGGGCGATCCGTGGCTGACCCTGTACGAGATTGACACGGGCGGCGCGCAGCCGATGCTGGCGTGGGAGGACGAGGGCGCCGGCGCAGCCTCGACCGTGGCGGTGGCCGACCGCCAGTACTACCTGTCCATCGAGGGAGCCGCGACGCCTGGCTCGTACGAGATGGCGATCCGCCTGGCTGAATTCGACGATTACCTCGTCCTGATTGGCATGGACGAGGTCCTGGCCGACGTGCCGTTGCGCGGCGCGGGCTATTCGGTGGCCGTCATCGACACCGGCATCGACTACACGCACCCGGCCCTGGCGGGGCGGGTTATCCTGGGGCCCGATGTCGCCGACGGCGACGCGGACCCGATGGACACCGTGGGGCACGGCACGCACGTGGCCGGCATCATCGCCGGAAACGACCCGCATTGCCCGGGCATTGCGAGCGAGGCCAACGTTATCGCGATCAAGGTCACGCCCGATGGATCGAGGACCACGTCCCTGGCGTTCATCCGGCAGGGACTGGAGTGGGTGCTGGCCAACCGGGAGGCGTATCATATTGCCGCCGTCAACCTCTCGCTTGGCGGGGGGTGCGCACCGGCGGCCCAGCCGGTCGAGGGCATCGAGGAACTCTACCAGGCGCTCGTGGCCGAGGGCGTCTTCATCTCGGTGGCCGCCGGCAACGGCTTTGCCGCATACCACGGCCAGGATGGCCTGAACCTGCTGGCCGCCAGCAACACCGTGGCGGCGGTTGGAGCCGTCTGGGACAGCAACGTCGGGCCGATGGCGTGGCTCAGCGGCGCGCGCGACTACGTTACGGCCGCCGATCACGTCGCGTCGTTCTCGCAGCGCGGCGAGGGCCTGGATCTGCTGGCGCCTGGCGGCGATATCCTGGGCTTGGCACTCGGCGACGGTCTGACCGTTCGCAGCGGCACCTCGATGGCCGCGCCCATGGTTGCCGGGGCCGCCATTCTCATCCGCCAGGGCGCGGCCTCGGTGGGCCCCACCCCCCAATGGCTGGACACCATGGGGGTCCTCGCCCGCACGGCCGACCGCGTGTTCGACGGCGACGACGAAAACGACAACGTGGCGAACACCAACCAGTGGTACAACCGCATGAACATCCTGGCAGCGATGGACGCCTTGGCCCTGAATCTGGACCCGCCCGTGCTGATTCCGCTGTAAAGCCCTATAAGAACGTTACTTAGCACGCAGTTAAGATGGCGGGAATCACCAGCCCAACGGCTGAGTTGTTTGACTAAGCCCCAAGTGCGATTATACTTGAAAGGTTGATTACGTGGGTTTCGGCCGTCTGAGTGTTGATTCACCGGGCGCCGGGGGAGGTTAACCATGGCCGTTCGTCTAGCCGTTTGTCTCGCCATAGCGTTCCTGTTTGCCGCTTCTGCCTTGGCCGCTCCGAGCCTGACCATCGACGCGCCCGCAACCTATTCGCCCGCCGTGCCGTTCGACGTCACGGTCGTGCTCACTGGTGCCGAGGACCTGTTCCTGTACAACGTGGAACTCGGGGTCAGCTCTGCGGAAGGCACGGCCGGTACCGACTTCCTGTTCGTCTCGTCCTCGGTGGCCGCCCAGCCGCGCTACGTCTTCAGCGGAGAGGCCACCGGTGGCTTTACGGCCAACCTCCTCGGGCCCGACAACGTCACGATCACGCTGAGCGATTTTCTGGTCACCAACCTCAATGGCGTGGACACGGTGGCGGGGCAGAACGACCTGGTGGCTGCCGTGACCGTCAACACGTCGGCGTCGCAGACAGGCCCGCTGACGTTCACAATCGACGGCGCCGGGTTGGAACTCGACACGTCCGACGACGTTCCGATCCCCAACTTCGACGATTTGACCCAATCGCTTCAGCCGGTGGAGGTGGCCCCGGAACCGTCCTCGCTTGCGCTGATGCTAGCGGCTCTCGCCGGCGTGGTGCGACGCCGCCGCCGCGCCCGCGAACGCCGGCACGCGTGACCTCTTGAATTATCCATCCGCCGCTGCGCCCCGCTCCCCGTTTTCCACCAACGGCTTGTAGCCGCCGATCTCGACGTAATGGTAGATGCCGATCCGATCACGCCTCTCATGTCACCGCAAAGTAAACACGCCCGGTTTCCAGCCGGATAGAACCGGCCGCTCGAACGGTTGTCGCCAGGGGTGGCCCTTGGCGGGGCGAAGGCCGGACGCGCGCACGGTCGTCGAGGGGGGGGTCAGACGCGGGCGACGCGGCGGCCGACGCGGCGGCGGTCGGATTCCAGCAGGTGCCGTTTGCGGAGACGCAGCGACGTGGGCGTCAGTTCCACGAGTTCATCGTCTTCGATGTACTCCAGGGCCGCCTCCAGCGAGAGCCGGCGCGGGGCCTTCAGGACCACGGTGAACTCCTTGGTCGAGGCCCGCATGTTGGTCAGTTTCTTCTGACGCACAACGTTGACGGGGATGTCGTCGTCCTTGGCGTGCTCGCCCACCACCTGCCCCTCGTAGACGGCCTCGCCGGGCTCGACGAACATCGTGCCGCGATCGCTCAACTGGTCGAGCGCGTAGGCGGTGACCTGGCCGGTGGCCATGGCCACCATGACGCCCGTGGTCCGCCCCGGGATCGGGCCGCGCACCCGGTCGTAGTGCGAGAAGACGTGATGCATGATGGCCTCTCCGGCGGTGGCGGCGAGGAGGCGGCTGCGGGTCCCGATGAGCCCGCGGGCGGGGATGAGGAACTCCGCGTGCACGAGGTTGCCGCGCGTCTCCATCTTCACCGACTCGCCGCGGCGGTCGCCCAGGAGCCGCATGACGGGCCCGAGGTTGTCGCGCGGCACGTCGACGACGAGGCGTTCGATCGGTTCGGTGGAATGGCCGCCGGCCTCGCGGTAGATGACGCAGGGCTTGCCCACGGTCAGTTCGTACCCCTCGCGGCGCATGTTTTCGAGCAGGATGCCCAGATGCAGCAGCCCGCGGCCCGAGACCTCGAACTCGTCGCGCGTCTCGCCGGGGGCGACGCGCAGGGCGACGTTCGACCGGAGTTCCTTCTGGAGCCGCTCGTGCAGGTGCCGGCTGGTGACGAACTGCCCTTTCCTCCCTGCGAAGGGACCGTCGTTGACCCGGAAGGTCATGTGCAGCGTGGGCTCGTCGAGGTGGACGGGCGGCAGGGGACGGGGGTCGTCGGGGTCGGCCAGGGTGTCGCCGATCTCGACGCTCTTGAGGCCCACGACGGCGCAGATGTCGCCCGCGTCGATGCGGTCGACCTCCACGCGACCCAGGCCGTCGAACCGGAGCAATCCGGTCACGCGCTGGAGCTGCCGGTTGCCATGGCGGTCGATGGTCAGAACGTTGGACCCGGCGCGGAAGGTGCCCGCGAAGACCCGGCCGATGCCGAGGCGGCCAACGTAGTCGTTGTAGTCGAGCGTGGTGATGAGCACCTGGAGCGGGGCCTCCGGGTCGACCTGCGGCGCCGGGACGTGCTCGACGATCGTGTCGAACAGGGCATGGATGTCGCCGCGCCCGTCGGCCGGGCGACGGGCCTCGTCGGTCACGGCCCATCCTTCGCGGCCCGAGGCATAGATGACGGGAAAGTCGAGGGCGTGGTCGTCGGCCCCGAGGTCAACGAGCAGGTCGAAGACCTGGTCCAGGACGGCGCTGTGGCGCTCCTCGGGCCGGTCCATCTTGTTGATGACCACGATGGGCCGGAGGCCGTTGGCGAGGGCCTTGCCGAGGACGTAGCGTGTCTGGGGCATGGTGCCGTCGACGGCGTCGACAAGCAGAAGCGCCCCGTCGGCCATCTTGAGGACGCGTTCGACCTCTCCGCCGAAGTCGGCGTGGCCGGGGGTATCGATGATGTTGATGTGGTAGTCGCGGCCGGCCCGGTCGGCGTAACGGATGGCGCAGTTCTTGGCCAGGATCGTGATGCCGCGCTCGCGTTCCAGGGGGTTCGAGTCGAGGATGCACTCTCCCTTGAGTTCGCCTTGGCGGAACTGCCCGCTCTGGCGAAGCAACTCGTCGACGAGGGTGGTCTTGCCGTGATCGACGTGGGCGATGATGGCGACGTTGCGGATTTCGGGACGGCTCATGGCACCTCTCGGGCAAGGCAAAAAGGGGAAACGGCGTGCCTGGGGAACGGCCGATGAAGGTCAGTCGTGCGGCCGGTCGTAGGGCTTGAGCCGGTGGGCGGCGAAGGTGCGCGCGCACGACCGTCCCTGCGCCGGGGCGAGGCGCGGCGTTGGGCCTTCCGCACGGTTCGTCGCGTTGGGGTGGAACATAGGCCCCGTATTGTCGCCACGCCGACGGTCCAAGTCAAGCCCGCATCCGGCGCCGATTACCGGTGCCGGCTACGGCCGGGCGTTTCGGGGCGACGGGTTACCTGGGGAGCCCCGTGCCGCCGTGCCTCGGCGCGGGGCAGTTCGGCTCGGCGGGCAGGGGACTCTCGCGGCATCTCCACCCGGTGTCCTTGGTCGATGCGGTGCTGCTCCAGGCGGGGCCGGGGCTCGTAGCGCGCGATCGCCCGAGAGACGGGGGCGGGGGGCACACGCACGACGGTCACGCGCCCTCTTGGCGGTGGCACAAGCCCCCGCTGGACGACCAAGACCGTGTTGGGGCGGCGCGTCGCCCGCGGGTGGCAGCCCGTTGCGACGAGGGCGACGAGAAGGGTAACCCCCAGGGCCGCGGTGATGAAGCGTCTCATGGTATGTCTCCTTTTGCCGGGCGCGGCCCGGTTGCGAGAGCACGCTCGCCGGGCCCACGCGTCCACCCGTCAGACGAGGCGGCCCGCGCAATTATTCTATCCCGCATATTATTGCGCCGTAGGTACTATCTGCCTGCGCGCGGCAGAGAGGGGGTGGCCGAGTTTGCGTCGGCAACCCCGGAAGGCGAGGACGAGATCTACGGCCTTTCCTACAACTATCCGGCCGACCCCGACCTCTCGAAGAAGCAGATTCTTCTGAAGCAGGCCGAGATGGACAAGGGCAAGGAGCTGTGGATTATCCTCGAAGACATCGCCGGCCTTCGCAAGAAGGCGAAACTCAGGGCCGATGACAGCGGCAAGAAGATGGACGTCACGTTTCCCGTGTGGGCGACGAAGAAAGAGGATCTCGTTGTAAAGAACGGAACGTGCGAGTTGCTGACCAAGGACGACCTTTTTGACGCGACGAAAGTCAAGACCGGCAAGGGCGGCCTATACACGGCCATGAAGAAGTCGAAGAAGGTCGCCATGAACATGAAGAAACTGGGTGAACTGTCCGTGGTCCCCGAGCCGGCGACGCTCGCGCTGGTGGTCATCGGCGGCCTGAGTCTGCTGGCCCGCCGCGGGACGTAGCCGTCAAGCATCTGGCAGAAGGATGCTCAGGAGCCGCGTCAGCCACGTGCGGCCGCGCCGCCGGTGCTCGTGGCCCTCACTTGTTCCTTCAGAGAGGGCGTCGCCCCCAACTCCGGCGGGTGGCATGGTCAGCCCGGCGGGTGACCGTGATGAGGGCCCCGGTGCGGGTACGTCAGGGAATCCCCCCACGTCGTGGCGGGTGGCCTCAGGGTCGGCCTGCGCCGTGCCGCAGGTGTGTCGGCAGCCTCGATGTTGGGTTGCCCGGGTCGCGTTTTCTGCTATGATTCGAATCGGGGCGGCCCATGGGGAACGAGATGAGGATGACTTCGGACGCGACGGCCTCGGGGACGGGGCGCCGGGAGTTTCTGAAACGGGCCGCCGCCCTGCCGGCCGCCGCTGCTGTTGCGGCCGTGGGCGGGGCAGGGGTCGGCGCCGCGACGGGCGCGGTCAAGGCCCAGGCATCGGTGCCCACGATTCGCATCGGGTCCCACGACATTTCGCGCCTCGTGTGCGGGGCGAACCCGTTCAACGCCGGGTCACACCTTTCGACGTTCGTCGACCGTGAGATGCGGGCGTACCACACGCCCGAGCAGATCACCAAGACCCTCCGCCGCTGCTACGAGGTCGGCATCACATGCTGGCAGGGGGGTAGCGCTAACCTGGACCTGTACCGCGGGCTGGTCGACGGCGGGTGCCCGATGCACTTTATCGCCATTGCCTCGGGCGACGACGCCGAAATCCGCCGACTCCGCGACGGCGGGTGCATCGGCATTGCCCATCACGGCGAGGCGACCGACAACCTCTTCCGAGGGGGTAAACTCGACCAGGTGAACGCGTACCTGAAACGCGTGCGCGACGCAGGCCTCGCGGTGGGCGTCTCGACGCACATGCCCGACGTTGTCGACGCCATCGAATCGCGCGGCTGGGACGTCGACTATTACATGACGTGCGTGTACGAGCGGCACCGGGACGAAAAGGCGCTGAAGGCCCTCCTGGGCTACGTGCCCCTGCCGCCGCGCGAGGTGTACCTGCGCGAAGACCCGCCGCGCATGTTCAAGGCCATCCGGGCGACGAAGCGGCCGTGCCTGGCGTTCAAGATTCTGGCGGCCGGCCGCCTCTCGGATCGCAAGGAGTGGGTCGAGCGGGCGTTCCGCGAGACGCTCTCTTCGATCAAGCCGACCGACGGCGTCATCATTGGTATCTACGACCGGTACAGCGACCAGCCGGCGGAATGCGCGGCCCTGGTCCGGCGGTTCGGGGGGGCGTGACCGCGGGTTCCCGGCCCGTCGTTTCGCACGGTGTCAGGTTGGACAAGCCCCCCGGCGCAGAGGGCCGGACGAACGGAATACACGGTGGCCTCGGGGGCTCCCGGCTCTGGCGCGAAAGGAGATGCCATGAAGACGATTCGTTCGATTGGGTCACTGGCCTTCGTGCTTGGCCTGTTCGTTGCCGTGTTCGGCGGTATCCCGTGGCACGTCATGGTTTACGACGATCCGGTCGTTCCCTGGTGGCTCCGTATCGCGGTGTTCTGCCTGCTGGGGGGCATTCTCGTGGTTCTTGCGAGCGTGGCCATCGAGCAGAAGATGAGCGCGAGCCCGCAGGCGCCGGCGCCGTCCGCTGCCGCGGAATCGGAGGTCGTGCTGCTGAACTGCGACGAGATGCCCGGCCGTCCGATTGCCAAGGTTCTCGGCCTCGTCCAGGGCCACACGGTGTTTGCCATTTGGCTGGGCAAGGATCTCTCCGCCCTGGTCAGGCTTATCCTTGGCGGAGAACTGACCGAATACACGGAGATGATGGCCCGGGCCCGGGCGGCCGCTACCGGCAGGATGATCGCCCAGGCCGAAGAAATGGGGGCCGATGCCATCATCAACGTTCGTTACATGACGACCAGCGTGGTCGGCAGCGCCGCGGAACTGCTGGCGTACGGCACGGCCGTCACGTTGAGCGGCTAGGCGTTGTCTCGCAAATCGGCCGTCGGCCGGCCGGCAGCGCCCCGAGCGGGCGTTGCGCTTGGCAGAGAACGCGCCGGACGCCATCGGCCTCACGTAATCCCCAGCAACTCGAACAGTTCCGGCTGGATCTTCACGTACATCAGCACCGCGATGCCCAGGAGCACGGCCGCACCGACGAGGACGACGGCCTTGGCCCAGAGGGGCAGGTCGCGGCCCTTGGTGGCCCGCTTGTCGAAGAGGACGGCCACCATGGCGATCACGCCCAGCGGGACGGCCAACATCGTGGAGGCTTGGCCGACGCGGATGGCCCGGACCTTCAGGTCCACGCCCTCGGCCACGGCGGCGGCGGTCTGCTCGCTGTGGATGATGACGAGGGCCGTCACCATTCCGATGACGAGAATGAGGGCGGCAAAGATACGGGTGGCTCGCGATTCGAGTTTGCCGCCCAGACCCAGGCCGTCGTTCAGGAGCACCCCGCCTATAAGCGCGTTGGTCACGAAACTCGAAAACGCCGCCGACCAGAACCCGATGCAGAAGATCAGGCGCGCCCAGCGACCGAACACGCTTTCGAGTTGCCGAATCATCATCGGGAAGTCCACCTGCCCCGCGTGCGGGTACAGCACGGCAGCCGCCGTCATGATGATGGCGCACCCGATGAGCGTGAAGATGATCGACGCCATCAGCGTGTCGGTGGTGCCGCTTGCCAGGTCGGCTTCCGTCCAGCCCTTCGCCTTGACGAGGTACGACTGGAAGAAGGCGGCCACAATGACGAACGTGGTGCCGATGAGCCCGCCAATCGTAACCCAGTTGACGTCGGCCGGAATCGACGGCACCAACGCGCCCCGGGCGGCCTGGCCCAGGTCCGGCCGGGCCCACACCAGGTTCACCACGAACGCCAGGAACATGAGCACCAGGAAAAATCGCATCATCCGCTCGACGTGCCGGTAGAGATTCTTGAAACCGAAGAGGAACGCGATGGCCGCCAGGCTGAAGATGACCGGCCACACGTACGGCGGCACGCCGCCCCACAGGGCCTGCATGCCCGCCGTTACGCCCAGGGCGTTGCCAAACTGGAACGTGGCGTCCACCGAGAACAGCGACAGCCCGCACAGCACGGCGAACCACCGGCCGAACTTCTTGGCCGCCAAGCCCAGAAACGTCTCGTCCGAGTAAATGCCGAAACGCATGAAGAAGCCCAGGAAGGGCGCCATCAGCGCGCCCGCCACCAACGCCACCCACAGCAGGCGGTACCCGTAGTTCGCCCCCGTCGTGCTCATCAGCGTGACGCTGCCGGGCCCGATGATGCACGCCCCGACGATGAAGGCCGGCCCGAGCCGCTTGACGAAACCGCGAATGGTCATGGTCACCTCCGGTGCAGAGGTCACGGGATGTGCCGATGGCGTGACGCGAGTGTACCGGCCGGGGGCAGGGGAACGAAGCACAATTCACCGTGCTACGGTGGTAGGGCCGTGCGGCGTGTCATCTCGGCCGAGCCGCGGCCTCGCGCGAGCGGGGACGCGGGCGAGTGGAGAGATCTCGCCTCGACGGTTCTTCGCCGGCTCAAGACAGCCACGGCGAGATTCCTCGACTCGCTGCGCTCGCTCGCAGTGACACCGGGCGCCGGCGCCCATCGACGCCCCCGTCCTGCGCGACCGCGACACCTCCGACGGCTCCGGCGGCGACCCGGACGGCGACTGCATCGATTCCGACGACGAGCACCTCTACACCACCCAGGACGCGAACTTCAACACCACCGCCCTCGTCGACGCCTCCGACGGCAGCGTGGTCGAGCGGTACGCATGCGACCCGTACGGCACGGTCACCATCTGGAACGAGGCCCGCACGAGCACCATCGCCTGGGCCAACTCGAAACAGAACGAGGTCCTCTTCTGCGGCTACCGGTTCGACCCGGAATCGGGGTTGTACCACGTGCGGCACCGCGTGTATCATCCGACCCTGGGCCGCTGGCTCCAACGCGACCCCCTGGGGTACGTGGATGGGATGGGACTGTATGAGTACTGCCAAGGTGGGCCCGGCTCCGCGACGGACCCTTCGGGCCTGTCTTCGAGGACGCAGTTGGTCACAGCGGCCAGGAATTATGAGAACGTCTGTAGATCACTCGCCAAGAACCTTGAGGCCAAGACGGAAGATGAACAGGACAGCGCGGAGAAGAAGAAGCTTCTCAACGCAGCAGAAAAGCTGCGGCAGATGGCGGATCGGGCCGCCCGCATCGCGAGGCTGCTGGAGCAGGGTGTCGGTGGTCTGGGCGGTAGCAGCGAGGACGCGCCTTGGTGGCAGAACGCTCTGGGGAGCGCTGCGAATCACCTGATGGACGCAGGGTTCGGCTCCCTGTCCTTCGGCCTGATGGACCGTGCCCTGAGTGGCATGAATGCCGGCTGGGGTAAGGCCGAGATGCTCGCAGGCCTGAACAACGTTCTCCGGGACGCGGGATACTCGGGCCCAGAGCGGGCTGCGACGATGGCGGCCGTCGGCGTGGGCGACGTCATCGGTGCGACCAACTTCGCCGGCGCGACGAAGCAGCAGTCCTTTGAGGCCACGCTGCGGACGAGCGCGTACGGGACGGCCACGGCCGATTCCGTGAAACTCACTCCGCTTGAGACGGCTGGTGAGTATGCGACTGCCGGTGTCAAGCTCGGCCTTACCGTCTACGGGACGTGCAAGGGAATCGACGCCGTTCGCGGTTCCACCGCGGGCAGTGGGCTTGAATGGCGCGGAAGCGGGCCACCTGAAAGTGGAAGGGGTGCCTGGTATGACCCCTCCACCCAAACGAGTCTTCACCCAGACATGACTCACCCGCCTCCTGTTGGGGCGCATTGGGACGTGAGTGGTCCCGAGGGCAGTTTTCGGGTTTATCCCGATGGACGTATAGTGCCTAAGTCGTGAGAAAGGATACACATGCATGGCTACAGGGAAGTGATACTTGGGGCAACCGCAATGGAATACGTGCAGGGCCGCTTGGCTAACGGGCTTAGTTTGGCACGGGGCGTGCTGACTGCCCATGACATTCTCGCGGGGAGCGTTCGCGCCTTAATCCCCTTGAACGCGGCCAAGTCAACAGCCGAGCGATTCAAGCAAGGAGGGCTGATTAGAGGCCCCGCCGCACATGACTGGTATATCGGCGTGGTTCAGGAGTTTCTCAGTAATGGTAGAGAGCATTTATGTGTGCTTGAAAATGCAATGGCACGTTCGGGCGACTCGGGCCTGGATCATTTTAAGTCCCGCGTGTTCGTATACGGAGACGAAGTTTACCATGTTTTGGACGCTAATGAGGCGGCAGCGCAATGCATTAAATTGGCGATATTGGAAGCTCAAAGCGCCTGGATCTCGTTGGGCTTCATGATCGTTGCTCCCCCTGGTTCGGCGCAGCGTACAAAGAGGTTTTCGTCAAGCGATTTAGACTGGATGGCACAGTCAGTAAAACGCATTGCAGTTGACGCCTATGACGGTGAGGGCTGGTTGATCTGGGAGAGGCAGGTGCGTTGATTTCTGGATTTCCAGGGAAACGAGTTTCGGGGGCACCCATCTATGAGCAAGTCCCTGTCAAGCCGGAAGCGGTTCTGAAGCGGACTTTCTTCCAGCCGTCTATTCGGTGTCGCCGCCTGGGACGCACCGGGCCCCAGTATTCGCCCCGACCCAATTCGTAGTCACGGCATGCCGCACCGCTGGTAGGCCCTGGAAGAACGGGTCGCCGATGACGTCTCCACCCAGAACAAGGGCAACAAGGCCACGACCGTGGCCGTCCAGTACGTCTGGTGCGCCCGGTACATCGACGCCCCCGTCCTGCGCGACGAGGATACCGACGCCGACGGCGACTGCACCGACTCCGACGACGAGCACCTCTACACCACCCAGGACGCGAACTTCAACACCACCGCCCTCGTCGACGCCTCCGACGGCAGCGTGGTCGAGCGGTACGCATGCGACCCGTACGGCGCGGTCACCATCTGGAACGAGGCCCGCACGAGCACCATCGCCTGGGCCAACTCGAAACAGAACGAGGTCCTCTTCTGCGGCTACCGGTTCGACGAGGAATCCGGCCTTTACCACGTGCGGCACCGGATGTATCATCCCACCCTGGGCCGCTGGCTCCAGCGCGACCCCCTGGGGTACGTGGATGGGATGGGGCTGTACGCCTACTGCGCCGGCGGGCCAGCTGGAGCTACGGATGCGATGGGCCTGACCGAGATGATGACTTTGTTGTACAAGCCCGACGAGATGAGTATGGAGACGAGGACTCTGGAGTGGCGGGCCGAGTGGGAGGATCCCAGTATAGTGTTGCTGGGGGATGACGCGGACAACAACCCGCGTCCTAAAACGGAGAAGAAGTGCCCAGAAGTTCCAGTGACAGGCACGTTAAGCGTCCACAAGTTGGCCGGCCATTGTCGCAGGGATGCTTATAGGTTCCGTAGTAGTGCCGCGGCCGCCAAGGCTCTAGGCCGCTGGACAGGTCGTGCTTGCGGTTCAGTGTCCGAGTTCCAGCGGCAGCGCATGCTTGATGCGATGTACGTTGCCGTGTTGGAATGTGACCTGTACACGCGCCTTGCGGAGGATTTTGCGCTGGCCATGGCGCGATGTTCGCACGAGATGAACTACTTGATGGACCACGGTGCAATGGCATTGGCCGACACCCCTCCAAACGTAGTGCCTAATGAAGTGTACATACCGCCCAATCCGTACACAGGCGAGTTGCGTATCCCGACGGGGCCCCTCAGGCTTGGCAGCAAGTTCGTGAGAGGGGTCTTCGAAGAAGATGCCGATTACCGCCTAGACGAAATTCAAGCCGGCGAGGCCCGAAGGCAACGCATGTGGGACGAGCCTTGGCCAGAGCCGCCGCCCCACTGGGGAAGTGGGCTTGAGTAGGCAGTGGTTGCCAACATCACCATAGCGGTACTAATACGAGGGATTGGAGGCGCGAGCAATGAAACATTCTTTGTTTAATGGGGCATGCTCCGAGCCTGCCGGGCTGGCGAATTGCCCTAGCACACACGTGCAACCCAATCTCCCTTCGCGAGTGCCTTTGGATGGGAGGTTCGTCGGCTGGGGTCATCTTGTGTTCGGTATAGGCCTTTGTGTTACTGGAGTGTTGCTCTTGACCGGACTCGTCCAGCCCGTGAGGGGCGAGTGGCGTGTGCTGGGCCCGTTTGGGGTGTTCGAACTACAAACGACACCATGGCAAGCAGGCTATGCCGTGTTTAGCAGCATGCTTCTGGCCGCCGGAGGCTGGGGGCTTGCAAAAGGACGCGGGTATGGTTGGTGGCTTCTGGCGGTCGCACATATTGACAGGCTACCCACGGTGTTGGTGAACCTGCCCGTTCGTCCGGCCCTGGCGACCGCGTACTTGGCTTTCAGCCTGGTAGCCCTGGTCTGGCTGACTTGGCGGAGACGTGTCTTCCGGCCTTTCGGGAAGTGGCACCCCTCATGTCGGGGGACGGGATAATGAATAACACGCTACTGGAGTTCGGGTGACGCGCAACGTATCTCTGGCGATTGACGGCGCACGCGCGCTACGACGCCCTCGGCCGCCGCATCGCCAAACGCCTCGGCACCGATGCCGAGGACCCCGACGTCTCGTACGGTTACTACTACTCCGGCCTTGGCCTGCGAAGCGTTGGCGGAGCGGGCTGGCAGGTCATCTCGACCGAGCCGCGGCCTCGCGCGAGCGGGGCAGGGGCGAGTGGAGAGATCTCGCCTCGACGGTTCTTCGTCCGCTCAAGACAGCCACGGCGAGATTCCCGTTCGACTCGGCTGCGCCTCGCTCAGGGCAGGCTCTCGACTCGCTGCGCTCGCTCGCAGTGACACCGCACGCCGGCGTCACTCGCTTGCCGCGGCACGCCGCGGCCTACGGGTTTGCGTCTTCCGCACTCCAAATCTCACGCTTTCCTTGGCGCCCTTTGCGTGCTTTGCGGTTCAAGCCGTTGCGGCAATCCGGTTGCATTGCGCGGCGCCGGCCGTACCATAGTTTCTGCAATCGACCGTATCCCCGAAGTAAAAGGAGACGATGATGCTCAAGGACGACACGATTCGTGTGGCCAGCGCGTTGGCCTGCCGCCTGGCGGCCTCGGCCATGCTCGGCGTGATGCTCCTCGGCGGCCCGGTCGCTGCGGCCTGGAAACCCGCCGACGGGCCACTCATGACGCCTTTCGCGAAGGACGTCTCGCCCACGAATGCCCTGCCCGAGTACCCGCGGATGCAGATGGTCCGCGACGCCTGGCAGAACCTGAACGGCCTCTGGGACTACGCCATCACCGCCAAAGACGCGCCACCGCCCAAGGCGTACGACGGGCAGATCCTCGTGCCGTACCCCATCGAGTCGGCCCTCTCGGGCGTGATGAAGCAGGTCGGTCCCGAAAAGTGCCTGTGGTACCACCGCACGTTCAAGACGCCCAACCTCGACGGAGGCAAACGCCTGCTCCTACACTTCGAGGCCGTTGACTGGGACGCCACCGTGACCGTTAACGGCAAGGAGGTGGGTCGGCACCGCGGCGGATACGACCCGTTCACGCTGGATATTACCCCGGAACTTCGCAAAGACACGAACGACCTCGTGGTCCGCGTCTTCGACCCCACGAACAAGGGCGACCAACCGCGCGGCAAGCAGGTGCTGCAGCCCAAGGGCATCTGGTACACGCCCGTCACGGGCATCTGGCGAACGGTGTGGCTGGAGCCGGTGCCCGCGCGGCACATCGACCGGCTCGCCATTACGCCGGACGTCAGCGAGCAGGCCGTCCGCATCCGCGTCATGACCGCCGGTGGAGCCAAGGGGCTCCGGGCACGCGTCACGGTGAGCGCGGGCGGCAAGGACGTGGGCGTCTGCACGGCCGAGCCGAAAGGCGACGACCAACTCGCCGGCCTCGTCATGGTGTCCAAGCCGCACCTCTGGACGCCCGACGACCCGTTCCTCTACGACCTGAAGGTAGACCTGCTCGAGGGTGCGACGACGGTCGACACGGTCACGAGTTACGTGGGGATGCGGACGATCAAACTCGGCAAGGGACCCCAGGGCAAGACGCGGATGCTGCTGAACGGCAAGTTCGTGTTCCACATGGGCCCGCTCGACCAAGGCTGGTGGCCGGACGGCTTGTACACCGCCGCCACCGACGAGGCCCTGAAGTACGACGTTGAGATGACCAGGAAACTCGGCTTCAACATGGCCCGCAAACACGTCAAGGTCGAGCCCCAACGGTGGTACTACTGGTGCGACAAACTCGGCCTGCTCGTCTGGCAGGACATGCCCAGCGGCAACAACAAGTCGCCCGAGGGCAAGAAACAGTTCGAGGCCGAACTCAAGGAACTCGTGACGGACTTCGGCAACCATCCATCCATCGTCATGTGGGTCGTCTTCAACGAGGGCTGGGGCCAGCACGACACCGAGCGGTACTGCGGACTCGTCAAGGGGTGGGATCCCTCGCGCCTCGTGTCGAACGCCTCCGGCTGGACCGATAAGAAGTGCGGCGATATCCTCGACGTCCACAGTTACCCGAAGGCCAAGGGCGCCGCGCCCGAGCCGACCCGCGCCGCTGTCCAGGGCGAGTTTGGCGGCCTGGGCCTCGGCGTGCCCGGCCACCTGTGGAAAGAGCAGCACTGGGGGTACCGCGGCACGGCCGACAGCGAGGAACTCACGCGAGGCTACGAGGAACTCCTCCGGACCGTCTGGCGCATGAAAGAGGACCTCGGCCTCTCGGGCGCCGTGTACACGCAGACCTCCGACGTCGAGGTCGAGTGCAACGGCCTCATGACGTACGACCGGGCCATCGTTAAGCCGGACGTGGCGCGTGTGGCCGCCGTTAACCGGGGCGACTTCTCGCGCGTGCCCCCGCCGCCGGTCATCGAGACGCTCGTCCCGACCTCCGAAGAGAAGCCGCTGACGTGGCGCTTCACCACCGCCAAACCGGCCGCCGACTGGACGAAGCCGGGCTTCGACGACTCCGGCTGGCAGCAGGGGCCCGGCGGCTTCGGCACCAAGGGCACGCCCGGCGCCGTTGTCCGGACCGAGTGGAAGACCTCGGACATTTGGCTTCGCCGCGCCGTGACCCTGCCCAAGGGCCCGTGGCACAGGCTGCGGCTGCGCATCCATCACGACGAAGACGCCGACGTATTCGTCAACGGCGTGAAGGCGGCCACGTTCAAGAACTTCCTGAGCAACTACGAGAATCGTCCCATGCTGCCCGAGGCCGCCAAGGCCCTGAAGCCGGGCGCGAAGGCCGTCATCGCCGTCCACTGCCGCCAAACGCGCGGCGGACAGTTCGTGGACGTCGGCATCGTCGACGAGGTGCCGGCAAAGAAGTAGCGCAGCGGGTTTCCGCAGGCGCCGCGCGCGTAGGACGAATGAAACCAGTCGAGGTGCCCAGGATTGCCCGCCGCGCCCGTAAGATACGCGCGGTGGGCGGTCCTACCCGCCGCGCAGCAACCAGGAGATACCGATGAAACGCCTGACGCTGGCGGTACTCGTTGCCGGTGTGTGTGCCGTAGGGGCGGCGGCCGCCGACCGGCCGCACCGGCGCCTGGAACCCGTCCCGTTTACGCAGGTGAAGATCCAGGACCGGTTCTGGACGCCGCGCATCGAAACGAACCGCACGGTGACCGTGCGGCACGATTTTGCGAAGTGCGAGGAAACCGGCCGCATCTCGAACTTCTCGAAGGCCGCCGGCACGATGGAAGGCAAGTTCGAGGGCATCTACTTCAACGACTCCGACGTGTACAAGGTGGTCGAGGGCGCCGCCTACTCGCTGGCCGCCCATCCCGACCCGGAGTTGGACGGATACCTCGATCGTCTGATTGCCAAGTTCGCCGCCGCCCAAGAGGCCAGCGGGTACCTCAACACGTACTACATTCTGAAGGAGCCGGACAAGAAGTGGACGCACCTCGCGAAGATGCACGAACTGTACTGCGCGGGGCACATGTTCGAGGCGGCGGTGGCCCACTGGCGGGCCACCGGCAAGAAGGAGTTCCTGAACGTCGCCACGCGGTTCGCCGACCTCATCGGTCGCCTTTTCTCACCCCAAGGCAAACACGACGTGCCCGGGCACGAGGAGATTGAACTCGCGCTCGTCAAACTCTACGACGCCACCGGCGAGCGGCGATACCTGGACCTCTCGACGTTCTTCCTGGACATGCGAGGCAACGAGGCCGAGCGCGAAAAACGGTACGGCCCGTACTGCCAGGACCACGAGCCGGTCGTGAAGCAGACCACGCCCGTCGGCCACGCCGTCCGCGCGATGTACCTGTACTGCGGGATGGCCGACGTGGCCGCCTACACCCGCGACAAGGCCACCATCGACGCCCTCGACCGCCTCTGGACGAGCGCCGTCACCCGCAAGATGCATGTGACCGGCGGCGTGGGCGCCCGACACGGCGGCGAAGCGTTCGGCGACGATTACGAACTGCCCAACGCGTCTGCCTATTGCGAGACGTGCGCGGCCTGCGGCCTGATCTTCTGGAACCACCGCATGAACCTGCTGCACGGTCACGCCAAGTACGCCGACGTCTTGGAACGCAGCCTCTACAACGGATTCCTTTCGGGGGTGTCGCTCGACGGAAAGAAGTTCTTCTACGTCAACCCGCTGGCCTCGAGCGGCAACCACCATCGTAGCGAGTGGTTTGGCTGCTCGTGCTGCCCCACCAACGTGGTGCGCGTTATCCCCTCGGTGCCGGGCTACGTGTACGCCACCGACGCCGATGCCGTCTACGTGAACCTGTATGCCGGTGGCACCGCCACGATCGACCATCCCAAGGGTAAGGTCACGCTCACCCAGCAGACGCGTTACCCGTGGGACGGCACCGTGACGATTCGTGTCGAACCGGAGAAGCCGACCGCCCTGACGCTGGCCCTTCGCGTGCCCGCGTGGGCGCGTGGCCAGACGCGGACCGCGGGGCTGTACCGCCTGGCTGCCAGCGCCAGCCTGCCGCCCGTCGGCGTCACGGTGAACGGGAAGGCGGTTGGTGAGCACGAGATGAAAGACGGGTACGCCTGCCTCTCCGGCACGTGGAAGAAGGGCGACACCGTCGAACTCCATCTGCCAATGCCTGCCTGCCGCGTGTACGCCCACGAAAAGGTCAAGGATGACGCGGGCCACGTGGCCTTCCAGCGCGGGCCCGTTGTCTACGCGTTCGAGGGCTGCGACAACGAGGGCCTGGAACATGTCTACGTGTCGGCCGACGCCCCGATTGTGGCCGCCCACCGGCCCGACCTCCTCGGCGGCGTCACGGTGCTGACGACGACGGGCAAGGTTCGCCGCGACGACGGACCCGACACCGACGTTACGCTCACCGCCGTCCCGTACTACGCGTGGGACCATCGCGAACCCGGGCCGATGCGGGTCTGGCTGCCCGAACAGCGCGATGCGGCCCGGCCGATGCCGAAACCGACCGTGGCGTCCGAGAGCAAGGTCACGGCCTCGCACTGCTACGCGTCCGACACGGTCAAGGCCCTGAACGACCAGGTCCTGCCGAAGAACTCGGCCGACCACGGCCTTCCGCGGCTCACGTGGTGGCCCCGGCGCGGTTCCACCGAGTGGGCCCAGTACGAGTTCAAGAAACCGGCCCGGGTGTCGGCGGTCGAGGTCTACTGGTTCGACGATACCGGTCGTGGCCAGTGCCGCGTGCCGAAGGCGTGGCGGGTGCTTTACCGCGACGGCGGGGCGTGGAAACCGGTGGCGGGCGCCTCGGACGCCGGCACAAAGAAAAACGCCTTCAACCGCGTCACGTTCCAGCCCCTCACGACGGACGGCCTCCGGCTGGAGGTCGAGTTGCAGCCGACCTTCTCCGGTGGCATCCTGGAGTGGAGAGTGGAATGACTGCCCGTAACCGGCCGTCCGCGCAAGCCCCGGCCTTCAGGGGCCTGGCTCTCGTTGGTGTTGCGGTCTGTTTCTCACACATGGCATGCGCGGCCCCCGGCGTCCGCGTCGTCGACCGGCCTGATGCGGCCAAGCCGATTGAGCATTACGTATCGCACCGGCCGCCGTTGCGGCCCAGCCCGTTCGCCACGTTGCCCGTTGGGGCGATCCGGCCCGAGGGGTGGCTTCGCCGGCAACTCGAACTCCAGGCCGCCGGGTTCTCAGGCCACCTGACCGAGATCAGCGGCTTCTGCCGCAAGGACGGCAACGCCTGGCTCAGCCCGGACGGCCAAGGGCACGGCGGGTGGGAGGAGGTGCCGTACTGGCTCAAGGGCTTCGGCGACCTCGGATACATCCTGGGCGACGAGCGAATCATCGCGGAGGCCCGCGAGTGGATCGAGGCCGTCATCCGATCCGGCCGCGACGACGGCTGGTTTGGCCCGCCCGCCAACCTCCGCTCGGCCCGCGCCAAACGCAAGGACGCCAAGGGCAAGCCCGACACCTGGCCCAACGCCATCATGCTCAGCGTCCTTCGGTCCTGGTACGAGCATAGCGGCGACGAACGGGTCATCGGCCTGATGCGGCGGTACTTCCGCTGGCAACTCGATCTGCCGGAGGAGGAGTTTCTCGTCCATTGGGTTGAAAAGCGCCGCGGCATCGAGAACCTCTTCGCCGTTTACTGGCTGTACAACCGGACCGGCGAGACGTGGCTCATCGACCTCGCGCACAAGACTCACCGCCGGACCAACGATTGGACGAGCGGCATTTCGCGGTACCACTGCGTGGACTTCGCCGAGTGCTTCTACGAGCCGGCCCTTTACTACGTGCTTGCGGACGACCCGATGTTCCTCGATGCCGCCCGCCGCAACCGCCGCACCATGTACGAGGAGTTCGGCCAGGCGCCCGGCGGCATGTACGGGGCCGACGAAATGGCCCGCCCCGGCCACACCGGTCCTCGCCAGGCGGCCGAGACGTGCGGCATGGTCGAGATGATGCACGCCTGCGAGAACCTGCTCACGCACGTTACCGGCGAGGTCGTCTGGGCCGACCGCTGCGAGGACGTTGCCTTTAACTCCCTGCCGGCCGCCCTGACGGCCGACCTCAAGGCCCTCCGCTACCTCACGGCCCCGAACCTTGTCCTGGCCGACGCCCGCAGCAAGCACCCCGGCGTCGGCAACGGCGGGCCGATGTTTCTGATGAACCCGCATGGGCACCGATGTTGCCAGCACAACGTGTCGCACGGTTGGCCCTTCTATGCCGAGCACCTGTGGCTGGCCGCTCCGGGTAACGGCCTCGCCGCCGTCTTGTATGCGGCCTGCCGTGTCAGCGCGAAGGTGGGCGGCGACGGTGTCGCGGTCACGATTACCGAAGACACGCAGTACCCGTTCGATGAGACGATTCGCCTGACCGTGGCTGCCCCCAGGCCCGTGCGGTTTCCCCTGTACTTGCGGGTGCCCGGCTGGTGTACGGGGGCCCGCCTGACCGTCAACGGCGAGGCGGTGGATGCCAATGCCCGGCCGGCCTCGTATCTCGTCATCGACCGCACGTGGACGGACGGCGACCGCGTGGCTCTCACCCTGCCAATGCACGTGGTGCTGCGGCGGTGGGAGGCCAACGGCGGGTGCGTGTCGGTGGATCGCGGTCCGCTGACGTACTCCCTGAAGATTGGCGAGCAATACGTTCGGGCCGATCGCCAACCCGGCCTCCGCGCCGGTGCCGACGCCGACGCGTGGCCGGCCTGGGAAATCCATCCCGCCACCCCCTGGAACTATGGCCTCGTGCTTGATAAGGCCGACCCCGCCGGTTCGTTCGAACTCGTCCGCCGCGACTGGCCGAAGACGAACACGCCGTGGACGCACGACGGCACACCGCTCGAACTCCAGGCCAAGGCCCGGCGCATCCCGGATTGGCAAACGGACCCGAACGGCATCGTGGGCCGGATGCAGCCGGGCCCCGTCCGCTCCGATGAGCCGGCCGAGACCGTGACGCTCATCCCGATGGGCGCCGCACGGCTGCGCGTGAGCGCCTTCCCGGTTATCGGCACCGGCCCGGAGGCCCGCGAGTGGTCCGCCAACCCGCCGGCGGCCGACGCGTCCGCCGGCGCGACGGAGGCTCGCCTTGGGTCGCTCCGGGTCTCGGCCTCGCACTGCTGGCGGAGCGACACCGTCCGAGCGCTCGCCGACGGCCAACTACCCAGGAACTCCAGCGACCGCGACATCCCGCGCCACACGTGGTGGCCGAAGCAGGGGGCCACCGAGTGGGTCCAGTACGATTTCGCGAAGCCGGCCGAGGTGTCGGCGGTCGAGGTCTACTGGTTCGACGATACCGGTCGTGGCCAGTGCCGCGTGCCGAAGGCGTGGCGGGTGCTTTACCGCGACGGCGGGGCGTGGAAACCGGTGGCGGGCGCCTCGGACGCCGGCACAAAGAAAAACGCCTTCAACCGCGTCACGTTCCAGCCTCTCACGACGGGCGGCCTCCGGCTGGAGGTCGAGTTGCAGCCGACTTTCTCCGGCGGCATCCTGGAGTGGCGCATCGAGACGGCGAAGTGAGGCGTCGGGGGCGTCTCGACCGTCATTTCGACCGAGCCGTCGCGGAGCGAGGGCGAGTGGAGAAACCTCGTCGTGAGGTTGTTTGAGACAGGATAACGGCCACGGCGAGATCCCTCGGCTCGCTTCGCTCGCTCGGGATGACAACCTCGAAGCATCGTCGACGACTGTGTGAAAGGAGCGTTATGCGTACTCGAAGCCTTCTGGCGGTACTTGCGGCGACGGCGGCACTCGCGGCGGCAGGCGTCGCCGGCGCCGCCGACGTCACCACCATCCGCCTTACAGACACGGCCCTTGTGCCGGACACCGTCCGTTTCGGCATTAACCTGGGCGGCGACGCGTATTATTCGGGGGCGGCACTCGTGAAACAGCGGGCCCACGAAACCTTCGAGGGCACCACGTACCGCCAGTGCCACTTCGGCCCGGTCAACGACGAGCGCGGGGCCACCACCTGGTTCGGCCTGAACGATGACTGGAAGCGGATGATGCTCGAGGGCGGCCGGTACACCATCCTCTCCGGCCCGTCGCGGTGGACCACCGGCCGCATTAAGGGCATCGGTACCCGCGAGGCCAAACACAACAAGAAGATGGAAACGTTCATGTGTTTCGAGTACGACCGCGAGGTCGTGCCCGACGAGGCCAACATGGGTCTGATGATTGAGTGCACCCGCCTCCGCGACGGCCAGATGCATTCCCTGGATGGCTACTGGTGCTCCAAGCAGAACCGCATCGCCATCGGCGACGTGCATCCCGGGGCGTTCGGGTGTGCGGCCCTGGGCCTCCGCGGCAGCGAGGCCAAGGCCCACTACCGCTTCGGCACGCATTACCAGCGGTACGGCGAGACGAACGGCACGTGGCACGTCCGCTTCTGGGCCAAGGCCACGAGCGGCACGCCACGCCTCGCGATCTGTGCCGACCCGCGCGACTACGGTGGATCGGTCGCGCTCGAACCCGCCGCCGAGTGGAAGGCGTACGACCAGACCCTCCTCGTGGCGGACGTTCCCGAACCCAAGGACGCCAAGGACAACCCGCACCTGCGGTTCGTTTTCGAGGTCACCGGCGGCGATCTTCTTCTCGATGACGTCGAAATCTGGATGGAGGGCGATACGAATCCCACCGCTTTTCGCGACGACTGCGTGGCCATGCTGAAGACGTACCGGCCCGGCTGCATCCGCAACCTCCAGATGGGCGGGTCCACGCTCGACAACGTCCTTGCCCCGCCGATGCGGCGGCACGCCTATGCCAGCCAGCGGTCCACCAAGGTCGGGCCGTACGAGCGGCACTCGCGGCACCCCTACAGCCTCCACGACATGTACCTCCTGTGCGAGCACGTCGGCGCCGACCCGTGGTACACGCTGCCCGGCACCTTCACGAAGGAGGAGATGGCCCGCTTTATGGAGTACCTGGGCGCGCCCGCCGACGTCGGCTACGGCAAGCGGCGGGCCGACTTGGGGCACCCCAAGCCCTGGACCGAGGTCTTTCGGCGCATTCACGTTGAGTTTGGCAACGAGGCCTGGAACAACGCCGGGCCGTACCAGTGCGGCGGGTTCAACGGGCGCGATTACTGGAACGACCTCATCGCCACCGGCAAGGCATCGCCCCATTACAAGGCGAAGGTCGTGTTCCACGCGGCAGGGCAGGCCGCCAATTCCTGGCTGAACGGCGGCATCATGCCTCGTGTGCCCAACGCCGACCGTTTTAGCGTGGCCCCGTACATTATCCAGAGCATCTCGAAGGACGACATGACAGCCCTGGGCACCGACGCCGCCCTCTTCCGCTGGGCGTTCGCCTGGCCCTTTTTCCGCTCGCGCGATGACGAGGGCGCCATGCACCAGAACTTCGACCTTGCCCGGAAGCACGGTATGGAACTCTCAATCTACGAGGTTAACCACCACATCACCCACGGCGACGGGCCCCTGGAGCCGCGCAACCAAATCGTGACCAGCATCGGCGGCGGCCTGAACGTGGCCGGCAACATGCTGCTCATGCTCAAAGAGCACCACCTGCGTACGCAGGCCCTGTTCTCGCTCGTCCAGCACAGTTACAACGCCCACGGCATCGGGCCCGTTCGCCTGTGGGGCACTGCCCTGAACATGCGCAAGGGCCACCAGCGGTACCGGCCCACGTTTCTGGCGTGTGCCATGGCCAACCGCGTCATGGGAGGCCGTCTGGTCGGGACCGTCCACTCGGCCGGCGAGCCCACGTTCACCGGCCGGGGCACGTTCCGCCATCGCGGCAAGGTGGAGGAGTACGGCCCGTTGCCGGTCCTCGCCAGTTACGCCTTCTGCGAGGGCGACCGCCGGGGGCTCATCCTCCTCAATATCGACGTCGCCGAGACCCACCCCGTGGCCGTCACCTTCGAGGGAAAGGTGAAGGGCGGCACGGCCACGCGATGGCGCCTGGCGGCCGACTCGATTACCGCCAGCAACGAGTTCGAGCAGCCCGAGCCGCAGGTCAATCTGGTGGAGGACGCGGTGGACGGCTTCGCCCCCGGTCACCGGTTTACGCTGCCCGCCCATTCGGCGATGGCGCTGGAGTGGCGGGTCGAGTGACGGACGGCGCGGCGGCGGGCACGGTTTACGTTCCCACGAGCCCGGCTCCAGCCACGGGCCGGCACACGTAGGCCCCGAACGGAATCGTGTGGGGCTGGTAAAAGCCCCGTCGAAGTCGCCGCATGAGCCGCCCGAGCGCCGCCTCGCGCACGAGGATCATCATGCATCCGCCGAGGCCCGCGCCGGCCAACTGGGCCCCAACGACGCCGTCCGCCCCTGCCGCCAGGTCCACCAGGCGGTCGATCGCCTCGGTGCTGCACGCGTACCGGCCGCACGCCTCGGCGAGGTCGGCGTCATCGTGGGCCAGGCGGGCGAGCGTCCGGTCATCGGTGCGGACGCGGAATCGCCGCCGCGTGCCGTCGGCCTCGAACCGGACCAGCCGGTCGCCGTCGTGGCTGGTGCGGAACATGTGGCCGACAGCGTCGAGGTCGCCGGCCGCGAGGGCGTCCGCGAACCGGTCGCTCCGGACGATCTCCGACAAACCGTACAGCGCCACGCCGCGCAGGTCGTACGGGCCGAGAGACCGATGGCTGGCGAAGAGTTGCTCCAGGCGGTCCTGATCGCGTGGGGGCAGCAGGCGGCGGAGGGCGGGCCGCGTTGGCCGCAACGGCAGCCGCGCGAGGGCCCGGTAAATCTCGCCGACACGGACGCCCAGCCGCTTCGGCACGAGGTCGCGCAGGTGCTCGATACCGGCGGCCGCCGACCACCCGTTCCTGAGGAGCATCTCGGCCGCCTCGTAGCAGGCCACACGCTGGTTGAATACGTCGCGGGCGCCGGCGCTCTTGACGGCTTGCGACCCGCTGTAGGCAATGACGACCCGTAGCGACGCCGGGAACGGCACCTCGCGTTCCACGCGTAGCGGAAAGAAGCCGATGCGCGAGATGTGGCCGATTCGGCTGGTGCGGATGGCGGCGTGGTCCGCGCTGCCGCCGCGCGACCCGACGAACCACTCGCCCTCGCCGCAGAGGTCCACGAAATCGCCGAGGGCCACGTTCAGACCGTTCAGGCGGACGGCGGCCTCGGCGAACGCCACCACCAGGGCGGAACTCGATGAGAGCCCCGCCCCCATCGGGATGTTGCCGGCGACCACGGCGTCCATGCCGTTCAGGCGCACCTCGCGGCACTCGTGCTGGAGCCGCAGGAACGCGGCCCGGGCGTAGTGGCTCCAGTCGCCCTGGGTTTCGTCGAGCAGGCCGCGCACCTGCTCGGAGTCGACGAAGTCAATCCACTCGGCCCAACTGGCCCGCTGCAGCAGGTCGCGGATGCGAAACCGGCGCGACGCGAACCGCTTCGGGGCCACGTGCTCGAGGCACACCGTATCGTCGTCGCGCGGGGCGGCGGCCAGAAGGACCTCCCGGCTGATGGCCATCACGTGGACGTACCCGCCGCGATGGTCCACGTGTCGGCCCATGAGGTTCACGCGGCCGGGTGCCCGGCAAAGGACCATTGGCCGGTCGCTACCGAAGCGGCGGGCGAACGCGCGGACGACGACCGCCATCGCCTTGCGCCGCTCGGCCACCAGGGCCGCGTCGTCGCCGTACGTGCGGCGGAGGGGGCGGGCAAGGCGCGCCGCATCGCCCGTCAAAACGGCCAGCCACTCGCTCGCGGGCTTGAGGAACCGCCTCGACAGGCGCCGCCGACCGGCCGCACGCACCCGCGGCGGACGTTCGCGGCGGCGGACGACCTCCTCCACGGCCATCAGTTCCGCCGGCGTGTTGAAGGCCATCAGGTCCGACGCCTCGGCCACGGGCATCGTCTCGACCCGGCCGGACACCGCGATCAACCCGATCGTGTCGGTCAGGTACAACTCGCCCTGGACGTTGTCGGCCTGGATCTGCCGCAGCGCTGCCAGCAGCGGACCGAAACGGAATGCGTACATCGACGGGTTGACGGTGCGGGCGGCCCGTTCGAGCCTGTCGGCGGTCAGCGACCGGGTTCCCACCTTCAGGCGTGTGCCGTGGCGGCGGGCGGCGGCGATGTCGGCGCTCTCGACGACGCCGAGCACGCGGCCCCGGCGGTCGGCCACGACGCGGCCGGCGGTCGTCCCGCCCCGCTTCAGCAGCGTTGCCATGACGACGTCGGCATCGCCGGCGCGGAACTGCGCCACGAGGTCGCGCACGACCTCGGGCCGCGTGACCTTGTCGCCCATCGTCAGAAGGACCGAGCCGTCGAACCCCTCGGCGGCCAGGGCCTCGGCGGCGACGAGGGCGGCGTGACCGGTGCCTCGCGGCTCGGCCTGGTACACGAAGGCGACCTCGGGATGGGCCTCGGCGATGGTGGCGATGACCTGCTCGGCCATCTGGCCGACGACGACCAGGAACCGCCGCAGGCCCGCCTGCTTGTACGTCTCGATGGTCCGGACAATGGCCGGCCGGCCCAGGATCGGGAAACAGACCTTGTGCCGGCGTGGCGACGCCATCCGTGTGCCTTGGCCGCCCGCCAGGATCACGCACACCAGGGTGTCGTTGCCGTCCATGGAGGCTCCTCTCGCGCCCGTCACGGTTGCGGCTGGGCGGCCTCGATCCGGTACGGCTCCTCGTGCTCGGCGATAGTCCGCGTGGCGTCGGCGGCCAGGCGGACGGCCCATGCGACCGGCGGGCCGTACCGGCGGCCTTGCCGCTTCACCTCGCGGGCCAGACGCTCCGTCCATCCCAGGGCCACGCGGGCCCGACGCAGGTACCCGTCCTGGCCCTCCTTGTCCTCCACGGCTCGGCGTGCCAGGCGGACGGCCTCGTCCGGGTCGGGGTCGTCGGGCAGGGGCTTGGGGCCCTCGCCTTTATGGCCAACCTGTTCAGCCAGTCGGATGAGCCGCATGAGGCGAGCCATGGCCGTATTGGTGGTGTGGGCCTTCTCGGCGACCTGCTGAACGGCGGGTGGGAGGCCGTCGAGGTCGAAGAGGCGCAGCGCCTCCATCCGGACGAGCATCTCGATGCCGGCCGCTCCGTACCGCTCGCTCTCGCGCGGGAACCTCAGGTACTGGACGTCCGGTCTAAGGGTCAGGGCGAAGTGGCCGTGCCGGGGCTCGATGACCCGCCGCCGGCCCACGTGGTCGGTGGCCTCGATCTGGTTCAGGGCGCTTGAGAAGGAGACGTCGAACGCGTCGCCGATGTACCAAGCGGCCAGAATGACGTCGCCTCCGCGGACGAACCAGTGCTGCTGGACCCGCGGGTCCACGCCCGTCGGGCCCACGTACCGGGCCCCGTCGAGCATGTGCGTCATGGTGGCATAGGCGGCGTAGGCGGGTGTCGGCTCGCCGCGGGGGCCCAGGAGCGGTGTGCCGGGGTGGCCGTCGCGCGGACCGCCGTCCCAGAAGACCCGGTCCACGCCGGCTGCCAGTTGCGAGAGGACGACGCGCGGCAGCATCCGGGCGCCCTCGGGGCCGAGCGGGTCCTTCGCCTGCCACCAGCCGTCCATCGTCCAGGCGGGCTTGCCGGGCAGGTGCGTGTCGCGCATCGCAAGAAGCGTGCGGATAGCCTCGCGTTTGCCCTCCGGTTCGTTCGGAAGCAGCGCGTCCTCGAACCGGAGCGTCGCGACAGGGAGGTGTTGAACGGCGGCAGTGTCGGTCACCGGCGCGTCGCCCTGATCGGCGAGCGTTGCGAGGCCTTCGACGGAGCGGGCCCACGCGACGGCCAGGGCGTACTTATCGCGGACTTTGGCGCGGTTCCAGGCGTGCTTGGCTGCCAGGGCAAACGACTCGGGCGTGCTCTTCGCATGCCAAACGCACGCGGCGACGGGTTGGTCCGTGGCCCCCGCCAGGGCCATCAGGCGCGGGTCCACGCCCGGGCAGACGCCGAACGGCGAATCGGGGTTCACCGGCCCCGATCGCGAACGGATGCGCGCCAAGTGGGCCTTTATCGTGGCAAGCGGTTCCTTGCCGTCCATCACGCAAACCGTCAGGGCGTACGGGCCGAAGGCGTCCGCCCCAACGACCAGGGGCACGACGACCGATGCCCCTGGCTCGGTGCGGACGGGCGCCGTGCCCGTGGTGGGCGTGCCGTCGATGTCCGTCAGGGTCCATGCGGCCGTCAGGTTACGCCGGGCCGGGCCGGGGTGGGCAACGTGCAGGTCGATGCGGGCGGGCACGTCGTCCACGAAGACGTTGCCGGGGCGGTGATGCTCCAGGCTCGCCTGCACCGTGTCCTTTGGGTTGTCGCCGGCGGCGTCTGCGGGGTCGGCGGTCATGGCGGCAACGACGGCGGCCATCAGCAGGATGCGTGGTGCGCGGGTCACGATTACTCCTCTTTGGCACGGCGTAACTCGGTGCACACTACGGCCGGCCCGACGGCCCGGCCGTGCCCCGGCGGTTTCCAACGGGTCAGACGGTTCGAAGGCCCCTCTTCTTCATACGCGGCCGGGGACAAAGCGCCACGAGGAAATGTTGACACCGCGGCCCCGAAAGTGCAAGTATCAGGCATCCGGCGGCCCGCGCCCCCGGGCCGGCCCGTGGTATGCACCAGGGAGGCGAACGATGATCACGCCGCAAGGTCGTGTACGTCTCGGGAACCGGATAGTGGGCCGGCGGGCGGGCGCAACCGTTCTGACGGGCTTGCTTCTGGCTTTGGCGTGCGGCGCCGTCGCTGGCGAGGCGCAGGGCCCCACCGCCACGCTTCCGCCCGGCCCCAAGCCCGACGCCGCATGGATGGCCGCCCTGCGCACGGACGACGGTCGGAAGGTCTACCGCGGCGAGGAACTCACCACCATCGGCATGCCGTGCTGCGGCGTGGCGGCGGGGCAACTGTACGTGCGAGGCGACGGCACGCTCGCCCAGTGGTGGATTGCCAACAACAGCCAGTTTACCGGGTACGGCCGGGATTGCTACAAGACGTACCGGCCCCCGAGCCCGCTGGAGCAGGGGTTCTCAATCGAGGTCCAGGGCGAGGGTGGCAAGCCCATCGTCCGCGACCTGAGCGGCGACGGCTTCGACGCCATCGAATTCGTTGGCGAGTACCCGATTGCCGAGATTCGGTACCGCTCGACGGCAAAGCCCGCCCTCCCGGTCGAGGTGGACCTGGAGGTGTTCTCGCCGTTCATTCCCCTGAACGCAAAGGACTCGTCCCTGCCGGCCACGGTCATGCGGTTTACCGTCCGCAACACGTCGGGCCGGCCGGTGAAGGCCTGGCTCAGAGGGCGGCTTCAGAACGGGGTGCTGCTTGAGGCGGCGGGCGATTACGCCGGCCGAGGCAAAAGCCGGAACCGCAAGGTCGCGGCCAACGGCGTGACGGCCGTCGCGATGGATTTCGTTGAGGCGCCGCCCGGCCCGAAGGAGAAACGTCGCGAAACCGTTTTCGAGGATTTCGAAAAGGGTCTCGACGCCGACACATGGACCGTAACCGGCTCCGGCCGGGCGGCCGCACCCGCCACCGGCAAGTCGCCCCGCCAGCAGGCCGTCAGCGGATGGAACGGCAAGCGGTTCATCAACACCTACCAGCCGGACGACGCGCCGCGCTGCACGCTTACCTCCAAGGCGTTCACGATTACCGAGCCGTACATGGCCTTTCTCATCGGCGGCGGCAACCACAAGGGCGCCACGTGCATGAACCTGGTCGTCGGAGGCAAGGTTGTCCGCACGGCCACGGGGCAAAACAAGGAGCAACTGGCCCTCCAGGTATGGAGCGTGAAGGACCTGAAGGGCAAGCAGGCCCACCTACAGATCGTGGACAACCACTCCGGCCCGTGGGGCCACGTCAACGTCGACCATATCCGGTTTACAAACCGCGTGCCGGACAGGATGGTGCCGGACCCGCACGAGCATCCCGGATGGGGCGACATGTGCCTGGCGGTCCTCGACGCGGGTGCCAAGGCCGGGACCGTGGCCGACCCGCGCGACGCCTCGTCGCTTGCGGAGGAGGCAACGTACACCCTCGGCGCGAGCCGTCCGGCCGTCGCCGTGGCGGCGGTTCCGCTCGCGCCCGGCGAGGCGAAGGACGTCACGTTCCTCGTGACGTGGTATTTTCCGCAGCGGCCCCAGCGCGGCCGCATGTACGCCAACTGGTTCGACAACTCGCTCGCCGTGGCCGCGTACGTAGCCGGGGACATCGACCGCCTGTCGCGCGACACGCACCGCTTCCGCGACACGTACTTCGACACGACGCTGCCGTATTGGCTGGCGGCCCGGATCGCCATGCCGGCCGCGAACCTCGCCACCGAAACGTGTCAGTGGTGGGAGAACGGCCGGTTCTGGTGCTGGGAAGGTGTTTGCTGCTGCCAAGGGACCTGCACGCACGTCTGGAATTACGAGCATGCCTGCGCCCGGCTGCTGCCGGAACTGGCGCGATCGTCGCGCCTCATGCAGGACCTGGAGCCCACGGCCGGCTTCGACGAGGCCACCGGCCTGGTAGGGTTCCGCTCGAATCGGGCTTACGCCGCAGACGGCCAGTGCGGCACGGTACTGAAGGTGTACCGCGAGCACCTGATGTCCGCCGATAACGGGTTCCTGGAGAAGGCGTGGCCGGCCACGAAAAAGGCCATGGGGTTTGCCATCTCGCACGACCCGGACGCAGACGGCCTGATTGAGGACTCGCAGCACAACACGTTTGACATCAACTTCGTCGGCCCGAACACGTTCGTGGGCAGCCTGTACCTGGGGGCGCTGCGTGCGGCCGAGGAGATGGCACGTGCCATGGGCGACGACGCTTCAGCCGACCGGTACCACGCCATCTTCGAGAGCGGTAGCCGCCAAACGATGGCGCGGCTGTACAACGGCGAGTACTTCACGCAGATCATCCCGAAAGACGCGTCGCATAAGCATCAGTACAACGGCGGGTGCCTGGCGGACCAGATGTTCGGCCAGGGGTGGGCCCACCAGGTAGGGCTCGGGCACCTTTATCCGCGGGAGGCCGTGTGCTCGGCCTTGGCGGCTGTGTACGCCCACAACTTTACGAGCGACGTCGGGCCGTACAACGCAACGTCCCCGCCGGAGCGCTGGTTTGCCCGGCCGGGCGACCCGGGCCTCTTCATCTGCACGTGGCCGCGGGGTGGCCGGCCCAAGGTGCCCGTCCGGTACCGCGACGAGGTTTGGACCGGCATTGAGTATCAGGTGGCCGGCCACATGCTCTGGGAGGGCATGGTGGATGAGGGGTTGGCGATCATCCGGGCCGTCCACGAGCGGTACGACGGCACCCGCCACAACCCGTGGAACGAGGTGGAATGCGGCGATCACTACGCCCGGGCCCTGGCCTCGTGGGGGTGCCTGCTTGGTCTGGAGGGGTACGTGTACGACGGCCCGGCGGGGCGTATGGGTTTTGCGCCCCGCATGCAGGCGGATGATTTCAAGGCGTTCTTTACCGCGGCCGAGGGGTGGGGTAGCCTGGTGCAGACACGGGGTGGCGGGCGGCAGACGAATCGGATCGAGGTGGCCTGGGGCCGGCTTCGCGTGCGGACCCTGGTCTTTGAACTGCCGGATGGCGCGGGCGAGGCGAAGGCCACCGTCACCGCCGCCGGCAAGGCGGTGGGCGCCGCCATCGGGCGCGACGGCCGGCGCGTGACCGTAACGCTTGCCAACGAGGCGGTGGTCCGGGCAGGCCAGACCGTCGAGGCGGTATTCCAATGGTAGCGGCGCCGGTGCACGGCGTTGCCCGGTTGGGAGGCATTCCATGGCGATCTCTGCGGGATCGGTGATAGAGGCGATTCCGGCTGCGTTTCGCCGGATGGCGCGGACACTGTTCCAGCCGTTCGACATCGGCAAGTGGTTCGTGCTCGGGTTCTGTGCCTGGCTGGCCCAGTTGGGCGAGGGGGGCGGGCCGAACTTCAACTTCAACACCGGCGGCGGAGGCGGACCCGGCGGGGGCGGAGGCGGCGGTCTGGGCGACGCCGGCGAATGGATCGAGGAGCACGTGGCGATCCTGGTCCTGGTGGCGATTGGCGTGTTCCTCGCCATCGTGGCGATTGGGGCGCTCGTGACGTGGCTGAGTTCGCGCGGCAAGTTCATGTTCCTGGATGGCGTGGCCCGCAACCGCGGGGCGGTGGTCGAGCCGTGGCGACGGTTCCGCGTGCCGGCGAACAGTCTGTTCTGGTTCCGGTTCCTGTTCGGTCTGGCGATTCTGGTGGCGCTGGCGATTCTTGGCGGCTTATGTCTGGGCGTGGCGTGGATCGACATCGCCCGCGAGGAGTTCGGCGGGGCGGCTGTGGTCGCTATCGCGATTGGGGCCCTCGGCCTGTTCGCCATCATCCTGGTGGCCAGTGTCATCAACGTCGTACTGGGGGACTTCGTTGTGCCGGTCATGTATCTGCGCGGCCGGCGGGTGCTGGAGGCGTGGGGCGTCTTCTGGCGGGACCTCGCGGCCGGGCACATCGGGCCGCTGCTTCTGTTCTACCTGATGAAGTGGCTGCTCGGGATGGCCGTCGGCATCGTCGCCATGCTGGCGTGCTGCCTCACGTGCTGCATCGCGGCGCTGCCGTACATCGGCACGGTGGTCCTCCTGCCCGTGTTCGTGTTTCTGCGATGCTACTCGCTGTGTTTCCTGGAGCAGTATGGCCCCCAGTGGCGGGTGTTCCAGTATGCGTTGGAGCCGTCGGCGCCGCCGACGTCCGAGGCCGCAGGCAACGAGGAGACGCAAGAATGACCCGTATCGGATACCGACTCGCCGCGGCCGTGGCGTGCGTCATGGCCGCGGCGGCGGCGTCGCCCGCCCGGGCGGCCGAGACGCCGGGCGCGTGTGTCATCACGATTGGCGGCAAGGTGGTTACGCCCGAGACGCACGCGATTCTGATTCCGGCCAAGGCCACGCCCCAGGGTACGGTGGCGGCGGCCGACCTTGCGAATCACCTGGAGCGGATGACCGGCAAGCGGCTACCCATCCTGGTGGAGGGCGAGCTGCGGACGCGGACGCCCATCGTGGTCGGCCACTGCGAGAAGACGCTGCCGGGCCTTGGCATCGCGATCGACTTCGCCGCCCTCGGCACCGAGGGTATCGTCATCGAAACGAAGGGTCCCGTCCTCGTCCTGGCGGGGAACCGTCGCGGCGTGCTGTACGCGGTGTACACGTTCCTGGAAGACTACCTCGATTGCCGGTGGTTTACGCCGGATTGCTCGCGCATTCCGTGCGAGGGGCGGTTCGACGTTGCCGACCTCAAGGTCCGGTACGCCCCGCCGCTCGAGTACCGCAACACGGATTACCCGTGCTCGCGCGATGCCGACTGGGCCGTGCGGAACAAGATGAACGGCACCCACCAGGCGCTGGACGAGAAGCGCGGCGGCAAGATCGCGTACTCGCACTTCGTCCACACGTTCAACAGCATCCTCAGCCCGGACGAGCATTTCGAGAAGCATCCCGAGTGGTTCAGCGAGGTCAAGGGCAAACGTATCGGCGGCCGGACGCAACTGTGCCTGACGAATCCCGAGGTCCTGGCGATGGCCAAGAAGAAGGTCCGCGAATGGATCAAGGCCGCCCCGGGAGCCACCATCTTCTCGGTTTCGCAAAACGACTGGCACAACTACTGCACGTGCCCGGCGTGCAAGGCCCTGGCCGAGAAGGAAGGCAGCCAGGCCGGGCCCCTCATCCACTTCGTCAACGCCATCGCCGACGATATTGCCCAGGAGTACCCGCACGTGGTCATCTCGACGCTCGCGTACCAGTACAGCCGCAAGCCTCCGCGCCACGTGAAGCCTCGGCCGAACGTGTGCGTGCGGCTGTGCAGCATCGAGTGCTGCTTTGCCCACCCGCTGGACGAGTGCTCCGTGAACGCCTCGTTTGTCGACGACATCCGCGGGTGGAATGCCATCTGCAACCGGCTCTACATCTGGGATTACATCATCGATTACCACCACAGCGTCATGCCGTTCCCGAACCTGCGGAGCCTGAAGCCGAACATCAACTTTTTCATCAATCACGGTGTTAAGGGGCTGTACGAGGAGGCCTGTTACTTTACGCCCGCCTCGGAACTGGCGGAACTCCGGACCTGGATCGTCGCCAAGACGATGTGGCGGCCCGAGACCGATACCGACTGGGCCATCGACGAGTTCCTCGCCGGCTACTACGGCCCGGCGGCGTGGCCGCTGCGGCAGTACATCGATCTCGTGCACAAGCAGGTCGAGGAGCACGCCGACTGGCACGCCAACATCTGGGCAAAGCCCAGCTCGCCGTGGCTGCGGCCGAAACTCCTGGCCCGCTACGTCCGTCTCTTCGACGAGGCCGAGGCCGCCGTGCGGGGCGACCCCGCATGCGCGAAACGCGTGGCGGTGGCCCGGCTGCCGGTCCGGTACACCCGCATTGTGCAGGCGAAGGCCGGCAACCCGAAAGCCGCCGACTGGCTTGCCGCGTTCGAGCGAGTGGCACGCGACGCCGGCCTGCGCACCGTCCGCGAACACTACGGCGCGGGCAAACTGGATGCCTGGCTCGACGCCCAGCGCAAGCGGCTGAAGTTGGGAACGTAGGCCGCGGCGTGCCGCGGCAACCTCACCGTTAGCCGCCGGGCAAGCCTGGCGCCCCGTACACGTTGCGAAAGGAGACCCACGCGATGCGAGCCGTCCCAACCTGTCTGGCAGTCCTGGCTGTGGCCGTCGTTGCCGGCTGCGCTGCGGAAGGAGATGCCCCCATGCCCGAATCGGAACCCGGCCCCGCCGCTACGGCCCACACGTTTGCCCAGGACGTGGCGTTCCTGAAGGAACACGTTGAAACGATTGTCCTCTCGGGCCCCGAAGGGCAGGCCCAGGTGGCGGTCGTGCCCGCTTACCAGGGCCGCGTCATGACCAGCACCGACGGCGGTGACGCGGGCCTCAGTTACGGGTGGATCAACCGCGACCTCATCGCCTCCGGCCAAACGCTCAAGCACATCAACCCGTTCGGCGGCGAGGACCGGTTCTGGCTGGGGCCGGAGGGCGGCCAGTACGCCATCTACTTCAAAAAGGACGAGCCGTTTGACCTGGAGCACTGGCAGACGCCTGCCCCCATCGACACCGAGGCGTACAAGGTTGTCTCGAAGACCGCCACGTCCGCCACGTTCGAGCACGCCTTCACGGTAACGAACTACTCGGGCTTTGCGTTCCAGGTGAAGGCCGACCGCACGGTTCGGTTGCTGGCGGCCGCCGATGCCTGGAAGCACTTGGGCGTCGAGGCTCCGTCGGACGTGTCGCTCGTGGCGTACGAAACGGTGAACCGCATCACCAACGCCGGTGAGAAGGCGTGGCAGAAAGAGACGGGCCTGCTCTCGATCTGGATCCTGGGCATGTACAACCCGTCGCCCACGACGACCGTCGTCGCGCCCGTCAAGCCCGGCCCGGTGGCGGACCTCGGGCCGAAGGTTGTGGACGACTATTTCGGCAAGGTGCCGGCCGAGCGCCTCGTCGTCCGAGACGACGTTCTCTTCTTCAGTTGCGACGGGCAGTACCGCTCGAAGATCGGCATCCAGCCCGAGCGGTGCCGGGGCGTGCTCGGTAGTTACGACGCGGCGAACGGCGTGCTCACCGTGGTCCAGTTTACGTTCGACCCGGCCGTGACCGATTACGTGAACTCGCTCTGGAAACTCCAGGACGAGCCGTACAACGGCGACGCCGCCAACAGTTACAACGACGGCCCGCCCGAGCCGGGCGCCAAGCCCATGGGGCCGTTCTACGAAATCGAATCCTCGTCGCCAGCGGCGGCGCTCGCACCCGGCAAGGTGCTGGAGCACGTGCACCGGACGATCCACATCCACGGGACGGAGGCAAATCTCGACCCGGTCGCGCGGACCCTCCTGGGTGCCGGCATCCAGGACATCACGAACGCCGTCAAGTAACGGGCGATGCGCGGCGGGCCCGCCTCCGGCGGGTAAATCTCCCGACCTGCCGCGCACCCGGAGGATTTGCCGTTACGAACAGGAGGCCCTACGATGAAACGTCTTGCGTTGCTCTGGCTGCTCACGCTCGTGGCCGCGGTGTCGGCAGGCGCCGCCGAGTCGTACACGTACGTTGATCTGGTGGGCCGCCTGACAGACCTCGAACGCCTCGCCACCCTGCCGCCGAAGGGCGTCACGTGCGCCCAGTGGTCCAGTTACGACCGTCGGTCGCGGTACAAGGACGGCGCGTACGTGGACTGGGCCGCCAACGGCGACGGCACCGGGTGCATCCGCAAGGAGGGCGACCGCATCGTCATGGCCGAGATGGAGGGCCCCGGGTGCATCTGGCGCATCTGGTCTGCCCGGGCCGAAAAGGGACACGTCAAGGTGTACCTCGACGGGGCCGAGGCGCCTGCCATCGACCTGCCGTTCGACGACTACTTCAACGGCAAGCAGAAGCCGTTCGTGTACGAGTCGCTGGTGCACACCACGGCCAGGGGGCGCAACAACTACGTGCCTATCCCGTACCAGCGGTCATGCAAGATCGTGGCCGAGAAGGGCTGGGGCCGGTACTTCCAGTTCGTGTACGAGACGTTCCCCAAGGGGACGCGTGTGCCGACGTTCTCGATGGCCCTCTCGGGAGAAGAGGCCGCGGCCCTGGCGGCCGCCAACAAGGCTATGACCGATGGCCTCGGCCATGACCCCGCCGGCCGTCGCGACGGAGAGGAAACGCTTACGAAGACCGTTGCGGTGGCCGCCGGCGCGTCCGCCGTTGTGGCCGACTTGGCGGGTCCGCGTGCCATCACGGCCATCCGCGTGGACAACACCTTCGGCGACGGCAGCGAGACGGCCGTGGCGGCCCTCCGCGAACTCGCGGTCCACATCACCTGGGACGGCGCGGCCAAACCCGCCGTCTGGGTACCCCTGGTCGATCTTTTCGGCACCGCTCCCAATGCGAACCGGTACAAGTCGCTGCCGCTGGGCGTAACCGAGAGGGCGCTCTACTGCCTCTGGTACATGCCGTTCGCGACGTCGGCCAAGATCGAAGTGGCCAACGACGGGGAGGCGGCGCGCGGGGCCACGTTCCGCGTAACGCACGCGCCGCTGGTGCGGCCGATCGGGGATCTGGGCCGGTTCCACGCCAAGTGGCACCGCGACGCCTTTTTGCCGGAGGACCCGGCCCGCCGGGCCATCGACTGGACGCTGCTCACGACCCGCGGACGGGGCCGGTTCTGCGGCGTCATGCTCCACGTTTGGAACCCCCGCGGCGGATGGTGGGGCGAGGGCGACGAGAAGTTCTTCGTCGACGGCGAGCATTTCCCCTCGACCATCGGCACCGGTAGCGAGGATTACTTCGGCTACGCCTGGTGTTGCCCCGAACTGTTCCAAAACGCCTACCACAACCAGACCATCAGCAACGGCAACAAGGGCCACGTGTCGGTCAACCGCTGGCATGTTGCCGACAACATCCCGTTCCAGACCTCCTTCGAGGGGGCCATTGAAAAATACTATCCGAACCGCAAACCGACGCTCTACGCCGCCACGTCGTATTGGTATCTGGCGCCCGGCGGCGAGGACCCGTACACGCCCGTGCTCTTGGCCGAGCGCGTCGGCTATGCCAAGAAACCCGAGCCCACCGTCGTCAAGGGCGCCCTGGAGGCCGAGACGATGAACGTTGTCTCGAAGACGGCCGGCAACGCGCGGCTCCAGCCAATGGTCCACTACGGACCGGGATGGTCGAGCGAAGGCCAACTCTGGTGGACCGACGCCAAGCCCGGGGACCGCCTCGTCATCGAGGCGCCTGTTACGAAGGCCGGCACGTACCGCCTGGTTGTCAACATGACCAAGGCCATCGACTACGGCATCCACCAACTTATGCTCGACGGTGAGAAACTGGGTGCTCCCATCGACCTGTACAACAACGGCGTCATTCCCACGGGGCCCGTGGACCTGGGCACGCACAAACTGGATGCGGGCAAGCATAAACTGACCGTCGAAATCACGGGCACTAACCCCAAGGCCAAACCGGCCTACATGTTCGGTTTGGACTACGTGAAATTCGTGCCGGCAGATTGATGTTCAACGTTCGAGGTTCAAGGTTCAAAACGGCGGTGCGCCCTGTGCCACGGCCGGTCTTGCCCGGCCGTGCTTGAAGCGGTGGGTGCGGGGCGCCACGGAACCCGGCCCGCCGGGCGCGCCACCTGCGCCCGCCATGTCGCCTGAGGGGAAACATGCCATGGCACGAACGCTCGCCGGGCTCCTTCTCCTCCTGGTGGCGACGGGGCCCGTCCTGGCGCAGCCGTCCGCGGAGGACCTTGTTGCCCTTCTGCCCGCGCGCACGGGGCTCGTGGCTTTCGTGGGAAGCGGGGATGCGGTAGCGGCCGCGGGTCTGGCGGCTACCGGGCGTGTGCTGGTTCACGTTCTGGCGGATGACCGAGCCGACCGCGACGGTTTCCGCGACGCCTTTCGCCGCCACGGCGCCTGCGGCGCCGCCGCTGCCGAAACACTCGCCGACACGCACCGCTTGCCGTATCCCGACGGCATGGTGAACGTGCTGGTGGTTGACCGGTCGAGCCGGGCGGGTCGCGAGGTGGCGACCGCGGAGGTTCTTCGCGTCGTGGCGCCCGGCGGCAAGGCGGTACTGGGGCGGGGCGATGCCTGGAAGACGATCCTGAAACCCGTCGACCCCGCGATGGGCGTCTGGACCCATCCCAACGGCAACGCCGCGAACAACGCGGTGTCCGGCGACCGGATGGTGGGACCGGTGTCGACGGTGCGTTGGCTGTTTGGCTTTGCCCGTGGCGGTCAGACGATGGGCGGGTCGGGTGGCATCCCCGTCATCGGGGCGGGCGTCATCGTGCAGGACGACCCGCGCGGGTTCATCGGCCGCAAGGGGCACCGCGCACAGCGCAGCGAACGGCTCGTCTGTCGCGACGCGCATAGCGGCCTCGTCCGATGGGCCACATGTGTCAAGGGCACTCGGCTGTGGCTGGCCATCGACGGCGAACGGCTCGTCTCGGCCTACGCGCTGCCCGACCGAGCGGGCGTGGCCCACGTCCACGACCTTCAGACGGGCGACGTCCTGCGGTCCCTCGTAACGGACGCCGACCGGGCCCCGAGCACGAGCGTGCACGGCGTCTGCCGCGACAGCGTGGCGTACCTGACGTTCGCCGAGGGGTCGGACCGCGCGATGGCGTCCGGCCGGCTTGTGGCCTGGGACCTGGCGACTGGCAACGTCCGGTGGCGCCGGGCGGCCGAGGGCTTCGACACGTATTTCTCGCCCTCGCTCACGCCCGACGGCCGGAGGCTGATTGTCGTCGAAGCCGCGGGAAGGCGGACGGGCCTCCGGGCCCGATGGCCGTGGGCCTACGTCCATGCGGTTCTCTGCCTCGACCCCGGAACCGGCAAGACGCTGTGGCGGAATCGCGACGTCGCAGGGTCGGTTACGCTGCACGTGCCGGTCACGGATCGCTATGCGTTTCTCGCGTCGCCCTGGGGTATCGGCAGCCATTACGAGCACATCGCGCGCGACCAGCGCGACACGCTGCCCCGAGGTCACGGCGTCCTCGACGTGACCGACGGCCGCGTCCTGTGGCGCAAGGACACGTCGTCCGATGCGCATGCTACGGAGCGGCAGTGGTCGCAGGTTGCGTTCTTCCGTGGCCACGAGGTGTTTCTTTGCCAACCGAGTTACTTCCTGGCGTGGGATGCGGCCACGGGCGCCCTGACCCGCCGCATCACGACCCGCGTGTTCAACCAGCGGTGCGTTCGGACCCGGGCGAGCGGCGCGTACCTCATCGCGGGTTTCGGCACGTTCTACGACCTGGCCTGCGACCGCCAGACCGACCAGAACGTCTCGCGGTCGGCCTGTGCGGTGGGCGCGACGCCTGCTTACGGCACCGTGTACAACGGTGCGAACGCGTGCCGCTGTTTCGCGCAAGTGCGTGGCTATGGGGCGTTTGCGCCGGCGGGCGCCAGCGAGGTACTGCCTGACGCGGCCCGGCTTCAGGTCGGCCCGTTCCCGGCCGGTCCGGGCGGGGCGGTGTCGGCGGCGGTGGAGGTCGCCCGGGTCACGACCGAAGACCGCGCCCTCCGGCGCGACGCGACCTGGCGCTGCGTGGTCGTGACGGACAAGCCCCTGCGCGACAGTTGGATCAACAACGAAGACGCGCCGTACCCGCTGACGGAGCCACTGCCGGCCGGCGACCTGACTCTGCTGGCGGTGGTGGCCGAGCACCGTCTGGAGGCGCGGCGCGGCGACCGAGTGGTGTGGTCGCTTACGACGGGGGCCCGTATCAGCCGTCCGCCCCTCGTCCGCGACGGCCGCGCCTACCTGGCGTCGCATGACGGGTGGGTGTACTGCTGCAGCTTGGCGTCCGGACGGTTGCTGTGGCGGGCCCTCGTGGCGCCCAACGTCCGCTGGATGGTCGCCTACGGGCAACTCGAATCGGCCTGGCCCGTCCGGAACGTCGTGTGGCACGAGGGCCTCGTGTGCGCTGCGGCCGGCCGGCATCCGGAGCTCGACGGCGGCATCCACCTCGCCGGCCTTGAACCCGCGACCGGCCGGGCCGTGTGGCGGAAGACCGTGGCCTTCGACTCCGCCCACACGTGGTTTCGCCCGGACGACCGAACGCGCGACCGCCACCTGAACTGGGTCACCAACGGCGGCCTGGTCGTGGAGGAGGGTCGATTGCTTCTCAGGGGGCTGGACGTGGTCGAGGGTGGCGGCAACAAGGTGCCCCGTCTGAACCCGTTGCCGATTCGGCCTGCCGAGGCGCCCGCGCGTGCGCCGGGTTGAGGCGTTGCCCGGTCAGTGCGGTTGACACCTTCGCCCCCTGCTGCTATCGTGCGGTGATTCGTACGGCGCGAGTGCGGAGCCGTTGATGGCGCGACTTCCCGAGGGCGGCATGAGCCGCCGCGACAAGTTCAAGATTGCCGCCCTGGTGGTGTTCGTTCTGGCGATCCCTGCCGCCATCGTCCTGCCCTGGCTCCACGCCCACCTCGAGGACTTTTTTTCGGGCGCCCGCGCGCAGTTGTTCGGCCAGGTGTTTGTGGCTATCTTGCTGGAGGCGTTTCCGTTCGTGTTGATCGGGGCGTCCATTTCGGGTTTGGTCGAGGTGTTGCTGCCGCCCGAGCGGCTGGCCCGGCTCATTCCGAAACGGCTTCTCTGGCGTTTGCTGCTGGCGGCCGGCGCGGGCGTGGTGTTGCCGGTGTGCGAATGCGGCATCGTGCCGGTGGCGCGGCGTCTCGTGCGCAAGGGTCTCCCCCTCGAGATGGCCATCGTGTTTATGCTGGCCGGACCCATCGTGAACCCGACGGTGATTGCGTCGACGGCCGTGGCGTTTGCGGGGCAGGGACTGTCGCTGGAAATGGCTGTGGCCCGGGTGGTTTGTGGCGTGGCGGTGGCGCTGGTGGTGGGCCTGGTGGCGTACCGGTGGTTTAGACGCCGGTCGGCGGGCGTGCCGCATGACGCGGCGGCCGTCGATGGCCACGAGGCGGGTCCGCATCGGTCCATGCTGACGAATATCCTGACGCACATCGTCCACGATTTCCTGCTTCTGGGTGGGTACCTGTTGCTGGGGAGCCTTCTGGCGGCCGGGCTTCAGGCCTTCGTGCCGCGCACGTGGCTCGTTCCAATTGGCAAGACGCCCGTGGCGTCGACGGCCGGCATGATGCTCATGGCGTTTCTGCTGAACGTGTGTTCGGAGGCGGACGCCTTTCTGGCGGCGGCATTTGCCCAGTTTTCATTCGCCGGACGGCTGGGGTTCCTGGTGTTCGGTCCGATGCTCGACGTTAAACTGGTGGCCATGTACCTGGGGGCGTTCCCGAAGCGGATGCTGGTGACGGTGCTGATTCTGGTTCCGCCCCTGGTGCTGGTCGTATGCGAACTGGCGGGGCTGGTGTACACGGTCCTGGCCGGCTGAGGGTGCCCATGCCCGACAACGATTCCGAGAAGCGGCACGTCGCGGTCCTTTCATGGTGGGAACTCTGGCCCATGCTCGCCTGGGGTTTGTATACGGTGTACCTGTACGCCACCGGCCGCATCTTCTTTCTGTTGCAGCGCGTGTACGGACACCTGGCCCTCGGCGGGGCGTGCGTGCTGCTGGTGGCGTTCGCCTACGGCTGGGTGGTGCGTTTTCGTCGGCTCCGGGCCGAGTACAAGCGGCAGGACGAGGCCCGGGAGGTCGGACGCCTGTCGGAACTCCGGCCCGTCTGCGCGTGCGGCGTGAGCGAGGCCGGCTGGGGACGCTACGTCCGGAGCTTGGCGTTCATCGTGCCCCTGGTCGTCGGGTTCTCGTTGCCGGCCCGTGGCGTGAACGCGCTGGCGGCGGTCCAGTGGGGCGCGGGCGACTTGGCGATGATGGCCGAACTGGCCTCACAACGCGAGACCGCCCGCACCGAGACCCGCGGCGAGTACGGGTGGACCACCCTCATGGGGGTGGCCCAGCGGCTGGCGGCCGGGCGAGCCCAGAAGGTCGGGGCCATGGGCTTCATCGCCCGCAAAGACGACCAGCCGCCCGACCAGTTTTACCTGGTGCGGTTTGTGATGACGTGCTGTGCCGCTTGTGCCCAGCCCGTGGCCGTGCCTGCCCAACTCGATGACGAGGCCCTCCGGCGGCACAAACTGGACCCCGAGGCCATTCGGGCGGCTCTCGCAAAGGACCAGTGGGTCGAGGCCTTTGGCCGGATCGACCCGGACGCCAAGGTGCTCCGGATCGAACTGATCGAAATCCTGGCGAGGCCTCCGCACAACCCGTATATGTAAGGGGCCGGCAGGCAACCCGATTGGATTCCGGCCGAAGAAGATTGAACTTGCCGCCGGCCGGTGTCCGATGTAACAATGAGAGCCTTCAGCAATCAGACCCCGCATCGGTGTCCGTGTGACGTGTTTCTGAGGTGGAGCCATGGACCGCAGGCAGTTTCTCCGCAGGGCGCTGGCGGGTGCCACCGTCACGGCTAGCGGCTTGATACTGATCGGGTGCGAGAAGAAGGGCTTGGTGCGCGAGCCGATATCGCCGTATTTCGGCCCGAGGCACGAAGGAGGCTCTGCGTACGCGAATGCGTCCCGGCCGTCGGCCCCCCCATCGGCGCACAGTGCGCACGAGGCCCGGGCGGGCGTTCCGGACGGCTGGATACCGCCCGGCCCCGAGCGGTCCTGGCGGTACATCGTCCTGCATCACAGCGCCACCGACGCGGGAGCGGCTGGTCCCTTCGACCGCATGCATCGCGCCAACGGGTGGGACGAACTCGGGTACCACTTTGTCATCGGCAACGGCACCCACTCGGCCAACGGCCAGGTGGAGGTCGGCAGCCGGTGGCCCAAGCAGAAGCACGGAGCCCACTGCAAGGTTACGGGCCACCCCGAGTACAACGACGTGGGTATTGGTGTGTGCCTCGTCGGCAACTTCGACCATTACAGGCCGACCGGCCAGCAGGTCGGCTCATGTGTGCGCGTCGTGCAGTTTTTCAAGGACCGCTACGGCATTCCCCCGAGCCGCATCTACGGCCACGAGCAACTAAAACCCACCCACTGCCCCGGGGCGATGTTCCCGTACGATACGGTCTACGGCGGCCTGACGTGACGGGCCGGCGCTATCCGAGACGTGGCTTTATCGTTTCCGCGTGGCGGGTTCTCCGGACCGCCACGCTTTTTCTTTGCGCGGGAAGTGGCCTTGCCGTCCTGGCGGCGGTCCTGGGCATGGCGGGGTGTGTGCAGGAGCCCGTGGCCTCGGCGCCCAACGGTCCGAACGCCGCCCGCCGCCCGCCGATGCCCGGTGTCCGGATGCTCTTTGACGGCGGCAGCCTGGCGGGCTGGCGCGTGCCGGGCGAGGGGGCCTTCCGCGGCCACGGCGAGGTGCGCGTGGCTGACGGCGTGGTTCGCCTGAGCCCCGGAAAGCCACTGACGGCCATAGCCTGGACGGGCGAGGTTGCGCCATCCAACTACGAGGTGGAGGTCGAGGCGCAGCGGACGGCGGGCAGCGACTTTTTCTGCGGTCTCACGTTTCCCGTGGGCGATGCCCACTGCACCTGGATCGTGGGCGGGTGGGGAGGCACGGTGGTCGGCCTCTCGAACGTGGATGGCCAGAGCGCCGCCGAGAACGCCACCGCTTGCCGCAGAACGTTCGACACGGGCCGCTGGTACCGCCTGACGTTGCGGGTGACCGACGCCGCCATCACGTGCCTGATCGACGGCGAGCCGGCGGTGGTCCAGCCGCGCGGCGGCCACACGTTCGGCATCTGGCCCCAGCAAGCGCCGTGCCGGCCGCTCGGCGTCGCCGCGTACCTGACGGGATCGGCGGTGCGCTGCGTGGCCGTGCGGCGTCTGGAGAAATGAGAGGACGGGCCGACTCACCCCGGCCGGCCCGTCCGAAGGATTCCGCCGGTTCTGGGATTACTTCTTGGGCGGGATGACGGCGTCTTTGGCGGCCTTGGCGATGCGGAACTTCAGCACCTTCTTGGCCGCGATGCGGATCTTCTCGCCGGTTTGGGGATTCCGGCCCCAGCGAGCCTTGCGGTCCTTGAGTTCGAGCTTGCCAAGTCCGGGAACCTTGAAGCCGGTCTTGGCTTCCTTGCAGGCCAGCGCCACGAGTTCGTTAACGACGAGTTGAACCTCCTTTTTCTGGAGGCCGGTGTTCTCGGCCAGTGTGGTCATGATCTGCGTCTTGGTCATCGGTTTCTTCGCCTTAGCCATGAACAGACTCCTAACTTAGACTCCCGAACTTACCGCGGCCCGGCGAACCCCACACGGGGCAGAGGACCGATTCCTCATGCCATACCGTTGCCTCGGGCGACCCCCGTCAGCGCGGTCATGTTTGTAAAGGATAGGAAGTCGCCTACCGGCCGCAACAAAAAACCGCGGATTCCTGCGACACGTGGCGCCGCGCGTGGGCGTCCTGGCGCCAGGGGATTCGCTGGGTTTCGCCGACAGGGCGCGGTACGCTAATGGTTACCGCGGTGTTTCAGTTGGTGGTATTGCATAGGCCGAAACGGAGGATTCGATGAACCGACGGGCTTTTCTGAACGCGATGGCAGGAACCTTGCTGGGCGGGGGCGCCCTGGCGCGGGCGGCTGGCGGTGCCCGCCGACCCAATATCCTCATCGTCATTACCGACGATCAGGGCTACGCCGACCTGAGCGCGTACGCGCACGCGGCCAAGGACGTCCGGACGCCCCACATGGACCGCATTGCCACCGAGGGTGTTCTGTTGACCCAGGCCTACGTCAGCGCGCCGGTGTGCAGCCCGTCGCGCGCGGGATGGAACACGGGCCTGTACCAGCAGCGGTGGGGCCACTGGAGTTGGGGCGCCCCGCTCCCTGCCCGCGCCCGGACTCTGGCCGAGTACCTCAAGGCCGCCGGCTACGTGACGGGCAAGGTCGGCAAGAGCGACTTCGGATCGAATTACCACCGCCAGAACGTCCGCGAGTACCCGCTGAACCACGGGTACGACGAGTTCCTGGGGTTCAGTTCGCATGCCCACGACTACTGGCTTCTGTCGGAGGCGATCGAGCAGCAAACGCCCGACCCGCACGGCTCCAGCGCCGCCCTGGGGCCGCTCTTCGAGAACCGCGGCCGCCGGCAGTACGACCAGGGCTACCTGACCACGATCTTCACCGACGCCGCGGTCGACTTCCTGAAACGGCACCGCGGCGACACCTTCCTCCTGACCGTCGCATACAACTCCGTTCACCACCTTATCCACGAGGTGCCGGACGAGTACCTGAAGAAGTACGGCGTCAAACCCATTCCCAACTACAACCCCGCGACCATGGGCAAGTATGCTGCCTATTACAATACCTATAACAAGTTGGGGCCCATCACCGACGACCAGATGCGCCGGTACTACCTGGCGAACCTGGCGTGTCTGGACGACCACGTCGGCCGGCTCCTGGACACGCTGGAGGCGCTGGGCCTGGCCGGCGACACGCTCGTCATCTTCTTTGCCGACAACGGCGGCTCGCCGCTGACCGGGGCGAACAACCAGCCGCTCCGGGGCTCGAAGTACATCCTGTTCGAGGGCGGCCTCCGCGTGCCGTTCGCCGTCCGCTGGCCGGGGCGTCTGCCCCGTGGCAAAACGTATCCGCACGGCGTGTCGACGCTCGATATTCTGCCGACGTGCCTGGAGGCGGCCGGGGTCGACGTGCCGGCGGACGCCCGCCTCGACGGCGCGAGCATGCTGGCCGCCCTGCGCACCGGCGACCCGGCGCCGTCGGGCAACCGGCCCAGGTTCTGGCAGTTCGGCAAACACTGGGCGGTTCGCGACGGCGACTGGAAATTGGCCCACACCGGCGACTACACCGGCCGCAAGCCCACCAGCCAGATCCGCCAGGGGCCGAAGACGGGCATGGCGACGCGCCTCTTTAATCTCAAGGACGATCCGGGGGAGCAGACAGACGTATCGGGCCGGCACGCCGACGTCGTCGCCCGGCTGACGCAGCTGCACGAGGAGTGGCGTGGTCGGATGAGCGGCGACAAGCGGTTCGCCAGGAAAGGCCGCAAGTGACCTCCCCGCCGCCGATGGGGGCCTTTTCCGGTTATGGTGTGCCGGGCCGTTCCTCGGGTCCCGCCCGCCGGGCGTGCGGTCGTGCAACGTGTTCCAGGTAATCCGCTTGGGGGTTGGGGCCGGCCACCCCGTGACGCCCACTCCCTCAGAGTGCCCGCCATATTGACGTCGTAAGCGGTATGTGTGATAATGTCTGGGCTAGGGACGCCTTACGCCGCAGAGCATGTCCCTTTGCAAAAACCCCCTCGCGAAAGGAGGTCACGTTGCTTCATTTTGACCGTGAGACGCAATCGTTCTGGACGGACCTGCAACCGTCCCACCTCGATGACGTGAAAGAGCCGAACCTCTACCGCGACATCTTCCCGTACACGGAGTTCCCGAAGATCCCGTTCACGCACGAGCGGGTACCGACGTTCATTCCGGAGCGCACGTGGATTACGGACACGACGTTTCGCGACGGCCAGCAGGCCCGTGCCCCGTATACGGTGGACCAGATGGTCCAGTTGTACAAGTTCATGAACCGGCTGGCCGGCCCGCACGGCCTGATCCGGGCCAGCGAGTTCTTCCTGTACTCCAAGAAGGACCGCGCGGCCGTTGAGAAGTGCTTGGAACTCGGTTACCCGTACCCCGAGGTCACGGGGTGGATTCGGCCGGTCAAGAAAGACTTCAAACTGGTCAAGGAACTCGGGCTGAAGGAAACGGGCATCCTGACGTCGGCCTCGGATTACCACATTTTCCTGAAACTCCGCCGCACGCGCGCGGAGGCGATGGAGATGTACTGCGACATTGCCGAGGCGGCTTTGGCGGAAGGCATCATCCCGCGGTGCCACCTGGAAGACGTGACCCGGGCCAGTTTCGAGGGGTTCGTCGTGCCGTTTGCCAACCGGCTCATGGCCTTGGCCGAGCAGTACGAGATGCCCGTCAAGATCCGGGCCTGCGACACGATGGGGTTCGGCGTGCCGTACGTGGGCGCCCAGTTGCCGCGATCGGTCGCCAAGGTCATCTACTGGCTCCGTCGCCGGGCCCGCGTGCCGTCGGAGTGGCTGGAGTGGCACGGTCACAATGACTTCCACAAGGTGCTCGTGAACGCGACCACGGCGTGGTTGCACGGGTGCTGTGCGGCGAACGGGACGTTCCTGTCGATCGGCGAGCGGACGGGCAACCCGCCCATCGAGGGGTTGGTCGTCGAGCATGCCATGCTGTGGGGCGAGACCGAAGGGGTCGATTACTCGGCCATCACCGAGATGGCCGACTACTATCGCGCCGAGATCGGGTACGACATTCCCCCGCGGTACCCGCTTGTTGGCCGCGACTTCAACATGACCCGCGCCGGCATCCACGCCGACGGCCTCATGAAGAACGAGGAAATCTACAACCCGTTCGACACCAACAAGATTCTCAACCGGCCGGTCCGCATTGGCCTGACGGACAAGAGCGGCGTGGCGGGCATCGTGGCTTGGATCAACTACCGCTACGAACTTAGCGAGGAGGTTGCCAAAGGCGACCCGCGCATTGCCAGAATCTACGACTGGATCCGGGCCGAGTATGAGGGTGGACGTGTTCCTGCCATCAGCGACGAGGAGATGGACGCAAGGGTTCACGAAACGTTCGGCGACGTACCTCGCCGGCCCGAAACGCTGTAGACGCTGACGAACGAGGCCATCGTCTTTCCGCGCGGCCGCTTGGCGGCCGCGCTTGTTTTGGGGGAACGAGCCGGGGCGGCCGCGAAACGCCCTACGGCGTCCGGCGAACCCGCAGGCAGTCCACGTTTGGCCCTTCGCGGCCGATGGTTTCGAGACGGACGGTGTGCCGGCCTTCCTTGAGGGGCACGGAGACCGTGGCCTCGGTCCAGGCATCCCATCCGCCCGAGTTGGCGAACGCCATCGCCTCCTGCACGGTCTTCTCGTCCACCTGGAGCCGGAGGGGACGGTTAACCTCGCCCAAGGCATAGCGGAACGCAAGCTGGTAGGTAGCCGTTTCGGAGACCGAAACGGTCCACGTGATGGACGCGCCCTTGGCGCGGTCGAAGTCGAGGAACCCCTTGCCGGAATAGCCCGGGTGGTCGGCTTCGGTCAGGCACCCCTCGTGCGTGGCGTGTGTTTCGGCCTCGTAGGTGCCGATTCCCGGCGGCTGGTTGGCCTTTTTCTTTCTCCATTGCGCGCCGTGGCGGGCGAGCAGGTCTGCCACCTTCTCGTGTGCTGCCGCCCGTGCAACCTGCTCCGGGTCGCCGAGGCCGGGCGCCGCGAGCGTCGGGTCGGCCTTCTTGGCGAGCAGCAGTTCGACGGTGGCGTAGTTGCCCGATTCAGCGGCGGCGTGCAAGGCGGTTCGGCCCTCCTTGTCCCGGGCGTTTGGGTCGGCCTTGTGGTTCAGCAGGTTCTCGACGGTCCGCTTATGGTTGTCAGAGTCGCCGGCGGCGGCGAGGTGCAGTGGGGTGCGGCCGAGGACGTCCGGCGTGTCCACCTCGGCGCCCGCCTTGATGATCCGATCGACGTTCGGCCAGTGCCCCCGGGCCGCCAGAATGTGGAGGGCCGTTTGGCTGTCGGAGTCGCGGGCCTTGGGATCGGCCTGGCGCTGCAGAAGCATGGAGATGGCCTGCTCATTGTGGATCGGAACCGTAGCGGCGGCAACAAGGAGCGGGGTCCGGCCCTCGGGGCCCCGGGCATTCACGTCGGCGCCTTTCGAAAGGAGAACGGCAAGCATGCTGTAGCCGTCCTGGCCGGCCTCGGCGGCCAGGCACACGGGAGGCGTGCCGTCCGGGGCAAGGCGCTTGGCGTCGCCTCCATGAGCCAGGAGCAGGTTAAGCACGTCTGTGTGCTGCCACCGCAGGGCCTCGTGAACGGGCGTGCCCATTTCGCCGTCGGCGTTGGGATCCCCCCCTTTGGCAAGGAGCGCCCGGGCCGCGCCGTGCTGGCCGAACCGGGCGGCGACGTGCAGCGGCGTGCCGCCCTTGCCGGGTTTCCGGACGTCGGCGCCGTGCTGGATGAGCATCTGGACGAGATTCTCCTTGCCCACGTAAACGGCCTCGTGCAAGGGAGTTGCGCCCTGGGCATTCGGCGCGTTGACGCCGGCGCCGGCGCGGATGAGGAGTTCCACGATGCTCTGGTTCCCGCCGCGGATGGCGTCGAAGAGCGCCGTTTCGCCGTTGGCGTTAGAGAGGGTGACCGTGCCGCCGCGTTTCAGGAGTTCCCGGACGGTCTCGGACCGCCCGTTGGCGGCGGCGACGTGAAGGGGGGCGCGGCCCATGTCGTCCTGGAGATTCGGCTTCGCGCCTCTCTCCAGCAGGAGGCTGACGATGTGGTCCCGTTCCTCGGCCGCCATGTGCAGCGGCGTGCCGCCGTCCGGGCCACGCACGTTCACGTCGGCCCCCTTCTCGAGCAGCAGGCGGACCATGTCGTCCCGTTCGCGGGCCGCCAGGGCCAGCGGCGGGATGACCGGTTGGCGTTGCCCCGGGTCGGTTCCCCCGTTGATGGGCGCACCGTGCTTCAGGAGCAACGCCACGATGCCCGGGTGGCCGCACTGGACGGCCAGCCCCAGCGGGCTCAGGCTGCGCCCGGCCTGAAGGTCCGGGTCGGCTCCGGCCTCCAGGAGTTTCTTGACCTGGCCCTCGTTGCGGTCCGCGATGGCGTGGCCAAGAGGCGTCTGGCCCTCTGCGTCCCGGCCGTTGAGTTTGAATTGCTCGTCGGCCAGGAGGTCCGTCAGGGCGCCGTGGCCGTGATCGATGGCTACACGGACGGGCTTGCGGCCGTCGGTGGCACGGATATCCTTACGGGCCCCGGCCTCGATGAGGACCGTGGCGAGGTCCTTGTGCCCTTTTTGGGCGGCGTGATGAAGCGGCGTCCAGCCCCGGGCACTGACGGCGTTAGGGGAGGCCCCCGCCCGGAGCAGCAGGACGGCGATGTCCTTCTGGTTGGCGTCGGTGGCCAGGTGGAGCGGCGTGTGGCCGGCCGTGTCGGCCTCGTCGGCGTCGGCGCCGCGGGCGAGCAGCAGCCGGGTTGCCTCCGTCTGCCCCGCCGCCACGGCATAGTGGATGGGGGTGCGGCCGGCCTTGTCGCGGGCGCCCGGGTCGGCCCCGGCCTGGATGAGGGTCTCGGCCGCGTCGCGATGCCCACCGCCGGCTGCCAGATGCAGCGGCGTAGCACCCTCGGCATCGGCCGTCAGAACGGATGCGTGCTTCGTCACGAGCAGCCCGACAACGGTGGGATTTCCCTGGAGGGCGGCCACGTGAAGCGGCGTCCGGCCGCCCGGCCCACTGGCGGTGGGGCTTGCCCCGTCGCGAAGGATCTGGCGGATGGCTTCCAGTTTGTCGGACCGGATGGCTTTGAGCAGCCGCTCGGTGCGCCGTGCGGCCAGAGGGTCGTGCAGCGGCGGCTTTGCCACATCCGCAGCCGACGGAGGTGCGGCCTCCGGCGGAGGCGGCGGGTCCGGATCCCCACCGCACCCGGACAGCAGGGCGATGGCCAACGTCAGGCATAGCCGGCGTGTGTGTGTCGTCATGAGCGTTCTGGGGTTTCTGTCTGCGGAGAAACCAGGTTGCCACCGACGGGCTGTCCCACAGGGGGCGCCAACCGACACCCCGCGGGCGTTCCTGACCGTTGAACCCGCCAGTGCTGTGCCGGTATCGGGCGGTACCGGTGCCTTGCGCGGCGGCGTCGGTCTTGAGGTTTACCTCTCCCTCATAGCGCGAAACACTTGGCGGCGCGGCGCATTAACCTATACTAGACGGCAACACCCCGCGGCGTCGACTGCATTCCGTGTCGTTTCGGGAACGCGCGGGGCGAACCGGACCACGCGAAAGGGTACCGTGCGACCGCAACATCGGCTCCGGAGAGCGCCGTGGCTGGTCCTTGCGATGTTCGTGGCGTCCGCCGCCGCGACGGCTGCCCAGGCACCCGAGCGCGTCCTCCTGGCCACCGAGGGCGAGGGATACCTGGAAACCGTGGACGGCTACCGCGTCCTCCATCTGAAGGGCACGCCGGAGGATATGGGTCGCCAGCACGGTTGCCTCGTGAAGGAGGCCGTCGTCGCCAATTGCACGTACCTGCTGACCGGTGGCGAACGGGGCGTGGAACCGTTGTGGCGGTCGTTGGCCGGCGGTGTTCTGAACGCCGTCTTCCGGGGCAAGATGCCCGACCGTTACGTTCGCGAGATGCACGCGCTGGCCAAGGCGGCCGGCCTTGCCCCCAATGCCGTCATCGCCTGCAACCTCGTTCCGGAACTCTTTCACTGCTCGGGGTTCGCGCTGCTCTCGAAGGCCACCGCCACCGGCGACCTGTACCACGGCCGCGTGCTCGACTACGGCGTGGACCTCCGGCTCCAGGAGCACGCCGTTCTCATTATCCAGGAGCCCAACGGCAGGCAGCCGTTTGTTAACGTCTCGTACGCGGGGTTCGTCGGATCGGTCACGGGCATGAACACGGCCGGCGTGAGCATCGGCGAGATGGGCGGCGGTGGCGTTGGCCAGTGGACCGGCGTGCCGATGTCGCTGCTCGTCCGGATGGCCCTGGAGGACGCCCGTACCCTGGACCAGGCCGTGGCAGTTTTCACGGACACCCCCCGCACGTGCGAGTACTACTACGTCATCGCGGATGCCAAGGCCGATTCGGCCGCCGGTCTCTGGGCCACGCCCACGCAACTCCTCCGCCTTGGGCCGGGCGAACGGCACGAGCGGCTGCCCACGCCGGTCGAGCATACGGTCATCCTGTCGGCGGGGGAACGGTACGGCCGGCTGGTCGAGCGGATTCGCGACGGCTTCGGCCGGTTCACGGAGGAGAAGGCCGTCCGCCTGATGGACGGTCCCGTGGCCATGAAATCGAACCTGCACGACGTTCTCATGGTTCCCGGCAAGGGTGTGGTGTACGTGGCCAATGCGGCCCGCGACGGCGCCCCCGCATGGCAGCAGACGTACCGCCAGTTCAACATCCGCCGGCTGATGCGCCAGCGTCCGCCCGAACCCCGCCGGAAGCCGCGAGCCGTGACCGTCGAGCCCCCGCCCCCGCCTTCCCAGCCGAGGATTGTTTCGCCATGAGCCATCGCCCCGTTGTTGCCGGGTTCCTGACACTCGGCCTGCTCGTTACGTGCAGCGGCCTGGTCGCTGCCGAGCCGTATCCCCTGGTCGACGCCGTCGAGTGCCGCGCCCGCGACGGGTTGCCGAACGTGCTCCGGAAACTGGAAGCCGGGGCCGACGTCCGCATCGGGTACATCGGCGGCAGCATTACCGCCCAGCAGGGGTATCGGCCCAAGACGCGCGCGTGGTTCCAGGAGCGGTTTCCGAAGGCCACGGTCACGGAGATCAATGCGGCCATTGGCGGCACGGGGTCGGACCTCGGGTGTTTCCGCCTGGCGCACGACGTGCTTCGGCACAAGCCGGACCTGGTGTTCGTGGAGTTTGCGGTCAACGACGGCGGGCAGGCACCCGAACGCATCTATCGGTCGATGGAAGGCATCGTGCGGCAGGTGTGGCGGCACGACCCGACGACCGACATCTGCTTCGTCTACACGATTACCAAGGCCCTGGTCGGGCCGATGCTCGAAGGCAAGTTTCCCCGGGCAGCCAGCGCCGACGAGCGCATCGCGGACCACTACGGCATTCCGTCGATCCACATGGCCATGGACGTCGCGCGACTGGCCAAGGCGGGCCGCCTCGTCTGGGCCGCACCCAAGCCCAAGACCGATGCCGAACGCCAGGCACTCGGCGACAAGGTCCTCTTTGCCGGCGATGGTGTCCACCCGTATCCCGACACCGGACACGACCTGTACCTGCAGGCCGTGGTCCGGTCGATGAAACGGATTCAGGGCGTCGGCCGGCCCGGCCCGCATCGGTTGCCCGAGCCGTTTCGTGCGGATAACTGGGAGCGCGCCCGCATGGTTCCCCTGAGCGCTGTCAATCCCACCGGCGACTGGCAACGCCTCGACCCCGACACCGACCGTATGGCCAAGCGATGGATCACGCGTCTGCCCGAGGTCTGGAAGGCCGAGAAGGCCGGCTCGGCCATCACGTTCCGTTTCAAGGGAACCGCAGCGGCGATCTACGACCTCCTGGGGCCCGACTGCGGCCAGGTCGTCGTCACGCTCGATGGCGGCAACCCGCGCATCGTCCCGCGTTTCGACCGGTACTGCACGTACCATCGCCTGGCCACCCTGAGCATCGGCCGCGACCTCGACGACGCCGTTCACACCGTCCGCGTTGAACTGCACCCCGACCCGCCCGACAAGGTGGCCATCTTCAAGAAGGGCAAGCAGGACCGCGAGAACCCCGCCTCCAACCCCAAGTACCAGGGCGCCGCCTGGTACGCGGGGGCGGTGCTGCTTGTGGGCGAACGCGTGGAGTGACGGTTGCCCGCCGGCCGGTGTGGGGGTGTATTGGATTTCGCTTTCGCCTTGCCGCACGGGCTTCCCTGCGGTAAAACGGATGCGGTTCGGACCGCGCAACCTGCCCGGCGCCCGAGCGATACCGCCATGCCCGACGTTTCATCCGACGATTGGACCATCGGCCACCTCATCGAGTGGACGCGAACGTTCTTCGCGCAGAAGGGCGTGGACCAGCCGCGCCTGGAGGCCGAGATCCTGCTCGCCCACGTCCTGGGCCTCGGCCGCATCGACCTGTACATGAAGTACGAGGAGGTGGTCTCGGAGAAGGACCGGGCCGCTTACCGCGACCTGGTCCGCCGCCGCGCCGGCGGTGAGCCGACCCGGTACCTCGTCGGCACGTGCGAGTTCATGTCGGTCGCCTTCAAGGTGACGCCGGACGTGCTCATCCCCCGGCCGGAGACGGAGATGCTGGCCGAGGAGGTCATCCGGCAGGTCCGCGCCGCCGCGCCGCCGCTGGCCGAGGCCGCCGCCTTGCCGGAGGGCATGGACGCGACGGATGCCGTTTTAACGCCACCGGACGCCGAAGCCGGTCGGCCGGCTATCATTGAACTCTGCACCGGTTGCGGGGTTCTGGCCGTCAGCCTGGCCGTCCATTTGCCGCAGGCGCGCGTTACGGCGACCGACGTGTCGGCCGCGGCCCTGGAGGTGGCCCGGACGAACGCCGAGGCTCACGGCGTGGCGGACCGGGTGACGCTGCTGTCGGGCGACCTGTACGATGCCCTCGACGCGGCCGACGCCCGGCCGGCCGACTTTCTTCTGGCCAATCCGCCGTATGTGGCCGACGCCGAGTGGGAGGCCCTCGCGCCGGAGATCCGCAACCATGAGCCACGCGAGGCACTCGTGGCCGGGCCGGACGGCACCGAGATCCTCGAGCGCCTCGTCAAAGGGGCACGGGCCTATCTAAAGCCGGGTGGCCTGCTGCTGGTCGAGATGGGCGAGGGGCACGGCCGGCAGGCCCGCGAGATGGCCGAGGCGGCGCGCGGCCTGGTGGACGTAGAGATCCTGAAGGACTATGCGGGTCACGACCGGGTTCTGCGGGCCCGGCGCGACGAGGACGGATAGGCCGCGGCGCCATGCGTTAGCCGCCGCGGCGGCTCCGGGACGGCACGTTGCCGGCCCGGGAGTCGGTTGCAGAGCGATAGGGAGTGGGTATCAATGGACGCATTAGTCATTACGGGCGGGCGCCGGCTCACGGGCAAGGTGCGGGCAAGCGGATCCAAGAACGCCGCCCTGCCGATCATGGCAGCCTCGATCCTGGCCGAGGGGCCGCTCGTACTGAAGGGCGTGCCCAACCTGGCGGACATTCGCACCATGGGGCGGTTGTTGGGGTTGCTGGGCGTCAAGGTGGAACGCCGTAGCGGCGGCACGATGGTGCTGAAGAGCCCGTCGCGGTCCCGGCGTAACCGTGCCCCGTACAAGATCATGCGGACGATGCGTGCCGGCATCTGCGTGCTCGGGCCGCTCATGGCTCGCCGTGGCCGGGCCGAGGTCAGCCTGCCCGGCGGCTGCGCCATCGGCGACCGGCCCGTGGACCTGCACCTGAAGGGGCTCCGGGCCCTGGGCGGCCGCCTCGAGACCGAGCATGGGTACATCGTGGGTTCGTGCCAGCGGCTTCGCGGGGCCGAGATGTATTTGGGTGGGCCGTTCGGGTCCAGTGTCACGGGAACGGCCAACATCCTGATGGCCGCCACCCTGGCAAAGGGCACCACCGTTATCGACTGCGCCGCCTGTGAGCCGGAGGTCCAGGACCTGGGCCACGTGCTTCAGTCGATGGGGGCACGCATCGAAGGCATCGGGTCGCCGCGGCTGGTGGTGGAGGGCGTGGACCACCTCACGGGCTGCGAGCACCGGGTTATCCCGGACCGTATCGAGGCCGGCACGCTGTTGGTGGCCGGCGCCGCAACGCGCGGCGACGTGACCGTTGAGGGCGCCCGCTGGAACGACCTGTTCGCCCTCGTCAATACGCTGCACGAGATGGGGGCCGAGTTGGAGCACGACGCGAATACGATTCGCGTCAGCACCCGCCGGCGGCTGCGCAGCGTCGACGTAACGGCCCTGCCGTTTCCCGGTTTCCCGACGGACCTGCAGGCCCAAATGATGGCGGCACTGACACGGGCCGACGGTATCAGCGTGGTGACCGAGAAGATTTTCCCGGACCGCTTTATGCACGTGGCGGAACTGGGACGCATGGGCGCGGAAATCCGCAAGCAGTCCAGCGCCGCCGTCGTGCACGGCATGGAACATCTGAGCGGGGCGCCCGTGATGGCCAGCGACCTGCGGGCCTCGGCGGCCTTGGTCATCGCGGGCCTTATGGCCAGCGGCAAGACGACCGTTTCGCGCGTGTATCATCTGGACCGCGGTTACGATCGGCTGGAACGGAAACTCCGCCGCCTCGGCGCGAGAATCCGGCGCGTGAAAGAGTAGCGTTTGCCGGCCCGGCGTCCTACTGCCGTTTGAACGGCCCCGGCAGGGGCGGGGGTTGCCCGCTGCCGCGGCGGCTGGCGCTCTCGAACGTCTCCCGGCCGCCGATGCCGATGAATTGCCACCGGCCTTCCTCGTCCGGTGCGAACCACAGGCTGAACTCCAACGTCCGGTGCTCCATGCGGACCCACATGTCGGCCAGGGCGATTGCCCGGCCGCGGTCGGTCTGCAGTTTCTGAAGCAGCCGCAACTCTCGCTTGGCCGGGTCGCCCGCGCCGGCGACCAACCCGATGAGGCACTTCTGGAACAGGTTGAACCCCATGCGGCGTTGGGGCGAGTCGTCGGAGATTTGCTCGAACACCTCCCGATACTGGCGGGCGAGGACTTGGTCGGTGAGCGCGTGGGCGCGCCGCTCGATTGTCCGGAGTGTGCGGTACTGGCTATACCACTGCCACCCGTGAAACCCGCCGGCCGCAAGCGCCAGGCCCGGACCCAGGACGAGGCCGGCGACGGCCAGCCGGGCACCCGTCAGCACGCCACGCGACCGGCGAATGCGGCGCAGCGAAACCGCGCTCAGCACCGTGGCGAGGATCGGAATGGCCACGAGCGGTTCCGCCAGAAACGCCAGCACCGACAGGGCCCCGAACACGACGCCGAGGACCGCCAGGACGCAGACGGCAGCATACTCGGTGTCGGTGGCGCGATCGAGTTCGGATTCCGGGACAGGTGGTTCGGTCATGGTTCGGTGCGGTTCGGTGGAGAAGGCGAGTTCGCCCCGCGTCGGTGCGGGGGCGGTCAGGTTCGTTTTGCCATGACAACGGTCCGGTCGTCGCGGAACTGGCCGTTTGGCCAGGCTACCTCGGTCAGCGATCGGATGGCTTCGGTCACGGCCTGGGCCGAGCCGGCCAGGTGGTCGCGCACGGTCTGGACGACGGGGTCGAAGCCGAGGTCTGTTCCCTCGGTGGTTTCGCATTCGAAGATGCCGTCGGAGATCAGGAGAAACGCGTCGCCCGGGTCAAGGCGCATTGGGTCGGTGGCGCCGAATTCGGTTTCCGGCAGGATGCCAAGCGGCAGCCCGGTGGCGCCGAATTGCTGAGATTGGCCGTCGGCCCGCATGAGCAAAAGGGGGCCCTGGCCGGCCGATGCACACGCCACGGCGCCGTCCGTGTCGTCGATGGCCACCAGGGCAAGGGTGACGAAGCGCCCGCTCTCGACGTCGGCGGCCAGGAGGCGGTTGGCGTCGGCGAGAACGCGTTCGGGCCGGTCTTCGCGCAGGGCGAGGGCCCGGACGAGGGCCCGGGTTTCGGCCGCCAGGAGGGCGGGGCCGACGCCGTGGCCCACGGCGTCGCCGAGCATCATGCCGATGCGCCCGTCGCCCCAGGAGAAGAGGTCGTAGAAGTCGCCGCCGGCGTACTCCGAGGGCTGGTTCCAGCCGGCCAGGTCGAGGTCCTTGGCGGGCGGGGGCGTTTCGGGCAACAGGTCGGCTTGGATTTGCTGAGCCAGTTGCATTTCGTCTTCGAGCCGGCGTTTTGCCAGGAACTCCTCGAGGAGCCGGGCCCGCTCCAGGGCCACGCCGGCTTGATCGGCCAAGGCCTGCATCAGGGCCGTGTCGTTCTCGGTAAACGGCCCGGACCGTTTGTTCAGGGCCTCCACCACGCCAACCAGGTCGCCGTGGAGATTGGTCATGGGCACGGCCATGAGGTTGCGTGTCCGCCAGCCGGTCTTGCGGTCGACGTCGCTGTTGAAGCGGGGGTCGGCATAGGCATTGGGAATGACGAGGCAGGCCTGTGTCCGGGCGACGGACCCCGCGATGCCGCGGTCGGCGGGCATCCGGATGACTTCGATTTCGCTCTTGGTGGCGATGCGGCTGAAAAGCTCATCGGTGGAGTTGTCGTAAAGGAAGAGGGTGGCCCGTTCGGCGTCCAGCAGGTTACAGGTCTCTTCGGCGATGGACTCGAGCAGCGGGTCCAGACGGGGCTCGGACGCCAGCCGCCGCGTAATGGCCAGCAGCGCGTCGAGATGGCGGCGAAGGCTTGCCGCGTCGCCTTGGGATTCCTTGCTCATGCGAAGTGTCCTGCCGCACCCGGCCGTCGCCATAATACGCTTGCGCGCGGCGACGCCTCAAGGGAATTGTGCCGGGGCCGGCGGACGGGTCGCGTTCGACTTCGCCGCGCCTGACCCGCGGCGTTTACTGTAGTCCTTTGGGCGGGCCGAGGATCTCGGCCAGTACAACGGCCCGGGCCAGATTCCGGCCCTGAAGCAGGTTGCCGAGATAGCCGCCCGGGCCGCCGCGCTTCGCGCGGGACGCGGCCAGCCCCTTTGGCCCCGGACCCGCCACCGGGCCCGAGAGTTCTCGCGCCTTGAGGGGCGATTCGGCCGGCCTGCCGGACCGTGCCTTCTCGATGTCGCGGATCTGATGGGCAACCGAGCGGTGAGCCGCGTCGGCCATCGGCCGAGTGACGGGTTGGCCGGCCCCCGGCCGCCGCTCGCCGCGTGCCCGGCCGGCCTGGGGCCGGGCCGGCGTGCGTGCGGACTGCTGCCGATCGACAAGAGCCGGTGGCGGCGACGTCTCGCCGCTTCGGCCATAGAACGTCCGCGGGGGGCTGGACGGCGGCTTGCCGTGCTCCCTGCGCCGCTGGTCGGGCGGGGTCTGGGTGCGCTGCTGGCGTTTGGCGGCTTCCTGCTCGCGCTGCTGCTTCTCAACGTGTTTGCGCAGCAGGCTGCCGCCGATGGCGATGGCGACGAAGACGGCCAAGGCAATGATCTGGTTCATGCGTCGTTCCCTTCGACCCGGCCGCGCCCCAATGGGGCCGCAGGGGCAAGCGGCCGGGAGTCCTCGTCTCCGGTTCGGCGGCCCGGCGCGGGCCGGTTATTCCTGCCCCTCGGGCGACTTGGGCGGTCCGGCGCTGTCGCCGATGTTCTGCCGCATGCCGGTGTCCGCCTGGATGTTCTTCATGCGGTAGTAATCCATGATACCGAGGTTGCCGGCGCGGAACGCCTCGGCCATGGCCTTGGGGACCTCGGCCTCGGCCAGGACGACCTTGGCCCGGTTTTCCTGCACGAGGGCGAGCATTTCCTGTTCGCGTGCGGCGGCGGCGGCGCGGCGTTTCTCGGCCTCGGCCAGGAACATGCGCCGGTTCGACTCGGCCTGGTCGAGTTGCAGTTTGGCGCCGATGTTTTCGCCGACGTCGACGTCGGCGATGTCGATCGAGAGAATCTCGAACGCCGTGCCGGCATCGAGGCCCTTCTCCAGGACGCGCTTCGAGATCGAGTCGGGGTTCTCGATCACGTTCTTGTAACTCTCGGACGAGCCGATGGTTGTGACGATGCCCTCGCCGACGCGGGCGATGATGGTTTCCTCGGTGGCCCCGCCGACCAGCCGCTCCAGGTTCGCCCGGACCGTGACGCGGGCCTTCGCCTTGACCTGGATGCCGTCTTTGGCGACGGCGTCGACGGTGGGCCGGCCGAGGTTGGGATTCGGGCAGTCGATGATTTTCGGCAGGACGGAGGTCTGGACGGCGTCGAGAACGTCTCGGCCGGCCAGGTCGATGGCGGCGGCGGTCTTGAAGTCGAGGTCGATGTCTGCCCGGTTGGCTGCAACCAGTGCCCGGACCACCCTCGGCGCGTTGCCGCCCGCCAGGTAATGGCTTTCGAGGTCGCGGGTTTCGATGGCCAGGCCGGCCTGGACGGCCATGATCTTCGTCGTCACGATGACGTTCGGGCTGACCTTGCGCAGCGACATGCCAATCAGGTCGATCAGGCCGATGTGCGCCTTGGTCATGATGCACCGGACCCACAGGCCCAGGTATCGCAGGATGACCAGGAAGACGATGACCCCGGCAAAGAGCAGCAAGGCGATCAGGACCCACCATCCGCCCAATTCCGCAAGGGGCAGGGCGGTAGCGAGTTCTCTGAGCAGGTCCGCGTGCATGGCAGTCTCCTTATTGGAAAACCGGTTTGGCTACGGCGCGTTCAGGCTTTCGGGTTCGTTCGGCTCGTCGTGGGGCACGGGGCGGACAACCACGCGCGCGCCATGCACCTCGAGAATGCGTACGGGCGTGCCGGGCCGGACGAACGCGCCTTCGGTTACACAGTCGATGGTCTGGCCGTCGAGCGTCATCTTGCCGGCCGGCCGGAGCAGGGTCTTGGCGACGCCGACTTGCCCTGCCAACGAGCCGGGCTCGCGGTGCGCGAGGTCGCCGGCGGTGCCTGGCTTGTCCGGGCCGCTCAGGATGATCCGCTTGGCGATGGGCGTATGCGGCCAGACGCGCATCAGAACGTACAGCAGGATGGGCGTCAGCAGTACGGTAATCAGCAGGGTAACGATGCCGGCCGTCTGGCCGACGAAGAATGCCGCCACAATGGCCCCCAGGAAAGCCAGGATGGACAGGATCGTCAACGCCCCGCCACTGGGGATGAAGACCTCGGCCACGGCAAAGAAGACGCCCAGCGCGAGCAGCAGGGCGACCCAGCCCCACGACACCTCGGCCAGAATGGGCGTCAGGGTGGCAAGTTCCATCATGCGGGCTCCGTTTCCGACGTCGGCGGTTCCTGCGGCGAGGCCGGCGCGACCACGATTCGGTTGCCGCGCACTTGGACCACCCGGACGGCCGTATGGGCGTCGAGAAACTCGCCATCGGCCACGACGTCGACGAGGCGATCGCCGATGCGCGCCTTGCCGGCGGGTCTGAGAAGTGTGGTGGTCCGGCCGCTCTCGCCGACGGCGGTCGTTTTCTCCTGCGAGGCGGCAGCGGCCCGGCTCGACCCATCGGACAGAACCGTTTCCGTCAGGACCAGGCGCTTCAGCAGAGGCATCTGCGGCAGGTAGCGGGCCAGCGCGAACGCCGCCCCAACGAAGACCGCCAGGATGACCGTTGTCATGGCCAGCGACTGACCCAGGTCGTCCCAGGCCACGCCGCCTTGACTGCCCGGCTCCATGTACGACGCGGGCAGGGCCAGGATGATGCTTCCGAGCACGAGCAGCGTGCCCAGGCTCCCCAGGAGGCCGAAGCCCGGCGTCACGAGCAGTTCCACGGCCAGCAGCCCCGCGCCGACAACGAACAGCAGCAGGGGCAGCCACTCCGGCTGACCCGCCAGGAACGAGGCCGCAAACACCAGCCCCAACGCCGTTACCCCGATGGCCAGCGGCACGCCTATCCCCGGTGTCCGCATCTCCACGTAAATGCCCAAGAGGCCAACGAGCACCAGCAGGGCCTTGAAGTACATGTTGTTGAGCCAGGTAACGAGCGTCTCGTTCCACGTCACGGGGTAAAGGACCATGCGGCCGTCGATGGCGTACAGGTCGTACAGGGCCTCGCGGTCGGGCGCCACGTGCTGCGCGATGCCGTACGTACGGGCCTTCTCGGCGCCGACGGTCAGGACTTCGTCACCCGCAACGACCACGTTGCCCTTTTCCCAGTCGGGGCCGAGGGCGAAGAGGTCCGGTTCTTCCACGTATCGCACCTCGTCGGTCTTCTCGTTGCGGGCCTCGACGACCGTCGTGCCCATTGAGACCATGGCCTTCAGAAGCGCCTTCGGGTAACCGTGTTTCTCGGCCAGCGTTTCGAGGCGTTCGACGATGGTGCCCTCGATCTTGGCGCGGACCTCCTCCTCCATGGCCACCTCGCCCCCGATCGGAAGGGCCTGGAAGGGTGTGCAGGCGCCGATCGAGGCCTCCGGGCTCATCACGATTTCCTGGCAGGAGAAAGCGATGATGGCGGCGGCGCTGTAAGCCTTCGCGTCGACAAAGGCGACGGTTCGAACGTCGCGGCCGAGGCGTTGGATTCGGCGGCTGAGTTCCATGCCGTCTTCGAGAAACCCACCGTTGGACGTGATGTGAAAGACGATGAGTCGCCGGCCGGCATCGACGGCGTCCTGGGCCCGGCGGGCCACGCTCGACCGAAGGGCCCTGTCGATAGTGCCGCTTACAGGCACGCGGGCCGCGGGCAGCGGCTCGCCGTTCGCTTTCCGGTCGGGGCTGGTTGGCGCGGGCGGTTGGTTCTGCGCGTTGCCCGGCTCGCAGGCCAAGGGCAACACGAGGCCGAGGGCCAGGACGCCGGCCCAGACAGCCGGCCCGGTCACCCGTATCGTCCGCTTATGCACCATGAGTTTGGTCCTGGACTTGCGGTCCTTGGACGCCGATTCCCGCCAACAGAAGTATATACGGCGCCAGGGGGTGGGGCTATTCAAAACCGAGGTCGGCGGCGCGGGCGGTCTTGCAGCCCTTGCAGCGCCCCCTCGTGCGTGGCGGGGCTCCGTGCCCGCCGCGGGTAACGAGCTGTGTTTGGGAGCGCGTGGTGGATGCACTCCGCCACCGCGCAAGATGCTCACGCAGCGTTCTCGTATTACTCGGTGCGCATGATGCACTCGGGCGGGATGTCGTCGGCGAGCCAGACCGCCGGGCCGCCGCGGTAGAATCGCACATCCGCTTTGGCGGCCGTTTCGGTGTCGATCCGCAGAATGACCGGGTCGGGGCAGCGCCGGCACCCCACCTCGCGGGCGGCCGGGGTGTCCACCGACAAGTGGACCCGCTGGCGTTGGCCGGCCTTCAGCCCTTCGCCTAACACCTCTTCGGCAGCCTCGGGCGTCGTGCCGTGGAACAGGAACGGCGGCGGATCGGCCGGGTCGTACGCGACCGGCTGCTCCAAGCTGTGGCCGTAGCGGGCCCGGATTCGACCGTCCTTGATCTCGAAACGGGCGGCCGCAGGACCCGACGCGACGAGCCGCTCGATCTGTTCGCGTGTCACGCTGCCGAAGCCGGGGCCTTTCTGAATGGCCTCGACGAGCCGGTCGAGGTCGCACGCGGCGTGTTCGTCGAGTTCCAGATCGACTTCTTCCGGGTGGTGCCTGAGCACGAAGGCCAGGAATCGGCTGAGGCGTTCCTCGCCGGAGGCGGGTCGGCGAGGTTGGCGCGACCCCCTGCCGGGCCGTTGGTCGTGCCTTGAGCGGCTGCCGCGTTGGTCCATGCATAGTCTCCTTGGATGCGCGTTCCCGGAAGAGGCACTTGAGGATACGGGTGACGCCAGGGGCGTGCAAGCGAAAAGGCCGCCTCCTGCCAAGTGGCTCGGAGAGGTGAAGACCCCCTTGTCTTGTCCCCGGTCTGCGGCCTATGATAGAGGATTGCTTGGCCGCAAGTTGCAGGGCTGGACGCGCCCCGTGATGAGGCGAGCGGGCCGGCCGGCAGTTTGGGGCCGCGACGAAGGGGTTTCTCAGAGAAGTAAAGAACGAACGGGAACCGATAGCGTCCAATTCTCGCAGCGGGTGCCAGACTGTGCCTCGCAGGGGGCAGAATTGGAACGCTTTGCGTGAAAGGAGAGAAACATGCGCGACGTACGATTACTCCTGGTGTTAGCCCTGGCAATGGGCATCATCGTAGTGGGCGGTGTGGCCATTCCGATGCTGCTGAACGTGGTATCGCCGAGCGGCGTGCCGCTGGCCCGGCCGGAGGTCCAGGCGAAACCCGATAAACTGGAACCGCTGCCGCCCATGCCGGAAGGCTTCGACCGTCTGTCCAAGCGTTTCCGGGCGGTGGCCAAGCACGTGAAGCCGGCGGTGGTGGCCGTGGGTGTGAGCAAGACGGTCGAGGCGTCGCGGGGTCCGTTCGGCGACGAGTTTTTCCGCCGCTTTTTCGGCCCGCAGTTTCGCGGCCCGGGGGGTGGCGACCGCAAGTTCGAACAGCGCGGCCTGGGCTCGGGCGTCATCGTGAGTGAGGATGGCTACATCCTGACCAACAACCACGTGGTGGCGGATGCCGACGAGATTACCGTCAGAATGGCCGACGGCCGCCAGTTCACCGCCGAGGTCATCGGTGCCGACCCGCCCAGCGAGGTCGCCGTCGTCAAGATCGAGGCCAATAACCTGCCCGTCGTTCGGCTCGGCGACAACAACAAGACCGAGGTCGGCGACTGGGTCCTGGCCGTCGGCGCGCCCTTCGGCCTGGAACAGACCGTGACGAGCGGCATCATCAGCGCCACGGGCCGGCATGGCGTCGGCATCACCGAGTACGAGAACTTCATTCAGACGGACGCCGCCATCAACCCCGGCAACTCGGGCGGGCCGCTCGTGAACATGAACGGCGAGGTGGTGGGCATCAACACGGCCATCGCCAGCCGTAGCGGTGGATACATGGGCATCGGTTTCGCGGTGCCCATCAACATGGCCCGCAAGGTCATGGATCGCCTTGTCGACGAGGGCGAGGTAGTCCGCGGGTGGCTCGGCGTCGGCATCCAGCCGCTCACGCCCGACATGGCCGAGTCGATGAGTATCGAGGTTGGCGAGGGCGTGCTCGTGAGCCAGATCTTCGAGGACACGCCTGCCGCCAACGCCGGCGTCAAGGCCGGCGACGTCATCCTGTCCTTCGACGGCAAGGCCGTTGCCGACCCGAACGCGCTCCAGTCCGCCGTGGCATGGATCAAGCCCGGCACGGCGGTCAAGGTCGTCGTGCTGCGCGATGGCAAGAGGAAAACCCTCAGCGTCAAGGTGGCCGAGCGGCCCCAGACACCGGGCATGGCGCAGGCCGTGCCGCGCGAAACCGAGGCCGGCGACCTCGACGAACTCGGCATCGAGGTCTCGGCCGTCACGGCCGAGGCCAAGCAGCGGTTCGGCTACGAACCCGGGCAGGGTGTGCTGATTACCGGCGTCGGGGCCGGTACCCTGGCCGCACGCGCCGGCCTGGAGGAAGGCATGCTCATTCTTCAGGCGTCTGGCAAGGACGTGGGCAGCGTTGGCGCCCTGAAGAAGATCGTGAAGGAGGCGAACCTGTCGCGCGGCTTGCCGCTGCTGGTCCGCGCGGGCGACCGGCAGATGTTCGTTCTCCTGAAGAAGCGGTGAGCGCCACCGAACCGGACGACCCCGGAGCCCAGGGCCGCGCAGCCCTGGGCTCTTTCTGTCTGTATCATGCGGATATCCCATGAGCCGGCGCGCCGTCGACATGCCGTTTTCGCCTGCCCGATTTCCCGTGTTCTACGGGTATGCGATCGTGGTGCTTGGCACGGTGGGCGTGCTGATGAGCGTGCCCGGCCAGACGATGGGCGTCTCGCCGTTCACCGAGCCCCTGATGGCGGCGCTCGGCATGACGCGGGTGCGTTTGAGCCTGGCGTACATGGTAGGCACGATCCTGTCGAGCCTGCTGCTGGTGCCGGTGGGCCGGCTGTACGACCGCGTTGGCGCCCGCGTGCTCGGCGCAGTGTCGTGCGTGGCGCTTGGGCTGGTGTTGCTGGGCCTGGGCCGATGCGACGTGCTGGCCCGTTACCTGGGCGACATTGGCGGCCCGGCGTACGTACCTGCGGTGGCGTTCGGCGTGATCCTGGTCGGTTTCTTCGCCCTGCGTTTCAGCGGGCAGGGGGTTCTGACACTGGTTTCGCGCAACATGGTCATGAAGTGGTTCGACCGCAAGCGGGGCCGGGTCAGCGGGGTTAGCGGTGTGTTCGAGGCTCTGGCGTTCTCGAGTTCGCCGTTGCTGTTGAAGTTGCTGATCGAGTACGTTGGCTGGCGCGACGCGTGGGCGATTCTGGCGGGCGTCATCGGTATCGGTGGGGGCCTGATGGCCCTGGTGTTCTGGCGCGACAACCCGGAGGTGTGCGGGCTGGCGCCCGACGGCGACGCCGGCGGGGCCGACCCGGACGGAAAGGCCCCGCTCGCGCCGGTCCGCAACTTCCGTTTGGGCGAGGCGGTGCGCCATTACACCTTCTGGGTGTTTGCGCTCGGGATGGCGCTGTTCGCCCTCTATATAACGGGCATGACGTTTCACGTGGCGTCGGTTTTCCGCCAAGTGGGCGTGGCCGAGACGAAGGCGTTCGCCGTGTTCCTGCCGGCCTCGATTCTTGGGATCGGGTCGCGGCTGAGCGGGGGCTGGCTGAGCGATCGGGTTCCGTTGAGGTACTTGTTGGCGGGCATGCTCGTGGGAATTGCGGTGGGCGCGGCCGGGCTCATCGTGCCGCACGCGGGCAGCCGATTCTGGCTCATCGTGGCCGGTAACGGCGTGTGCGGGGGGCTGTTCGGCCTGCTGTTTCAGATTACTTGGCCGCGCTTCTTCGGCCGGCTGCACCTGGGTGCGATCAGCGGCATGAACATGTCGCTGGTGGTTTTCGCCAGCGCCCTTGGGCCCGTTGCCTTCGGCCAGGCGTTCGAACGGACCGGATCCTACGCCTGGGCGGGCTGGCCCACGCTGGGGGTGGCTGTGGTGCTGGCCGTCTGTGCGTTCCGGGCACGGGACCCTCAGCCGTCGGCCTCGTCGTCGCCGCCCGATCCGTAGACCGTGCCCGGCGGGCTGACGCGCTTGCACGCGCGGCGGCAGGGCGGTATCGTAGTGGGGCTGGGCGGAAGCCCGCCTCGTCACACACCGGTAGCCGTTTGCACGGAGGAGACGCACATGCCGACGACCATGGACCTGAGCCGCCTGACCCAGGACAACGGTTCCAAGATCATCCTGTTCGTGTGGGACGGGGTAGGGGGCATCCAGGCCGGCCCGGAGAACGTGACGGAGCTGGCGGCCGCCCACACCCCCAACGCCGACCGCCTGGTTGCCGCCGGTTGCGGCGGTCTGCTGGAGCCGGTTTACCCCGGCGTGACGCCGGGCAGCGGCCCCGGGCACCTGGGCCTGTTCGGCTACGACCCGGTCGAGTACCAGTGCGGACGCGGGGCGCTGGCGGCGGCCGGGGTCGGGTTCGACCTCCGGCACGGCGACGTGGCCGCCCGGCTGAACTTCTGTACCCTCGACGCCGCCGGCAACGTGACCGACCGTCGCGCCGGCCGCATCCCGAACGAGGAGTGCAAGCGGCTCGTGGGTCGCCTGAACGACGCGATTTCCGAGGTCGGCGGCGTCGAGGTGCACTGGGCGCCCGTCAAGGAGCACCGCGCCCTGCTTGTTCTGCGCGGCGAGGGGTTGGGCGATGGTCTCGAGGACACCGACCCCCAAGCCACCAGCGTGCCGCCGCGCGACGTCACCACGACGGACGACTCGGTCGAGAGTGGCCGGACGGCCGAGGTCATGCGCGCCCTGCTGCCGAAGGTCCGCGACCTTCTCGCCGACGAGCCGAAGGCGAACATGGTGCTCGTCCGCGGGTTCGCGAATCGTCCGGCGTGGCCGAGCATGACCGAGCGGTTCGGCGTGAGGGCCGCCGTTGTGGCGGGCACGCCCATGTACCGGGGCGTGGCGAAACTCGTTGGGATGGAGGCCCTCGACGCCTGCAACGACGCGCAGAAAGACGTCCAAAGCCTCGCCGCCGCCTGGGACGACTACGACTTCTTCTTCATCCATTACAAACACACCGACAAGGCGGGTGAAGACGGCGACTTCGATGCCAAGGTCCATTACATCGAGGAAGCCGACGCTGCCCTGCCCGGCCTCGTGGCCCTCGGGCCGGACGTTTTGACCGTGACGGCCGACCACTCGACGCCGTCGGCCATGAAGGCCCACTCGTTCCACCCGGTGCCGGTGCTCCTGTCGTCGCCGTTGGCGCGGCGCGACACGGTCTGCGAATTCAACGAAGTGGCGTGTGCGGCGGGGGGGCTGGGGCTTCGGCCGTCGACACATCTCATGCCGCTGGCGTTGGGGCACGCCGGCCGGCTGGCGAAGTTCGGGGCGTAGGACGCCGCCGCCCCGCGTCGGGCGGCGCCCGACCGCCGCGACTCACGCTCACACGGTCATGGCCGAGAACACGGACAACGCGGACAAGGCGCCGGCCTTCTGGTGCGATGCGATGCTCGGCGGCCTCTCGCGCTGGCTCCGGGCGGCCGGGTACGACGCCGCCTGGCAGGAAGGCATCGACGACGCCGACCTCGTGCGCCGGGCGCTTGCCGCCGGCCGCGTTCTCCTGACGTGCGACACGGAACTTGCCCGCCACGGGGCGATTCGCACCGGCCGCGTGCAGGCCGTGCTGTTGCCGGCCGGCCTGCCGAAGTTCGACCAGTTGCGGTTCGTTGTTGACCGGCTGGGCCTGCGTTGCCTGGCGCCCCGGTGCATGGTGTGCGGCGGGGCGCTGCGGGCGATTCCGAAAGCGTCGGCCCGGCCCGAGGTTCCCCCGCGCACGTTCGATTGGTGCGACGCGTACTTCCGGTGCGAGCGGTGCGGGAAGGTTTTCTGGCGGGGCACGCATTGGCAGCGAATCGCAGCCCGCCTGGAAATGCTTTAGGCGCGGTCGGGCGTGTTCCGGCCGCCCGCTCACGGATGTTTTTTTAAGACACGTCGCCGCCCGCGCCGATAAAGAGGCATTAGCGAGTGAGTAGCATATCCTCGGAAGCGCTCTCGAGATGGGGTTGGGGGAATCTTGGCGGACTGGCGGTTACTGTACTGCCTTGTTCGTCTGGCCGTGCTGGCGGCAACGGCGGTGGCACTTCCCACCGTGGTGTGGCGGCGCATCGGCGGCCGGCGAATGAGTTACGCGGCCTTGTTGCTGGGCGTGGCTGCCCTGCTTGGCGGAGACCTCCTTCGCCTAATGGGACCGGGCTATCTCAATGTGTTTGCGTCGGTGTTGGACGATGAATGTCTGTTCCCCCTTAACGGCGCCGGTTTCGCTCTGCTGTTGACGGGGTTCCTTCTGTTGCTGAACGATGTCCGGCATCGGCAGGTCGAGCAGAAGCAGACGGCGTTGCACGCGATGGCCCGCGCCTCCGAAGCTCGCCTTCACAAAGCCAAGCTGGAAGCCATCCTCAACGGGGCCACCGACCACTGTATCATTACATGCGACGACAACGGCCGCATCACCTCCTACTCTTCCGGCGGCGCCCGGATGTTGGGCTGGCAGCCCGAAGAAGTTGTTGCGAAGAAACGCATTGAGGTTTTCCGTTCGCCCGACCACCCCATGACCGTGGAAAGCCTGCTTCGAACGGTCCGCGACCGTGGGCACTTCGAGGACGAGGTTCCCCTGGTCCGAAAGAATGGGCGGCATATTGCGGCCCTGTTGACCGTGACTCCGCTGGTCGGCCCGGACGGTTGCCTGGACGGCTACGTGGTGGTGGCGAAGGACATCACCGAAATGAAAGCCGCCCGCGACGCCTTGCAGCGGGAACGCGACTTCGTGCGCGGCATCATTGAGACGAGCGGCCTGTTCATCCTGGGCGTCTCGGTGGTCGACGGGTGCGTTACCCTGTTCAATCGCGGGGCCGAGCGCATCACCGGTTACCGCCGCGAAGAGGTCCTCGGACAACCGTACGACACGTTCTTCGTTTCTGAAGAGGAGCGACCCCGTGCCAAGCAACTGCTCGAGATGATCCGCGGCGGCGAGGGCGATGCGGTGGGCCAGTACGACGGCGACATCCGGACCAAGGCGGGCGAGCACCGCGCCATCTCGTGGACCTATTCCACCTCCGTAGACGAAGCCGGCCGGGCGACCTACGTCGTCGGGTTCGGCCAGGACGTGACCGAGCAGCGGCGGATGCAGGCCTCGCTGGAGCAGGCCAAACACGAGTTGGAAGAGGCCAACCGGGCCCTGTCCCGCCTGGCCACCACCGATTACCTCACGGGTCTGGCCAACCGTCGGCAGGCCGACGAACTCCTTGGCCGCGAGGTCGCCCGAGCCCGCCGGCAGTGCGCGTCCGTTGCCGTCGTCATGATGGACCTGGACCACTTCAAGGCGATCAACGATACGCGCGGCCACGACGTGGGCGACCTGTGCTTGAAACACGTGGCCGGCCTGCTCCGCGAGCGGCTCCGCAGCAGCGACGTTGTCGCGCGGTACGGCGGCGAGGAGTTCCTCCTGGTGCTGCCCGACACGGGCTTGGAGGAAGCCACCGTCCTGACCGACGACATCCGACGCCGCCTACAGGACCATCCGCTGCAGCACGAGGGAGAGACGCTCCGCCCGGCGCTCAGTGCGGGGGTGGCTGTCTACGAACTCCACCACGACCCGGGCCCCGACCAATTGATCCGCTGGGCGGACGAGGCCATGTACTGCGCCAAGAACCTCGGAGGAAACCGCGTCGTCGTCTGGGACGAGGTCCAGGACGGCCGCATCGCGCCCAGCCTGACCAACACGTCGCGGGCTCGGGAACTGCGCCGCCGGGTCGAATCGTTCGGCTGGCGCAACCAGGAGGCGTTTCTCGAAAACGTTTACCGTCTGATTGATTCGGCTGAAGCGCGAACCCCCCAAACCGCCGGCCACTCGCGCCGCGTGGCACAATACGCCGAGGACGTGGCGCGGGAACTCGGCCTGCCGCACGACCAAGTGGTCCTGGTCCGGCGCGCCGCCATGCTCCAGGGCTTGGGAAAGGCCGCCATCCCCGACGAGGTGACGGCCAAGAACGCGCCGTTGTCGCGGGCCGACTGGGCCGTTGTGTGCCAGCACTCCGCCGCCACCGCTCGCATCCTGGAACGCCTCTCGTTCCTGCACCGAGAGGTGCACCTGATTCGGCACCACCACGAGCGGCCGGATGGCCGGGGCTACCCGGACGGCCTGGCGGGCGACGCCATTCCACCGGGGTCCCGGATCTTGGCGGTGGCCGAGGCCCTGGACGCCATGACGTGCGACCGGCCGCACCGGCCTGCACGGTCGCTGGCGCAGGCGCTGGTGCAGCTGCGGGCAGGGGCCGCCACGCAGTTCGACTCCCGCGTGGTGGAGGCTGTCGCTGCTGCCGCCGCGAAGGCAGACAACTGGCCGCTGGCCAGGACGGTCGCCGTTGCCGCCAGTTCGGGGGGCTGATCCGTTCCCTACCGATGGGCGCTGCACGGCCGAGTGAGCCCGTCCGATGGTCGTTGCCGCGGTTGCGGCGCATTCCCACGAATCCACGGCATATGCGGCCGGTGATTGACGCGCCGGCGGCGGGCCTCGATAATCAGGTCGGAGAGAGGAGAGGCCTTGCCATCCATAACGCCACGCCCGAAAGCCCTGGACGCTTGGGCGTACGAGATTCCGATGCGGATCCGGTTCGAGCATGCCCGGGCCGCACGCCAAACGAGCACCGGCATCCTCGTGCGCCTGACGCTTGATGACGGCAGCGTCGGGTGGGGAGAGGGCATTCCGCGCGACTACGTAACGGGCGAGTCCGTCGAGGGAGCCGTCCGCATCATCCACGACCAGTACGCCGAGCGCCTGGCTTCCGACGCGCCCCTGGCGACCGTGCCGAGTGAAGACGGCGGGGTGGTTCACAACGCGGCCTGGTGTGCCTGCGAACTGGCGTATCTCGACGCGGTTGGGCGGTCGCGCCGGCAGCGTGTAGCGGACATGCTGGCCGGCCAACTGGGCCTGAAGCCCCATCGGTTGCTCCGGCGCGTCAGCGGGGTGCTGGGTGAGCGGCCGGTCGAGAAAACCCGCCGGTCGCTTCGGCTGATGCGGCTGCTCTCGCTCCGCGACTACAAACTGAAGGTGGGCGCCGACGCCGACCGCGACGAGGCGAACCTGGCGGAGATCCACCGCCAGTTGGGCCGTGGCCTCCGCCGGCGTCGCGGACCCACCCGCCGGACCCTGCGTGTCGATGCCAACGGCGCCTGGAGCCTGGACGAGGCCGTCCGCCGCGCCGACACCCTCGTGCGATACGGCGTGCTGGCGGTCGAGCAGCCGCTTGCCAAGGGCAACGAGGCTGCCCTGGCCGACCTGCGCCGCCGCACGCACGTGCCCATCATGCTCGACGAGTCGCTCGTGACGCTCGACGGGGCGCGGCGCCTGGTGGCGGGTGGCCAGGTGGACCTCTTCAACATCCGCATCTCGAAAAACGGTGGCCTGCTGCAAAGCCTGGCCCTGGCGGATTTGGCGAACCGGTCGGGCCTGGACTTCCAACTCGGGTGTATGGTGGGCGAGACGGGTGTGCTCACCGCCGCCGGACGCGCCTTTCTGGAACTAGTGGGTCGGCGCGCGCGGTTCGCCGAAGGGTCGTACGGGCGGGTGTTGCTCCGGGCCGACGTGACGCGCCAACCGCTGACGTTCGGGTACGGCGGGTTCGTCCGCTCGTTGCTCGGCCCGGGCCTGGGCATCCACGTGTCGATGCGGAAGGTGCGCAGCGTGGCACGCCGGGCCCTGCGCGTGGAGTACTGATCATGTCCAAGGACGATGACGCAACGCGGCCGACGTTTCCTCGCCGCCGCTGGTTTCCCGGGCAGACGGAGCAGGCCCAAGAGCCGCAGCGCGGGGGCACGTACGACCGCTGCCGCGAGAAGGACGAGGCCGACCAGGAAATCGACGAGGCTCTGGACGACAAGCAACCCTAGGGTGTCGGGGGCGGGTGCCGTGTTGCGTCGGTGGGCGCGACGGGCGGCTACGGCTCGTCCGAGGCATCGTCTTCGGCGCTGTCGACAATCGGCTCGGTTTCTTCCTCGAGTCGGCCCAGGACGCGCAGGGCCTCCATGGCGGCGTGTTGCTCGGCGGTCTTTTTGCTGGGTCCCCAGGCGCTGGGATAGCGGCGTCCGCGGATGACGACCGCGATCTCGAAAGCCTTGGCGTGGTCGGGCCCTTTTTCGTCGAGCAACTCGTACTGCGGCGTGGCGCCGAGGTCGTGCTGGGCGTGTTGCTGGAGGAGGGATTTGTAGTTGAGCCGGTGTTCGCCGGCCATGACGCGTTCGATTTCCTCGTCCATGTGCGACAAGATGAACCGCCGGGCGGGTTCCAGGCCGCCGTCCAGGTAGATGGCGCCAACGAGGGCCTCGTAGGCGCACGCCGTGAGGCTGGCCGGCAGGTGCGGAGCCTCGATGATGCCCTTGCCGAGGCTCAGGTGACTGATGATGTCCAGGCCGTTGGCAACGTGGGAACAGGTTTCGCGGCTGACGACGACGCTCTTGATGCGCGTCAGTTCCCCTTCGAGAAAGTTGGGGAAGCGAGTGTAGAGTTCCTCGCAGATCACGAGGCCGAGGATTGCGTCGCCGAGGAACTCCAGCCGCTCGTTCGACTGGAGACGGTCGTCCGCCACGCTGGCGTGCGTCAGCGCGCTGGCGAGCAGGCCGGGGTCCGCGAACTGGTAGTCAAGCAGGTCTTGGACAACGTCGAGGGCCTCAGGCTGGCTCAACGCCAGACTCCTCCTTTCGCACTCCGGTTGCTACCGTCCCGAATGAAGCACTATTCTACAATGCGTCGGGGTACGGTCAATCCCAAACGTTGGCCAAGTGGCCGGCGCCGGCCGAAAAGCCTTGACCGCTCCCCGGGGCCGCTCGACACTGGGGGCGCATGGGCTCCGATACGAGAGTGCATTTCAGCCGGCACGTCGTGACGGTGGTGGCGGTTTTGGTGGCGGTGGCCGTCCTGGCGGTCATCCTCGCCAAGACGATTCCCGCCGTTTACGAGCGGACGGCCCCGATGGGCCTCGATCCCGAGGCGGCCGGGCGATTCGACCGAGCCGTCGTTAACCACGTGGGCAACGTCTTGCTCGACGAAAGCGGCGGCACGCGGCTCAATCTGGCCGTGACCGAGGCCATGATCAACGCCCGGGTGGCCCGGTTCCTGGACGAGGAACGCCGCAACGGCCGACGGGTACCGCCGGTCCTCGGTCGCCTGCGCGTGGGGTTCGAGTCGGGGGCAGTTGTCCTGGTTACGTGTCTGGGCAGCGGTTGGTCGCGCGTTGTCGTGGCCCAGCGGCTCCGCCTGTCGCCGGACGGGCACGGGCGGCTCTGCGTTCGGCCTGCCGGCACGCACGTGGGCGTGTTGCCGATGCCCGCGGGGTTGCTGGCCCTGGTGCGGGAGTGGGTGGCCGACGCCCTTTCGCGCACCGAACACGCGACGGACCCCACCCAGAACGCCGCGCCCGAAGGCCGGCCGTCACCGCCCGCCCGCGTTCGCTTGTTCGAGGCGCTGCTCCAAGCCCTCGACGGCGACCCCGTCCCGCTTGGCAAGGGCAAGCACCGCATCGTCCTGGAATCGGTCGAAGTAGAGCGCGGCGTGGTGCGCCTGACGGGTCGGCTCGCCGGCGAATAGGGCTTTGCGCGGGAGAACGCCGGGGCCGGCCGCCGCGGGCATCCGGCCCAGCGGCCCATCACTCCCCGGTGGTCTGAAGGAAGCGTTCTACGGCCAGCCCGAGTTGCCGGCCGACCGTCCGGTACCCGTCCTGTGTGCTGTGGGGTGTGTTCCAGCCGGTCTCCATCGTGATGCTGACAAGCGGTCCGGGCAGGTGGGTGGCCACCCAGTTCTTCGACATCCGCAGCCACTGTTTGTCGTACCCGGGCCCGCTTTCGCGTGTCTGGCCGCGGAACCCAAGCGGTGCGGTCATCTCGGCCTTGGCGGCGGCGAGAAACGCGTCCGACAGCACCCGCAGATGCTGGGCCAGGCCGTTGCGCGGGCAGGTGTAGAAAAATACCTCCTGGTCGCGCGGGCCGGGGCCGGGGTTGTGCAGGTCGATGAAAACCGTAAGCCGGGCCGACGCGTTCAGGGCGAGCAGTCTCTCTTGGGCAGCCGCCACCGAATGCCAGTGCGGCGCATCGGACCAGTCGCGATTGTGGTCCTGGGGTTGCTGGTTCTTGCCACCCGCGCCGCGAACGACGTTGTCGATGTCCATAATCGGCACGATGACGGTCCGGCACCGGCGGCGAAGCGCCGCGGCCCGGGCGTCGCCCGAGCAGAGCCACCGCGCGAAGCCCTCGCAGACCCAACTGGACCCCGACTCCCACGCGTGCTGCCGGGCCTGGACCCAAAGGAGTACCGGCCGGCCGTCCGAGGCGCCCGGTTCGATGCGAAGCGCCGGCGTCGGCCGGTCCTCGCGCGTCCGGCAAAGCGTGAAGCGTGTCGCACCGTCGCATTGCGTCTCGGCGCGGGCGAGCAGGGCCTCGGCGTGGCGGGGCAGGTACGGCGGCCCCCAGGCGAAGTACGCCTCGGTTGCATCGACGCTCAGGGTATAGGTCATGCAGCCTTTGGCCGGCGTGCCGGGATCCGTCAGGCGCCACGCGTTGCCGTCCAGGCTGAAGGCGGCCCGGTTGGGCAGGGCGAACCCGCCGCCGGCCACGCTCAAGGTCAACGTTTCGCCGGGCTCAATGCCCGCGACCTTGAAGAACCACCAACATCGCCAGCCCCGGCCGGGATGGTCGGCCGGCTGGACGCGGAGGATCCGCCGCTCCTGGTCGATGCTGTGAACGCGGGCCGAGCCGCCCGGGAAGCCGGCCTCCACGGTCAGCGTGGCGGCGGGTGCGTGGGCGGCCATCGCCAGCAGGAAGGCGGCCGCCAACACCGCGCACGCCTCGGCTCGAAAAACGGTGCACGTGCGAAGCCGGGCAGGACGGGCGAGCAGGGCGTTGGCCGGCACGCTACTCCCCTTCGTCACCGTCGTCGGGTTCGGCAGCGACGCTGGCCACGGCAACGAGCCGGTCGTCATCGTTCAGGCGGATAACGCGCACGCCCTGGGTGGCCCGGCCGATGGGGCGAATGCTCTTCGGGTCGACGCCGATTCGCATGATCTGGCCGCGCTGCGTAATAAGCATGAGTTCGGTGCCGTCGCGGACGGTCATCATGGCAACGACCTTGCCGTTGCGTTTCGTGGTTCTGATGTTGATGACGCCCTGTCCGCCGCGGCCGGTTGTCCGGTACTGGTCGAACCCGGTGCGTTTGCCGTATCCGTTCTCGCAGACCGTCAGGAGCGTTGCGTTCGGATTCACGAGTGCCATGCCGACGACGGCGTCGTCTCCGCGGAGTCGGATTCCGCGCACTCCCCTTGCGGCGCGGCCCATGCTGCGGACCTTGCTCTCGGGGAACCGTATGGCCTTGCCGTCGCGTGTGCCCAGGACGATTTCGTCGTCGCCGCTCGAGATGTCAACCTGAATGAGGTTATCGTCGCGGTCGAGCCGGATGGCGATAATGCCTCCGCGTTTCGGTCGGCTGAAGGCTTTCAGTGCCGTCTTCTTGATCGTCCCCTTTTTCGTGGCGAAGACGACCTGCCGCTTCTCGTCGAACTCGCGGACGGGGTGGAACCCGGCCACCTGTTCCTTCTCGCGCAGTTGCAGCAGGTTGACGATGGCGCGGCCCTTCGATTGCCGCGACATCTGCGGAATATCGTAGACCTTCTGCCAGTAGCACTGGCCGCGGTTCGTAAAGAACAGGATGTAATCGTGGGTGGAGGCGACGAACATGTGCTCGATGAAGTCGCCTTCCTTGGCGGTGGAGCCGACGATGCCCTTGCCGCCGCGGCCCTGGCGGCGGTAACTGGTCAGCGGTATCCGCTTGATGTACCCCTCGTGGCTGATGGTGACGACACAGTTTTCCTCGGCGATGAGGTCTTCCAGGTCGAAGTCGTCGGCTTGGCCGACGATCTCGGTTCGCCGGGGGTCGGCGTGCTTCGCTTTCAGTTCGTGCAGGTCTTCGGCGATGATGTTGAGGACGAGGCGTTCGTTGTGCAAGATGGCCTCGTACTCCTCGATTTCTTCGCGAATGCCGACCCACTCGTCGCGCAGTTTCTCGACCTCCAGGCCCGTGAGCTGCTGCAAACGCATGGCCAGGATGGCGTCGGCCTGCCGGCTCGACAGATGCAGGCTGTCCTTGGTGGCGGCCCGGAGAATCTTGTTGGCCTTGTCGGTGGCCTTGCCGGGCAGCATGGTGATGCGGAACTTCCAGGCCTTCTTCACGAGCCGCTCTTTGGCGGTCGGAACGTCCGGACTTTTCTTGATGATGTCGATAATCTCGTCGATGTTCGCCACGGCGTACAGCAGGCCGAACAGGATGTGCTCGCGGGCGCGGGCCTTCTTGAGCAGAAACACCGTCCGCCGCCGGATGACCTCGATCCGGTGATTCTTGTAGGCGACCAGCAGGTCCTTGAGCGTCATGGTCCGCGGTCGGCCCTTGTCCAGGGCGATCGTGATGATCGAGAATGAGGACTGAAGCGGCGTGTGCTTGTAGAGTTGGTTCAGCACGACGTTATCGTTTTCGCCGCGCTTCAGCTCGATGACCAGGCGCATGCCCTCGCGGTCCGATTCGTCTCGGATGTCGGAGATGCCGGTAATCGTACCGTTCTTGACGCAGTCGGCGATGCGCTCGATGATGCGCGTCTTGATCGTGCCGTACGGTATCTCCGTGACGACGATCTGCGTCTTGTTGCCGCGCGTTTCCTCGCTATGAGCGCGGGCCCGGACGGTGACGGCGCCGCGGCCGGTGGTGTAGCCGTCGTGGATGCCCTGCCGCCCGCAGATGAGGCCGCCGGTCGGAAAGTCGGGGCCCTTGACGATCTTCATCAGGTCGTGGACGGTGATGTCGGGGTTGTCGATGACGGCGATGGCGGCGTCGCAGATCTCGCCCAGGTTGTGCGGGGGAATGCTGGTGGCCATGCCGACCGCGATGCCGCTCGACCCGTTGCACAGCAGATTCGGGAACTTGCCCGGCAGAACGGTCGGTTCCTCGCGGGTCTCATCGTAGTTGGGCTGGAAGTCGACGGTGTCCTTGCCGATGTCTTCGATGATCTCGACCGACATCTGCGCCAGCCGGGCCTCGGTGTATCGCATGGCGGCGGGGGGATCGCCGTCGATCGACCCGAAGTTGCCTTGGCCCTGGATCAGCGGATACCGCTCTGCGAACGGCTGGGCCAGCCGGACCAACGTCGGGTACACCACCATTTCGCCATGGGGATGGTAGTTGCCGGAAGTGTCGCCGGCGATCTTGGCGCACTTGCGGAAGCGGCTGCGTGGGCCAAGCCCAAGGTCGTTCATCGCCACCAGAATCCGCCGCTGGCTGGGTTTCAGGCCGTCGCGCGCATCGGGCAGGGCACGGCTGACGATGACGCTCATGGCGTACGTCAGGTACGAGTCCTTCATCTCTTCTTCGATGAAAAGTTGCTCGATGTTCTCGTGTTGGTTGAGCCGGGTCACCTGAGGGGGGTCCTTCCCTTCTGTCTGTAGGCGTAAATGCCTTACTGGTAGTTGGTTACAGGTTGCAAGTCTTACTGCAAACGGCCTACATTATGGTACCCGACGCGGGCCGTTTCGGCAACGAAAATCGGGCCTCCCGGGCCACCTTTCAGCCGCGGGGCGCCGCGGCACAAGAGGGGGCGCGGTGGGCAGTCCTGCACACCGCGCTTGCGCGGGCGGTCCGGCCACGCTTGCCGAGCGCGCGGTGCCCTGGACGGGGTACCGCGCAGGCGCGACGCGAAGCGGGGCGCTCCCCTTCGGGTCGCGGTCAAGAGGGCGCATAGGGGGCACACGGCGCGCCGCACCCGGCCGCAGTTGACCTTGGCGCCGGCCCCCTCTATCATAGCGCCCATGCGAATCGCCATGGCCCAACTGAATCCGACCGTCGGCGACATCGCCGGCAACGCCGACCGCATCCTGGACGCCTACCGCCGGGCGGCCGCTCAGGGGGCCGACCTCGTCCTGACGCCCGAATTGTCGTTGCTCGGGTATCCCCCCAAAGACCTCCTGATGAAGCCGCGGTTCGTAGCCGACGGGTTGGCGGCTGTGGAGCAGTTGGCGCGCGAGGTCTCGCGCCCCGCGCTGGTCGTCGGTTACGCCGACCGCCGGGCGGGCCGGCGCGGCCGGCCGCTCCACAACACGGCAGCCCTGCTCGCCGACGGCCACGTCGTGGCGAAGGTCCACAAACGGCTCCTCCCGTTCTACGACGTCTTTGACGAGATGCGGTACTTCGAGCCGGGCGGCGAGGCCCCGGTCATCGCGTACGGCGGCCTGCGGCTCGGCATCATGGTGTGCGAGGACATGTGGGCCGAGGAAGCCGCCGGCGACGTCGCGCGGTTTCACCGCGTGAATCCCGCGGCCGACCTCGTTGTTGCCCAGGCCGAAGCACTGCTCGTGGTGTCGGCCAGCCCGTTCATGGCGGGCAAGGCCGGGCTGAGGCGGGAGGTGGCCCAGGCCCTGGCCCGGCGCTACGCCCGCCCCGTCGTGTACGTGAACCAGGTGGGCGGCAACGATGAACTGCTTTTCGACGGCGCGAGTTTCGCCGTCGCGGCCGATGGCCGGGTCGTTGCCCAGATGGTGGCCTTCGCCGAGGGGGTCGAGATCGTCGAGGTGCCGGCACCGGCCGACGCGCCGGCGGTTTCGCCCGACGATGTCCTGCCAGGCGGGGTCGACGAACTCCGCGGGGCACTCGTCCTGGGCCTCCGCGACTACATGCGGAAGGTCGGGTTTACGGATGCCGTGCTGGGCCTCTCGGGCGGCATCGATTCGACCCTCGTGGCGTGCCTGGCGGCCGAGGCCGTCGGGGCCGAGCACGTTCACGGCGTGGCGATGCCCAGCCGGTACTCGAGCCGCGAGAGCCTTGAGGACGCCGAAGACCTGGCCCGCCGCCTCGGTATCCATTTCCGGACGATACCCATCGACGGCCCGCACACGGCGTTCGAGAAGGTTCTGGCGGACGCGTTCGCCGGCTGCAAGCCCGACGTGACCGAAGAGAACATCCAGGCCCGTGTCCGCGGAACGATCCTGATGGCCCTCTCGAACAAGTTCGGGTGCCTTGTGCTGGCCACCGGCAACAAGAGCGAGGTCAGCGTCGGGTACTGCACCCTCTACGGCGATATGGCGGGCGGGTTGGCCGTCATCAGCGACGTGCCCAAGACGCTCGTGTACGCCCTGTGCCGCCGCATCAACGAGACGGACCCGCGGCGGCCCGTGCCCGACCGTGTGCTCACGAAACCGCCCAGTGCGGAACTCGCGCCCGACCAGAAAGACGAAGATTCGCTCCCGCCGTACGACGTGTTGGACCCGATCCTCGAAATGTACGTCCGCGACGAACGGTCGCACGACGACATCGTGGCCGCGGGCTTCGACGCCGGCACGGTGGCCCGCGTCATCCGGATGGTCGACCGCAGCGAGTACAAGCGGCAGCAGGCGGCGCCGGGCCTGAAGGTAACGAGCCGGGCCTTCGGCTTCGGCCGACGCATGCCGATTGCTCAACGCTACGAGCCGGGCGAGATGGTGTAGGCGGGCCAAAGAAGATAAGCGAGGCGGGTGGAAAAGGTACGCGCGGCGGGTCTCCGTACCCACCGCGCACCATAGGCCACTTCTGCTGAGCCTCGGCGAGGGGGAACCGCTC
>Ga0272441_10000318_pt1 | contig 110690 bp, 36 predicted proteins | sample SSMProp6N_FD_193582 | JGI IMG/M metagenome (GOLD analysis project Ga0272441, IMG submission 193582) | Marine sediment archaeal communities from Little Sippewissett salt marsh, Falmouth, MA, United States - SSM-Prop-6N | ecosystem: Environmental > Aquatic > Marine > Wetlands > Sediment ...
ACCTTAACTATTTGATTATTATGGCTTTTTTTATAAAATCCTAAAGAAAAAGTCAAGGCCAAAATATTAATTTTTATAAAAATTTCAGATACATATAAATTTTGGACTTTTTACGAGTTCATCAAATCTTAGGAATCATAAAATTTTATCCATTAGTTTTCACTCTATTTTTTTTCATATTTTTATATACTATATGATCATTATACCCCACCCGGTACGACATATAATGTCATACATTATTTTTTTTGTTTCGTTTTTTTCAGCCCTGCGCCTTCCGCCGTCTCCCCTATCCACTATCCATCTCTGCCACCGAGCGGACACAGGGGTTCGCCCCTACGCCTGCACCTCGATTCTGCCTTCTGCGTGTGCCTTATTTTTTTATTTCGTCATTCGCTTCTACATACAGTTGGCTCATCTTCCGGATTTCATCCGCGATTTCTGTTTTCAGATCTTCCGGTTCGATTACGGTTACGTCCGCCCCGTACTGGAGGATGCAGAGTTTGATTTCCCGAAAGTCGGCTACCGGCAGCGTCATTTCCAGGCCGCCGTCCGGCAGGTCGCGGAGCTGCTGGTCCGGATGCCATACCTGCTCCCGTATCCACCTTGCCCTGAACGGTGAAAACCGGAGAACCGTTTTGACAGGTTCAGTCCCCTGAAATATGCCGAAAGATCCTTTAACCTGCGGTTCCCACTCGTTTCGCTCCCTGGGAACAAATGTTTCTGCCCCTGCCTGAAGGTCCGACATCCGGGCCAGGTAAAATTTGCGCCAGTTACACCGGTTGCGACACCAGGCGATCAGGACCCAGCTGGCCATATAATGCTGCAGGTGGTGGGGCTCGGCGATCCGTTCGGTAATTTGGCCGGTCGACGGAGATTGATAGACGAAATAAAGCAGGCGATGATCCAGCAATGCGCCGGCCACCTGCCGAAAGGTCTCGGATTGCGAGGGAGAGTATCCGTGCCAGTCGGCAGAAAAGCAATCTTCCAGACGGGACTCGTCAATTCCAAATTCAACGGCCAGTTCCACGAGTTTTTTTCCGAATTTTCGAATGGTTTGACTGATGACACCACCGGCGGATTGCGAAAGCAGTTGTCTGGCCAGCAGCACGGAAAGAATTTCTTCCTGAGTGGCCTGCAGGCGAGTCAGTTCAAAGGAGTCGTCGGAATACGCATATCCCCTCCGGGCATGGTCATATGTTAGCGGAGCGCCGAACCGGTCCCGCAAAAAATCGATATCTCGCTGGGCCTGTCGGTGAGATATTTCAAACCGCTCCGCTATATGGCGGGCATTGGGCCGGTCGTTCTGCCGAACACGTCGGTCAAACCATTTACAGCGTTCGTACGTCAGGATATTTGCCATGAATTCCTCTTTCCGAGGCTGCTTCGCGTTTCAATGCTTTAATTTCTACACGAAGCCGTTTGTTTCACGGCGGCAACATAAAAAGCGTCTGTTTCGGACATGTGGAACTATAGAAATTGTGAGAAGTTACAGGTACAGTTTCAAATAATGCGGATCATAATAAGGGCAACTTTTTAACAGCCGTCATGAGAATGAATCATCATTCTTTACAATCAAAAAGTCAATTTTAAAGAAGTAATTAAAAGCAAAAAGGCACGGGATGTCAATACCATTATTCAGATAAAGAAAAGGAAACTTCTCAATATGTCGATTTATTAAAGCAACATATTTTATTCTATTAAAATCATAAATGAAATCTCAGATTTATTTTTTGAAGTCAACCTCTTTAGGTTATCTTATGGGGTATCGGCTATCCGAAATAGTCAGTCAGGATTATACGACGGGAAGCGGCAGCGCCCGCTTTGCAGCGGAAGCTCAACGGGCGCCGCAACAGGAGATCAGCTCGCTTTCTGTTCCTGAACGATCCGGTAATCGGCCAGATCTTCGACAGTCAGCACCGGCAGATCATGATTCCGGGAAAACGCGACAATCTCCGGCAGCCGGGCCATGGTGCCGTCCGGGTTGGTCAGTTCGCACAGCACGCCGCAGGGTTTGAGGCCTGCCAGGCGCATGAGGTCCACGGTGGCTTCGGTATGCCCCCGGCGCTCGAGTACCCCGCCGGGACGGGCTCTCAGCGGAAACACGTGACCGGGATGGGACAGATCGTCAGGCTTTGCATGATCGGCAATCGCGGCTTTCACGGTCGTGACCCGGTCGGCGGCCGACACCCCGGTGGTCACGCCCTCGGCCGCTTCGATGGACACGGTAAAGGCGGTCTGATAGCGGCTGGAGTTGTGGGACACCATCATGGGAAGGTCGAGTTCCCGCACCTTGTCATCGGTCAGGCACAGGCAGACGATTCCACTGCATTCACGGATCATCACGGCCATCTGGGCATCGGTCAGCGATTCTGCGGCAAAAATGAGATCGCCTTCATTTTCCCGCTGCTCGTCATCGGTGACCAGGACCCCCCGGCCGTTTCGAAGCGCGTTGAGGGCAGTTTCCACCCGTTGAAATGAAGTTCCGAATTGAGTCAGTAATGTCTGATTCATGGTAATGCTCCTTCTCAATTTTTAACTGTTAATTTACCAGAATCAGGGCGTTGGAGAGACAGACAGGTGCCGGTGAACCACTCACCGGCAGCCTTGCGCCGGGCACGGCGCAAACGACGGGTTGCCGTGTGCCTTATCCTCTTCCATCCGGACTGTTACCGTCGGCTCTGGCCTCTCACCAGATCTGCTGACCTCCCTTCCTCACGGGAAAGGAGCGCTCGCGGGCTTCCCAGCGCAACCTGGGATACCGCCGGTGGGGACTTCCACCCCGCCCTGAGAATAAGTGAATACGTTGTTGGGTTTCTACTAATTCAACTTTGAGTCATTGTCAATCGGAAACTACAGACATTTCACGTAGGGTTGAAAGTAAGGATTCCATATGCCGGCAAAAATCACTTCAAAAAATCAAATCACAATCCCTAAAAAAATAATGGATCAAATGCCGGACATCGATTATTTCGACATTGAGATCAAAGACGGCAGTATTATTCTCAAACCGCTGAAAACCTATGAAACCAACCTGGCTCAGATTCGCGATAAGATGAAAAAACTGGGGCTCAAGGAAGATTGTATAAAGAAAGCCATTCAATGGGCCCGCTCAAACCGATCCGAACGGTAATTGATACGAACGTTCTGATTTCAGCCCTTCTGCTTGGCGGGACACCCGGACGGCTGGTTCCTTTATGGAAAACCGGCCGCATGCTTGTGTTTGCAAGCCATGATATCATGGAAGATTATCTTCGCGTCCTGGCCTACCCCAAATTTCGACTGACGGAAAGCGAAATCGAATACCTGCTGTTCCATGAAATCATGCCGTTTATTAAAACATCTGCTTCAGCATACTCCGACATTCACATTCCCGAAGATCCGTCCGACAAAAAATTGATTCGATGTGCGTGCGCATCACACGCGGAATATATCCTGTCAGGTGATAATCATCTGCTTTCGATAAAATCCGCCGGTTCCATTCCCATTATCACTCCTTCCCGGTTTTTGAATATTATCTCCCGAAAGTCCTGATGGTTGAAAAACGAAAATAACGGTCAATATTTAAGATTTAAGATGCGACCCCGGGGATCTGCGGATTCGATCACTTCCGATATGCTCACACATCGCGATCTTTGGGGAAATTCCCTACAAATATGAGGTGTTTGTCCTATAGACAAGGTATGCGCAATTTCATTATATCTTATTTATACGCATTTAATCGTCGAGTTGTATATTTTCCCCGAAACTCTTCATTTAAAAAAATGTTTTTTTAGAAAGGAGCACATCGCTTCATGGCTGAAGGCATCGTAAAATGGTTTAATGACAGCAAAGGGTATGGGTTCATTGCACAGGAAGACGGACCGGATGTATTTGTCCATTTTTCAGCAATCACTGGTTCCGGTTTCAAATCCCTCAAAGAGGGCGACCGGGTCACGTTTGAAATCGAACAGGGGCAGAAAGGGCCGACCGCCGTCAATGTAGAAGTTGTTTAGCCGCAAAATTGCATACGTATCCCCCCAGACACCCCGCATTCGAAAACCGGCAGATAAAAACGGGAACATCGTCAACCGATGTTCCCGTTTTTATTCTTTCCTGACATTCCGGTCTTATTTTCTTAACCGACGGGTGGACACGGGAGGGCGCCGATTTACAGATATCGCTATTCCCTGCCAACATCATACCCGATGGGCGGACACAGGGGTCCGCCCCTGCGCCGGCACCCCATTCCTTCCTTTGCGCGGATCTGTTTCCACTGCCTTCTGCTTACTCCCTGCTGCCTACTGCATACGACCCGTCCCCCCACCCATCATCGTCTTTAACTCAGTCCTCATTACTCAGCACTTCTTCAACTCAGTCCTCATCACTCAGTCCTCATCACTCTTTCTTTACTCCCCCCAGACCTCCATGGAGGTTGCCTGGTTGCGTTCTTCCGGCGACATTTCCGCCAGTCGGGTGATCTCGTTGGATTTGAGTCCAAGTCCTTCTCCGACCCGCAGGCCGTATTCCGAATCCGCCTTGAAGAATATGGCGCACTGGCGCAGCTGGATTCGTTTTTTCGCGCCGCTCAGGTGCGCCGTGATGTTGCCGACGATATGCTCCCGGTCCATATCCGTCATGACGTTTCGATACAGGTTGCCGGCCTGCACGAAATCATCATTGGGATGGTTGAACGGATGATGGGCCGCCTGACCGGACACCTCAAACGACGGTTCAAGTGCCGATGCATCCGGCTCCGGACCCCCGAAGCTGTTCGGCCAGTAATTCGGGCCGCCGCCGCCGTTGTTGTCCACCCGCATGAACCCGTCTCGCTGGTAGCTGTTTTCGGGAGATGCCTTGGACGCGTTGACCGGTATCAAATGATAGTTGGGTCCCAGGCGATGAATATGCGTATCGTGATAAGAAAGCAGTCGTGATTGCAACATCTTATCCGGCGACGCGGCAATGCCGGGTACCAGATTGGCCGGTGAAAAGGCCGCCTGCTCCACTTCGGCAAAATAATTCACCGGATTTCGATCGAGCACCAGCCGGCCCACGGTAATGGGCGGCACATCCGAATGGGGCCAGACCTTGGTCAGGTCAAACACGTCAAACCGGTAATTTGGCGCCTGTTCGGGCTTCATGATCTGCATTTGAAGGGTCCAGGACGGATAGTCCTTGTTTTTTATGGCTTCGAACAGGTCCCGGGTGGCGTGGTTCGGATCTTCGCCTGAAATCCGGGTCGCATCTTCCCGGGTCAGGTTCATGATGCCCTGATCGGTCTTCAGATGGTATTTGACCCAGAAAAACTCTCCCCGGTCGTTATACCATTTAAACGTGTGACTGCTGTAGCCGTTCATATGCCGGTAAGACGCCGGCGTGCCCCGGCCGGAAAACAGAATGGTGACCTGATGAATGGATTCCGGCGTCAGGGACAGAAAATCCCAGAACATATCCGGATCGGGCAGGTTGGTCATGGGATGACGTTTCTGGGTATGAATAAAATCAGGGAATTTGAGCGGATCGCGAATAAAAAATACCGGCGTATTATTGCCCACCAGATCGTAATTGCCCTCTTCCGTGTAAAACTTGACGGCAAATCCCCGGGGGTCCCGGGCCGCATCAGCCGATCCCCGTTCACCGCCCACGGTTGAAAATCGGGCGAATATCTCGGTTCGTTTTCCGACTTCCGACAGAAATTTTGCTTTAGTGTATTGCGTCACATCCGCCGTGACCTCGAAATACCCTCCGGCACCGGCACCCTTTGCGTGGACCACCCGTTCGGGAATCCGCTCCCGGTCAAAATGGAGCATTTTCTCCAGCAGGTGGGCATCCTGCACCAGAAGAGGACCGCGTTCGCCCGCGGTCATGCTGTTCTGATCATCGCCGACCGGAATGCCGAAAGCCGTGGTGTATCGGTTCTTTTCCTTTGCCATGGTGTTCTCCTTTCCGTTTTTTTATATTTTTCAACGTACGACTCAACACATGGACATACCGGGTGCGGGGGTTATTATTTTTTCGCAATTTCGCAGAAAGAGAAAAAAAACGGCCGTCTGCAGGCTTGAAGGACGTAAAGACAGGTATGAATGAAGCATTATTCTAAAGAATATTAAAATTTTGCCGGGAATGCAATTACAAATTCATCTATAGTATATTAATGGTTGCCCTGCGCCGTAAATCGAGTAAAATGGGAAGTGTCGGAAACAAAAAACCAAATTCCCCCGTTCTCTGCGCCTTCCCTGCGGATTTAAAAAAATACACGGCAACAGTCAAGAGGTACGCTTCATGTATTCTATTGCTCTTAAGATGTTGGTCGGTGATCGGGGTAAATATCTGGGCATCGTCATGGGTCTGACATTTGCTGCGCTTCTGATCACCCAGCAGGCCGCCATTTTCACCGGACTGCTGACCCGCACCTATGGTGCGATTACCGATCTGTCCCAGCCGGATATCTGGGTAATGGACCCCAAAGTGCAGTTTATCGACGATGTAAAACCGCTTCAGGACACCCAGCTGTTCCGTGTCCGTTCGGTCCGGGGGGTCGACTGGGCGGTCCCGCTGTATAAAGGGCTTCTCAAGGTCCGCCTCGAGGACGGCAACTACCAGATCTGCAACGTCTTCGGCCTGGATGATGCCACTCTGATCGGGGGACCTCCCGAAATGCTGCAGGGACGATTGAGCGACCTGCACCGACAGGATGCCATCATTGTCAACGATGTCGGGGCAGAGACACGACTGGCCGGATATCCCGAAGGGCCCGGCGGCACTCCCCGGCCGCTTACGGTTGGCGACACCCTTGAAATCAACGATCATCGGGCCGTAGTTGTCGGCATCTGCCGGGTGTCGCGAACCTTTCAGTCCCAGCCGGTGGTGTATACCACCTTTACCCGGGCCACGATTTTTGCGCCGCGGGAACGCAAGCTGCTGTCATTTATTCTTGTCAAAGCCGGAGCGGTCGAAACGATCGAGGCCCTCTGCGATCGAATTGAGCGGCAGACGGGACTGGCAGCCTACACGGCACAGGAATTCAAGGACCTGACCTATGACTATTTTATGACAAATACCGGAATTCCCATCAACTTTGGTATTGCGGTGGCGCTGGGGTTTATCATCGGAGCGGCCATCGCCGGCCAGACGTTCTACAACTTCATCCTTGAGAATCTTCGTTATTTCGGCACTTTGAAAGCCATGGGAGCCGGAAACGCCATGCTTCTGCGCATGATTTTACTCCAGACCCTTCTCGTCGGGGCCCTCGGATACGGATTGGGGGTGGGCGGGGCATCGGCTTTCGGCCATTTTCTGGGCGGCACCGAACTGTCTTTTCGGCTGACCCGTGAACTGCTGATATTTACCGGAGCGGCCATCGCCCTGATATGCCTGGTGTCGGCCGTGATCGGGATTCGAAAAATCATGCGACTGGAACCCGGAATCGTATTCAAGAGCTGACACGATGGAAAAAAAAGATCCGCCGATTGCCGTCTTCTGCCGGGGTATCGTCAAGAGCTATGCGACGGGGCCGACCCGGGTCATGGCCCTGAGAGGCGTGGATCTCGACGTACGCATGGGGGAGCTGCTCCTGCTGGTGGGGCCGTCCGGATGCGGCAAAACCACTCTGATCTCGGTCCTTGCCGGAATCCTGGACATGGATGAAGGCCAATGCCGGGTGTTTGACACCGATATGCCGGCAATGGGGCCGGGAAGCAAAACGAAATTTCGCAGACACAACGTCGGATTTGTCTTCCAGAGTTACAACCTGCTGCCCACCCTGACCGCATTGGAAAATGTCGCTGTTCCCCTGTTGATCCAGGGCCGTTCCCGAAAACCATCATGGGAACTGGCCCGGCAACTCCTTGAGAAAGTAAATCTGGCGGATCGGGCCCATGCGCGGCCGTCCGAACTCTCGGGCGGTCAGCAGCAGCGCGTGGCCATAGCCCGGGCGTTGGTCCACCAGCCCCGGCTCCTGGTATGCGACGAGCCCACCAGTGCCCTGGACGCTGAAACCGGTCAGATGGTCATGAAAATCCTGAGGAAGACGGCCCTGGCTGAAGACCGCGTTCTGATTATCGTGACCCACGACAACCGGATTTTTAACTTTGCGGACCGCATTGCCCGAATGGATGACGGCCGAATCACGTCGATCGAGTCCCAGATCGCTCATTAAGGCCTTACAATGATACGCAAATTCATGCTTCCTCTGCTGGCTTTCGCCGGGTTTATCTTTGGCCTGTGGATGGTGATGCAGGCGGAAAAACCGGTCCCGGCATCTCCGCCCATTGCAGATCCCCCCCGCGCCCCGTTTGACGATAAAATTTCCGGATCCGGTATTGTCGAATCCGGCACCCGGAATATCGCCGTTGCGTCATCGGTATCCGGAGTTGTCACCCGTGTCTTTGTAAGGGTTTCCGATCACGTCCATGAAGGGGACCCTCTTTTCATGATCGACGATCGCGACGCGCAGGCCGTCCTGAACGTGCGCAAAGCCAAACGGGTCGAAGCCCGAATGACGCTGAAACGTCTTCAGAAAGCACCCCGAACGGAATCTCTTCCGCCACTGCGGGCGAAAGTGTCCGAAGCCCGGGCTGAATTAAACGACCTCGAATTTCAACTCAAAACCGCCGAACGCGTAATGGACCCGAGGGCGCTGAGCCGTGAAGAACTCAACAGGCGGCGGTATGCGGTTCAGGCGGCAAAAGCCCGACTGACCCTGGCAATGGAAAACCTGGCCCTGCTGGAGGCCGGTTCCTGGCAGGCGGACATCGACGTGGCGGCGGCCGCTGTTGCCGCTGCGGACGCCGAGGTCCGGCAGGCCGAAACAGACATCGACCGGCTGCTGGTTCGTGCGCCGGTCTCCGGAACCGTTCTCCAGGTCAACATCCGCCCCGGTGAATACGCATCGAGTTCCATTGTTACCTCTCCGCCGATCCTGATGGGCGCTCTGGAACGGCTTCATGTCCGGGTGGATATCGATGAAAATGATGCCTGGCGGTTCAGGCCCGATGCCCGTGCCGTCGCGTCCGTTCGCGGCAACGCCGAGTTGAGGACGGCCCTGACCTATGAATATACCGAACCGTATATCATTCCAAAACGATCCCTGACCGGAGACAGCACCGAACGTGTCGACACCCGGGTTCTGCAGGTCGTCTACAGCTTCAGCCGGAAGGACCTGCCGGTTTACCCGGGTCGGCTGATGGATGTATTTATCGAAGACCTCTCCGGAAGCAGTCTGCGACCGGCAGACACCGAACCATCCGGGAATATGTCATGAACGTGCGCCGATACGTGATATGGTCCGCTGCCCTTTTCATCTTTGCCTGTGCGCCCGCAGGACCGGACTATTACCGGTCAGATCCCCCCGTTCCCGAACAGTACGGCTGCCTTGAATCCAAAACGGGCGGGCACTCGGCAAATCTCCGTGAAATAACGCTCGAATGGTGGAAAGGATTTAACGATCCGGCTCTGGACAGCCTGATGGCACGTGCCGTCAGCAAAAGCCCGGACCTTCAGATTGCCGCCGCACGGGTGCGACAGGCCCGGGCGCTTCGGGGAATCGCGTCATCAAATCATATGCCCGAGGGCGGCGCGACCGCCGGATACCAGCGTCAACGACGCACGGAATCCGGATTTTCAAACGGCATATCGGGCATCGCCACAGGAGGCAATGCCAATGACCGGGAAGGCGATTTGTACCAGGCCGGCTTCGATGCCTCCTGGGAAATTGATATATTCGGCGGCGTGCGGCGGGAAGTCGAAGCGGCCGATGCGGAACTGGCCGCTGTTGAGGAAGCCCGGAAAGACGCGCTTGTCACGCTCAGGGCCGAAATAGCCCGAAATTACATGGAATTAAGAACCCTGCAGCTTCGTCTGGACATCGCCGCCGGGGACATACGCGCCAGGCGACACATTGTGGAGTTGAACCGGAATCGATACACCGCCGGCCTGATCACCGAACTGGATCTATCCCGGGCCCGGGGAGTCCTGGCAACGTCTGAAGCCGTCGTCCCGGTTCTGGACCGGTCCCTTCATGAAGTCATGCATCGTCTGGCCGTATTGTCCGGGCTCGAGCCCATGCGTCTGGTACAGGAACTGAGTCAACCGGGCGTACTGCCTCAGGTTCCGGAAAATCTGCTGGTGGGGCTTCCCTCGGACCTGCTTCGATGCCGTCCGGACATCCGGGAGGCGGAACGCGAACTGGCGGCCGCCACGGCACGAATTGGTGTTGCCACAGCCGATCTGTTTCCCCGCTTTTCGCTGACAGGCTCGTTCGGCTACCAAAATAAAACACCGGACAACCTCATGACCGGCCCCAGCAATTTCTGGAACATCGGCCCGGACCTTCGGTGGAACATTCTGAATCTCAAACGCATAGTAAACACCATCAAAGCAGGCAGAGCAGAGCGCGACAGGCTGCAAGCCCGATATCACCAGCAGGTTCTCGTCGCTCTGGAAGAAGTGGAAAACGCCCTTGTCGGCATTTCACGGGAAAAAATCCGAACGGCATCTCTTCAGCAGGCAGTGGACGCGAACCGACTGGCCACCAGACTGGCGGAAACGCGGTATCAGGCCGGTCTTGAGAACTACCTGTCGGTCATCGACGCCCAGCTGGCGCTTCGCACCTCCCGGGACCTGCTTGCGGTCAGTCGCAGAAATTCGGCGATTGCATTTATATCCCTGTGCAAGGCGCTCGGCGGAGGCACCTGCCGCCGGCTGGAGGAAGCACCCCGCGAGACCGAAGGGACCCCCGGAGCATCGGGCAAAACACAATCAGAAGAGAAAGGACCCCATGATTCAGGTTGGTCAATCGGCACCGGATTTTAAAACCCCGGCGTTTTTCAGCGGGAAGATCAAACAGATCCGCCTGTCGGATTACCGGAGACAATGGGTGCTGCTGTTTTTCTATCCGGCCGATTTCAGCCGGGTCTGACCCACGGAACTGGCGGCAGTTGCCGTCAAATATCCCGCGTTCAGAGAACTGGGTACCGAGGTGCTCTCAATCAGCACCGACAGCGTGACATCTCACCGGCAATGGAACGAACAGAAATTATCACGTATGGTCCGGGGAGGGGTCGTGTTTCCGATGCTGACCGATCCCGACGGCCGCATTGGAAGGCGTTACGGGGTGTATGATGATAAAACGGGCGTGGATGCCCGGGGGTGCTTTATTATCGACCCGCAGGGGATCATCCAGTCCATTGAAATCATGGCAGAACCCGCAGGGCGAAACGTCACGGATATATTACGCCGCCTGCGGGCTTTGCGCCATTTTTTTAAAACCGGCGAGTACCTTCCCTGCGGTTGGGAACCGGGCAAGCCGACATTGCCGCGAGAACCGGAATCGGCCGCCGGTTCCGAAAAACCGTGGGAACCGCGGCATGCCTTTTAAGGATCACGGTTGCATTCATCAAACGTGTGAGAGGCAAGCCGTTTCGGTTATTTCATTTTCCAGTCAGGCGAACGTTTCTCCCTGAAGGCGGCCAGGCCTTCCTGAACATCTTCAGTATCGCACAGGGACGCGAACAGATCGGTCAGGTAATCCATTCCCCTGTGATACGGCAAATCATCCATTGCGTAAATCCCGCGCTTGCCGATCTGAAGGGCCAGCGGACTTTTTGCCGCCAGTTTTCCGGCCAGCTTCATGGTGGCTTCTTCCAGCTGATCCACCGGCACCACTTGATTGATCAAACCCAGCCTCAGCGCCTCATCAGCCGGAATCATATCGCCGGTCAGCACCATTTCCAGGGTCTTTTTTCTTCCGACCTGGCGCATCAGAGGGGCGGCCGGTCCCAGACAGATCAGCCCCACATTGATGGCCGTCGTACCGAATCTGGCATCTTCGGAGGCCACCGCCATATCACAGGCAAACACCAGCCCGGCGCCGTTGGCAATGGCCAGACCCTTGACCGAGGCAATGACCGGTTTTTTCATTTTCGATATCGTGTGGTTGTGTTCGTCCATCCCTTTCAGAAATTCACGAAATTCCCTGTGAGATTTTCCCTTGAATTCATCCAGGGAGATACCGGTTGAAAATTGACGGCCGTTGGCCCGGACAACGACGACCCGAACGTCGTCATCATCGTCAAAAGCCGCGAGAGCGTCGTTCAGCTGACGGGCAAACGGAACGTTGAAGGTATTGAAGGCATCCGGTCGGTTCAGGGTAATGATGCCGAAGTGCTGCTGCTTTTCTACCAGAATTTCCTTATCGCTCATAATCTTGCCCTCCTGTGTTTGTGTATGGGGTCACATCTTAAATATTAAATATTCGCTTTTTTCAAAAGCGAATATTTAATATTTAAGATGTGACCCCGATTAATCAGTCGCCGGTACCCCAGTTTTCAATGACGTAACCCAGGTCCTTGTCACCCCGGCCGCTCAGATTGACGAGAATCGTTCCCTTCTTCATCTCGCGTGCTTTCACGAGCGCGTGTGCGACCGCATGAGCACTCTCGATCGCCGGAATAATCCCCTCCAGACGGCACAGCTTGAAAAACGCGTCCCGGCATTCATCATCCGAACAGGTGACATACTGAACCCGCTCGATGTCTTTAAGATAGCAATGCTCCGGGCCGACACCCGGGTAATCCAGCCCGCTCGCGCAGGAGTATACCGGAGCCGGCGATCCGTCTTCATTTTGCAGCAGATAACATTTAAACCCGTGAATAATGCCTTCACGCCCATAGCTCATCGTTGCCGCATGTTCGCCCATTTTTTCGCCCCGGCCAAGAGGTTCGACACCAATCAGCTCGCAGGGATCTTTCAAGAATGAGGAAAAAATACCCATGGCATTGGACCCGCCGCCGACGCAGGCGCACACCACATCGGGAAGGTAACCGGTCATCGCGTGAAACTGTTCGCGTGCTTCGACTCCCACAATGTGTTGAAAATCGCGCACCATGAGCGGGAAGGGATGCGGCCCCACAACGGAGCCGATGCAGTAAATGGAATTTTCGTAGTCGGCAAGATAGGCCTCAAAGGCCGAATCAACCGCCTCTTTGAGCGTTTTGAGCCCTCTGGAAACCGGCACCACTTTCGCTCCCAGCATTTTCATACGACTGACATTCGGTGCCTGTTTGACGATATCGACTTCGCCCATGTGTATTTCGCATTCCAGCCCGAAATAGGCGGCTGCCGTGGCCAGTGCCACGCCGTGCTGCCCGGCGCCGGTTTCTGCGATGAGGCGCTTTTTGCCCATGTATTTCGCCAGCAGCCCCTCGCCCATGCAATGATTGAGTTTATGCGCGCCGGTATGATTCAGGTCCTCGCGTTTCAAATAAATCTGGGCGCCGCCGTTTTCCAGAGACATGGTCCGTGCATGATACACAGGCGTTGGCCGACCCTGAAAATGTTTTCGGATATAGCGCAGCTCGGCTATGAAGGTGGCATCATTTGCAATGGCGTGATAAGCTTTCGTGATTTCGGCAAACGGTTTTTCCAGTTCAGGAGGCAGAAATTTGCCTCCGTATTTTCCAAAAAATCCATTTTCATCCGGGACGGCATACGGTTTATTCTGTTCGGTCATCTTTCACCTCGTACGTGTTGTTATTATATTATCTGAAGTAAGGGCATTTCCTCAAAAATATAATTCTAGCTCAGACCTTCCCGTCTGGCAAGCAAAAATCGGAGAAAACCGTTGAAATATCAAATTTTCACGACCTAAGGGTCACTGAAGGCAAGCAGGACTGTAGATTTTATTTCTTCCGGGGTCCTGAAGATCCCCGCTATGCAGGTTCGGCCGTGAGGGGATCGTCGGGCCAGTGGTGTTTGGGATAGCGCCCCTTCAGATCTTTTTTAACGTCATGGTAGGTATTTTTCCAGAAACCGGCCAGGTCGCGGGTCACCTGCATGGGCCGGCCTGCGGGCGACAGCAGGTGAAGGATGACTGGAATCCTTCCCCCGGCAACCCGTGGGGTTTCCTGCAAACCGAACATCGCCTGCAGGCGGACGGCCAGTACCGGTGCCTCGCAGGGGCTGCTTTTACCGGTGCCGTAATCCAGCGCAATCCGCGATCCGCCGGGAACCGTCAAGCGGGACGGGGCCTGTTTGTCTATCAGTTGACGTTGCGACCAGGTCAACTGCGACCCGAATATCGGCTTCAGGTCAAGTGCCTTAAGACGGTTCAATGACGAAACTCCGGTAAGAAAAGGCCCCAGCCACGTTTCCAGGTGTTTTGAAAGCGCGGTGTCCGAAAGATCCGGCAGATCGTCAAACCCGCCGACCGTCTTTAAAAACATCACCCGTGCCTGAAAACGGCGCTGTTCCCGGGTCCAGGGAAGCACATCCAGGCCCTGCCGGCGAATTACGTCGATCATGGCCGATCGGACGGCATCCGGATCAGGATGCGGAAGCGGGGCCTGTTTTAACATCAATTGACCGTAAATCCGCTCTTTTTTAGCTGTAATCGTTCCGGTTCGTTTTTCCCAGGCCGTTGTTTCGCGCGTTTCGATCCTGTGACCAAAATCGCTTTCCAGTATTTGCATTGAATACGGCGCGGCCAGATAGATCCGGGCATGGGTCCGGTTGCCGTCAAGCCGGGCCGCTACGATGAATTTCTCCGATGCCAGAGGATCGGTTTCGTCCAGAAACGCACCGAAACCCGATGCCATATGAAATTTGCCGTTCCCCCCGGCCCTTGCCATGGCAATACGTTCCGGATAGGCAAACGCCAGCAGTCTGCCGGCAGCTTCGATATCCATTCTGCCGGGCCGGATGTCGAGTTTTTTTTCAAACCGACGGGCGTTTTTTAAAACAGTTGCCACAGCTGCGCGATGTATCGCCCCCCCCCGAATGGTGCAGGCCCTGCCGTTAGCCGCTGCTTCGAGGATCTCCAGGCGAAGACGGATATCGGCATCCCGGAAACCGTCCTGAAAAAGCAGAATGTCCCGCTCACTGAGCAGCGCCGCCATACGGCAGGCCAGAGAACCGTTTCCCGCTTCTTTGCCCTTGACAAGCATGTGTCCCAGCCTCGGGTGAACGCCCAGGGAGACCAGCGCCTTACCATGAGAGGTAACCGCACCGTCTGCATCGAGGGCGCCGAGGTCCGTCAACAGCGAACGTGCCTGCAGAAAGCCCCCTTCCGGGGGCGGATCGAGCCACTTGAGAACACCGGCATCCGAAACTCCCCACACGGCCAGTTCAAGCGCCGGTCCGGCCAGATCGGCATTCAGAATCTCGGGCGTATTGAATCGTCGGAACGTATGGCCGCACTCCTCGGACCAGAGCCGATAGCAGATACCCGGGCCCGTACGTCCGGCCCGGCCCCTTCGCTGATCTGCCGAGGCGATCGTAACGGGAACCGTCTCCAGACGACTCATTCCGCTGCCCGGAGAAAATTTCGGCACACGCATGAGACCGGAATCGACCACGATCCGAATACCATCGATGGTAAGGGATGTTTCAGCAATGGCGGTAGCCAGGACCACCTTCCGACGGCCCGGGCAGGACGGTTGTATCGCCGCATTCTGATCTTTTTGGGAGAGATTCCCGTACAGCGGCATGATCGACAGGTCGCTGGAAACCGTACACTCTCTCAGCAGGGTTTCCACTCGACGAATCTCTCCTGCTCCCGGCAGAAACACGAGGATATCACCATCATCATGAGACAGGGCATGCTGTACCGCACCGGCACAGTGCCACTCGATTCCGGCAAAATTTCGACCGGATTTTTTCTCCGGCAGATAACGGGTCTCCACCGGCCACATTTTCCCCTCGGATACGATCACCGGGGCATCCCCCAAAAGAGCGGACACCGGAGCCGTATCCAGAGTGGCCGACATGACCAGGATTCTCAGGTCTTCACGCAACCCCTCCAGAATCTCCAGACACAGGGCCAGCCCCAGATCACTGTTGAGGTTACGCTCATGAAACTCGTCGAAAATGACCAGTCCGGTTCCTTCCAGAGACGGATCGCTCTGGATTCGACGGGTAAGGATGCCCTCTGTGACCACCTCGATCCGGGTATCCGGTCCGGTCTTTCTTTCCATGCGGATATGATAGCCCACGGTACGACCCACAGGTTCACCCAGCAAATCCGCCATGCGACCCGCTGCAGTTCCGGCGGCCAAACGCCGCGGTTCCAGCATCACTATCTTCCGGCCCGACAGCCACGATTCATTCACCAGCGCCAGGGGCACCAGCGTGGTTTTCCCGGCGCCGGGAGGCGCCTGAATTACCGCACAGCTCTCGGTTTCCGTAACACGGCGGATATCCGGGATTACGTGTGTAATCGGAAGACGGGCAGTTTCCTGTAAATCTTCAGGTCTGATTTTTAGTCGATCCATGGTGAATTACTCACCATAACGGGATGGCTTTTGCAAGCATAAACCGGCTGCACCTGTCCCTTTGCTCCGCAAATGTTCCGAGCTATACGGCAACATCCATTTGGAATGGATCAGCCGAATTATCAATCCTTGAGCAATGCCTACAGGACGAATTTTTCCGATCTTCTCGACGAAGAGCCTCGGCATAAATAAATTGGACCAGGATTGCGCAGAATTTTTATTCGTCTTCAAGGCGTATCAAAGAGTGCATACTGATTGTACGTACTCTTTGATGCAACGCAGAAGACGGATAAAAAAACAAGCAAAACGGTTTAATTTATTTATGCCGCGGCCCTAAAAGCAGGGCAAAGGCGATGATTCGGTTATCAGCCGATATGCAAATCCGGTTTACCCTTACGGCGTCGGATAACCCTGACGCCGCTTGAAGTATCTTTGGCGGGGGTTCTTTCTTTTTTAGCCTGATCAGCCTGTGCAATCAATTGGTACAGTTTTGCTTCAATTTCTCTCTTTTTTTCTTCTTCCATGTTTCTGCTTTTGCTTTGCTTTTTTTACGGTTATGTCTCTGATTTTAAACTTATCCCCCATTTGCACAATACCCATGACAGGTTCTGCATGATCTCTACGAGGCAACCATAAAGATCGTTTTCCCATAACTTCTGCCAAGGCGGCATTACACGCATATGGGTCTCTAAAAGGATGGTAAGCCTGACGTCCAAATTCACTTCATGCGGGGGAAGTGTTAATATATGTCGTTCCCTATACCATATTTTCGATATTGGCAAGTTTTAAATGAATCTCACAGCGAAAATTTTAACGGATGCGTCAGAAAATATCATTTACTGGATTTTCGCAACGGTTTCATGAGAGCCCCTGCAGCCGAGCCGGTCAAATCGTTTTTCAGGGGGCCAGACGATACAGAGGCGCCGGAGACTTTTCGGAGGTGACGAATAAATTACGGTTTCCGTTTCCAAAACAGACAGCTTCCCGCTGGATGAGCACCCCGGTTTCAGGATGAGGCAGGCGAACCCGCCGTGGGGGTGCGGTCAACACATGTTTCCACGATTCATGTATTTGACGCTCATACAGATAGGCATGTTTATAGGTAAGAATGACCAGTGCCGTGCCGTCCGTCGACAGATCCATGGCCGTCGGATACGATAGGAACCTGCCGTATCTGTATAACAGGTCCTTTTCATTCGGCGCCGGTATGGTCGTCACCTCCCCGGTGCGTTCAGCCGTCAAAACAGTGTCCGAACCCGGCAACATCAACGGCAACTTGTACAACACCGGCGGCCGGGTGCGTTTACTCAGGAGCATAATCCTGTTTCCAACCGTATCTACCGCCACGGCTTCACAATCCCTTGGGCCGTCTTCATAGCGAAACCGTATGACCCCGACGGGTGTCACGTCGCGGCTGCCGGATACGTCTTGCCCATTCCCGATGACCGGCTCCCGGAGCACCAGCAGAGAGCAGGTATCATGGCGTGCTTTATTATCGCCCACATCGGCAATCAGCAGATAGGATATGCCCCGGTACCGAAACGATGCCAGATCCTCCCAGTCCCGATTTTCAACGCCGCTTACGCGAAACGTCCCCGCGACCGCACCGTCCATGGTGACGGCAAATAACTCCGGCGCATTACCGCTGTCGTTAACAACCCACAAGATGTCTCTGTTTATTCGCGAAGATGCAATACCCGAAATTTCGGCAATGGATTCATTATCGATACACCCGATATATTCGACTTTCCCGCATGACACGCCATTGAAAACGCCAACAGGAGGATTCTTTCGAACGCACGCCGTTACCTGAGTGATAAAAAAAACGATCAACACACCTTGAATGATCTGCCTGAGCATACGTTTCACTTTCCGCTGCTTATCAGTCCATCGCCATACCGACCAGTTTCAACACCTGATCGATCGGGAGCCGTTCTTTTGTTTTAGCCATAAAACCGCTCTTATGAGCGAACAGAATATCGTCATGCCCGTCCAGCTTCGAAAAATCAACGCCCTCGGCATCGTTGATACTCGCCATCCGCCACCCTTCACGGCGGCTGTCATGGGTAACGACCACAGAAGCCGGTGTATCCAGCCCGTTGCTGTACCTTTCCGCGCCGTCGGATTCATCGGTCAAACCAATCAACACGATTTTATCCTTCACCGTTACCTTCTCACACGTTTCCCAGAAATCCAGCTGTGCTTTCAGATGGTCGGCCTCCTCAAGAATGTTCTGTCCGAATGAGCGCATCAGCGGAATCATTTCCGAGGGGGTCCGGGCAAACAGCTTCAGAAACCAGGTTTCAACCGGGCTGTAGCTCCGCCGAAGATTTTTTATACCGAGTTCGTCGCCCACCTTAAACGGGCCGAAACGATCGATGCGGTCCTTGAACGTCCACCACGGCATTTCCCTCAACCGGCTGTCAAGGCCCAGGCACGCTGCCACCAGCACAAAGCTTGCGCTCAATTCGATATTCTGGTGATGATCAAAATTTTTCAAACCGGGCTCATATCGATCTCCCACATCCACCACCCATACCGCCGGATTGTCCAGCTCCTCCGGCAGGGGCTGACGCCGTTCGATCGTAAAATCCGTATCGGGATAAACCGTCAGTATCAAAGAGAGAGCAAGGAATTCATCAAAATGGGCTGATCCGGGGTGTGTAATGATCAAATTTTTCATATAAAACTCCATATATCGACAGCATACAAACGTATTTTACACATGACGGGAACACCGGTCAAATTACGGATAATTTCCCCGCAACGCTTCCGACAAATCATAAAATCATGAGGTTGTATAGGATGCGCGTCACGTGTCAAGCGAAAAAATATTCAGGCAGGCACATACGGACTCATCCGTTTGTAATTTAAAGAAAAAATTCGCGGCAAAAAAAAACGGCGTCGAATTGACAGCCAACGGCATGATAATCATTTCAGAAACCGGACCTTACAGTTCAGACCGGCCGGCAGTTTATAGGAAGGGTTCGGCAGCTTCAGTCGAACACCGAACGTGCCGCTGGCAGCATCGACCACACGGTCGACAATGACGACGCGGGCGGTATAGACTCCCCCTACGGGCGATTCAGGCCGCACCTCGGCGTTCATGCCCCGGGTGATGGTTCCAATCCGCTCCACCGGCACGATCACCTCCACGTTCAGAGGATCGATGCAGGCCACGGTCATGATGGAATCTTCCCCGACGTAATCGCCCGGAGCCCGCAGCCGTTCCACCACCACGCCGTCGATGGTGCTGTAAATGGTCCGCATCTCGAGTCGTTCGACGGCTTCTCTCAGCTCCAGTTCAGACAGCCGGGCCTCGGTTTCGATTTCATCTTTTTCATGAACGGAAATCAGTTTCTTTCGGGACAATTCTTCATTTCGTTCGGCCTTTCGCTTCCCGAACTCGACCCGTGCCCGGGAAAGTTCAACGGCCGCCTGCTCCACTCCGGACTTGAGACGGGCCAGCACGTCGTTCTTTTTGACGACATCCCCCCGTTCCACCGGAATTTCATCCAGAATGCCGGGCACCTGACTGCTGACGTTAACCAGCTCACTGGGTTCCAGAAGTCCGTCCAGCTCTTCAAATCCCGTTTCCTGTGCTCCGGCAGCCGCCGACAGCGCCAGGACCGCTCCAAAAACCACAAACAATCTTGAACAACGTTTCCACATGTTGTTTTTTCTCCTATTCCTGCCGTCCTGAAAAAGACAGCAGTTCCCCCATTTTTTCATCCTGTTTGAGCAGCTCTCTTCGCATGCGGGCATGAAGGCGTTCCATTTGTTTCTGGGCCTTGAGAACAGCCCGCCGACCGGCCGCCCTGCCTCCGGGAACATGCATGCGCATCAACCGTCCGGCAACCCAGCTCCGGATACCGGTTCTGCCTTCGGTCAACAATGGATCTTCAAGAGACAGCAGCGCCTGATAACTGCCGGGATCTCCCTGCCGGGCGCATCGGCCGGCCAGCTGCCGGTCGATGCGGGCCGCTTCATGCCGTTCGGTTAAAATGACATGCAGCCCGTTTTTCCGAACCACTTCCGGTTCCAGCTTGATATCGGTACCCCGGCCGGCCATGTTCGTGGCAATGGTAATACGACCGGATTCTCCGGCCCGTGCAATGATGTCCGCCTCTTCGCGGTCCCGTTTGGCATTGAGTACCTGATGCGCCAGCCCGGCTTCATCGAGCAGCCGGCTGACATGTTCGGATACGGCCACGGAACGGGTTCCCACCAGCACCGGCCGCCCCTCGTCATGAAGCCGGCGGACCTGATCGATCAGGGCGTTCCATTTTTCCTCCAGGGTATTGAACAGCCGGTCCGGATATTTCCTGCGGTTCAGGGGACGGTTGGTCGGTACCCGAACGACCGCAAGATCATAAACGGCCCCCAGTTCCCGTTTGACTTCCTTTGCCGTTCCCGTCATACCGGAAAGATGAAGATAGCGCCGGAAAAACCGTTGATAGCTGATTTTCGCAATCGTGTCACGCCGCTGGGTGAGTTTGCATCCTTCCTTGAGTTCGATAAACTGGTGAAGTCCCCGTTCCCATGAGCGGTCTTCCATCACCCGGCCGGTGAATTCGTCGATGATCTGAACCGTATCGTCTCTGACCAGATAATGAATGTCCCGATGAAACATATGCCGGGCGGTCAATGCCTGAGTCACCGTATCTTCCCGCCGGATGGAGCCGGTCCACAGGGGTCCCAGCGACGCTGCCTTCTCGGTAAGACCGCGTTTTCCTTTCTGTGTCAGCTTCAGGCTGCGTTCCGCATCGTTAATGCGAAAATCCCGGTCATTTTCAAATTCATCGGCAATCGCCATGGCCTGTTCCATGAACTGTTTTTCTTCTTCGCCGCCCGTGCTGCTGGAAATGATCAGCGGGGTCCGTGCCTCATCGATCAGGATGCTGTCAGCCTCATCGACGATCGCAAAATGAAGCCCCCGCAGCAGCAGACGATTGACCCTTTCTCTGCCGCCATACAGCGATTCGGCCTGCAGTCTTGCCGGGTCGCAGCGATCGCCGAGTGTTATCTTGTCCTTCAGGTAGTCAAATACCAGGTCCTTGTTGGTGCAGTAAGTAATGTCGCATTGATAGGCGGCCCGCCGGTCTCGAGGTTCGACATCATGAACAACGCATCCCACCGTCAGCCCCAATGCCTGGTAAATCGGGCCCATCTCCTCGGCATCGCGGGCGGTCAGATAATCGTTTACGCTGATCACGTGCACCGGTACGCCCGCCATGGCCGCTGTCCCGGCAGCCAGGGTTGCGGTCAAAGTTTTGCCTTCTCCGGTTTCCATTTCCGCAACCATGCCGTTGAGCATGATCCAGCCGCCGATCAACTGGCAGTCGAAATGCCGCTTTCCAACCGTTCTGTCCGCCACCTCGCGAATCAGGGCAAACGCGTGCGCCGTCAGCCTCCGCTTGAACCCGTACCGACGAAGGTCCATGCGGATCAGACGGCATTGCTCGTCGAGCTGGTCGGTATCAAGGGATTTTAATTCCGCCTCATAGCGGTTGACCATCGCTGCAATTTTTTTAAAGCGTCCCGGCCGGGATTTCCATGGCATGAGCAATCGGCCGGAACAAATTCGAGCGGCTCTGTCCAGCGTTCCCATCCGCCGTCGAACGCGTTCCGGTCGAAGCTCATGCGTTGCCGGGCAACATATGGCCGACCGGCCGGAACCCCATCGCCGGCCCGGGAGCTTTATACGTTCTGTATAGTTTGCTGGTCCCATGCAATAACATCCGTCACAGGTCAAATCGACTCAGAAGCAGACGACGGACGCTTCGACAGCCTTTTGCCCAGAGCGTTTCGGGCTCATGTTCAAAGCGGACATAGACCCTTTCTCCGATTCGATTCACCGGAATTCCCGGCAGCTCGATTTCAAACTGGAACAGATTTTCAAATGCCTTTGGTTCCTGGTTTTCCCGTGGATCAAGCGCGATGTTTCCGCCGCCTTCAATACTGAGCGCCAAACTGGGCAGGTCTTTTGAAGCCGCCGGCACCTCCCGTTTAATGACCGAGGCAATACGCTTTGTTAAATTCTCCGATAGCCGTGCTTCAACATTCCGTGTCCGATTTCGGACCTGGTCGATATCGGATTGCGTCAGCACCACGCGAACCGCAATATCCGACACATCCACCACATACCCCATAGGCGTTCCGCGCTGCACGAAGCGGCCGGGCAGGTCCTCTGCCTGAGGCACCATAAGGATACCGTCCGCCGGACTGCGGATCAGAAGCGCTTCTTTTCGTTCACGGGCGCGGGCCAGTTCCGCTTTGACCCGGGCGATCTCATCTTTGAGTATCTCTGCCTCCGTGCGGTCGGAAAGTTTGCTGACCCGGTGGCGGGCCCGATATTCGCGCAGTTGGGCTTCCAGTTCCTTTACCCGGGCTGATAATTCCGGATTATCGCACACAAATAACGGATCTCCCTTTTTCAATCTCTGCCCGGGGGCGGCATGCAGTTTTTGGACAAACCCATTGACTGCGGCATAAACCCGGGATTGCTCCGGCGCCCAGACCACTCCTTCGGCAACGGTAAATGAAACGACCGGCACCCTGAACAGCAGAACCGCCACCAGAGCCACTGCCGACAAGCCGATCATAAAGGCCCGGCCTCTCCGGCGCCGCAACCGGCCATCGGTCGCCACAAACCGCAGCAGCTTGACCAGCGGCAGGACCAGAAGGCTGAAAACCGACCACAGGGCAAATCCGATGCCGATGACAAAAAACTTACCGGCAACAAACAGCACGATGGCGGTCATGATAAATATGCGATACACAAACGCCGTCAGGGCATATATCGCCAGCCAGACCGCTTCCCCGCAGGACGATGCCGGTGATTCGGCACCTGAAATACCCAGAAGGTACCGCTGGGCCAGATAACCCAGATACCGGTTGCCCCGGGACCCCAGATTCGGGATTTCCAGAAAGTCCCCCAGAATATAATAAGCATCGTAACGCAGCAGCGGGTTGCCGTTAAACAGCAGAGTAGATACCCCGGCAATCAGCATGACGTTATAGGCCACGGCATGAAGTTTTCCGGGTTCGACACCGAGCCACACATACATGGCCAGAGCGGCAAGAAACAACTCGATCAGAATACCGGCGCCGCCGACGATCATGCGCCGGTGTTTTTCACGAAATGCGGAAGACGTCGATGCATCCATATACGGCAACGGCATAAACACCAGCAGCATGATGCCCATCTCATGCACCTCACCGCCCCAGCGTTTGACCGCGTAGGCATGTCCGAATTCATGCAGCACCTTTACCACCGGATAGATCAGCCCGAGCAAGATAAGATTTTCCATGCTCAGGACCCGATCAGACAGGTTGGACGTAAGTTCATTCCAGTGAATTACGGCAAGCACCAGTGCCGGAACCACGACTGTCAGCCACAGCACCGCACCGAACCCGCCGAACAGAAGACGCGCGAGAAACCGGGTACAGGTCAGAAACCGATCGGGGTCCAGCAGGGGAAATCGTAATGACAGAGGAGAGCGCAGGTTGGCCAGCCGGCGGTTGCGCTGTTCACGAATACTTCGCGTATGAAGATCGGCGATATCCGGCGTGGAATCGGACTGCAGAACATCAATGCGATGAAGCTGGGAAATCAGGCTGATCACTTCATCCTGTGTGGGCATGTCATCACCCAGTGCAGCGCAGGCCGCCTCCCATATTTCGTTCACTGTGCGCCGCCCATCCATCATGCCGATAATCTGGTAGGCCTCGGGAGAAAACCGATGAAATCGTCCGGTGGAGTGGTCCTGCAGCACATACCAGTCTTTTTGGCGGTAACAGTGGCGGTGGATCTGGGCATGGCTGCGAAGCCGCGGCGTCATCTGCGCGACCCGATACCATGACTGGCTGAACAGGGATTCGCTCATAATCTCACCTTTGTCACGGCCACCAGGACCAGATCCAGAGTCGAAGCCATTCCATCATATCCCGGGTCCAGATGGAAATAAGTTTTCGACGATCGACGGCGATCTTGCCGACACCCTCCATGCCGGGCCGGATTCGATCGGAAACCTCTTCCAGCGCTGCCTCAACACGAAAATAATTCCGGCCTTCTTCCGCGGACGAGATGGGGGTAATCTTCTCGACAACGAACTCAAACGACTGCCGTGGAAATGACGACAGCACCAGTGTGCCGGTCTGGCCGATGGTGACATCGGCAATTCGCCCCTCATCAACCTGGAGGATCAGACGATACGCGTCCAATGGCGCCAGCTCGAACAACACTTCTCCCTGCTGAACCGACCCGCCGAGTCTCTGGCTCAGGTCTCCACTGGTAATAACCGCATCAAACGGTGCGTGTATCCGGGTCCGTTCCAGTTGACGCTCCACCAGTTCCAACTGCGCATTCACCTGGTCCCTCTGCGCTTCGATGATATTGGCCTTGGCCCTGTCATGCTGTGCCACGGCTTCCTGATACTGACGCTGCATCTGGGTTCGCTGACTCAGGTAGTTGAGCCGTTCCAGTCTAAGGTCCCTGTCATCCAGTGTGCAGATGAGGGTACCCTCACTGACCGTATCACCGGCCCGCAGCCGGGCCTCGTTTACGTATCCGTCAAACGGCGCCACCATTGCCCGGCGCACGGCCCCTTCCACGATCGTATCGGCAGACAGCCGATACGCTGCGGTTTTGAGACTGAAAAAGGCCACCAGCGCCGCCAGCGCGACTAACGCCAGTTTCCGACCTGCATATCGAGGCCCGATCAGCCTGAGCAACTGTCTCCGGCCGGCGTGCAGAATCTTCAGGATCAGGTGCCGGTCATTTAAACGTTTTTCCTCCAGGGCCGGCCCTGCCAGGGCAGACACGTTCCGGCACAACTGGACATCGTTTTCGTCAAACGGCTCGTCAGCCGCCCGTTCCAGGGTAATGGCCCCGTAATAGCGATCGTTTCCGTACAGGGGAATGGTAAGAATGGATGCCACACCGTGATATTTTGCCAGTTGTTCATGATCCCGCGTCACCAGCATCTGCGTTCCGGTCGGATCCGGATAAAGGATTTCTTTACGCTGGACCACCGCTTCATCCATGGCAGTGCCGATCGATCGGTTGAGATTCATCCGTTTACCGAACTGCGCGCTGTGGGATATGAACCTTACCTTTACATGACGGCCGCGCGTAAAGCCCAGACTGACCCGGTCGCATTTCAGACGCGTTGCCAGTTCGGTCACAAAGGCCATACCGGCACCTTCGAAATGTGCCTCGGCCATAACGACCGCCAGCAGATCCACGGCGGATTTCAACCGGTTCAACATGGCATCGGATTCGGTCCCCTGCCGCCGCCGGAACAGCACCTCCATCCAGGCAACCCCCCACTGGAGCTGCTGCATTGCCGATTGCAGATGGGCATCGGACGGGGCGCTGACTTCAACGGCTACCACACCGTGGAGCATTTCATCTACCAGAACCGGATAGCCAAGTCCCACACAGGAGGTTTTCGGAATATCCACCCCGGCAGCTTTGTCCAGTTCCCCAATCAGTCCGCAGCGCTGTTCCAGAACACGTTCCGAAATTTCAGCAAGGCGAAGGGGATCGCTCCCGGCTTCCGGCCATCCGGCCACGGGTTCATACGCCCGCCCTTCGTCCGGGTTGCCCAGGACGAGCACACCCTGTATGGCATTGGGAATCAGAGAACACTGCAGGGCGAGCCACGTATCGCAGAAATCTTGCTGCCGGCCGGCCATCGCAAAACGGCCCCATAATGACCGGCCGCTGTTGGTTCTGGATTCGCTTCCGGAACTGCATTGCATATTTCTTTACCTTTTTACTTATCTGATACTTCCGGTTCCTTTGAAAAAATTTTACCGAATTGCTGTTCACAGGCATTTATGACATCATTGAAAAACATAAAAAATATAGATTTTCACGGATTCCGGATGCATATTACAATTATCAGTTTATTCCATCTGAGCAGTTACTTCATGCAGCAACATCCGATTGTGGCGGGGCATCCTTATTCACCCGTTATTCCTGATAACCGTAATTCAGTACAATACCCTATTTTCAATCGATCTTTCAAGAAGTCTTTCATGAACAGCGACGATCATAAAAAACGGTTCTTTGCGGGGCATTATGATTGAAATTTTGAATGACTGAATTCATCTGATGATTTATCAGCCACATGAACAGTAAAAATTTCACCCGGAAAAAATCGGGGCCGGACCCGGCTACTGAAAAACAATTCTTTGTCATGGACGGCAAGTTATGATAAAAAGGGCGGTTATAACAGGATCTGCAAACCGATTGAAAACTGACGGCGTCGTAAAAAAGTCTGTGTGTTATGCTTCATTCCGTATTCACTGCGGCGCACATAAATACGCTTTATTCCGCGAATTTCTCAACGATTTGGATTTTTAGTCCGCCGTCTCAATTTTGATTTTTTACGAATCATCAAAACTGTATTTCAGAAAAGAACGGGCCACACGACCTGTTTTAAAAATGGATTGATCATGCCAGAAAAAAAAGCATTTGATAATGAACGATATCTGAAGGAACAGGCCGCCGAAATCAGGCAGCGCATGAAACAATTCGGCAACAAGCTGTACCTGGAGTTCGGCGGAAAACTCCTTTTTGATTACCATGCGGCAAGGGTTCTGCCGGGATACGATCCCAATATCAAAATCCGACTTCTCCAGAAACTCAAAGACCAGGCGGAGGTACTGATCTGCATCTATGCCGGTGACATCGAACGGAAAAAAATCCGGGCGGACTTCGGCATCACCTATGAAACCGATATCCTGAAAATCATTGATGACCTGAAATCATGGGAGGTAAAAGTCCGGGGAGTTATCATCACTCGATTTGAAAACCAGCCGGCGGCCGTAATTTTCAAAAAAAAGCTGGAAAGACGCGGCATCAACGTTTTTACTCATTACTACACCAAGGGATATCCCACCGATCTGAATCTGATCGTCAGTGAAGAAGGATATGGCGCCAACGATTATATCCAAACGGAAAAACCGCTGGTGGTCGTCACCGGCCCGGGACCGGGAAGCGGAAAGATGGCCACCTGCCTCTCCCAGCTCTATCACGACCACCAGCACGGCATTCAGGCAGGGTATGCCAAATTCGAGACGTTCCCCGTCTGGAACCTTCCCCTGAAGCATCCGGTCAACATTGCCTATGAGGCCGCCACGGCCGATCTGGCCGATCTGAACATGATCGATCCCTTTCACCTGGAGGCATACAATACCCAGTCGGTCAACTACAACCGCGACGTGGACGTGTTTCCCGTTTTGAAACGGATTCTTGAAAAAATCACCGGTGACCGGTCCTGTTACCGTTCTCCCACGGATATGGGGGTCAACCGGGTGGGATTTGCCATCATCGATGATGAACAGGTCAAGGAGGCTTCCTACCAGGAACTGATCCGGCGATACCTCAGGTACCGTTGCGAATACACCCTGGGGCTGACCGACAAGGATACCGTCCAGCGGGCGGAACTGCTGATGAAAGAGTTCAACCTGTGCCCCACGGACCGGCGGGTCGTCCCCCATGCCCGACAGGCCGCCAAAGTGGCTCAGCAAGACCCAAGGCTGGGCAGTGAGGGAACGTTTTTCGGTGCCGCCGTCGAACTGAAAGACGGGACCATCATTACCGGCACCAACTCCCCCCGCATGCACGCCGCATCCAGCGCCATCATCCGGGCCATCAAGCATCTGGCGGGCATTCCCAACAAGATCCAGCTGCTGCCCAAAAATATCTGCGATTCGGTAACCAGTCTGAAGACCGATATTCTCGGAGAAAAAAGCATGAGCCTCGATCTTCAGGAAACACTCATCGCCCTGGCCATCAGTGCCACCAACAACCACTCGGTTCAGCTGGCCATGGAAGGCCTCAAAGAATTCAGGGGTTGTGAGATGCACATGACCAAAATGCCCTCTCCCGGAGACGAAGAAGGCATACGACGTCTGGGAGTAAACCTGACCACCGATCCGGTGTTTGCTTCGGATAACCTTTACGCCATGTAGACCGGATTGAGTGAAGACGGCAGCATTTCGGACAATATCAAGTCTCTGACAGCGGGTTTTCCAAAGCAGGCGGCATTTTTTTATCCTGATGTTTCATGAGCGACAATTCAGACCAGCGTTCGAGACTCCGAAAATCCTTCGCAATCACGCCGCAATATTTTTTGCCGGTGCCCTTATTCCACGAAGTGAAATTGTCGTATTGCCGGCAGCTTCAGCCACCGGTTTGGCACGCCGCCAAAACAAAAAAAAAGGGGGACGGTGTTGAAATTCCGCATTTCTATTCATCCAAAGGCAGCAGCTGTTCATCAACCAATCGACGACCTCTTTCGGCGGCCCGGCTGACGGCTGATTTGCTCAAGCCGAATTCTCTGCCTACCTCTGCCGCCGTCAAGCCAAGATACCTGATGGCCCAGTAAGATGCCACAGATCGGGCCTGAACGCGAATTTTCTGCTTCCCGCCAGATAGCAACGTTTCTTTTTCAACGTCGAAAATATTTGCAGCCCTATCGATTATTTTTTCCAGAGTCCACCCCTCTGCCTTCAGCCGGTATTGTATATCCATCTGCTCTGAGGCCTGACTTAAAACGCTTTCGACAAAATTGCTGTCTCCTAAAATACGCTCATCCCCCTTTAGATGAATCTTCATCCTGCGCATCGATTTTAACTCGCCCCAGCCGCCTACGCTTCGCACCAATCCTCCGCCGGTATATTCCGGGTTCCGACCGCAGCCAACCTCTTTTTCTACAAAATCCCGGTACCGCTTTTGAGCTGAACATCTCTCATTACCAAAATATTGCAGCACTGTATCAAAATCCTGCCAGGAGTTTTTCCGTTTACCCACAATACAGCTGTGACCGCTATAGGCATATCTGTCCAGAGATTTCAAATCCTTTACGATCCCGGCACGAAGCGGATTTAAATGGATATAGCGCACCAGTTTCAGAAAATAGATATCTTCCTGGCATAAAATCGATTTATAACGATTTTGGAATAACCGGCCGCAACGGCGGTGACGCTGGTTGAAGGTCACAGCATAGCCGGTCAGCAGCCGGCGCATGATGCCGGCAATCGGTTCTGTGCCGGTTTTTAAGAGGAGGTGAAAATGATTGGGAATCAAAGCCCAGGCGTAGCAGGGTGTGGCGTTCTCGGTTAACACAGCACCCAGCCTTTCCAAAAACCGATCCCGGTCCGTATTGTCTCTGAAAATCTTGCGCCGCTCGATGCCCCTGCAGATAATGTGATGCAAGGCACCCGGCGCATCTATTCTGGCTTGTCTTGGCATATAATTTCTATTAACACAATCTGATTAAAAAAGAAACGCTTAATTTCAACACCGTCCCCCATCCCCCCCGTCCCCCGTCCCCCGTCCCCCCCCCCTTGGCACCAGTATCCCCCGGATCGCGCCGTCGACGCCGGGAATGGGCGGGCCGGAGCCTTCAACAACGCGACCGAAGATATAATCAAGCCTGGCGTCCGGTTTCAGTGCAACCTCTTTTTCCAGATTGATTTCTTCCGATTGTCTCGTGAATTATTCCCTGTATCGATATTCATGTCGGCTAAAGTGAGGAATGCCTCATCATCGTCGGTCCATGCCTCATTGCTCCATCGCACGAACCGGCGATTTTTCTTTTTATTTCCAAGGGCCTTGAATGTTTCCCTGTCGATCCCCGGCCTGGCTTTCAGCCGCCCGGAAGCCATGGTGTTCCAACCCGCACATCCAATGACCGCAGCGCCCAGATCGATTTTGACATCCGCCATATCAGATACGTCCGCACTCGTTTCTGATCCGAAATCCTCCGGTTTTTTCTCTTCCGGTACCGGCTGAGATGCCGGTGATGTCGTATCCGGGTGCGTGGCAGGCGGTTCTGAAGGTTCGGCTTTCATATCGGTCTGTTCGGGATTGACCGCATCCGGATTGTCCTGCCGGGGTTCCGGTGTCGTTGCAGGCTGGGCCGTCGTTTCCGGTACCGGTTGACGGGAATCGGCCGGTTGACGGGTCTGTTGCGGGCTGTGCGTATGGAACCCGGCATGGGACAGCATATCCGGACGTTGAAGTAGTCGACTGACAAGTGCCGGCCTGCCGGCAGAATCCGGGTTTGACGGTATAACGGGCAGGATGCTGCCGCCCACCGGCCGGATGCCGTCAACAACCGATTCTCCCGAGTTTTGCGAGAGTGTCGACGCAAACAGCTCCAACGAAGGTGACCCGTACAGAGAATACAGGGTTCTGGTTATAATGTCAGGCAAGTACGGACCGGTATGAGCGATCAGAGCGACCTGGTCTGCATTCATGACGATACGGGCATATTCACCGATGATGACATCATCCGACAACGTGCCGTCAATCACATCATCCCGGAATCCCCCGATGATGATGTCGTTTCCTGCTCCCCCTGTAATCCGGTCAGATCCCCCTTCCAGAAAATCAGTGGATTCAATCACCCGCGGCATGGCATTTGACAGGGTTACCATTCCGCAGTCTCCGAGAAAAACATCATTCCCGGCCCCGCCGTTCAAAGTGTCGTCCCCGGCCCCCCCGATCAGGACATCATCACTGGAACCGCCGGTCAGGATATCGTTGCCGCCCGTGGAGGCATCGGTGGTCTGCAGGCTGATGACAGTGGACATGCGCTTATCGCCTGCGGCAAAATTTACCGTCCCCACATCTCCGAATGCCCAGAGAGGCGTCTGCCACTGAGGCAGGCCATCGGCACTCGCATCCACGGTATCAGCCCCCTCTTCACCGAAAATCACCAGCATCCCGTCTTCACAGGAGGGGCTCTGATCGGTAACCGTGATCACATCATCGCCGCTGTTGGCCCACAGGGTCGTCACATCGCCGGAGAGAACACTTTCGATCGTGAAGTTATCGTCGCCGCTGCCGGCCCACATGTTTACGCCGCCGGAAAAGCGGCCGCCAACAGCGTCATAGGTGATATCGGCTGGAGCCATGCCGGTGATGGCGCTTTTTGTGACTACGGCATTCAGTGCGGGCGTGCCGCGTCCGGAACTGTTCCCGTAATCGCTGACGTTCAGGGTGTTGCCGCCGGTACCGGCATGGACAACGAGCTCTCCGGCAACCGCGTCGAGGTTGCCGAAATTGTCCGGAGCGTCGGAGGAGATATTGATAATGTCATCTCCGTCGGCGGTGTTCACTACAGTATATACGGACGTACCCTGCACGTTGAAAATATCGTCGGCGTCGCCCATGGCAAATTCAAGGCTCTCGATCTCGCTGTAGACGATGCTGCCGCCCATGCCGAAACCGGTAATGCCGCTCCCGGTCAGTGTGGCTGCCCAACCGGACGTGTCTCCGGAAACGTCAACCAGCAGTCGGTCTTTGTCGGAATGCGGTCCGCCGAAGACGGTCAGCTGCGCATCGATATCGTCCAGACGTCCGCTGCCGCTGAAGGTGGAATCAACACGGCTTCCAACGATGACAGTGTCGTTTCCACTGCCGGTCCAAACCGTTGTCGGGCCACCTTCGGCAACCCGGGTCAGTGCGACGATATCATCGTCGTCATTTCCGTAAACCAGAACGCCGGTACCAGAAAGGGTCCCATGGATATGGATGGTACTGCCGACACCGGGATCGGCGTTTCCATCATCGCCGTAAAGCTCGACCCCGCCGGCCGCCTGAACCGAAGCGCCCTCTTCGATGATCAGGTCATCACCGGCCCGCAGCACCACCTTACCGGCGGTCGAACGGAGGATCACACCGCTTGTTACGATCAGGTCGTCTTCGGTATCTGCGGTTCCGTCGGTTGCATCATCGGTTGCCGTGATAGAGATATCACCCGCCCGGATGGTCTCGATGACGGTCACCGGACTCATTGCCGTAACAACGACCGATCCGACGGCGCAGATGCCTTCGGTCTCACTGACGCCGCCGACCGTCAGATGCCCGGTATTTTCGATCCACACCGAACCTGAAACCGAAGTTCCTTCCAGTTTTCCGACCTCTGTCCTGAGCGGGTCGTCCGCCGTACCGATATCCGAGGCCGCATAAAGCCGGGTAGCGCCGGAGACCACGTTCGTTTCATTCTCTTCCGTATTGCCGTTCAAAATACGACCCGGACTCATAATAAAGGCAATGCAACCCGGATCCGTGCCCACCTGCTTCAGGTACAGATCTTTGTCGGTTTCTATCAGATAGGCATTGGTTTTACTGGAGGATGTCAGGGTACCGGCAAGAGAATAGCTGCTGTTTACGTCAAGGTCATTACCGGACGCTCCGATCCCGCCAAGCTCAGCCGTCAGGCGGATGCTGTTTCCGATCACATCCGCCTCGGGCCTGTCGGAAAGGCCTGTGATATCATCGACCGCATCGAGAATGGAAACCTGACCGGTCAACGCGACATCACCCGTTTCCGAAACCACCCGGTTCACATTCAGATCGCCGGCTGTTTCAGCCATATGGATATGATTCAGGGCTTCTGCGGTAAGCCATCCGGTGGACGCCAGGTCGATATCGAAAAAGTTGTCCCCACTGCCGATGGATGCCCCCGCCTCCACGTCTAATCCTGTGGACCTGATATTCCATTGCGAATCAGACCGGGCATCGGTAACGGACTGGTCGGCCTTCAGGGTCACTCCTCCCTGCTCGGAATAGATGGTATCAATATTCAGATCGCCCGACATCTCTTTCAGGTTAATCTCCATCCTCGCTCTGGCCGTCAGGGCACCCGGCGCCTGAAGGTCAACCGTTACTGCCGCGTCCCCGGTTCCGATACCGGACCCGGCAGCCTCGATGATCAGGTCCGTGCCGGAGATATTTGCCCAGGTGCCGTCGCCGATCGTATAAATACCCTCACCGCCCTTGATACGGACCATTTCCCCACCCATGATCCGATCTATATTGATATCCTGCTCACCCCCCAGGTAAACATGATCGCGGGCCGTAATGGTTACCCCGTCGACCTCGTGTATATCGATATCCTCGCGAAGATCGATCCGGATCGCTGCTGCCGTCCGGCTACTGTCGTCGGGATCCATAACATTGCCGTCAACGTCGAAGAACGTCAGATCATCACGCTCAGCGGCCGCAAGGTCGATTTTCTCATTCGGATCAAGCGTGTCACTGAGATCGATGGTTCTGGAGTTCGATATGATCCCGACACCGCCGGCCGCAACGTCAATAAAGATTCTGCCGGCTTTGATATTAGGCGCTTCGATAAGGGTCTCGGTATCGACTTTGATGCGCATCACCCCGGCACTGACAGAATTTTTCAGTTCAGACTCCGTCCAGGCAAAGCCTGCGGTCAAATTCCGGTACTCCTGACTGCCGACACTGACACGATAGACATATTGGTCGTCATAGACATCCCCCAGGCTGCCATAGACCGCATGCAAACTCACGTATTCCTCGGATCGCTTCAGTTCCAGAGCGGTAATGGCATCATCACTCCAGCCCTGGTCTTCATAATATTGTCTTTCATCCTCAGAAAGCGTGACCCGGAAGCTCAAACTGCCGGCATCAGCGGGAGTCGCCTCCTGGTTGCGGTAGCGCCAGTAGCTGTGATATTCGCGGGTTTTAATGCCTTCGCAGGCCTCAACATTCTGCTGAGCGGCACCCTCGGCACCGGCAGCCTCGGTCAACTGCATGGCATCCCAGAGGGTCGTCAGCTCTTCGATGGCCCGGGTGTCCCGGTTATCTTCGGTATTGGCATCGCGCAGATCGCCAAGGCTCACCATGAGATCCACATCGCCGCCCATGGATTCGATCCGGTCGAGATAGAGGTCGCCGGACGTCTCTTCCAGAAAGACATCTCCTGCCGCATTGGCGGCGAGGCCCTTTTCTCCGCTGTCCACTTTCACCCGAAGCGCTTCGGTTCCGATACCGCCGCTGCCGGCCGTCAGGTCGACACGGTTGCCGGCCAGGACCACGGTGGTATTCATAACAAAAATACCGCCGTCGGCCACGAGGCTCAGATCCCCGTCGCCCGTCGATGCCCGGGTAATGACCATATCATCCATTGTTTCGGCGATACGGATATCACCGGAAACGGTGGTGGCATCAACGGCACCGCCCGCCACAAGGTCCATATATATCTGAGCATCGACAAGCGCACCTCCGTTCGACGTGATCGTGCCGATACCGTCCTGTGCCCTCATTACCACGGTCTTTCCCTGAAGGATTGCGGTGTCCGAAATCCGGGCTATGGTTCCGGAAGCGGTGAGGGTTGTGCTCCCCTGCCTGTTGATGATAGCGCCGTCAATCAGCACGTCCCCGGCGGACTTGACTTCAATGGTACCGGCATCTTCACCGATGAATTCGATCTGAATGGCATGGTCGGCTTTGATGCTGATGTTGTTGAAGTCCTTATCGGTCCGTTGAAACGTCCTCTCCAGGTGGTGTTGGGTCGTGGAAAAAATCCACCACCCATGCTCGGTATCCCAGCGACGTTGAGAGATAAGGTTCTCATCTCCCGACTCGTAGGAGTTGTCAGTGACAATCGTGTCGGACGTGGCGGAGGTGCCGTCTGAAAATTGCCACTCGATCAAGTCGCCGTCAGGCAATGGACTGGTGTCCCCTATTACGACGCTCACTTTATCGGGTTGTTGGCCGGGGTCCGGCGCCAGCCAGTCGACACCCCAGAAATCCTCGGAAATCCATTCTTTGGTTGTGGTTACCGAATAATCCGTGCCGGTTACATAGACATAGCGCTGCCCTTCCAACGGTTGATATGTGTCTGAGCGGCTTTCTCCCTCCGTGCGTGTATAGGTAGTCTTCACCACCTGATCAACAGACGCATCCCGGGTGGCGGTATCGATGATCTCTATTTTTCCCTCGATCCCCTCTCCGCCGGTATCGAGACCGTTGATCACGATGTCATACCCCGTCTGATTGTCCACGGTGATATCACCAAATCCGTCCACGACCTTCAATATACCGTTGCCGGTGCTCATAATATGGCCGGCCAGGCGCATATACCCACCCTCGACCGCAACGTTGTCCAACTCGATGCGCTCGTCATCAAAATTGTACCAGGTCTGAATACCGGTGCCCTCATGGGGCGTCAGATAGAGGATATTGGCGTCTCCGGGTTGATGGGCGGCCACGGCGTCTTCGATGACATCATTAAGATCTGCATTCAGGGTCACCGAACGGACCGGTTTGCCGCTTTGTATGATGCCGTTGATATTCAGATAGCGGGCGCTTATGTACACGTTGTTTCCGGCTATTATGGAAGATGTGGTCCCGGTCTCAAACCAGTGACCGTTGCCGTCGGCCTGGCCGGGATCAAGCGAAATAATTTTGTCGATATCACTCTGCGTGTAATAGTCACCGGCATCATATTCATTGCCGCCCGCGACCTGAAGGGCATCTTCTCTGGTGGCTGCGAGTCGAAACAACCTGGAGTTTACGGCGATAGCATAATAGGTCTTACCGTCAACCAGGCCGCCGATGGGATCACCTCCGCCGGTGTGGTAAACAACGGCCTCGCCCGTGCTGAAACCGTGGTCGTAATCCAGGGACAGGGTATCGGTCCGGGATATTTCCTGAGGCATCTGAAAACTAAAGAAGCCGGCATAGACCCACTCACCGGGGATGTATGCCAGGCGTGAGGTTATATTCTGAGATGGTGCCACCATGGCGATCGGCGTGACTTGATGCGTTGCGCCTTCTGATGATATGGTTTTGCAGATGTTGTTTCTGGCATCGGCCTCGGTCTCTGCGAGTCGGATCGAGTCATCGTCAACGCGGATCACGTAGTAGATCCCGCCGCCATTCAGGCCGCTGACCGGATCGCCTCCCTCGCTGCCGTATCGCACGGCCTGGCCGGTGATAAGCCCATGGGCGCCGCTGAAATCAATCCGGTTGTCGGAAACATCTTCAGCTGTAAAGGACAGATCCGGATCGTCGCTTGCCGGAAAGCCACCCACATGCATGAAATGATCGCTGCTCAGGACAAAATCCCGGCCGGCGTCGATATCCACTGTATTGGCCGTTATCGCCTCCTTGACGATGACGCTTCCTTTGTTGTTGACCAGCCGAACCGTCCCCGAAATGTTTAAAATATGTCCGTCGATTTCGATATCAGGGGCCGCAATGTCCATGCCCGCCACGGCGGGATTGAACGTACTTTCCACATGGATCAGCGGTTCTGTCGACGTTGCCGACGTCACCACGTCGGCAAAGTTGACCGGCGCCGCAGATATACCATTCCGTTTGCTGATCTGAGCATTATCCGTAACCCGCACACCGTTGAAAAAGAGCCGCCCGCCCTGATCGCCGGGGATGATCAGATTACCGGTGCGCAGGTAATAGGGACTTTTATTAATGATTTCGATAGCGGCATCCCCGGCGCTGATCAGCCGACCGCTGCCGGCCAGGGTACTGCCGGTCACGTGGATATCTCCGGAACTTGCCTTGATATCCGGCACATCGATATAGGTCACCTGGTGGCCCAGAATGGGAATCAGGTTTTCGCCGTCTTTTATTACCAGGCCTAAATCCTCAAGCTGATTCAGCAGCTGCCGGATCTGGTTCTCATATCCCTCAACCGCCGTCTGGTTGCCGTAGTGGTAAGTTTTGAGCTGTTCCAGGCGGTTGATCTCGTTGGTTATATTCTGGGCCAGATCCTCAATCGAATAGGACACGGTCCCAATGCCGTCACTGACCCCCTTGCCTTCAATCATTACGCCGTCGACAGTGGCTTCGTCAGTCAGGCGGTCGGTGGCGACCAGGGTCAACACCCGGCCGTTGTCCGAAATGGCAGTGATCCGGTGCTCCCCGTCGTTATGTGCCGTGCCGGAAACAGTGATGGTCTGTCCTTCCCGGAACTCGTCCTCTGTCCAGCTGCCCTGAGAGCGGGTTATGGTGTCGGACCCATTGTCGACCTGTTCAAACGTCAGGGAAGGATTACCGGTCATACGGTTGGTATATATCTGAACTGTCTGGGGTGCGGGGACACTCAACGACACGCCTTGAGTGTCAGATTCATTTTCAACGGAATTCGTCGAGGTGAGATAGAGGGTGGTGCCGTCACCGGATATCTCGTCTATTTCATAAGCTTCATCGTTATAAAGCGAATTCTCTACTGAAAAGATCTGCCCGGCGGCAAATCCGTCCTGAATGAAGCTGCCGGCAGAACGGGTAATCGTATCTCTGGTGTCGAAATGTTCAAAGGTCAATGAAGTAACATCCGTACCGGCCGTGACCGAGGAGATCTTCTCCGTGCCGGCGTTCAGGATAATGCCCGAAACGCCTTGCGCTGCTTCCAGCGTGTCCATGGAATCCAGATAGAGGATGCGGCCATCTTCCGATATCCCGTCTATGGTATACGAGCCGTTGTTGAGATTCGATCCCTCAACGGTGAGCACCTGACCGGCTGCAAAGCCCTCATCGACCCAGTTGCCCATGGAACGGGTAACCGTGTCCCGGTCACCGGTATTGTGGATAAAGTCAAGGGTCAGGCTGCCCATGGCGGCACCGGCAGCCGTCACGGAGGCTCCTTTAACCGCGCTTTCATTAACGGAAAGGCTGCCGGCCAGGTAAAGGGTTTTTCCATCATCGGATATTTCGTCTATCTGATAATTCCCCTCATTGGACGTCACGTCGGCACTGTCTATGACGGTGATGGTCTGCCCCACCAGAAAGCCGTCGTCTGTCCAGCTGCCCTGAGATCGTCCAATCGAACCGTGACCGTCGCCCGTATCATCGACAAAATCGAGCGTCAGACCCTTCATCGAAACGATATTGTCCTCTGTCACCCGGATGGAAACACCATCGACATTGCTTTTTTCTTCAGGCGTTTTGTCCGATGTCAGATAGAGTGTAAACCCGTTGGCAGAGATGTCGTCGATCTTATAGAACCCGTCATTGGAATCCGTTCCCCGGACGACAATGGTCTGGCCCTCGACAAAACCATCATCGCTGAAATTCCCGTAGGAACGTGTGATGGTTCCCCGTTGATTTGCGTCATCGTATCCAAAATCGATTCCGGGGTTGCCGCGCATCCCGCACAGCTGGTTAACAGAAGCCTCCGGGTCGGATTCCGTGAGATCCAGCCGATAGCCATTATCGATATAAAGTGTAAGACCATCAGCAGATATCTCATCGATCCGGTAGTCCCCGTCGTTGTTGCCGGCTCCGGCAACCGTAATATAGAAATCTGCAGCAAAGCCGTCATCGGTCCAGCTGCCGGAAGAGCGGGTAATCGTGTCTCTTTCATCCACATGCTCGAACGTCAGGTCGGGGCTGCCCTGCATGGCCGCATCGTCCCGGGCCGACAATTCACTGTCAATGACCAGAAACTGCTTGTTCTGAATACCCGCTTCCACGGTACCGTCCACAGTGACCCGGGTCGTCAGGTTCTCAGCGTCATGGCCGCCGGTCTCTTTCAGGGAAACCTCTCCACCACCAATCAGGCTGCTGAGGCCGTTGGCGATATCCTCCGCCAGACCGGCATAGAGATCCTGGTAACTCCAGCTGCCCCGGGCTTGTAAATCACCGGCTCTGGCCGTGAGATTGACATCCTGGACACTGCCCACCCAGGCCCCGGGCCGGATGTCGATCATGCTGTTCAGTGTGGTATCGGCATCCGCCGACGGATCGGAACTGATTGGAAACGCGCTCTTGTTCCAGAGGTCCGTCTGGGCCCTGGCCTTCAGGGTACTGCCATTTCCCTGCCCGTCGCCGCCGGCGACCAGATTGATATCCCCATCGGCTTTTAATGTGGCCTCTTCTCCGATCCGCACCGTATTATCTGCCGTGATACGGGCCAGAGATTCACCCTGTGCAAACCCCGCCAGGCCATAAGTTTTTGTACGGGTCCGGGCATCGATATCGGCGTTGGACAACGCAGACAAGCTGATCGTCCCGACACTGAAAAGCTGAGCGTTGCCGATGTCAACCGTGGTGCTGTGGTCATCGTTTCGAATAATCGATCGGGTCAGGGCCGTTGCCAGAGCGCCACCGGTATCCAGCCTGGCCTTATCCCTGGCGATAACGTCGCTCATGGCGCTGAGCGTAACATCACCCGGATTGATAATATCACCCGTCACCCGCACACAGGCGTCGTCCTTTACTGAAACCGTGGTATGATTACTGAGTTGAGTTTCACTGCTGCCGGCAGGGAATGTCCCGACCCCGCCGGAGGCTGAAACAAGGTTATATCCATCTTCCGGCAACCAATCCTTGAGAATGTGATTGTTGGCCTCAACCGTCAGGTTGCGCCCTGTGATGAGCGCACCGGCACCTATTTCGGCATCTACATCGGCCGCAACATTGTTTGAAATTACAGCGCCGGCGGCATCCATCACCCCACCGGACGAACTGTCGGCATGCGCATTGAACACACTGGTATGGTCGGCAATGATCGTAATCGTGTCGGCATCAAGAAAGCGATCCGTATTACCGGCGCCGACAGACGCTTTCGTACTGCTCGTGCTGTCCGTAACAGCGCTTGAAGCGGAAACATTTATCATTCCGCCGCTGCCCGAAACCGCATCGGCGTAGTTATTATCTGTTCCGGATGCGTTGATGTTCAGTGTGCCGCTTGTCAGGTGAACATTATTGCCGATGGAGGCCAGGGTCTCAGTATCTGACGCGGCGTTGGCTGAATTACCTCCGGCGACGGCAACACCTCCGTATTTACCGCCGGCATAAGCCTCCTGCCTGCCGGCCGAAACGGCCTCGAGGCTTGAAGTACCTGAGACTGTCACCGTACTGCCGTCACCCAGATGACTCTTTACGGTACCGGTGTTTGACGCCGTGCCAGCGGTTGCGTTCATCCCCACCAGGCCGCCGCTTGATCCTTCTGCATCAGCTTGTGCTGAAATACCGCCCGCAGGCAATTCAATAGAGGCGATGATCGACAGGTTGCCTGCTTCTATGATATTATTTGAACCCACAACCGCTTCAACGGTTGGAGATACCGTTGCAATGGCTGATGATACGCCGACAGCCAGAAGGCCGGCATTTACGCCTTCTGACTGAGCATTCGCATGGGGTCCGGCATTGGCGAAGACCGCCACGTCACCCATGGCCGTTATAGATGTCTGATCGCCGGTATAAGCCCGGGTAATGGAGCCTGCCAAACTTTTAGAAACCGAACCGCTGCCGGCAATAATGCCACCTGCTCCGGATTGGGAATGAGACGTTGCAGTTTCATCGGTAAAGGCAGTGACCCCGACATTATCGGCATGGACCGTTGCACCGTCGACATGGGCCAGTGTTGTACCGGCTGTTGAGGCATCCGCCGCAGCCGCCCCGACTCCAAGGCCAACCGCAATTGTATAACCGTCTCCATCAGCCACCGCGGTATTGTTCGAAATCGAAACGATGGTCACATCACCGGTGGTATCAAGTGTTGTGCCATTTCCGGTCACATACGTATTCATATCGGCTGAGGAAACGGCCTCTGCGTCCGCACCGCTACCGCCGATCAAGGCCCCGCTTGCAGCCGTGGCATGAGCGTCGGCACTGTTATCCAGCTTGTTTCCGGCATCGTCATAGTTATGAAGCGATCTTAATGTGATTCCTTCTCCGGCCGTTATGGTCCCGCCCGCGATATAGGTATCGATGTCGGGTGTGATAAGGGCATCGGCCAACGATACCCCCACGGACACGGCTCCTGCAGCCACTCCCACCGCATCGGCATCCGCATCGGCATCGGATCGCCCGGTCAGCGTGACGCTTCCTGAAACCGTCACATTACCATTTCCAAGATACGCGGCGATGGTCGGTGAGATCTCGGTCCGGGCCTCTGCGCCGGCACCGCTCAGAATCCCGCCGCTCAAGGCTACGGCATCAGCGTTTGCATGGCTTTCAAAACCGGCCTTGACGTTGAGATTGTCGGCGGAAAGGACCGTGCCGTCCATATGGGCCAGTGTGCTGCCGCCGATGGTAATATTTGCCAGACTGACACCCACGGCCGCAATGTTGGAAACAGCGATACCGTATGTTTCGACGTTGGCCAGGTCGTTTTGGGAAATCGCGGTAATGTCGATATCCGTTCCGGCCTGCAGCGCTGCACCGATGCCCGCGTAAGCTTCGACAGTGGACATAATATCGGCATGGGCATCGGCACCGGCACCGGCCAGGCCGGCCGGAGTCAAAGCGACGGCCACGGAGGTTGCAACGGCTAAAGAATCGATGGATGAGGTGGAATTGGCGCTGATTTCGATGGCAGCGTTTGTGGACGTTACGGAAGCATTGCCGATATAGGCCTGGACGATGTTCTCGATGAAATTATCGGCCACCGAGATACCCACTGACGCCCCGGCCGTGCCGAAGGACAATGCCCCGGATCCCACGTCCGATATAATTGCCGGCGTATCGTCGGCCGAAATCGTAACGGCTCCGCCGGCGACGACGGTAACGTTATCTCCGATATCGGCAACCACGGTATTGGTGACGGTATTGGTAGCGCCGGCGCCGCCGCCGGTAAAATTCAGGCTCAGCAGCGATACCGATGCCGCTACCGAAGCGGCTATGGACCTGGCTTCGATGCTCGAGGTGGATGTCGCTGAAATAAGCACATCACCATAGGCATTGATGATGGTATCAATGTCGTCATCAGCGGTGGTATCATCCACATAGGCCTGAACCTTGTTGCTGATCGTGTTATCTGAAACAGCGGCTGCAATCGCCGCCGTACCGCTGGCCGCCGCTACCGAAGCGGCAATGCTTCCGGCAACGGCATGGGCCATGATGGAGGAATCGTCCCGTGCCTGAATACAGACATTTCCGCTTGGGACGGCAACCTCTGCTCCGTCGTCGACAAACGCCTCAATGATGTTGGAAATATCATTGGCCGCCACGGACCCTGCGGCGGTAGCACTGACGCTGACCACGCCGGCAGCGCCTGACACCGTTCCAACCATGGTAAGTGTCCATATCGATGATGTCGAACCGGCGTCCAGATGAATCGCTCCGTCAGCAGTGACCGCTGATCCTGATATATAGGATCTGACCGTATTGCCGATGTGGTTCTCGGCCACCGAAGCACCGGCCGAAACCGTTGCCGCGACGGCCCCGCCGGCTGCCGCGACACTGCCGGCCCCGCCATTGGCGATAATGTCGGAATCATCCAGGGCGGTCAATGACACATCACCACCGCCTCCGACGGCGGTCATGATCGAATCGCTGTTTACAATAAAGGCTTCAATGGTGCTGGACACCACGTTGTCGGCATAGACCCCGGCGCCGGCAAACGTAAAGCCGGGGCCGAATCCTCCGGCAGCGCCCAGAGATCCGGCAAGGGTCAGCGCCCAGATGCTCGATTCGGAAACAGCCGAAAGATCGATTTTTCCATAAGATTCAACGGTGGAATCGCTGATATGGGATCGAACCGAATTTTCGATTTCATTGACCGCCAGGGACGCACCGATCGAAACAGAAGATCCGCCGCCGCCGCCGCCGCTGCCGGAGGCGCTGCCGCCGGCCCCGCCGGCATTCCCCCCCACGCCGCTGCCGGTGCCGCTGCCGCCGCCGCCACCGACGATCCATCCGACTACAGCCCCGACACCATAGCCGACAACCCCGACAGAACCGGAACCGCCGCCACCGCCCGTACCGCCTGCGCCGCCGGTGCCGCCACCGCCCGTACCGCCGGTAACCCCGCCAAAGATAACACCGGCCCCTCCGGCCGCAACGGCCATGCTTACGGCACCGGCATTGGCCAGTATGCTGCTGTCATCTTCGGCGCTCAGCGTGATCTCACCAGTTGTTGACTCAACCCGGGGGCTGTCTGCGATAAAAGCCTCGATGGTGTTTTCGACCGTATTAAATGAGGCGGACCCGGCACCTGAGCCGGCAAGAGCCCAAATGCCGGCACCGGAACCGGCGGCGGAACCGGAAACCGTCAGCGCCCAGATGCTCGATTCGGAAACAGCCGAAAGATCCACCGCCTCATGGGCGGTGACAGTAGAACCGGAAATGTACGAACGAACCGAATTTTCGATTTCATTGACCGCTATGGAAGCCCCAAACGTTCCCACAGCAGCACTTCCGCCGACACTTCCGGCAGCTGCCAGCGTAATGGAGCCGGCATTTGCCAGAATATTCGTATCGTCTTCAGCTGCGGCCCTGACCCCGCCGTTGCTGCTTGTAATTTGACTGCCGTCGCTGATAAAGGCTTCGACGGTATTGCCGACGGTATCATAAGCGCCGGCGCCGGCTCCGGTAGCGCCGATGGTGACGCCTGCACCCCCTGCCAGCCCCAGTGACCCGGCCAGCGACAGCGCCCAGATGGTCGCTTCGGAAACAGCCAAAACCGTTACGTCTCCTTCGGTATCCACATCGGAGCCGGAAATATAGGAGCGCACTTCATTTTCAATTTCGTTCAAGGCAAGGGAGGCACCCACCGTAAGCAGCATGGCCTTACCGCCACCTACGGCGGCTGCAAGGCTCAACGCACCGGCATTGGCCAGGATCTTTGTATCGTCTTCGGATTCCAGCGTGACCCTGCCGCCCGTGGTCGTAATATCGCTGCGGGTGGTGGGAACTTCGTCGATAACTTTGTTGGTAATATAGGTCTCGGTGATATTATTGACGGCATTGTATGAAACCGAAGCCGCACCGGTGAGATTGGTAGTATCACCGCCACCGGCCGCCACGCCGCCGGCTCCGGCCAGTGTCATAGACCATATAGTCGCCTTGGAAACAGCCGTCAAATCCACATCGCCTGAAGTTACCACGGAAGAGCCCTCGATATAGGAGCGAACCTCATTGCCGATTTCATTGACTGCCACCGAAGCACCGACGGTGCCGGTCGTTGAGGTGCCGGCTCCAAGGGCAAAGGCCAGGCTGACGGCACCGGCATTGGCGATGACAAGGGTATCGTCGGTTGCGGCCAGCTTGACCCCGCCACTGCTCGCAGTGATCGAACTGTTTCCGTCGACAAAGGCTTCGGTGGTGTTTTCGATATGATTGAAGGAAAAAGACCCGGCCCCTGTAAACGTAATTGCACCGCCGCCGCCACCCGTCACGCCGCCGGCTCCGGCAACGGTCAGCGCCCAGATGACCGCTTTGGAATTTGCGGTAATATCGATCATATCGGTTTTGATGAAACTGTGATTTCCCGCAATCGAAGGTGTGTCAAAATTAACATCGGCGTTTCCCGAAAGCGCCTGTGCCCGTGTAGTGGCAAGCCGGATGGTGGCGGCATCATCGACAATCGCATAATAGGTCACGCCATTGACAAGGCCATCGATACTCTCGTTTCCCTGGTTGTCATAGACAACCGTATCACCTTGTTCCAGACCGTGATCCATACCAAAATCGATCTTGCTGACAATATCATCGATCAGAAAAGTTTTAACCAGGCTATCGGTTTCAGAACTGGTTCCGACAGTGACATCCGAATCTCCGGAAAGGGCCTTTTCCCCGGTTGAAGCAAGCTTTATCGATGTTTCATCCATGACGATGACATAATAGGTCGTTCCATCGACAAGCCCTTCGATGCCCGCACCGTCCCCGCTGTCATACACCACGGCATCACTGGTCTGAAGATTATGCGCTTTTCCAAAATCGATGATGGTGTCTTCCGTTATTTCATCACAGGAGACGGTATCGATCCGGTTCAGCTGTTTGAACGTATCTTGTCCCGGCGTGAAATTATCTCCCTCTATATTCGGCAGCCGGATATCGATATCCGATTCTTCAGCAAGGGCCTTTTCCCGGGTGCCGGCAAGCTTGATCGAAGTTGCATCATTGACGATCACATAACAGGTGGTGCCGTCTGCAAGCCCGTCGATGCCCGCACCGCCTCCGCTGTCGTAGACAACCGCATCGCCGGTCTGAAACCCGTGATCAAAGCCGAATTCGATCAGATCATAGATGGCGCCGGCGCCGCTAAGGTCCAGGGCAACCGGAAGGCCCGCTGCCAAACCTGCCGTACTGACATTCGAGTCCGAGACATAGGAACGAACCGTATTTTCGATTTCATTGACGGCAACTGAAGCCCCGATGGTGCCGGCGGTACCGCCCCCCGTGCCGATAGTACCGGCCAGTCCCAGCGCACCGGCATTGGCGATGATATCGGCGTTGTCTTCGGAGGTCAGCTTGACCCGGCCCGCTGACACATCCACACGGCTGTCGGCAATAAAGGCTTCTATGGTGTTGTTAATCTCATGGTATGAGCCGGCCCCGGCAACAGCAAGGGCCAGACCGCCGTCTCCGCCGAAGGAACCGGCGCCGGTGCCGGCCAGGGTCAGCGATCCGATGAGTGATTCAGAGTCGGCCGAAAGGTCGACGGTGCCGACAGCGTCGATGGTGGAATCGCTGATATGGGATTTGACCGAATTTCCGATCGTCGTGACGGCCAGAGCCCCTCCGGCCGTACCGCCACTTTGATTGGCCACCGTCAGGCTGACCGCGCCGGCAACGGTCAGAATATCGTTATTGTCTTCAGCTGACAGCGTGACTCCGCCGCCGTCGACTTCGACATGGCTGTTGTCAGCGATACAGGCTTCAATCGTGTTATGAACCGTATTGTATGAGGCTGACCCGGAGCCTGCGACCGCCTGGTTGCCGGTGCCGACAGCCGCTGCGCCGGTGACGGTCAGCGCCCGGATATCGGATTCGGACAGACTTTCCAACTCTACACCGGAAAAGCTGTTTACCTCGGCATCTGATACGCGGGCCGTAATGGCATTTTTGACCTCGTTGGCAGCGACCACAAGGGCCACCGAAACACCGCTTGAACCGGCAAGGCCCAGGCCCATGGAGTTTATTTCCGATTTGTCTGAAGCCGTCAACCCGACCCGACCCCCGGAAGTGATGACAGACCCGTCCGCGATGGCCGCATCCAAGGTATTGGTAATAACGTTGCCGAACACGGTGGCATCCACCGCCGCTCGTCCTGCTGCCGAAACGCCCATGGTAATGGCGGCGATGCGCGCATCGGACAGCGCTTCCAGGGTCACATCCGCCCCTGTTGTCACCGTGGAGCCGGTGATCCTCGAGGCCACCGTATCGGTGACCACGTTTCCGATCACGGCCGCGTTGACAGCGACCTGGTCCGCCACGGCCACATCGATTCTCAAGGCAAAGATGTTTCCATCCGGATCGACGGGCGTATCTTCGAGCACGTCACTTACCGCCTCGGACCAGTCCTGCGGAATCAGCCATTCGGGGATGATGCCGGGAGCGGTTTCTGTTGCGGAAAGAAAAACGCCGCCGGTCGCGGTCACCGTAGAGTCGCTGATTCCGGCTTCAACGGTATTGGTAACCACGTTGCCGATGACATCGATGTTGACGGCCGCCGTTCCGGCAGCAGCCGAAAATCCAACCGCCACGTTGCGAATGCCGGCAGATGATTGGGCGGTAAGGGACAGATCCCCGCCGGCATTCAGATGGGTTCCGGCGATTTTTGAACGGGTGCTGTTGGTCACCACGTTGGCCGAAAGTGCCGCTCCGACAGCCGCACTTCCGGAACTTGCAGCAACTCCGAAGGAAAATGCGTCGATAAGCGAGGTGTCTTCGGCTGTCAGCGTCACATCCCCTTCGGCATCGATATAATAAGGATCATCGGCACCTTCGATAGACGATTCAATGGTATTGATGATGGTGTTGTCCGTCAGTGACAGCAGGGCCGAAGCCGTAGATGAAAAGGCCACCCCACCTGAAAAAGCCAGAATGTTTGCGGTCGAAAGCGAATCGAGCGCAAGCGACGAACCGCTGTCGACCGTGGAACCGTCAATCCGTGCCGTGATGCTGTTGGTGATCACATTGGCAGCGGCCAGGATCGAACCGGTAAACTTTTCTGAACCGGCGATACTGAGGCCCAGAGAATCGATGTCCGAATCGTCTGCGGCAGAAAGGGCGACCCGCCCGCCGGCAACGACCTGCGATCCGCCTGATATTGAGGCATCCACCGTATTTTTGATAACGTTTCCATAGACGGTTGCATTCAGTGCCAGGGTGTCGGCTGCGGCCACTCCCGCCGTCACGGCGGCGATGCGTGCATCGGACAGCGCTTCCAGAGTCACGTCCGTACCCGCCAGCACCTCGGAAGAAAGAATTCGGGAGCGCACCGTATTGGTGATGACATTTCCCATCACCGTTGCGTTTGCGGCCACCTTGCCCGATCCGGCAACGCTGATCGTAAGGGCGAAGATGTTGCCGTCCGGGTCGATGGGTGACCCCTCCAGGGCATCGCTGACCGCATCCGACCAGGCGTCGGGAAGCATCCAGCCGGGAATGCTGCTCGGAGCGATATCGGTAGCCGTCAGAAAAACGCCGCCTGCCGCGGTCACCGTCGAATCGCTGATTTCAGCCGCTACGGTATTGGTGATCACGTTTCCCATCACCGTGAGCTGACCGGCCGCTTGTGCCGACTTGGACACCCCGACGGAAACCGTGCGGATCGTGGCCGATGATTCGGAAGTTAAACCGAGTGCCCCCCCGGTTTTAATGGTCGAACCGCTGACCGCGGAATTTATGCTGTTTGAAATACTGTTGCCCGCAACAGCCGCACCGGCCGCCACTTTCCCGGAAGAGGCCGCGACATCAAAGGCCAGGGCATCGATGGTCGAGAAATCCTCGGAAATCAGGGTCACATCGCCGGATGACGCGTCCACCGTGGAATCGGCGATATTAGCGGAAACCGTGCCGGAAATATTATTCATCGCCACTGAAGCCCCGATGGCCGCGGTGTTGGCAACGGCGATACCGCCGGCCAGTGCCTTTATCCCGGCGGTATCAGATGCCTGGATTCGGACACCGTCGGCAGCGTCAACATCCGAATTTCCGGCGATATGGGCATCGATGGTCGCATGGATCTCGTTGACCGACACAGAGCCTCCCAGAGCAAAGGTATCGGACAGGGCGCCGCCGACCGTGACGTTAAGAATCTGGGCGTCGATGATCTCCGGAAGATCGATATCGCCGGTTCCCAGAACAATTGCGGTCAGATCCGCCGGAATCGAAGGGGATTGAAATGCCGCCAAAATTTCAACAGCACCGTTTCCGGACGTGATCGACGAATTATCGACCACCGCCTCGATGGAATTGTCCACCCAGGTCGTGGATACGGCCGCACCGATCCCGGCAGTTTTGGCTTTGGCAAATCCGCCGGCCGCCACCACCATGAGCGAACTGTCTTCGGCCAGGATGCGGATATCTCCCGGGGCATCAAGATCTGACGTGCCGGAAACCTTCGCCTCGACCGTGTTGGAGATTCCGTTGGTCGAAACAGAACCGCCCAGGGCGAATTTATCAGCCCCGGCGCCCCCGATGCTGACACCGGCCAGAAGTTCAGCGGCCGTCGCCCGGATCGTTATGCCGGCGCCTGTCGACTCGAACGAAGCGTCATCAACTGAAGCGGTAATCGTATTTTTGACCAGATTAACACCTAGGCCTGCTCCGGCTGCCCCTTTTTCCGAAAAGGCAACACCGCCGGCTACCGAAACACTGGTGGTGGTATCCTCGGCTGAGATCAGCACCTCGCCGCCTGCCAGGACGCTGCTGTCGGAAGAAAGATGCGCATCGATCACGTTGCTGAGCTTATTGACCGCGACGGCACCGGCCACCGCCTTTTTTTCAGCGCCCGCCCCACCGACTGAAACCGTTACAAGAGAACCGCTTTCTTTTGCCTGTACGGTAAAGGCCCCGGAAGTATGAAGTGTTGAGTTTTCCACCGCGGCACGAACTTCGTTGTCGATAAAGTTCAGTGCCTGGGCGCTGCCGAGCCCCGCGTTTTTTCCTTTGGCAAACCCGCCGGCAAAGGAAAAAATTGACGAATCGTCTTCGGCCGAAAGTGTTATATCGCCCGCTGAGTCAGCCGTCGTCGTGGTATTGAGCAGGGTTGCCTCGACAATGTTATCGATCCGATTGACCGACAGAGTGCCGCCGACGCCATAGCCTTTTGAAGCTCCCCCACCGGTCGCAATCCCGGCAGCACCGGTGGCGGCAACGATCATGCCGTCGGCAGTCGCATGGATATCGACGGCGCCTGTGTGTGTAAGATCTGAAACATCGTTAATCTGTGCGGTAACGGTATTGTTGATTTCGCTGAAAGCGACAGCAGCCCCGACACCGACCTTTCCGCCAAAGCCCCCGGAGCCGGCGACCTGAATGATATTCGTATCATCATCTGCGCTGAGGGCCACGGTTCCATCGATGGTTCCGGTCGTATGCTCAAGGGCCGTCCGGTTGGTCACGTCCGAAAGGGTAACGGCAACCGAGCCGCCGATGGCCATGCCTTTCCTGCCTGTTGCACCGGCAACACCGGCCGTCAGTGAAGTAATCCAGCCGGTGCGCTCTGCCTGAAGATCAAGCCCGCCTGCCGTGATAGACGCCGCCCCGTCGATAAACGCCTCTGTCGTACCCGTGAGGATGTTAACGCCCAGTGCGCCTGCAATGCCGCCAGACCGTTTGTTCGGATCACCGGAACTTGCATAGGCAGCCGAACCGGCCAGAGAGGTGACTGTCGTGTCATCTTCGGCGGAAATAATGACGTTTGCCGCATTGAGATCTCCGCTGTTGCGGACATAGGCACGGGCATCGTCAACCATGACATTCACCGAAACGGCACCGGAAACGGCCATACCCGATTTGGCCTTCGCGGTCTCGCTGTTCTCGGAAACGCTCTCACCGATTTGTTGTTCGCCTTTTTCTTCGCCCGTTTCCTCCCCGGACGCTTCACCTTTCAACTCGTTTATCACCGCTGCCCAGTTGGTCTGCCAGACGGTTAAATCGGCGTTACTCAGAGCGCTGCCGTCAGATCCCTGGGTTCCTCCCGTGCCGGGATAAGTGCCAATGTCCTCAGCAGCCGGTGCGGAATCCCTGGCCATCTGACTGCTCGAAGCCCTGGAGCCGGCGATAACAAAGCTGCCGGCAAATCCGTCATTTCGTGCCGATACGAGCACATCGCCCTCAGCGTTAAAGGCGGCCGGCATGTCAGCTGCGTCATCATCGAGCCGGTTTCCGATGACGGCTTCGGTGTCCCGGATACTCACATTTACCCCCAGAGAAGCCCCGACACCGATGTGTTCGGAAACCGCCACCCCACCGGCCACGGCAATCAGGTAGCTTGTATCCGTCGCATCGACAAACACCGACGCCCCCCGGGCCTCGGAATCGGAAACCGCCCGGCTGCCTGCGGTAATGACGGCGCCGTTTTCGATCTGCGCCAGGGTGGTGTTCTGAACCACATTGGCGACAAAGGCGCCGTTAAAGGCAAGGTTGTCGGACTGACCACCGGAAGCGCCCATTACAACGGCCAGTTCACGGTTGTCGGCATCCACTTCGAGACTGTCGGCATAAAGCTGAACGCCGTCTTCGATCGTTGCCGCCACCTCGTTGCCGTAAAAGTATAAGCCAAGACTGCCGCCGGCTGCTTTTCCGCCATCCGCCGATTCGGTACCGCCGCCGGGTTCCAATCCGCTTTTCATGTCGTTAAGTGACCAGTTATTACGGCTGGTAGCCCCCTGAATCCCGGGCGTCTGGATATTTCCCACCAGATTGACGGCATGATTGACGCTGACAGCTTCAACCACTACATCCTGAAGGCCGCACCGATAGTCATTGACACCGGCTGCGCCGTCCGGGTCCTGATTGATGCGGGCACCGCTTTTGATCACGGCATCGGCCTCATGATCGAGAATCAATGCCGTAAAAGCGCCGGCCAGGGCCAGTTTCTGCCCATCGGCAGTCGCCTGGCTCCAGGAATCGACCAGGTTGTTGTCCAGGCCAAAGTTGCCGTCGAGATAGGTCGTAAACGTTTTGACAAAGTCGGTTGCGGTATTTTTTGCCGGGTTTCCCAGAGATTCCCAGTTGTCCTCGTTGCTGAAATCTTCGGTTGCCAGATCAACGCTTACCGTGGGGGTAGAGCCCCTGTACCTGTACCAGGTCCCCACATCGCCGGTGCCGGTATGGCCTTCCCGGACTTCGACCGTATCGCCCAGACTGACCTCGGTGCTTCCTTCGGCGTCGGTAGTATGGTCTGCTTCGGTGTTTTGAGAAAGAAAGGGCGCGACCAGGTTGGCTCCCCACAGGCTGAGCGGGTCAATCTGATTCAGCGCTTCCGCGGTTACCGTCAATGCGCCTTTTGTATCGACTTCGGCATCTTCGGAGATATAAGCATCGGCATCGTTTCCGTAGATACCGACGGCAATCGCTATCGAACCGCCGAATTTGGCATCAGCCTGGCCGGGATCTTCAATGGTGGTTTCGTTGGTTGCCGAAGAGCTTGCCGTCACATCGGGCCGGTTTTCGGTTTTGGCCTGCACGGTTATGGTGCCGCCGGCCTCAACATCCGCCCCCGAAGTTCCGTCACCGGTCACGCCGTCACCAATCCGGGCCGCTGCGTGGTTGTTATCGACCACCACGGCGACCGCAGCCCCTGCGTCAAATTTATTGGATGCCGGGGAAGTTACCAGTTTTCCCAGTACAGGAATTTTTCCAAATATTTTCTTTGCGTTATCAATAATCTTGTCTTCGATATTGCCCAAAAACGGAAAGATTTTCCCTACGATATCCTTATCGGTATTCTTGATGGTCCCGGAGGCATCATCGAGCAAATCCCCCGTCGAAGACTCACCTACTCCCGCAGATGCCGATACGCCGGTGGCCACCCCCGGAATGACCTTCAAGGCATAGCCCTTGAGCTTTTTGACATCAATCGCCTGTTTGGTCTGACCGGCACTGATGTCGATTGATCCCGCCACATCGGCACGACCATCCAGGAAGGCATCGGTTTCGCCGGTTTCCACGCTGACGGCAACGGCCATTCCGAGCTTGCCGTCGGCACCCGTGATCGATCGGGCCATGGTACGGTTCCGGTCAACCGTATCGCCCATGATAAACAGGTTCTTTCCGACGGTAAGGTTTGCCTTGTCGGTTGCCCGAGCCACGGTTTCGGAATCGATGACACTGACCGCCGCCGCGGCGCTGAAGCCTTTTAAGGCGCCGGCATTGCCGACCACGTTAACGGTATGATCCGCCGTTGAACGAAGCGTAAGGTCGCCGGTTGTCGTGATGGTGCCGTCAACGGTAACCGTTGATGTGGAATTGGCGATGCCGACCGCAACCCCCAATCCCTTATCGATGGGAGAAGCCGAGACATCGACATCGGCAGTAGAGTGGGCAATAAAATTCCCGGCGGAAATCACCGCCGATTCTCCGATGCTGATCCGCGCTGTCGAGGTTGCCACGGACACGCCGGCAAACAGGGACTTTCCCTCGAGTGCCGAGAGCACTTCGCCGGCAACGGATGCCAGCTTGTCGCCGATAAAACTGTCACCAAAATCGACATTGAAATCCTGACTGTCCGCCGTGGCCCGGATAGTGACATCACCCCCGCGGATGGTTGCATCGCCGATGGTGACATCCGTCTCGTTGTGGTCGACATTGGCAAAACCCACAGCGGTAAAATCCCTGAACAGGTCGGAAGCGATGATATCGATCGCGCCGTCGGTGCCGCCGATCAAGTTGGCCTCGGCACTTAACACGGCCTGATCGCCGCTGCTGTTTTTATCGATGACGATATGGGCACCTTCCAGGGTGATGCTGCCGGCAACCCCGGAAGGTTCATGGCTGTCCGTGCAAATCTCAGCTCCCAGAACGCTCAGGTTTTCGGCCTTGAACCGGAGATCTTGCCCGGGAGCTGAAAGATTACTCGTTATCGTAAGGGAGTCGTCATCTTCAAAGGTGAGCCGGGTCCCGTCATAGTCCGGTTCCCAGGAAATCCAGCCGAGATCGGCCTGATCGACCGTGCCGCCGGCACCGAGAATCACGACTTCGTTATTGCTGCCGCCGCCGGGGTTTACAATGACCTGGTCATTTTCTGCAGTCAGGTTCGACACATCTACGCGGAAGACATCATCGCCGCTACCGCCTTTGAGCGTATCGGTGCCGCCTCCGCTGATCAGGGTCACCGGCCCCAGGGTAAAACCGGAGGCATCGAGAATTTCCGCTTCGGCGCTGCCGGTCAGGGTCGCCCCCTCTATACCGGACAGACTGTCGCTGCCTTCCGCTCCGATGATCAGATTATCATTGGTTAAGAAAAAATCGGCATCCCGCGCTTCTACGACCGTATCAATGCCTGCCCCGCCGATGAGAATGTCAGCTCCGCCGCCGCCGGTCATCCGGTCATTTCCGCCGGTTCCTGTCAGGATATCGGCACCGGCACCACCGTCAAGGGTCACGGCGCCAAAGCAAATGGCGGCTCCTTCATAGACAGAGGTCGACCCGCTGCCTTCGCCAAGGCCCAGATCAGCTGCCGCCGTTGAATTGTTCAGTGCGACGATACGAATGGCATCGGTCCCGGCCGAATCACTTTCGCTGATTCGGATGCCGGTACCCGCGTCGTTCAGACCGGCCGACAGTTTTTCGTGTGCATCCGTGATGATATCCAGCACATCCTGAAGAGTGTATGCCGGTGTCAGGTCGATATCGACCCGGGTGATGCCGTCTGAAAGCACAATACAAAAATCGGACGCGCCATCGGCAGTTCCGACACCGAGTCCATTGTGTAAAAAATTGAGCGGCGTCTCAGGAGAAAGGCCGTTGAAACCGGAGGCATCGATGTCATTGCGGCCGGCACCGCCGGTCAGATCCGCATATTCAATGCCGGAAATCGCATTTGATTCCGTATCGATCACCAACTGAAAATTGGTCAAAGTGATTTCTTCGGCATCACGGGATTCAACAAGGATATCGAGACCGTCTCCGCCAGACAGCGTGTCCGCCCCTTTATTCCCGGTAATCTGATCATTTCCCTGACCGCCGAAGAGTTCATCGGCGCCGGTGCCGCCGATCAGGATATCATCTCCGTCCCAGCCGGACATCACAACGCTTCCCGTAAATGCCGAGGCATCCATCCGGTTGCCGCTCGCGCCGCCGGAAAGATCCGCTTTTTCGATACTTGCCAGCGTGTTTTCGGCAAATTCGCCGTCGCTTACCGTCAGGGTGATCCCGCCGCCGCCAAGACCGCTGCCGTCCACACTCATATCCGCCATATTCCGGCCGCCGGAATTGCCGCGGAAGGTGATATTTAACGTGGACACCCATGCATCGGGTTCGATGGGGGTGCGGACCCGCCGTACCGTCACTTCCTGGTCTCCGATGTTCGGCAGGGCCGTCAGGGCCGATTTCACGGTGTCTGCATCGGCATCAAACGCTATCGGGGCCGTTTTTTCGCCGTCAAATAAAAGCACAAAGCTTCCGCCGGTTACGGTGTCATCCAAAGTAATCGTAACAGTCTCATTGGTCCCATCGGCCATATCCAGGCGGGTATCGGTGAGAACAAATCGGACATTGCCTTCTTCAACCAGGGTATCGATTCCTGCGCCGCCGTCGATATCGTCGATACCGGTGCCACCGGTAAGGCGGTCGTCTCCTGCGCCGCCGATCAGGATATCATCACCGGCACCGCCGTCGAGAAAGACCGGGCCACGGGTAAAGCCGGATGCGTTTAACATATTGGAACTGTCGCCACCGGTAAGCATTGCCTGCCCGATGGCCGACAAGGTATCGGCACCTTCTGCCCCGATAATAAGCGTTTCATTGGACAAGATAAAATCGGCATCCCGCGTCTCGATGATCGTATCGTTTCCGCCGGCTCCGATCAGGGTATCGGCGCCGGTGCCGCCGGTGAGAAGGTCGTCTCTTCCGGTGCCGATTAGTGTGTCGTTTCCGCCGCCGCCGTCAAGGACAACCGCACCGAGGGTAAAGCCGGAGGCGTTTAACCTGTTGGAACTGTCGCCACCGGTAAGCACCGCCTGCTCGATGCCTGAGAGAGCATTGGTTTCAGCGCCTATGGTAAGACCGGCATCGGTCAGCGTAAAATCGGCATCCCGCGCTTCTACTACCGTATCCGTGCCGTCTCCTCCGATAAGGCTGTCGATGCCCGCACCGCCGCTCAGCACGTCATCGCCCGCACCGCCGTCAATGCGATTTTCGAAAGCGTCACCGGTCAGAATATCATCGCCCGCACCACCGATGAGGTTGTGGATGTTGCTGACGGTTCCCGTACGGTTGGAGGATGCTTCCAGCAGGTTAACGACCACCGGATTTTCAGTGGAAAAGGCGGAGAAATCGAGCGTATTGATGCCGCCCGCACCGCCGTCAATGCAACCGGGGAATAAGGCGTTGTCTTCAAAGACAAAAGTGTTGTCTCCACTTCCGCCGATCAGATTTTCGATATCGCTTGCCGAAATTTCAGCGGTTCCCCCGGAAACTGCAACCGATCCGTCATCTGCTACCGAATAAGAGCCGTTTGTAATAGTCAGCGTGCCGTCTGCATGGATGACAAAAACCAGGCTGTCTCCGATCGAGGACAGATCCAGCGTGTCGGTATGGCTACTGCCGACAAGGGTTTCAATATCTTTGGCGGTAAAGGTGGTATCGGGGGCATCCGCATCACTGACGTTAATGTCGTTGAGCGTGGTAAAAACGTAATTTATATCTGCACTGATCATGGAAAGATCAAGGATATCATGATCACCGCCGCCGTAGAGGGTCGCAGCGGCGGATTCCGGAAAATTCCCGGCAACAAAGACATCGTCTCCGGATGACCCATTGACCGTAAGAGCGTCATCTGAAGTCACTTCGTGCGGCGTTTCTTCTCCAACCGTAATTTCAGCTGCATCCAGAAAGATGGTATCGGAATCCGCGCTCCCGTCAACGATCACATCTGACAGGATGACGGCAGGCGTATCCGGCATCCCCTCCGAAACAGTCTGAAATTCCTGAGGAGACACCCCCAGGTCCGCCGAGAGCAATATACGGGATTCCAGTGGCTCAAACAGCATTTTGCGCCGTTGTTTCCCCCAACCGGCTGTTTTTTTCCTCACTAGACGTTTCGTTTTTCCGGCATGTCTGTTTTTGCGTGTTGCCATAAAAAAATATCTCCCGGTTACAAGTTCCGAAAGCGCTAAGATAAACTTTGGCATCAGGGGTGGGGCTTTAACAAAATCAGGCTATTCAAGCCATTTATTAGCGTTGCGAATATCGTCTTCTCTCACGATTTCTATCGTTTTTCTGATTCGCAGGGTATTGAGAATGGAATCATACCGGGCCGGGGCATAAGCTGCGGCCGAAGCTTCCCTCGATGTAAATAAATGAGCTGATCGAAGCACCGTGCGACTTGACTGAACATCCGGTCAATAATTCTCAATATCTTGTTTTATATCAAAAATATCATTACCAGATAACTCATCATCTTTCCATACATCTTTCAGCAACATCAAAAATATATGAACATATCTTCCATTCATCTAATATGGTAAAATTTCGAGATTCCGAAAAAGACATTCAGAAGCAAATCGTAACGATCATGGCGGTATTCGCCCTGCATCTGAAATCTGCGGATGCGGACACGTTCGCCGGTATCTGAAAACAGCGCCAGTGTGAAACCCGGAGAAAGGGGCTAAGGGATGTGGGGGACGAAATGATGGAAAATCGGGGGTGGGGGCTTACCGGCGCTGAAGCGCCGCTCAAGTATGGGGGATGGTATGGTTTTACATCTTCATATCCGGCTGATTTTCTGGTCCTCAATGCCTTTTCGAATGACCTTGAAGCGTCCGGTTTCAAGATCCAGGTCATAGATATTGAAATTGGTTTTCATGTCGATGCCGTCATGATGCACGGCAAAGTTAACAACGCAGGACCCCTGTTCCAGACTTTCAATCCGGTGAAAAACCCCTCGCGGCCAGACCAGCATGGCCGGTACGTCGCAGACGATTTCGCCGTTTTTGACGATTCTGTCCGATGTAACTTCGAAACGTTCCAGCCGCCCATGTTTTTTAGTATAAACATCAATTCGCCGTGTACCGTAAAGCACCACCAGATTATCATCCTGATGCGGATGCATGTACCAGGGACGGGGCACATTGCCCACCGGTCCCGGAGAGATCGCCCTGCTTTCATGGATGACCCGGTCTATCGCATCTATTTTTGGCACGGCCCCGGTGGGAACATTATCAAACGTGACTCCCGGGGTACGGCGAAACGCATTCAACAGGACAATCCTGTAAAGGCCGGGAACTTCATCGAAGATAACGGCATCGTTCAACATGGGTTGTGTCCTCCGGAATGAAATATTTTACACGGATGGGATAGAGCCGACAAACGGCCGGCAACCTGTTTTACAATATATCACAGTTCGGGCCTGATCGGAAATGAAGCAGTTTTTCAGGTTCACGGATGGCAGAGATTTTTACCGGCTGAATACAGTGATTAATTCGAAGATCAGCGCCTGAGCATGACGCGGAAACCTGTGAAAATCGACGTTTAAGGACGGACACCGCTTCCGTAAACGCCCGGCTGTTCTGTGACCTTACTATCTTCCGGGTTTCGATACGTTGTTTGAGGAGCTCTCTCTATAGCTCCATTGAATTCACTGCGGGATGATTCAGGATATGAAATGGATATCACAGGGTGCCGGAAGCAGGGGTGAAGCTGCCATATATAGCAGGTATCACAGATTTCTCAAATCATAATTCAAATTTTCTGCGCCTATACAAAAGGTCAGATTCGTTTTGTATAACAGCGCGGTGCATGAAGCCTACCGTGGAAATTTGAAACTGAGCGATATTTTCCTTGCACCTGTCATGACACATGTCATATTATCATAACCAATTATCAGCTTCTCTTCAATTAATCTGTATTCTCGAATCCGTTTACAAGGAAAAAGCGATGACCAAGAGTGCATCTGATTTCTCTATAATTGTAAAAGGGGTCCGCAGGCAGCTTGGACTGAGCCAGGAAGCGCTTGCCCATGAGCTTCGGGTGAGTTGCGCCACCATCAATCGCTGGGAAAATGGCAAAACGGCACCGTTTAAACTGGCACGGGAAAAATTTAACTCATTTTGTCAAAAAATGATCCAGGAAGGAAAGCTGAATCTTTGAGTTTTACCGACTACCAGGCTAAATATTTTGCCCATGAGCTGACACGGCGTTTCCCACCGGATAGTATCGAGAAGGTCGCCGTTGCTTTTGCAGGCGCTCAGGTTGACCTGAACCCCCATCAAATCGATGCTGCCTTGTTCGCTTTCAAATCACCACTCTCCAGGGGTGCACTGCTGGCCGATGAAGTGGGGCTGGGGAAAACGATTGAGGCCGGCCTGGTGCTCTCACAAAAGTGGGCAGAGCGAACACGGCGCATCCTTATCATCACGCCTTCCAGCCTTCGTAAGCAGTGGTACCAGGAGCTGGCTGAAAAATTTTTTCTGCCGTGCCGTTTGCTGGAAACAAAGTCCTACAATGCCGCTGTCAAAAAAGGCGATCCACGTCCTTTTGAAGCACCGGAAATTGTCATTTGTTCTTACCATTTCGCGAAAAGCAAAGCTTCAGATGTACAGGCGATTTCCTGGGATCTGGTGGTGATTGACGAAGCCCATCGGCTGCGGAATGTTTATAAACCTTCCAACGTCATTGCCAATACCCTTAAGAACTCTCTTGCCGGTAAGCACAAGCTGCTTCTGACGGCCACGCCTTTGCAAAATTCCCTGCTCGAGTTGTTTGGATTGGTGAGCTTTATCGATGAGCATACCTTCGGTGATCTGAAGAGCTTTCGGGAGCAATTCGCCAACCTCAGTCAGAAGCAGGTGTTCCAAACACTCAAAACGCGGCTCAGACCCGTTTGTCACCGTACTCTTCGCCGCCAGGTGATGCCGTACATAAAATACACGCAACGCTTGCCGATCGTTGAAGAATTTATTCCTGCGGAAAGTGAAGATCGCCTCTATCATCTGGTTTCCGAATATCTGCAACGTGATAACCTTCAAGCTTTGCCGCCTGGCCAGCGCTCTTTGATGACACTTGTGCTGCGAAAATTATTGGCGTCATCCACTTTTGCCATTGCAGGCGCTCTGACCTCCATATCCAACCGACTGAAAGCCAGGCTGTGCAGTGACAAAGCGGGCAAATCCATTGCGGACGAGCTGGGCCAGGAGTATGAATCCCTTGACCCAACCGCAGAAGAATGGGGCGAGGACGAATCTGTTGAGAGCCTTACGAGGGATGATCGCAAAGCCATCGAAGAGGAAATCGCTGATCTCGATGCTTTTACCCGTTTAGCCACTTCCATCGAACACAATGCCAAAGGGATGGCGTTGCTCAAAGCACTGAAAGTCGCCTTTGCCAAGGCAGCTGAAATCGGTGCAGCCCAAAAAGTGGTGATTTTCACCGAATCGCGGCGTACGCAGAGCTATTTGCTGCGTCTCTTGTCGGACAGCCCTTTTTCCGAAGGAATCGTATTGTTCAACGGTTCCAACACGGATGAGCGCTCCAGAGACATCTATTCGGCCTGGTTTGAGCGTCATAAGGGTACTGATCGTGTGACCGGATCGCGCACGGCGGATATACGTTCAGCCCTTGTGGATTACTTCCGTGAACAGGGGCGCATCATGATTGCCACCGAGGCGGGTGCCGAGGGTATCAACCTGCAGTTCAGCTCCCTGGTGGTAAACTACGATTTGCCATGGAACCCTCAACGCATCGAGCAGCGCATCGGCCGCTGCCATCGTTACGGACAACAGCACGATGTGGTGGTGGTCAATTTTCTCAATCGCAAAAATGCTGCGGATAAACGGGTTTTTCAACTCCTGTCCGAAAAATTCCGGCTTTTCGAAGGCGTCTTCGGGGCAAGTGATGAAGTGCTGGGGGCCATCGAATCCGGGGTGGATTTTGAAAAACGCATCGCTGCTATCTATCAGTGCTGCCGCAAGCCCGAAGAGATTCAAACTGCCTTTGACGAGCTTCAACGCGAACTGAGCATGGAAATCAACGAAGTCATGAACCGCACGCGGCGGCAGTTACTGGAAAATTTTGATGACGAAGTGAGAGAAAAACTCAAAATCCGTGATGAGGCATCCAGGGCCTGCCTCAACTATTTCGAATGTCTGCTCATGCAGCTCACCCGGCATGAATTAAACGGGCACGCCGAGTTTAAAACAGACGCGGTCTTCCGTTTGATCTTCCACCCCTTTCCTGAACTGGGAAATACCATCCCGCTGGGGCTTTACGAATTGCCACGCCGGTCCGGCGAAGCGCACCTGTACAGGCTTCACCATCCTCTGGCAGAGGCTATTGTGACCCGGGCCAAAGCGCGTCTGTTGCCCCCGGCTGAAATTTTTTTCGACTATGGCCGGCACGATGGTAAAGTATCTATTCTTGAACCTTTCATCGGGCAATCCGGTTGGCTCAACGTCTGGGTCTACACCGTTGAGTCCCTTGATCAGACTGAGGATCACCTCATCCTCGCCGCAATTACCGACAATGGCCGCGCTCTGGATGATGAAACCGCCGCCCGGCTGCTCAGCCTGCCGGGGGAATTCACAGGAACGATATCCGGCGGGCAGCCTGACGGCAACTTGGTGGCAATTTTGCAGCAGCGCAAGGCCGCCATCCAAAAAGAGATATCCGAGCGCAACGCCCGGTTTTTTGAGGCCGAAGCTGATAAGCTGGATGGTTGGGCCGATGACCTCAAAATCGGCCTGGAACGCGAAATAAAGGAGCTTGACCGGCAGATCAAAGAAGCCCGTCGTGCCGCCACTGCTGCGCTGACGTTGGAAGAAAAGCTGGCCGGGCAGAAACGGATTAAAGCACTGGAAGCGCAACGTAACCAGAAACGACGCTCCCTTTTCGATGCCCAGGATGAAGTGGATCGCCAGCGGGAGGAGTTGATCGCACGGATAGAAGGTAAGCTGCAACAGCAGACAGAGCTTATTCAGCTGTTTGAGATTCGATGGAGGCTCGGATGAGGACCGAAATCCCTATTGAAATGCTTCATTTGCCTGAAATGTTGAGAAATCTGTTTACAGAAAACCAGTTATCAATAATTAATAATAAAGAGAGGATGATATGAAAACGCCGGACCAGGAAGTTGCCGATAGAATCATTCAGGAACTCCGGAACAGCCAAATGCTCTCCGAAAAAAGTATTCAAAAAATCAAGCTCTCATTGGCGAACGGCTCATTAAAGAGCGAGGATTGGCGTTTGATATTCGAAACCGACCGTTTGGAGAAAGAGACCGACAATGCCGGCAAAAGTCAGTAGAATTAGTCTGGATGGGTTTCGGGGGGCTACGGCACCTGTTCAAATTTCCTTTGATACTTCCAAACCCGTGATATTAATATTTGGTGAAAACGGTACCGGCAAATCCACGATCGCCGATGCCTTCGATTTTGTGTGCAATTGCGGGTTTGGGTCGCTGGAAGATCGCAGCATTGCAGGGCAAAAAAAAACCTACGTTCCGGCTATCGGGGGAAACGCCAGGGAGCCAAAAGTAGAGCTTTTCACTTCGATTGAAGATTTCACAGCTTTTTTATCCCCAGCCGGTCCATTTGTTACACCGAAAAGTAGTTGTCCTGATGCGCGTATCCTTAGACGCAGTAACATTTTAAAATTGCTGAATGCCCAACCTAAACAACGGTTTGAAGAATTAAAGTCTTTCATTACTGTTCCCGGTATCGAAAAATCGGAAAATAGCTTAAGGGAAGCGCACCGAAGTGTCAAGGCCGGCGTTGATGAAGCCGTTCGGGCTTACACCCAGGCAAATGCCGATTTGGAAAAGTTGTGGGAGGCAGAAGGCAAGCCGGGCAAAGATGCCCTTCAATGGGCACAGGCGGAAGCTAAAAAGAATGTTACAGATCTTGAAAGCACTATTCAATCAATTGACGCTATCAGTGCGTACTTTGATGGTGTAGGTACATCATTGACCTCACTTGACCTTGCCACTAATGATCTGTTAACAGCTCGAACAGAGCAAAATAAGGCCCAACAGGAGCAACAGAAGGTTGAGGCCAAACAACCTAAGGTCGATGCGTCTCTGCTTAAGCTACTTCAGGATGCCAAGTCATTTCTTTCCGTCAGGAAGCCTGAACAATGCCCGGTCTGCGAACAGGTGATCAAACCGGATTCGGTGGTCACCCGGTTAGATGCGCGCCTGTCCGAAATGAGCGGACTCTCTTCGGCGGTGTCCGCGGTATACTCGAAGACGCGAACTGTTGAAGACAAGGAGGCTGTCGTTGAGCAAGCCCGCAAGAATTTTTTGAAACAAATAAGTAAGCTTACCACGGCTCTGCAAAACAGCACTTTAAAGGATGTCGCTGCTTTAAAAATTGAATGGTCTTATTTTAAAAAACTGATTGATCTTACTGAATATACAATGCCGATGGAACAGAAAGCACGAGAAATTTGGAGTGTGATCCAGCCATGCCGGCAGCCCCTTTCAGAGCGCAAGCGGTCCGATCAAAAATCTATAAATCAACGAAACTCTGTCAAAGGTTATTTAAAAACCCATACGGAAAAATTTCAGTCGGCAAAAGATCTAAATGAGCTATCTCAGAAGCTTGAGGCCATGCTGGAAATCGTATCCGAACAGCGCAAAGATTATGTGAAAGGCGTGTTGGCGTCAATTTCCGGCGAGGTTGAACGGCTTTATAAGACGCTTCATCCCGGAGAGGGAATCGGCAAGGTGCGTTTCAAGCTCAAAGAAAAAGCCATTGGATCATTAGAGTTTTATGCCCATTTTCTGGATATCCCCGATGTCCCTCCTCAAGCCTACTATAGCGAATCCCATTTGGACACCCTCGGAATTTGCGCCTTTCTGGCGCTTTCTAAATATTTCATAACGGAGAATACGATTATTATCCTCGACGACGTGGTGACCTCGGTGGACGGACCTCATCTGGACCGGTTTATGAATCTGCTGCATGCTGAAGCCGGAAACTTTAACCAGGTCATCGTGACCACCCACTACCGGCCCTGGAGGGACCGATATCGATGGGCTAAAGGGCCGACAGCCAATACCCAGGTCATTGAACTTGGTCCCTGGACCCTGCAAAACGGGCTTCAAATTGGACATTTTAAAACGGCGGTTGCGGAACTGAAGGCGGCGTTGACTGAGTCAATAATCGACCGTCAAGCACTGGCATCCAAGGCTGGTATCGTGTTGGAATCGCTGCTTGATTTCATTTCCTTAAAATACCGTTGCGCGGTACCTCGTAACGCACGCAATGAATACACATTGGGTGATTTGGCTTGCGGTATCGATTCAAAGCTGGCTAAAGTGCTATTTTGTCGTAAAACTTCTGACGAAGGAACAGAAAAGATAGATGTACCAATTAAATCATTAATTGATAAAGCCACCGGTGCTCAGTGGATTCGCAATTGTGTAGGTTGCCATCTGAATGCTCTCGGGAGTGAAATTTCCGATGGCGATGTTCGCACTTTTGCCCACAATGTCATTGCCCTTGCTGATACATTGATTTGCGAATCCTGCGCTATGCTTCCCACACGCCGGCCTTCAGGCAGTTTCTGGCAGTGCACTTGTGGTAACCTTGAACTTTATCCCCTGGTCAGACCCGGGGCAGACCCACGGAATATTGCTGATGAAATCTAAACAGAAACTGGAACTCACCTGGATCGGAAAAGAGAATCGCCCCAGGCTGGAACCGCGCATTCTGCTGGAAGATGCGGAAAAATCCTACCATGCCAGGCACAGGATGACGGATAAGGATATTTTCGATAACCGGCTGATCTTTGGCGATAATCTTCTGGCGTTAAAGGCGCTGGAGCAGGAGTTTGCGGGGAAGGTGAAGTGTGTTTATATTGATCCGCCATTTAATACGGGACAAGCGTTTGAACACTATGATGATGGCATTGAGCATTCTTTATGGTTATCGCTGATGCGTGATCGTTTATATATACTTAAAAGGCTCTTATGTAATGACGGATCAATTTGGGTTCATTGCGACGATAACGAGCAAGCCTATCTCAAAGTTATGATGGACGAAGTATTTGGACGAACTTCATTTGTTGCAACAGTTGTTTGGCAAAGTCGTTATTCACGATCAAATGATGCTAGTTTGTCAGTATCACACAACTTTGTTCTTGTGTATTCTCCTGATCCGAACCGGTGGAAAGTTATTCGCAATAGATTGCCTCGTACAGAAGCGCAGGCGAGGCAATATAAAAACCCTGATAATGATCCGCGAGGCCCGTGGCGTGCAATTCCATGGGATGCACCAAATATTCGGCCAAATCTTACGTATCCAATCAAAACATTAACTGGAAAAGTACGGCTGCCGCCATCTGGACGTTGTTGGTCACGCACTGAAGACCAATGGTTGCAGATAGTTGATTCCGGCTTAGCATTCTTCGGTAAGTCGGGCAATGGTGCACCATCATTCAAATCCTTTTTAAAAGATGCTTCTGCTATCGTACCAAATACTTGGTGGAGCCATGAGGAAAGTGGGCATACCGATGAGGCAAAGAAGGAGTGTCACAAGCTTTTTGGCAAAAAGAGTGCTTTTGCTACCCCTAAACCTGAAAGATTGCTTCAGAGAATAATAACGATCGCCTCCAATCCCGGCGACCTCGTCCTCGACTCCTTCGCCGGCTCCGGCACCACCGGCGCGGTAGCTCAAAAAATGGGCAGACGCTGGATTATGGTGGAGCTGGGCGAGCATTGCCACACCCACATTATCCCGCGTTTGAAAAAGGTGATCGACGGCGAGGATTCCGGCGGCATCACCAAGGCGGTCAACTGGAAGGGGGGCGGTGGCTTTCGCTACTATCGGCTGGCGCCGTCCCTGCTGGAAAAAGACAAGTGGGGTAACTGGGTGATCAACAAGGGTTACAATGCTGCCATGCTGGCCGAGGCTTTGTGCAAGCATGAGGGGTTCACCTATGCGCCCAGCGATTCGATCTACTGGCAGCACGGCTATTCCACGGAGCAGGATTTCATCTACGTGACCACGGCCAACCTGAACCACGAACAGCTCCAGCAGCTTTCGGACGAGGTGGGGCCGGAACGCAGCCTTCTGGTACTCTGCACAGCCTTTCGCGCCCGGACCGAATACCCAAACCTGACGGTAAAGAAAATTCCCAGGCAGGTACTCTCCCGCTGTGAATGGGGTCACGATGACTACAGCCTTCGGGTGGAAAATCTGCCTCAGGCCCCGCCGCCCAGGGGGCAGATTTCCCTGTTTGATGAAACGGAGGAATCATGACTGCAAAAACGCCGGCAAAAGAGCCGGCAAGAAAAAATGACGCACTGCTTCATGATCTTCGCCATCTGATTGAAAAGACCCGTTCGACGGTCGCCACAACAATCAACGCTTCCCTGACCATGCTCTACTGGCGTGTCGGAAAACGCATCAGCGAGGAGATTCTGAAGGGAGACAGGGCCGAATACGGCGAAAAGATTGTGCCCGCGCTGAGTGCACAATTACAACGGGAATACGGACAGGGATTTACCAGACGTAACCTGTTCAACATGATCCGATTTGCGCAGGTTTTCCCTGAAGAGGAAATTGTCTCCGCACTGCGTACACAATTAAACTGGACGCATTTTAGAATGCTTATCGCCATCGAAGATCCCCTGAAAAGAGACTTTTATACCGAAATGTGCCGGGTTGACCGGTGGAGTACCCGCACGCTGCAAAGCCGGATGGACTCCATGCTGTTCGAGCGTACAGCCCTATCCAGAAAACCGAATGAACTGATTCGGCAGGAACTTGATGACTTGCGCAATGAGGATCGGCTGACGCCGGACCTTGTCTTCCGTGATCCCTATTTTCTCGATTTTCTCGGCCTGAAGGACCGTTATCTGGAAAAGGACCTTGAAGATGCCATCCTGCGCGAACTGGAACAGTTTCTTCTGGAGATAGGCGGCGGATTCTCCTTTATCGCCCGTCAGAAACGCATCCAGGTGGACAGCGATGATTATTACCTTGATTTGCTCTTTTTCCATCGAAAACTCAGACGACTGGTGGCCATCGAGTTGAAACTCGGAGAATTTAAACCGGCCCATAAGGGGCAGATGGAACTTTATCTGCGCTGGCTGGATAAATACGAACGGCAATCCGGTGAGGAGAAGCCCATCGGTCTTATTCTCTGCGCGGGCAAAAAGCATGAAACCGTGGAACTTCTGGAATTGGAAAAGAGTTCTATCCGGGTGGCGGAGTATCTGACCGAATTGCCGTCCAGAAAAATTCTGGAGCAGGAGCTTCATAAGGCACTTAGCCAGGCAAGACAGCGGTTTTCGCTGCGACAGCAACTTAATAAAAAGGAGATGGACTCGTGAACCGACACGTTAACGCCATATCCGGCCGGCTGAGCCTTCGACCGCCCCAGCGCCTTTCTCTGGAAATCCTGCACCGCATCACCGAAATCGCTCCGCCCGGCAAGAAGGCTGATGCGGCGGCTCAGCTTTCGGCAATCCAGAACGAATTTCCATCCGTCACGGATTTTGAGCGCGAGTTTCCTTCATTGTGCTTTGCACTGGCCACCGGCGTGGGCAAGACTCGTCTGATGGGCGCATTCATCAGTTACCTGAAGTTAGCCCACGGTATCTGCAACTTTTTTGTGCTGGCACCCAACCTGACCATCTACAACAAACTGATCGCCGATTTTACCCCCAATACTCCGAAATATGTCTTCAAGGGCATTGCTGAATTTACCGTTCACCCACCCACCGTAATCACCGGGGATACTTACGAGAGCGGCCTGGGAGTCAGGGAACAGTGGCGGCGGCAACGGCTGCTGCCCGGCATGGCGGCATACGAAGACATTCATATCAATATTTTCAATATCGCCAAAATTAACTCCGAAGTGCGGGGCGGCAAGGCGGCCCGCATTAAACGACTGTCTGAATACATCGGCGAGAGCTACTTCGACTATCTGGCCGGGCTGCCCGATCTGGTGCTGCTAATGGACGAATCCCACCGCTACCGGGCCAGTGCCGGGGTACGCGCCATCAACGAGCTGAATCCTGTTTTAGGCCTTGAGCTGACCGCTACCCCCTTTGTGGAGACCAGCCGTGGGGCCGTGCCTTTTAAAAATGTGATTTATGACTATCCCCTGGGCAAGGCCATGGCCGATGGTTTTGTAAAAGAGCCTGCGGTCGTGACACGTAAAAATTTCAATCCGGCCGGCATGTCGCAGGAGGAGATCGAGCGTCTGAAGCTGGAAGACGGCTTGCGCCTGCACGAAAGCGTTAAAGTGGAGCTGGAGACCTTTGCCCGGGAGAGCGACAACCCCATTGTCAAACCCTTTCTGCTTGTCATTGCCCGTGAAACCACCCATGCGGCCCGGTTGCTTCAATTGATCCAGTCCGATAGTTTTTTCGAAGGCCGCTACAAAGACAAGGTAATCCAGGTGGATTCGAGCCGGACCGGCAAGGCCGAAGAGGAAATGATCGAACGTTTGCTCAGGGTGGAACAGACGGATGAACCCACCGAGATTGTCATCCATGTCAACATGCTCAAGGAGGGCTGGGACGTTACCAACCTTTACACTATTGTTCCTCTGCGTGCCGCCAACGCGCGCATCCTCATCGAGCAGTCCATCGGCCGCGGCTTGCGACTTCCCTACGGCAAACGCACAGGGGTTCTGCCCGTGGACCGTCTGAACATCGTGGCCCACGATAAATTCCAGGAAATCATCGATGAGGCGAACCGCCCGGAATCCTTGATACGAATACAAACCGTGGTTCTGGATGATGCGGAACTCAACCGGAAAACAGCCACTATAGTGTCTCGCCCATGGCTTACGGAAAAATTAGGATTAAAGCCCGTGCATGTGACCACCAATACACGATTAGCCGGTCAGGATGAGCCTCCGGTATTCACAAAATCTGAAGAACAGAAGGTAGCTCAAGTGGCCTGGGAGGTGATCCGCAAGCTGGAGAATCAGCCCCGGAAGCTGCCGAGTCTGTCCCATTTGCAGAAACCGGAAATTCAGGCCGCTATTGTAAAGGCAGTGGAGGCGCGGCAGCCATCTTTCGAGCAGATGGCGCTGGAGGGTTTTACGGAAAAGACGGATATTGCCTCAGTGGTGGCCAGAACCAGTGAGATGGTGACACAGCAGACCATTGACATACCACGCATCCTGGTAGTGCCCAGAGGGGATGTGAAGACAGGGTTTAAGCCCTTTGCCCTGAATTTGAATGCTTTGAAGTATCCTGCGGTTTCTGACGAGTTATGGATTCAGCATTTGCGCACGAGACAATTGGAAGTATTGGCCCTGGGGCAGGCCGGTATCGAAGAAACACGGCTGGAGGATTACGTGGTCAGCGGCCTGATGGATTTTGATGATATTTCCTACGATGATCATGCCGATCTGCTCTATGATCTTGCCGGTCAGACAGTGAGGCATCTTCAAACATATCTGTCCGAAGAGGAGGCCCGCAAGGTGCTGCGCTGCTACCAGCGCGATATTGCCCGCTTTATCCATTCACAGATGCAGTCCCACTACTGGGAGGACGCGGTTGACTATGAGGTAAAAGTCAGCAAGGGTTTTACTGAACTGAAAGAGAGCGCCTATTCATATCCGGTCGCGGAACCGCCCCTTGATTATCATATATCGCCGACAGACAAGAGCAACATGGCCAGGTATCTCTTTAGCGGCTTTGCGCGTTGTCTCTATCCGGTACAGAAGTTCGACTCGGAGGCTGAACGAAAACTTGCCGTGATACTTGAGAGGGATGCTGTCAAGTGGTTCAAACCTGCAAGGGGACAGTTTCAGATATTTTATCGCCACGGGGGTGATTATCTCGAATACCAGCCGGATTTTGTAGCTGAAACCATAGATACGATTTTTATGCTCGAGCCTAAGGCCAGCAACCAGATGGACGACCCTATCGTTTTTGCCAAGAAGGAGGCCGCAGTTAAATGGTGCGTCAATGCTTCAAATTACACCCACAGCCATAGCGGTAAATCATGGCGATATGTATTGATTCCTCACAATGAGATCGCGATAAATATTACAATAGATGCCCTGGCGGCCAGGTTTGGCGAATGAGATCATCATTGGGACCGTTTCATTTTAATAGGATGGCATATGCCGGCAGTAAGCTGTATAAGCCAATTGCTGTGATGAGATAACGAGGGCGTCGTTAACAATATCAAACAACTTTTGTATTGATAAGCGGAATTCGACTATTTTATGCACTTCGGCTGAAATATCTGCTATCGATCACAGCCGCATTCAAGCCTTTGATAAGAGAATATATCTGGTAAATTATATGGTGTAAAAATCTTGAGTTCACTTGCCATGATCAAAATGTGAATGGATTCCGAAATGACGACAGATATGAAATGGACATCGCAGGATTTTAGTAAGGCTTAAGCTTAATCCCCTGTGCCAGAATTACGAGGGGTTACTGTGCTGACAGGGGGCAGGGGCAGACACAAGGGTCTGCCCCTACGGTATTCACACGACCTGTTTCAATGCGTCGCTGTCCTTATTTTTTATGCCTTCACAGTTGAGGCAATTTTGACGGACGCCGTTTATTTATTGATGCCTTCAAGAGGAAGCTGACCGAACCGCTGTTCATATCCTTTAATGACATTATTGAGCATCATGGCCAGGCGTTTGGCGGCGTAGGGATTCAACACGATCCGGTTGGTCAGTTCCACCTTGAGCTCTTTCTGGCCCGTATACCACGTCTGATTGGTGCCGAACAGCAGATTGATCTCTTCCCGGGTGCTCGAAACATTGCATACATTGGCATAGGTGCTGGTCATTTTGGAAGAATCCCAGTTTACCTTTACCTGAGTCTGTTCTTCCGGTTTGGCGTCCTGTTTCAGTTCAACATTTTTTTCCAGATCGATTTTTTCTGATTGTCCCATTTCTTACTCCTTGTATCGATATTCATATCGGTTAATGTGGTGAATGCCTCATCATCGTCGTTCCACGCGCCATTACTCCATCGCAGGAACCGGCGATCCTTCTTTTTATTCCCAAGGGTTTTAAATGTATCTCTGGCCATCAGCGGCCGGTTTTTCAACTGCCCGGATGAAATGGTATTCCAGCCGGCAACGCCTATCACCGCCGCGCTCAGGTCAATTCCAATATCCGTCATATCCGCACCCGCCTGTGATCCGGTATCCTCCGGATTTTGCTCATCCGGTACCGGCGGAGACGCCGGTGACATCGTATCCGGTGTCGTGGCAGGCGGATCTGAAGCGTCGGTTTCCGGGCCGGTATGTTCGGGGTTAACGGCACCCGGGTTGGCCTGCCGGCGTTCCTGCGGCATTGAGGGTTGCTCAGTGGTATCCGGCACCGGCTGCCGGGTGTTGGCCGGCTGCCCGGACTGTTGAGAATTGGCCGAAGGCTGAGTCTGTTGCGGGCTGTAGGTATGTGACCCGTTATGGGACAACATATCCGGTCGTTGCAACCAGGGGTTGACGGATGCCGGCCTGCTGACCGGACCCCGGTTTAACGGTATAAAAGGCAGGATGCTGCTGCCTACTGGCCGGATGCCGCCGATAAACGTTTCTCCAGACGTTTGCAGCAGCGTGGTCGTAAAGGGTTCCGCCGAGGGGGACCCGTAAAGGGAAAACAGGGTTCCGGTAATGATGTCCGGAAAATACGGACCGAGATGAACGATCAGATCGACCTTGTCTGCATTCATGATCACACGGGCATATTCTCCGATAATGACATCATCGGTCAGCGTGCCGTCAATCACATCATCCCGGAATCCACCGATCAGGATATCGTTTCCGGATTCACCTGAAATCCGGTCATACCCTCCTTCCAGAAAATCGGTTGCTTCAACCACATGCGGCATCCCGTCCGTTATGGTAACAAATCCGCAGTCGCCAAGCAGGACGTCATTTCCGGCCCCGGCGTTCAAGGTGTCGTCCCCCATTCCACCCATCAGAACATCATCGCTTGAACCGCCGATCAGGATATCGTCACCGCCGACCGGCAAATCATCTATTTTCAGGGGCTGTCCACTTGCATCGTAATCTGCCCGGCCGTTGTCACCGATCAGAAAGCTCCCCCCGGATCCAACCGACAGGGTATCCTCCCCGGATCCGCCGAATACGATATTTTTCCCGTCACCGGCATCGATAACGTCCGTTCCGGTGATGTGAAGATCCGCCGTCTCGACACTTACCAGGCTGCCGGATACGGCGTAGACAATCCGGCCGTTGTCACCGACCACAATGTCATCACCCGGACCGGACACGACCGTATCGCTGCCGTAACCGCTGATGATCCGGTTGTTACCGTCTGCCGAACGGATCGTATCATCCCCGGCCTGGATCGTATCGGCCATGCCGGTGTTCGGATCAGAATTTGTACTGGTGACAGTCAGCCCGCTGCTGTAATCGATCCGGCCGTTATCACCCAGAATGATATTGTCGTTGCTGAGGCCGGCAGCACCCGTCGAAATCCTGTCGTTACCCACGCCACCGACAATGCGATTGCTGCCGCCCAGCGTTGAAATGCTGTCGTAGACCGCATCGGAAAGGGCCTCGGTGCCGGTCGACTGGTCGGTGGCAATGCTCTGTATTATGGATACCGCCCCGGAAGCGTAAACGATCTCGCCGGTTTCCCCGACAAGTATGTCATCGGAAACGCCGCTGATGATCGTATCACTGCCGATACCGCCGATCACGCGGTTAAAACCTTCCCCGGCATCGATCGTATCGCTGCCGCCGCCGGTGACCGATGCCGAATCAAGGCTTCTTATCACCATGTCGCCGGTCGTGTCGATCTGACCGTTGTCGCCGATAACAATATCATCACCGCCAAGAGAGGTCACCGTATCGCTGCCAACCCCGCCGATCACCTGATTGTCACCTGAACCTGCGACTATTGTATCGGCTCCGCCGGTGGCGGCAACCGTATCCGTGCTTTCGAGATGCGTCGCGATCCCGTTGGTAAAGGTGATCAGCGCATTATCACCGAACACAATATCATCACCGGTGCCGGTGGTCACATTGTCGGCACCATGTCCTGCGAGAATTATCTTGTCTCCATTCGAAGAGATAATCGTATCGTCGCCGCCCTGTGACAACACGGTTGATACTATCTGACTGATCTTTAACTGACCGACATCGCCCGTGTAGCTGACCTTGCCGTTGTCGCCCAGTATCACGTCCGTGCCGCTCTGCGTTTCGATCGTATCGGCTCCCATACCACCCAGAATGTGGTTGGCGCCGTCTCCGGTGATGGTGATGGCATCATCGTCGCCATACTCGGGATGGTCTGCCGTGTCGGTCGTCGTCAGTACCTTTACGGCTCCGTCGGTGTCATAGTCGATCCGACCGTTATCGCCCATTACGATATGATCACCGGTCCCGGCTGTTATCGTATCACTTCCAAAGCCGCCGATGATATGCTTTTCACCGTCACCGGCGGTAATGATGTCGGCTCCGCCATCTGACAGCACGGTTGATACTATCTGACTGATCTTTAACTGACCGACATCGCCCGTGTAGCTGACCGTGCCGTTATCACCCAGTATCACGTCCGTGCCGCTCTGCGTCTGGATTGTATCGGAACCCATGCCGCCCAGTATGTGATTGGCTCCGTCTCCGATGATGGTGATGGCATCATCGTCGCCGTACTCGGAATGTTCCACGGTGTCGGTCGTCGTCAGCACCTTTACGGTGCCGTCGGTGTCATAATCGATCCGGCCGTTATCGCCCATCACGATATGATCGCCGATCCCGGCCGTTATCGTATCAATACCGAATCCACCGATGATATGCTTTTCACCGTCACCGGCGGTAATCGTATCAGCTCCGCCCGAAGAGATGTCCGTACTCTCGATCCGGATGTTTGCTCCGGTCGCCGCATCGATCGTCGCACTGCCGTTATCGCCCAGGACTATATCAGACCCGATGCCGGTACCGATCGTGTCGGCACCGCTGCCGCCCACGATCACGTTGTCGCCGGCTCCGGCGACAATCTGATCATCTCCGGCCACACCGGCATCCATGCTCTCGATGGAGGTCAGCTGGCCGCTGGCCGCATAGATGGCTAAACCATTGTCGCCGACGATGATATCAGTTCCATCGCCCGTATTGATCGTGTCGCTTCCGGCACCGCCGATAATATGGTTATCGCCTGCGCCCGCTTCGATCGTATCTGATGCGCCCAGGCCCGCCTGCGTTGAGGTAATCCGTGTCAGTACACCGGCCGTATAAGTTGCCTCACCATTATCACCTAAAACGACATCCGAACCTGAACCGCTGGTAATCGTGTCACTGCCCACACCTCCGATCACGTGGTTAACGCCGTCTCCGACCGTGATTACGTCACCTGCGCCCATCGTGTCATCAGTATCGGTGCTGCGCATGGTTTCTATCACGCCATCTGCACTGTAAAGGGCTTCTCCGTTGTCACCCACCACCACATCGGCTCCCGTGCCGGTGGTAATAGTATCGCTTCCCACGCCGCCAATGATATGGTTGATGCCGGCTCCGGCATCGATCGTATCGCCCGCGCCGGTAGCTGAAACGCTGTCGGTGCTGCGGATCTCCGTAAGCACGCCATTGGTAAAGACTGCTTCGCCGTTGTCACCGACCACGATATCGTTATCGGTGCCGGCACTGATATCATCGACTCCAAACCCGCCCAAAACGATGTTATCACCGGTTCCGGCCGTGATGGTATCGTCACCGCCTGAAGAGACGTCGGTGGTCTCGATCCGGATAACCTTGCCGGTCGTTGCATCGATCGTTGCTTTTCCATTATCACCCAGGATAATGTCAGAACCGATGCCGGTACCAATCGTATCGGCGCCGCTGCCGCCCACGATCACGTTAGCCCCGTCTCCGGCGCTGATCTGATCATCTCCTGCCACACCGGCATCCATGCTCGCGATGGAGGTCAGCTGCCCACTGCCTGCATAGACGGCCTTTCCGTTATCACCGACGATGATATCCGTGCCGCCGAGGGTATTGATCGTATCGCTGCCCGCACCGCCGATGATATGGTTATTGCCCTCTCCGGCATCGATTGTGTCGATATCACCAAGACCGGCCTGCGTTGAGGTGATCTCGGTCAGAACGCCTTCCGTGTAAGTGGCCTTACCGTTGTCACCCAGAATAACGTCATTGCCGCTGCCGCTGGTGATCGTATCGGTACCCACGCCGCCGATCACGTGATTGATGCCGTCACCGACCGTGATCACGTCATCGCCGCCCATCGTGTCATCGGTATCGGTGCTCTGCATGGTCTCGAGCACCCCGCCAACGCTGTAAAGGGCCTCGCCGTTGTCACCCACCACCACATCCGCACCGCTTCCGGTGGTAATCGTATCGGTGCCCACGCCGCCGATGATATGGTTGATGCCGTCTCCGGCATCGATCGTATCGCCGCCGCCCGTGGCCGCCACTGTATCCGTGCTGCGGATCCCGGTCAGTACGCCCGCGGTAAAGACCGCTTCACCGTTGTCTCCGACCAAGATGTCGTTATCTGCTCCGGCAGTGATGTCATCGGTTCCGTAACCGCCCAGAACGATGTTATCACCGTCACTTGCCGTGATGATATCGTCTCCACCCGAAGAGGCTTCCGTGGTCTCTATCCGGATAATCTTGCCTGTCGCCGCATCGTTCGTTGCCTTGCCGTTATCGCCCAGGATGATGTCAGACCCGATGCCGGTACCGATTGTGTCGGCACCGCTGCCGCCCACGATCACGTTGTCGCCGTCTCCGGCGCTGATCTGATCATCTCCGGCCACTTCGGCATCCATGCTCTCGATGGAGGTCAGTTGGCCGCCGCTCGTGTAGACCGCTTTTCCGTTATCTCCGACAATGATGTCCGTGCCGCCGGTAGCGGTGATCGTATCGATTCCCGCACCACCTATGACATGGTTATCGCCGTCTCCCGCATTGATCGTATCCATATCACCCAGACCGGCCTGCGTGGATTTAATCTCAACCAGCACGCCCGACGCCGTGTAGTCAGCACGGCCGTTATCGCCCAGGATCACGTCATTATCGCTGCCACCGGTGACCTTATCGGCTCCAACACCACCGATCACGTGGTTGACGCCGCTTCCGACCGTGATTACGTCTCCGGCGCCCATCGTATCATCGGTGTCGGTACTTCGCATGGTCTCCAGCACCCCGCCTTCGCTGTAAAGGGCCTCGCCGTTATCACCCACCACCACATCCGCACCGCTTCCGGTGGTGATCGTATCGATGCCCACGCCGCCAATCACATGGTTGATGCCGTTACCGGCCTGGATCGTATCGCCCGCGCCGGTAGCTGAAACGCTGTCGGTGCTGCGGATCTCGGTCAGTACGCCTGCGGTAAAGACCGCTTCGCCGTTGTCACCGACTACGATGTCATTATCGATTCCTGCGGTGATGTCATCGGCGCCGAATCCGCCCAGAACGATGTTGTTACCATCACTTGCGGTGATGGTATCATCTCCGCCTGAAGAAACGTCCGTGGTTTCGATCCGGATGATTGCACCGGTCGCCGCATCGATCGTTGCCTTGCCGTTATCGCCCAGGATAACATCCGCACCGCTTCCTGAGGAAATGGTATCGGCTCCGCTCCCGCCTACTACCACGTTGTCGCCGTCTCCGCCGGTGATGGTATCGTCTCCACCGCCAATCCCCAGGCTTGAAACCGACAGGATGCTTCCGTCGTCTCCACGGGTCAGAACGGCCTGATCGCCTGTCAGGATATCATCATAATCACCACCGGTAATGGTATCCATCCCCAGGTCGCCTACCACAACGATGCGGGTATTGACCCCGGCCGCACGTACGACATCATCCCCGGCGTTTGTGTTGATGAGTGTCTGAACATCGGTCCGAAGGCTCACAATGTCGATAACATCATTTCCCTGACCGGTGATGATGTTGATGCCGTCACTGCTTTTAAAATCACCGCCCGTGGCCAGATAATGAATATCTCCGGGAGCAAGTCCGGTGATGCTCGAGTCGGTAATCACAATACCGGCATCGGCATCCGTATCGCCAAAGTCGCTGATATTCAGGCTGTTGGATCCGGTCTGGGCATCGATGTTCAGTGTGCCGCGAACCCCGTCAAGTGATCCCCCATTGGTCGGGGCGTCGGATGAGATGTTGATGGTATCGTTCCCGTCACCGGTATTCAGGTTCGTCGTGACCGCGTCAGCCGTAGAAAGGATATTGAACGTGTTGTTTCCCGTACCCAGGTCAATGTTGACGGTCTCAAAACCGTAGTAGTTGATGCCGTTCAGGCAGGTCTCCAGCTTCGCCGTGCCGGTCAGAAGGGTTGTATCGACCGCCTCGATGTATGTGTCGGCATGTTCTCCCTGGAAGTTGACGATAAACACATTATCGAACTTGCTCACCGCCACGTTTCGGGTATAAGGCAGTCCGGGGTTACTGTTGTTGGGATTGAGGATCGGCGACAGAAGGTCGAGCAGATCTTCGGCAGTCGCATCATGGCCCACCGTTACGGTCTGACCCATGACCGTCACATCAAACGTGCCGCCGGTCGCATCCACGGTCAGGCTCTGGAGATGATTGACGACCGGAGCGGATGTCCCGTCATGCAGGGTGCTGATCCCGACCTCGGCAGACGCTTCCTCATGCGCCACCAGGTTCGATGCTTCCCGATCAGCCCAGACCAGCTCGGGAATGTCCTGTCCGGCCAGAATGCCGTTGAAACCGATTCGGTATGTGATCGACCTGAGTTCACGGCTCCGGATTTCCTGAGTCTCCTCAACCCTGACAGCATCAATTGTTCCAAACAGTGTATTTAAAGCTGCCTGAACCTCGGAAACCGTCATACCGTAATCCAGCGCGGTTTCGCCATAGCCTTCGGCGCTCAGCCGGTAGCTGCCCGAACGGGCCTGCACACGAACCTCCTGAACCTCGCCGACGCCCGGCATTTCAAGGCCGCGAAGCGTGGTATCGGTCAGCACGCCAACGGCATCATCGGCATTGCCGGTGTCATCGATATGAATGATGTCGCCGTCAGCACCGCCAACCCCGGTCAGCAGGGCGCCGACCTGATTGAGCATCCGGTAATCGCTCGACACCGTAAGGATATCGGTGCCGGCGCCGGTGTCAATCGTGGTATGCCCGGAAATGCTGTTGACCCGGAAGGTGTCGTCGCCGGTACCACCGGTGATTGATGTGGTGCCCTCGTGGGTCGATACGATGGCCAGGGTATCGTTTCCCGACCCGAGTTCAAAATTCAAAGCTTCGAGGTTCTGATAGGTGATGCCCCCATGGAGCTGTTGCTCGCCGATAAACGTGTCCGGCCCCATGCCGAAACCGTAGATACGGTCTTCGGTGATCGTTCCGTTGTCATGGGACTGGCTGTTGCCGTTATACACGTTGAGGGCATCGACCTGGTCCATCTCGATCACATTGTAATTCGGGTTGACCGGGGCAAAGAAATACGAGTCACCGACAACCGGATCGATTGGCCAGGCGGTCTTAAAGGTCACGGTAGTTCCGGATATGGATTCCACCTCCATGACCGTGCCGGCGGCCGGCCCGTCGACAATGGTAAACGCGTACATATTGTTGTTCATGCGCGGATCGAATCCGTCCTGCTCCCCCAGATCCGGATCGATAAAGGTGGCCTGGGTATCGGTCAGATACGCCTTGCCGTCCGCCGTGGTGCCTGTCTCCTCGATATCGCCGTCAGCCAGCGGCCAGTCGGTCTCTCCCGGCAGCGTGAAGGGATCGTTCAAATAGCGTTCTTCGCTGATCTGAATGCCGCCGTCAATCGTCAGCGGCCCCCGGATGGAGTTGATTCGTTCATTCATGCCCGGGAATACAATGGCATCGCTGCCGTCGATCACTTCATCGTCAATGGCCTTGACCTCAACGGTCTGAGGCGTATTCCAGTTGTCCGCGGAAAATTTCACCTGGGGAGTGATCACTGCTTCCCCCCTGGTCACAGAGGCTTCGGCGGTAAATTCCTGTCCATCATTTCGGTTCAGATTGATGACGGTACCCGATAAGGTCATTTCATAAACACCGGCATCGATCCCGGCCATCAGGCCGGATGTTACGTCATCGAGCGTATCGGCCGGATTGGTGACGACATATTCGATGACCTCTCCATCCAGAGCCAGACGCCAGGTCTGTCCGACAGAGGCCCCGCCCGCCAGGGTCATATCGGCATCGGTCCAGTGAAAGGCCTGATCTCCACGCTCTCCGCTGACAGCGGCGCTGCCGCCGGCATTGGTTGTTACGGCAAATTCCGCGTAAAACCGGAAGTTGTTATCATGGGTCGAGACCGTGATGACCTGACCGTCTGCCAGGGCGCTGTAGGTAATGCCCCCATCAACGGTTCCGTTGATTTTTCCGGCCAGAGACTGGGCGATCTGGTCCAGGTCAGTTGTGACCGTATCGGTTCCCACCGTGCAGTTAAAGGATGTGTCGTTTAACCGAAGGGTCCATATTTCGCCTGCGGCGGGGGTTCCCGCCAGCTCGATTTTCGCCATGGGGGTGGCGGCCATGACCTGAACCGCATTGGTTTCACCAAAGTTGGCATCCGGATCAAAGGCCAGTTCGGAATTGTAGGTACGGGTAGCCTGCGGAACAACGTCGATGATGACATCCGCGGCCGGCTGACTGGCCAGAACGATGTCATAGGTATCGGCCACCGGAGGTATGCTGACGTTCTTGCCGATCTCGATCACGCTGGTTGAATCCGGAACACTGCCCCAGGCATGGTCGATGGTAAACTTCTTTTCCTCGGCATCATACCCTGTGATGGTTGCCGTCTGTCCGGCACCGGTTCCGTCAATGATGCTGATCTGCGTGCCGACCAGTTCAATGGCATTTTCATTGCTTTCATGCCGCTGCAGGGAGATGTTGAGCTGATAGGTTATCCCTGCGGCAACTCCCATGACCTGGTCCGGCATGTCGCTGCCGAAATCCTGAAGCGATCCGACCCTGACCTGGTATTGCCCGGCCCTGTCAAGGCTCTGGTCCAGGAACGGATCGTAGAGGCTGTTGCTGCCGGCATCTACTACGCCGGCAAGATTGTTCTCCGACACCATCACCCAGTCGTTTTTCACGTCCCCGTCAAAATACCACAACTGCATCAACGGGCTCTGAACATAGGGAACATACTCGGTGTGCGGAACCCAGACCGAATAGGTATACGGGGCACAGTGAAAGGTATCCCAGTCGTAATAATCCGTCCGGGTCTCCAGCGTGTAAACGGTCTGAGCCGCTACGCCCTCGATCGTATTGCTCAGATCAATATCGAACACCCCCCGGACCACTCCACCGCCGCGGGATGCATCAAGGGTCAGGCTCTGACCGGGACCGGTCTGGTCACCATCCTTATCCAGGATCCGGATGGAATTGCCCCCGACCGTGACCAGTTCAGCCTTGAAAGAAGCAGCCGCATCCGCATTGATCTCCGCTACCAGAGCGCCGGCAACCGTACTGATCGTTCTCTGGTTTCGTGGCAGATTTCCAACCATGTAATTGTAATCACAGCCGTTTACGGTCAGTGTCCAGATATCACCTGGCACCACGGTCACACTGCTGTCCAGCTCCACTGTCACCTGCTGGTAGTGGATATCGGTATCGGCGACAAACACGGAGGCATCATCATCGATGGCGCTTTCCCGATCCTGGATGACCCCCGTGATCTTGACTTCGGAACCGGTCGAATCGCTGATCTTCAACACCCCTGCATCCGCCTGGACATCGAGCCCGGAGCTAACACTGTTTTTCAGGCCGAGAACAACCCCGTTCAGATCAGCCGAATAGCCGTTGGCCCCGGTAATGCAGGAAATGGTTGTATCCGCTGTGCCATCGCCATCTATATCCACCGGGGTTCCAAGGCCGATGGTCCACTGATCACCATTATTAATAAAGGCATTATCGCCGATAAGAGCGATCTCCTGAACCCAGGCATCGGGCATGACGCCGCCGATAACGGCATCGGATTCAACCAAAGCCGCAGTGATCTCCCCGGTTACGGTAAACACCGTGCCGTCTTCATGAACGATCACCAGAGCGGAACCGTCTGTCTTTGCCTGATAGGGCTGAGCTGCATCGGCATTGATCAGTGCAGCCATTCTGGAGGCCGCGGCGGAAAGTGGATCTGCTTCACTGAAGTCAGCGGCGGTCACCTTCAACGAGTAGGCCACAGGGGTTCCGTCATCCAGCGTCACCGTCCAGGTTTCGTCGATGGTCACGGTGCCGCCCGTCGTCAGACACCTGGATGCACCATCGCTGCCGGCTGAAGGCGCATCGGTCACGGTAAAGTCGGAGGTAAATGCAGTCGCACTGGTCTGTGACACATACAGGTTCGCCCCGTCGGCGACCGCACGGAAGCGGCCGCCTGCATCGCTGTTGATCTGATCGCAAAGCTTCGACGCCACGGCCGTCAGCGGATCGGCAGTTGTGACCGTAAATGCATAAGATACCACGGCCCCGTCATCGAGCGTCACGGTCCACGTCTGACCGGCAATCACAGTGCCGGCCAGCGTCAGGTTGTCAGTTGCCCCATCGGTTCCGGTTTGTTCATCCACCGTATTGACGGCATATCTGGAGGTAAACAACGTCCCGTTTTTGTGGATAATTCTCAACGTGCCGGCATCAGCTGTGGCAAGATAATCGGAAGTTGCGTTGATCAGGGTTTCAAACTTTCCTGCCAGTCCGGCTTTTTTCTGCCCTGCCCAGGCGGTGATATCGTCATCGGTGACCGTGTAGCTGATCGGCACCGAACTGCCGTCATCTGAATCCAGGGTGATCTGCCAGGTGTCGCCGCTCTTGACATTATCGATGACCGTCAGAAGCTCCGAGGCCCCGTCAATACCTGCCGAAGGCGCATGGGTCACGGTAAACGCCGAATCAAATGCCGTGTTATCGTTTCGTGCAACGATAAGTCTGGAGCCCTCCGTAAATGCGATATAATCCCCGCCGGATTCAAAATCCGTATTGATCTGATCGGCCAGTCGGGACGCCACGGCCGCCAGCGGATCGTCGGCCGTGACGGTAACCGCGTATGATTCGGTGGCTCCGTCATCCAGTGTCACGGTCCAGGTCTCACCGGCAACCACTGCGCCGGCAAGGACCAGATGATCGGATGTGACCGTTGAAACGCTCAGGGTCGAGTCGACAGGGGCCTGCGCAACCCCAAGTTCAACCGTAAAGTCCTTGCCCGTGTTGCTGGTGACAGACAGAGTGCTTCCGGAAACAATGTATGTAAAGCCCGCGGCCTTATCGGCTTTCAGGCCAAGCGCCACCTGGGCAAGGCCATCAGCGGCCCCGGCCGTGAACGTACTGGTTGAGACCGTTCCGTCCTCATCCGTCAGGGTCAGGGTCCAGGCCTGGTTGTGGTGAACCGTGCCGGTCAGTCCGACGATCGCTTCAGACCAGGCGATATCCGCCACATCAGAGGATGCCGTCTGAACCGGGGTGCCGCTGATGGTTACATCTGCGGCCGAACTGGCTCCGGTAAGGGTTTCAATCGCCACCTGAACCGTGAAGCCACCGGCTTTGCTGATGGACAGGGTATGGGCGGCAGCATCGTAAACCGGGCTGTAGGCGGCATCGATGGCGGCGGCAAGACCGCTTCCGGCCAGGTCCGTATCATTGGCCAAGGCGGCAAAGTCATAGCGCGTGCCGTCAAGGGTGATCGACCAGGCTTCACCGGCTGCCGTATTTCCGGAAAGGCTGATATCCGCCGTCGTAAAGCAAACCTCGGTCCCGTTGCTGTCCACCGCCTTCTGAATTTTGTTGACCCTGCCGGCCGCCTGGATCTGCTGAGAGAGGCTATCAAAGGAAAATCCTGTGGGCAGCGCAACCGCCAGGTTTACACCGTCCGTGTCCACGGTGTAGTCCGATGGATAAAGCGCCTCGATTTTCCCCTTGAGTTTGAGAGCCACCTGGCTGAGATTTTCTCCTTCAGCCGCATGGTAGGAATAGGTCTTGCCGTCCAGCGTCAAGGACCAGATCGAATCGACAGCCGGTCCGGAAAGATTCAGGCCGGCCTGTTCAAAAAATGTCCCGAGTCCGTCGCCGGGTGTGCCGGTGATATTTTCGGTGGCCGGAGGGTTTAACATGGCATCGGTAATTTCAAACTGATAGATATCCCAGGTGCCGTCACCACCTCCGACAATCTTGGCATAAGGCGTCAGGGAGTTGATGTCCCCGCCCAGCGCATCGTTTCCGATGGCGGAATCAAAAAAGGTGTACCAGTTGCCGGCATCATCGATATTCTGTGCGGTGTTGTTGACCCCTTCGTTTTCAAAAATCGGATTGGGTGTGAACTGGAATGCATCGACAGCATGCTGCTCGACCGACACCTGCAGCTCATAGTCCGCTCCCTGTGGAATTCCGTTGAAGCTGCCGGTCGTCCAGTAAGACCACCACCACAGCCAGTTATCCACTTTCACGTAATAAGTTCCGGCCGTTGTGATGTCAAAGGTGAGATAATCATCAAGCCAGGTAGTGCTTCCGGTTCCTCCGGTGGCCGGGTCGGATGAACCCGGACCGTATGCGATGATCGAGCCGTCTTCATTATAAAGACTCAGCTGGCTGCCCCAGAAGACCGGTTCACCGTATTCATAGCCATGATCGACATCGAAGATGGTCGTCACGGATCCGCCGGACGCATCGATCATGGCCTGATCAATGGTGAGTTTGTAATAATCGACTTTGTTGTCTCCGGTTCCGATCACCGATATATGAGGATAGACCGCCGAGTTGGTGATGTCACTATTCGGATTGCGGCTCCAACTGCCGAAATCCAGACTCTGGGCCGTATCAAAGGAGTCATGCGCGTCGGTTTCATGCATAATGGCCGTGCCGAAATCAGCGATAAACTGTGTCTCATCGATACCGCTGGTCACCTGCCCGGAGCCGATGACCGCATAATCGGTCGGCTCAGTGACCTGGGTAATGCCGTCGGTCTGGGTGACGATGACACCCACCACTTCATCGTCGATAATTTTCACATCGACACCGGCAATGTTTGCCAGCTCCCCGTTTCGGCCCGCAACATATTTATAAGTCTGTCCCTTGAGATCAAGCGTCCAGGTCGTGCCTTCCGGTGCCGCCGAAATCACATCAACGGTAATCTTCAGGGTCTGGTAATGGTCTGCGCTCCGGGTGCCGGCAGCGGTAATCGAACCGCCGTCTCCTGCGGAAGCATTCACGCTGAAAGCGCTCTGGTCTGCACGGGAGATGTTCAGCACGGCGCCGGTCCGGGTCACCTGAAAATCGGTACCGATCGCATCGGCCAGCCCCTTTGCCACCAGGGGAAGATCATCACCCGTTCGGACTGTGTACCGGTAATCGGTTCCATCCAGATTAAGGGTCCAGGTCGTATCAACCGTTGCCCCACCTGCCAGGGTAATGTCGGCGGTGGTCCAGGCCCTTTCACTGCCGGCATCGTCGATGTGTATCCGCGTGTCGGTGATATCCGCTGTAAACGCAGCGCCGCTGAATGTCACCGCGTTATTGTCCGCCACGGCCGAAAGCCCGTCCGTCAGATCCCCGTTGACAGCGGCGGCAAGGCCGTCGGCCACATTGATCTGGGTCACATTGAAAAAATCGTCCGGGCTGCTGGTGATGGTATGGGAAATGCGGGAAAAATGGGTCCCCTCGTCAATTTCATCCTGATCGGCATAGACCTGAAGGGTAATGCCGCTGTCCCAGTTAGACGCGTCAAAAACTACGGAAAGGGTGTCTGCAGGGGTCTCCGCACCGGCCTTTTTCTTTACCATCACCTGACCGTCGGTCTGGATTTCCACAGTGACACTGCCCGCCGGCGGCCGAGTCAGCCTCAGGGTGTATTCATCGGCCCGTGAAAGATCCCAGGGTTCATTGACAACGGTTTCGCCCTCGGTCTGGGTAACGATCACCTGTGCCGTGTCATTGTCGATGACCCTGGCAAGGATGCTTGCCGTTTTCAGTTTGTCGTATGCATCCCCGTCGTTGGGGTCACCGCCCTGGGTAACACTGTGCTGAATGGTGACGGTCCGGGTACCCTCGGCGAGGCTGTCGTCCGGGGCTGTCAACTCTACATACTGCGGAGTGAACCAGTTGTCCCGGCTGAACAGCAGGGTAGCGCCTTTCTCACTGCCATTGACCAGAAGCCCCTTGCCGCCGGCCGCCTGATCCGACTCGACCGGCAGGCTGGGGATCGCCGTCACCCGGACATCGTCTTCCGGAGGACGGGTCAGAACCACGGCATACCGGAGCATCGATGCGCCGCCTTCGATCAGGCGCATCTCGTCATCCATCGGGGCGATAATGATCCCCGCTTCGTCATTGTCTGCAACAATCGCTGTGATATCCGGCACAAACAGGTCCTGATAATCGAGTCCCGCCTGGCTGATCACGTTTTCGATCAGGCCGCTGTGGCCGTTCATGTCTTTTCCGACCACGGTGATCGGCTCACCGTCTTCAGTTCCTCCCGCAACATTGAAGGTGTCGCTTCCAAGGCCGCCGACGATCTCGACCTGGACACCTTCCGGGGTACCGGCGACAAAGAAGGTGTCGTTGCCTTCCATGCCGTCGACCGTTACCTTTTCAATTCCGCCGAAGCGAACCGGAAGCCCCGCACCGAAGACCCCGTAGTCGGTTACGACAAAATCATCCCCGAATTCGGTTCCAAGCACATTGAGGGTGTCAAACCCGTCTCCGCCTTCGACGTTGATCGGCGCATTGACCGCGTATTCGATGAAGTCAGCCCCCTGACCGCCGTTGATATTGGTAAACGGCCGTTTGGGATCGTTGGGATCGACCTTTACAAAGGCCCGGACACGAAAGGTATCATCATCTTCTTCACCGAACAGAAACAGCTCGGCCGTGTTGCGGTATACGGTGAAACCGTCATTTCCGGTGCCGCCAAACAGCGTTGTGGCATGGCTGATGCCGTTGCTCAGATACCCATGCGTAGTCTGGGTTGTCGAGAAATAATCATCCGGATCCAGGCCGTTGTCCGGATTGCTGCCGTCGCGCGGGGACTGGTAGACCTGCCCCACCTGAAACATGTCGTTTCCGGCATCTCCGTAAATCGTCATGGATATGCTGTTGTCGTCAAATATAAAGGTATCGTCCCCCTCACGCCCGTAAAGATAAAGCCCTCCCCCCATCAGGGAGTCATCATAATCAATACGTTCCACACCGCCGTTTTCAACCGGCAGCCGGTATGTTTCGTCGACCTCGATGGCCGAAACGGCATTGGGCCTGGACAGGAAAAAATCCCCCTGGTCGGTTCCATAAATATTGAGGCGGTTGATGCCGCTGTCCACGACATCGTCGATCCGGATACGGGCCGAACCGGTACCGGAAAGACCGATATGATACTCGTCGGAACCTGTCTCACCGAAAAGTTCCAGATCGGGCAGTCCGGACTCATGCAGGGTGGCGCTGATGCCGTTTAAAAACGTCTGCCGGCCCTGCTGATCGTAATTGACCCGCAGGACATCATCGCCGGTACCGCTTCGGACCGCCGTATAGCCCGAGATACCGCCGATGTTGATCACATCGTCACCATCCGCGCTGTCAATGGCCGTGGATGCGGTATGCGTACCGGCTACATACAGGTCATCGTCGCCGCTGCCAAGGGAAAGGTTCAGCTGATTGAACCGGCTGTAGGCCACGCCGCCGCCGGACATGCCCAAACCGCTGACCGAACCGGTGTCCAGCGTTCCTGAGTTATCGCCCGTATCGCCCGTATCATTGATATTGAGCACATTGGTACCGGTGCCGCCATCCATGGTCAGCAGACCGTTCAGGTCATCTAACCGGTCAACAGCGTTTCTGACGTTGAAGGTGCTGTCGCCGCCGTGGTCTGTGATGTTGGTGGCCGCCGATGTGCTCAGGATGCGTATGACATCGCTGCCCGTTCCCAGATCCAGATTAAACCAATCGACCGTCTGCCAGGTCAGCGTCTGGTGGTTGATCAGGGCGCCGGTCAGTGTCGATGCGGTCAGGACCGTATCGTCCCAGTCCGCCGGGGATGCTGAATGGTCCACATTGAGGGTATCATCGCCGGCGGTGCCTTCAACGGTCAGAGAGGCGTTGATTCCGGAAAGGGTCCCGGCGGTCAACGTACCGGCGGTTGAGGATACATTAATGGTGTCATTGTCAAGGCCGCCGAAAATGCTCGTCTGGCCGGTGATCGACCGGACGTTGACGGTATCGGCGCCGGCTTCACCGAATATACGGGTCACACTGCCGGCCGATTCCACCAGGACCGTATCGCTGCCGTCTCCCGTATACAGGTTGACGGACAACCCGGCTGGGGCATTGGTGATGACAACGTCATCCGCGCCGCTTCCCAGGGTCATGTTGAGGGTTTCAACACTATCGTCGACTGCGATGCGCTCGGTGCCGGTGGCTGTAGCGCTGCTGGTAAAGGTTCCGGCACTGAGCCCGCTGCTGCGGTCTGCCGTATCCTCCCGGTTGGCGATGTTGACCGTGTCGGAACCGGTCCCCCCGCTCAGGTTGATGTTACCGGAAATACCCCCTATCAGTCGGCTGCCATCACCGTGATGTCCGATATTGATCGTATCGTTCCCCCCGCCGGTGTCAATATTCAGGTCGTCAATGGAATGGGTGCTTTCGATGGTCACGGTGTCGGAAATTACCCGTGAATCCGGATTATTGACGTTGAGATCGACGGTTTCGAAGCTGCCGAACCACAGGCCATACCTGTTGAGGCCGAGAACACTGTCAAAGATCGACGTGTATTCACTCCCCGCCTGACGGCCGGAGACATAGGTGTTGTCGACTATGATCTCGGCATCGATGGTACGTAAGATCGTAACCTGGGTCGGCAGGTAGAAGCCTGCGGTATCCTGCACCGTCTGGATGTCAACAGAGCAGTCCTGGTTGGCGCCGTTTTTGATGATTTGCCCGTCGATAATCGGCGCCTCGATGTCCGTGCGCAGGGTCTGGCCGAGTTTGTTTTCAATGGCCCACTGCACGTTGGCATCGGTAAAGGCCTTATGATCGGCGAACTCGGCTTCGCTGACGGAAAGAGCGTCGAGATAAGCCTCCCAGTTGTCCGCCGTCAGATAAACCCCGTCATCAAGCCGATTCTTCTGCGGCACCTGGGCCAGAACATTCGGATCGATATCGTTTAAACGGCGGACGGCAACCCCCTCGAGGGCCCGGTCGGCATTACTGTCGACCCCGTAGTAGGAGTAGGTGTAGTAGGAAGTGTCCAGGTTGTCGACGGCGGCCATGTAGGCCTTTTCCATCTCGATGGTATTGCCTTCGAGGCTGCTGCCGCCGATGGTTCCGGCAGTGCCGTCGACATTGTAGGAGATGTTTTTGATGTAGAGGTCCCCCTGCGTCGAATAAGTGGATCCCTCGGTAAAGTTGGCATCCCCGGTTCCCGGGATCTGACCGCGCTGGGAGTCGCTGCGGGGGTCGAGGCGGCCGCCGGTATTGGCGTCGTAGTCGCGGGCCAGATTCAGATCCAGAGTCTCCCAGATATTCTGCTGATAGCGATAGACCGTCGTACGATCGCTGGAATCGGGTGATATCTGCCGGTAAATCTTCAGGGCCGGATCACTGCCCAGGGTATATCCTGAACCCGTCAGCGCGCCGTTGACACTCTGCAGGGTCAGATAGTCGCGTACCCCCTCCAGAGCGGTCTTGATGTCAGCCGCCTGAGTGCCAAGCGTCCCGCCGCCGTCGATCATCCCCTGCAGCAGCGGATCGCTGAGCAGCGCCTTGACCGAATCGAGGCTGAAGCCGGCGACACTGCTGTAACCATCTTTGCCGAGCAGCTGCATCCCTTTCTTGACAAAGGCATCCACCTGATTCCGGTAGTCGAGTTGATCGGCCGTAAGACCTGTTGCCGGAAGCCCGGTAACGGCCGTCTCCAGAGGCGTTAATTTTTCTTCGAGGGTATAGGTCTCCTCCACCTGATCGACCGACACCTCCACTATTGCCGAGGCGATGCTGTTGTCGGCGAGACGGTCGAGAACGCCGATATTTGTCTCCTTGTTGGCACGGGCCAGAGCCGACTGCACATCCTGATGGGTGATGCCGTCGATCATGCCGCTGACCTCGCCGGCCAGGTCAAATTCAAAATCGGCCAGATCGAGCACCTGTTTTTCAACCCGGACATCGTTGCCGCTGCCGGTCCGGGCGTTGATTTCGATGGTGTCGTTTCCCGCACCGCCGCTAAGGCGAACCACCCCGCCGATTCGATTCAGGTCGTAGTTGGCCGGCAGGGTTTTGGTGACCACCCGCTCAGGCAGGTTGTCGAACCGATAGGAAGCGACACCGTCGACCAGCCGGCCCTCGTAGGTATCGGTAATGTTGATGTCGCTGCCGGTGGGAAGCTTCGCCTCGACATCGTAAAAAAGGCTCCAGAGATCCCAGAAAAGACGCAGCCCGGCACCGTCCGTATACGTATCAGACGTCCAGACCCCATCTTCGCCCGTGACATGCGGCATATAGTCGTAAGAGGTATGGTGATCATAGTGATACCCGAAAAACCACCACCTGGTTGTCCATTCATGTATGGCGGTCACCACCTGGTCGGTATACAGATCTCCCTTGTACAGATCCGGGTCATACCCCCAGTCGTCGAAACGGTCGACACCATTGTTGGTGCTGTTGTAGATCTGATCGGCGTGGATGAAGTCCCCGTAAATCGAATAGGCGACCACCACCCGCATATATTCGCGATAGAATGCCTCGTCCAGAGAACGGGAACCGGCGTAGTAACCGTCGCGCGGCAGATAGCCGTCAACCAGTTCGACCGGAATTTCCTCCGGCAGCACGGGACGGGCGCCTCCTGTCCAGAAGCTGCCTTCATAGTCTCCGTCCGGATACGTGCCGATCGACGGCAGCAGGGCCGCCTCCATGTTGTCGACATCGTTGATATAGTCCTTACGGTCCCAATATTGAGACCACCACCCGCCATCGGCCCGCCAGTTGGTCAGCGTGGTGCCGTACACCGGGGTCTCAACGGCAAACTCGACCGCCTGGGCAAAATACTTGAGCGCCAGAACCAGATTCGTCTCCAGCAGATCCCAGTGTTTGTTGTCGATCGAAACATCCGCGCTGTTGTTGATCCATTTTTTGTAGAAGTCGTCGAATGCCTTCTGTTTGCTGATCTCGTCGTCGACTCGCTGGTAGACGACAGCGTTGGGATCGATGATTCGTGAAACAAACGTATCTTCAACAACCTTCTGACCGACGGTATAGACGGCTCCCGAGGCCGGATACTTCACCTGGAAATGTTCCTCATCACCGCCGACAATGAGCTGATCGTCTCCGGAACCGAGGTTGACGAGAAGACTCAGAGCCGGATCGAGGCCATAGAGATACACGGTGTCGTTGCCGGCGCCGGTCACCAGGGCCAGACGTTCGATACCGTCCGCATTCTCGATCTTCAGTCCGGCGCCGTAGATGTACTGGCGGCCGTCATTGTCGGTAAACAGATAGAATTTGTCGGCAAGCGCCGTCCCGGCCACCACCACCGTGTCAAAGCCGCTGCCGCCGAAAATATCGACCCGGTTGTTCTCGACGTAATCAAGGAGAATGTCGGCATCACTTTCATCGATCTCCCCTTTGTCGTTGCCGGCACCGACGCTGATCTGCCCGCCGGCGCGCTCTTCGGTGCCGCCGCTGCCGTTGTCCTGCAATACCGCCTTGAGGAAGAAGGTGTCATCCCCCTGCTCGCCGAACAGCTGCAGGACACCGACGTTGTGGTTCACCTCAAAATAGTCGTCGCCGGTGCCGCCGTAGAAGTAGCCGTTGTAACTGACGCCGGACGTAATGCCGTCGGCGCCGTCGACCACCTCGATGGTGCGGCCGTCGACTACAACCGTCTTTGTCTGTATGACCCGGCCGATGAGAAAATTGTCATTACCGGCGTCACCGTAAACATACACCGCCGCCATGCTGTCGTCGGAAATGAAGATATCGGCGCCGCCGCCGCCGTGAATTTCGACATTCTCGGCACTGAAATCGTAATAGACCCGCTGGTAATCGTTCGGCTCGCTTAACGACACGGAGGGTCGCACCGTCGCCGCGGCATCGGCCAGATCCATCGGCGTACTGACCGCATCGCTGTCAACCCCGAGCAGGTAATAATTGCCGCGATTGTCCGTTGTGCCGCTGTTGATCTTCACCTGCCACGGACTGCGGCTGGAGCCGTCGCCGGTCACATCGACATCGAGACCGATGGCGGTCAGGGCGTCATCGATCTGTGCCGCCGTTGCGTTCACCGCCAGGTCGGATGTGACCGCCCCGTTATAGGAAAGATGGAAGGTGCCCGTCGCCCCGGGCCAGCGGTTGAACAACTGCATCTGGTTTGCCGGTCCCTCGAACATGGCGTCGAGATCGGGCTTGCCGGCGAGCAGGGTATCGGCAAGATCGGCGCTGATGCGCTGCACCAGTGAGCGGGCGACACGGGTCGAGGCATCGGCCTCGCTGCTGCTGTAAAGACGATAAAAGGTCCCCTCGGCGTTGCGGTCGGCCTCCTTGAGGACAATACGCCAGGGATCAACGGCACTGCCGCTGCCGGTGACCGTCACGGCATCGTCGGCATCACCGATCGAGCTTAATGCCCGCAACCTGGCCGCTATATCCGCCGCCGTGTGATCGGCGGTGATGGCCGTCGTGGTCTGACCGTTATAGGTCAGGGTATAGGATGCCGCCGCGTTGGCGTGGACGATCTCCTGAATGGAGGTATCGGCGTCCAGATGCAGGGTGTCGGCAACATCTCCGCCCCAGATCTCCACGCTGTCGCTGTCGGTGCTGCCGGTGCCGCTGTCGACCACCGATACGGCGGATCGACCGCTGATCAATCCGGAAAGGGTGAGGACATAGGTATCGCTCCCCTCGCTTCCGTCAAGCTGGGCCGACTTGGTGAAATTATCGATAGCAAAGGCGTTGGCACGGGCACCGCCGAAGAGTTCAAACCGTTCGAAAATCGCGACGTTGCTCTCGACCTCGTTGATCGAAACCGTCAGGGACGGATCGTCAAGGTCGGTCTCCTGACCGGTGACGGTCATCGATGCGTCGGAGAGGCTGAAGTTGAGATCGCGGGCCTCGATGAGGGTGTCGATATCGGCCGTGCCGTCGGCATCGACCTCGATGAAGGTGTCGACACCCGCGCCGCCGGTGACGCGGTCGCTTCCCTCCCCGGAATCGAGGGTATCGGCAAAGCGGGTACCGACCAGACGGTCATCGCCGTCGCCGCCGATAAGGGTGAGATTGTCGACGGCCCGATCGGATAGCACCTGGCTGCCGATGATGGCCGTCGAATTAGGGAGAAAACCGGCGATCAGCCAGTCGTTTCCGGCCAGACCGTCAATATTGAGTACATCGTGATGGATCGACTCGCCGGCATCGTCGAGATCGATGCCTCGAACAATCACCGACACCTTTCGGGCAGAGTCGGTCGGCAGACCGGTGACCGGATCGACGGCGTCGATCCGCTGATGGGTGACTTTCACGGTATCGATGCGGCGCTCTTCATCGTCGGTGCCGGCATCGAGTACCTCGTGCCCGACCAGGAAGTAGTCGGCGTCGCTGCCGCCGCGGATGCTGACGGTATCCACGCGGTGATCGTTGACCCAGGTCGGATCCTCGAACCAGTCGGTCTCGCCCGTCTGCTCGACCTGCCCGTCGCCGTCGAGGTCGGCCCATACCGGCTTTTCAATCAGACGCGGCCCTTCCATCTCGACGGTCTGGAAGGGGCTGCGATACACATCGTCGGCCGTGTCGGCAGAAAGAGACAGGACCGCCATATCACCGGTCCGTGTATGTTCGACCGACCAGGTTCCGTCTTCCGCCTGCCGCTCGATCATCTGGTAACAGGCGCCGGCGTTCTGGGCCATGGCCGCGAAGTATCCACTGTCGTACCGAACGGTAATCGGCCGGCTGGTATCATAGTCATTGACGGTGACAATAAAAGGATCCTGAGCCTTCCCTGATCCGGTCACCGTAACGGCACCATGGGCCGGGAGCCGTCCGTTCAACGCCGCGGCAACAGATTCGGCGGTGGCTCCTGTCGGATTGCCGTCCGTATCAAACGATACGGTAACATCGACGGTGACGCTGTCGGTGCCGTCGCTGAAAACGATTCCCTCCATGCCGAGCGGCAGGGTGATGGAGCCGCGCACCTCTTCACCCAGTTGGGCCTGGGCCATGCCGTTGCCGTCATCGTAGAGGATTGCCGTACTGTTTTCATCGGCAAATCCGGTCACGGCATAACGGCCGTCGGCGACATAGCTGACAGTGACACTCCCCAGTCCGACAAGCGTCCGCAGCCGGGTCTGGAGCTTTTCAGCCTGGATCGCCGTGTCATTATCGATATCACCGGCTGCCAGGGTCACGTCGCCTGCATCAAAGCAGATCTGCGTGCCGATAACGATGCTGTCCGCCGGCAACCACTGGGTGGTGTACGTGCTGTTGCGGGACACGTCCAGCGTGCGCTGCATCTTCTGAATGGTCAACACCCTCTCCAGGGTCAGCAGACTGCCGTCGCCATCGCGTTCAGCGTCGATAAAAACAATATGCCACGGATCGGCCCCGATTCCGGACCCGGCGACCCACACATCGTCAATGGTATCCAGGCTTTCCAGAGCCCCCGCAATATCGGCGGCGCTCATGTCCCGGGTGATTTCCACACCGTCGCCGCCATACTGCAACCGACCGAACTCCTGCCAGCCGTCAAGAGAGATCGACCGGACAGCCGCCGCCGCATCCCGATGCCATCGCTGGGCACTGCCGGCCGTCTGCAGCAGGGTCCCTCCCTGTGAATAACTTTCGCCGTTCAACTTCAGAAATGCCCCGGCCGCATCCCGATCGGCATCCACCAGGGTCACCTGCCAGGGATCATCGCCCGTACCGGAACCACAGACCACGACATCTCGGATGCCGTCAAGCTTCTCAAGCCCCATTTCGATGCCGGCGGCATCGGCGGGAACATCGACGCCGGCATCGCCGTACCACAGGGTCACGGCGTCACCGGCTGCAAACGACTGCACGGCATGGTCAACATCGACCACTGCGGCTGAGGTCTCCTGCGGCGAGGAGACCTCCGTAATCAGGGCATACTTCAGCTGTTCATAACGGGTGGGCGCACCGGCCTCCTTCGGCGCAAAACCGATCCGCCAGGGTTCTGAATCACTGCCGCTGCCGCTGACCTGAACCGTCACGGCGGAAAGGGCCGTCAATTTTCCCAATTCCGCTGCCACCTCGGACGCCGTCATGGAAGCATCAACAGTCAATGACTCCGGGCCGTACCAGATGATCGCACCAACCCCACCGGTCAGGGAAATAGTTTGTTGACTCTGACAGATCGTTTCGTCGATATCGGGCGTTGCCGGATCATCGATCAGCGTCGCCGTCTGAATACTTCCTTTCTCCCGGACCACGGCCTGCCGCAACGGATTGAAGGCGCCGTCACCGTCAAGATCGGCGTCATGGAACACCACCTCCCAGGGCGATGTCGCCGTTATTCCAGCCACCACCGAGACATTTCGGATGCCGTCCAGCGACTCCAGGGCCGTCTCCAGTGTTGCCACCGTGCCATCCGGCATCACCTGCACCGATTCCGTACCATAGCGCAGTTCCACCTCGACGGCATTGCCCGGAAACAGCAACTGCTGACGGCTGTTGCCAACCGTTGCCACGTCGCTCGCCGTAAATTCGCTGCGGCTGACGACCGTGTCTGCATCGATCGCCGCACCGCCGGCCACCAGTTCCAGGACTTCAAAGGGAACGGTTTGGGAGGTTTCCACACCGTCCACCACAACGGTCACCACATTCGGGTCAAGAAAAACGATTTTCCATGGGTCGGCCCAGGTGCCGCTGCCGGTCACGGTGACGTCGGTCAGACCGGACAATGACTCCAGCCGGCTCTCCAGCTGAATGGCAGTGGTATCGTGGTCGACCGCCACCCCCTCATCGCCGTACCAGAGGATGCCTCGATTTTCCAGGGCATCGAGAGCAAACAACTGAACGGAATTGTCGGTAATCTCCGTTGCCGCATCAATCTGCGTGACGACATCCGGGGTTCCGTCGGGGTTGTAAAGGTATTCGGCGGCACCGTCCGTGAGGCGGTAGAGACGCTGATAGACCCGCACGTCGTCTCGCGGTGCCAGGATACCGGTAAAGGACTGAATGTCGTATCGGCAGGCAAACCGGCGATACATGCCGGCATCGGCCGTCGCCTCAACCAGGGTGATGACCCACGGGTCGGTCAGGGTACCCAGCCCGTCCACCGTCACATCCGCGATATTGCTGAGACCTTCCAGGGCCGCTTCCACTTCGTCGGCCGTCATACCGGCCGAGATCTCGACACTGTCTCCGTCCGTCCGTCCGCTCTGTGCCAAAGTGTCATCGTACCCGTAAAAAAACGTCACCTGCTGCAGCCCTTCGTCCAGGGCGATCTGCTGCACACTGAAATCCGCCGACTCGGAGGTCGCTGTGGAAATTACTTCCTCAAGCCGCGGGGACCCATCTTCATTAAAAAGGTAAGTGCCCCCGGCGGCCAGATCGTAGCGGTAGAAGCAGGCCGACTGCCGCACCGACGGGTCATCGGCAAAAGCGGAATAATCGATCGGATACACCTGGTAATTGCCGTCGCTGCTGCGATCCGGCTGCCACATGGTGGCCTTCTTTGATCCGAGCTGCAGATCAACGACATTAATGGAGGTATCGAGCAGATCGTCGATGGTAATACTGTCCCCGGCCAGCCGGGTGTCGAGTTTGACTTCCTCCACCCGATCAATATCCAGTGTGTCGCCGTCGATGGTCAGCGACGCTTTCCTGTCACTCAGGTCAGCGAGTTTCTTCCGCAGATAAAGCGTATTGGCGTTGTCGTCGACATTGACATCGAGATGGTCGTCTCCCGCACCACCGCTGATGTAAAGTTGCGCCCCGGCGGGAACATCGGCGTAGTTCCAGGCGATGGTGTCGTCGCCGCTGCCGCCGTCGGCAAACACCGAGCCGGTCCCGGCGTCAATGAGATCGTTTCCTTCATCTCCATAGAGGATGTTGACACCGTCCCCACCGTAAATCTGGTCGAATCCCATGCCGCCGTGGATGGTGTCGTTTCCGGCCCCGCCGTCGATGACGTCACCGCTGAACATCCGCACCTTGTGGTTATCGGGGGAGAGTTCGACCAGCGAACCATTCTCCGCAACCAGGGGCCGTCCATATTTGTCGTACCAGTCAAAGGGGGTCCCGTCCGGCTGACAGACGGATGAGACCTGGGTCCTGCCGTCAGCATCGGTATAAAGGGCCAGGTCGCTGTCCAGTTCGTCACCGCCGTCGATGATATCATCCCCTGCGTAAGTGATGATCACGTCAAAGCCGCTGCCGCCCTGGACCGTCTCGCTGCCTTCGCCGCCGAAGATTATGTCGTCGCCGCTGCCCCCGTCGAACAGCAGCCCGGAATAACCGGCGTTGTTGCCGCTGATTTTGATATGATCGTCACCGGTCTGCCCCTCGAGCTGATAGGGCGTTGCACCTTCTTCGCTCATACCCAGCAGGGCACTGTCGACCGTGATGTGATCGATTCCGGTTCCGCCCTCGATCATGAGCGAGGAGAGCGTATCGACGGTATCCGCATCCGCGATGAGTTCGATCACGTCGATGCCGTCACCGGCATGGATGGTGATGTTCTCCACCCGGCCGTTCAATTTGGTCAGTCGGTAGCGGTCGTCTTCGGAGGTGCCGTTAATCACCAGGGAATTGACCTGATCGGCCAGGAAAAATTCCCCGCGCATGCCCGTGCTGACGACGATGACCTCCTGCCCGGCATGATTCGTGCGCAGGCTCTCCAACTGATCCCGAATACCCTGTTCTTCGGACCGGGTGTAGTATTCGGTATTCATGTAGCCTTTTTCCACCATCTTGGCGAAGGTCAGCTCGTCATCCGCGGTCAGGGTCGTCACCGTGTAGCTCTGCTTGCCGTCGGAATCGCTGCCGGCATAGCGCAGGGTCAGGGTATCGCCGTTCAGCACCGCGATATCTTCAGGCCCCTTGTGGATACATTCCCAGTCGAATTTGGCAATCACCTCGTCGACGAAACGCTCACTGGCTTCAAACAGCGTGATCTTGCTGAATCCCAGATCCAGGCCGATCCACAGGAATGCCTCCAGAAAGACCGACAGCTCGCCGTGTACGTCAAACAGGCACTGGGGGCCGTGGGAAATGCGTTTGATCAGTTCCGATCCGTAGAGCTTTCCGTCCCCGACCGGAAGATCATCGAGAAAAGCGGTTTCCATATCGTTCAGGTCAAAACCGATCTCCGCCTCGATCCCGCCCTTGACCCCGGCTTCAACCAGACCGCCCACGCCCAGGCTGGCCGTGACCCCCACACCGGCCAGCAGGGTCATCTCATCCAGATCGGAGGCCGTGTTTTCCAGCCCGTGGTCATCCAGATAGAACCCGTTGAAAATCCGCCAGCATTCGGCCATGTCAAAATCGGTTTCCATCCACTGCCGGAGGCCCCGGGTGTCAAACCCGAAATCAAAATTGGTATAGGCCCCGATCTCGCCGAAAAAACCGGCATTGAGACCGGGAAATATCGGCCATGACTTCTGGTATTCAAAGACCAGTTCCAGATCGGGAAGGTCATACCAGAACAGGACAGCCTCACCGCGGCCCAGGATGAAATCCAGCAGGGTCATCGGATCTTCGAGTACCGGGATGCTGAACCGTTTGGTGGTGTTGCGGGGTTTATTTGTCGTGGTACTGCCGGTTGTACTGGTCGTCTGGGTGCCGTCCAGTCCGTTCTGATCGGGGCCGGCCAGGATTTTTTTCTGCTCGGCGGTCAGGCTGCTGTCGTCTTTTACCGCTCCCTGGACATCCGCATCGGACGTGGCGGCATCGGGATCTTCGATGCTGCTTTCCGTCAGATTGAAATCGCCGAAATTGATGGCGCCGGCTTCCGACAGGCCCTGAACCTTTTCCAGGAACTCGATGGTGTTGTCGAGGACCGTCAGCACCTTTTTGGCGGTATCCACGGTTTTGGCCGGCAGGCGCAGGTAGGCGATGTCGATGAACATGATCTTGGTAACCCCCAGATCGATCTCGGTGGTGAGCAGATCGACCACAGGTTTGAGCGGTTTGACGACGTTGTAGATGGTATCGAACGTATCGCCCAGGAAACTGTCAAACACACTGCCGACATCCAGGGTCACGGCTTCGAGCACGATCTGAGGCGAACCGATGTCAAACCGGGCGCCGCCGCTGGTGGACAGTGTTACATCGCCCAGCATCTGATCGTAATGAATGGTGGTGCTGACCGACGGCAGATAGTCCCCGGCGATGGTATCGACGACCGCATACAGGTCCGCATCCACATAGGCGGACGCGTTCAGGGCCAGGCTCAGCGATTCTCCGAATGTCCAGGCACCGTCCCCGCTTCCATCGGCGATGTCCAGGCCGAGGTGCCCGTGGATACCGCTGCCGAAGGGATTGACATCCGTAAAATGCATCTTCAGAAATCCCAGGGTGCCCTCGGCCTCGGAGCCCGGGGTCAGGCCGGCATCCACATCAAATGAAATTTCTTCACCAGCCTGGTTGATGCCGCTGGTATCGAGGAAGACGCCAAGGTCAGGTGTTTCGCCCAAATCGGCCATGTTGCCGATCCCCAGGCCGATACCCATCAGGTAATCGATCTGGGCCTGAAGCGCTGCATCCACATCCAGATTCAGTCCGGGAATGCCGACGCTGAAATCAATGGGAAGGTCCCCGTCGACCAGCACCCCGCCGAACTTGAGATTGAAGGTCAGCAGACCGTTGGCGGTCAGAACCAGCTCGATATCATCGGCGCTTTCCGGCAGTTTGGTTTTCAGCTTGCCGTTGTCGTCGTACTGCAGGGCGCCGTATTCGTCATGAAGCGGTACCACAAAACCGAACAAATCCCCGTTGAGCGGGCTCAGACCGTCGAACAGGGCCTGGCGTATCTCGTTGAGAACGGCCTCGGATGTGCTGGTACCGGCAGCGGCCTGGTCCTGGAGCCATTTCCCGAGTCCGTCGCTGTAGGCGGTGCCCGATTTATTTCCCAGTACGCCGGTCCGCAGACTGCGCAGGCTGTCGGCCAGACTGTCGAAGGGGCTTCCGCCGATCAGCGGTATCTCAATGGAATCGATGCCGTCGGCAACCGTGTCGATGCCGCTGAAAAACCCTTCCAGGCCGGACAGCAGGTGGTTCGGATCATTGAGGAAATTGAGCAGCATGGAAGCGGCATCGAAATTAAGGGAGAATTCGGGAAGCACGTAATCGAGCTGGTGCGTCAGATCCAGATGCTGGTTGACCGAAAAACCGGCGTGGATGTGCATCACATTGTCGCTGATGCCATCGGCGTTCCGGTCCGCCTCGGTGCCGCCCAGGGGCAGGGCCTTGATCGGAAAATACAGCGGAAGGTCAAGTTTGGCGCTGCCGAAAGCATTGGCCTGAAACGCACCGCCCACTTCACCGAAATCCAGGGTGCCGTCACCGTCCCGGTCTGCGGACGGATCGCTCAGGTCGGCGCAAAATCCCAGGTCCACGGCCGCCGTGCCGTCGTAAGCCATGATCCCCAGCGTGCCGATCAGCGGCACATCGAAGCCCAGCTGCACATCGATATCCTCGGCGCTGCCCGACACGCCGGCGCGGATGCCGCTGTCTTTATCGATATAGAAGTCGGGCTCCATGATATCGCTCAGGTCAAAGCCGAAGCCCAGATGCAGATCGGCATAGGCCGACAGGTCGATCGCGGCGTCCACACTGATATCGAGCAGATCATCCGGATTGAATCCCAGCCACTGCTGCAGATTCAGGTCGGCGATATCCAGATCCAGGTCGTAGGTCTTTTCGGTCAGATAATTCAGGTCAAAATCGAAATCAAAGGCCGAATCCGCGTAGGCCATCGTAAACGGTTCCACCTCCGGGTCCGTGATGCCGAACAGGTCCCGGAATTCCTCGTTGAGCTGCTGTGCCAGCTGATCGATATTGCGGGCCTTGTCGCGTACCGTACGGACGGCATCGGCCAGTCCCGCAGCCAGACTGACGGTGCCGTCGCCCAGCACATCCGCCACGCTGACTCCCAGCAGGGGAATGTCGTTATAAAGGGAGCCGTCCCTTACCCGGTAGATGCTGAGGTTTCCGATACTGTTTCCTTCGGTATCCAGGGCACCCACGGACGAATCTGCGGTGATCAGCGTCACCTCCACATCATCGCATTCGTAAGTCGCAACCTGCTCCCAGGAAGTGACGTCATAAACCTGAAGCTGTCGGGAGTCCGCCGGTCCGGTTTCAAGGCCCCAGTATTCAACGGCGCCGTCGATCCATTTCGTGATCATCAGGTTCCGGCCGTTTTCCAGTGTGACGTTTTGAGTCACCGGATCATCGCCGTCGAGCACCGCTGAATAACCGGCGGCAAGGGTCGCGGTCGCGGCCCAGCGCTGCTCATACACCGTCAGATCATTGCCGTTTTTCTGCCCGACCATTTCCCGGTCGATGCCGACCATATTGTCCAGAAGCGATTCCAGCCCTTCCAGGATCATGTCCAGAGAAACGCCCCGGAACTGGAAGACCTTGTCCAGGTCCGTCAGCTCAATGGCAGCCGGGATGCTCGCAAAAAACTGGGCCAGAGAGGCATCCGGCGGCAGCGAATAACTCGATGCGGAAATAAAACCCACCCCGTCGGTCAGGTCTGAAAACATGCCGCCCATCTCGATCGGCAGCACCAGCTCATAATGCGCATCACTGCTCAGCGACGGCAGGCCGATCAGGCTGCCGGACGCATCCGCGACGATATCGCCGTAGGTGATCCGGCCGTCGACCCCAAGACCCGTGGATACGCCGAACGACACTACGGCATCGTTGACATCGACACCGAGCGGTCCCAGATTGGCCCCGAAATCAACGGTCTTGACCAGCGCCCCCTTGACCTCACCGCTCTCGATATCCTCGAGAACGGTCAGGGTGGTGGTATCCGCGACCGCGTCATAGGTTACGGACTCGATGGTATAAAGCCCGTCATTGCGCTGGGAACCGAACACCACAAAATTGTCTCCGGCGGCAAATTCACCCATTCCGTCAGCACCCGGAACGCCGAGCGTATGATTTCCCGAGATGACAAATCCGGCGGTTCCGGGTTCACCGGCAGTCCCCGGATTGACGCCGGTCAGGGCAATCTGATCTTCGCCGAAGCTGATTCCTGCCGTGATCTCCGGATTGCCCACATAAAAATCACCGTCGCCGCCGACACCGAATTCAAAGGTCAGGCTCACATCCGCACTGAGCAGCAGGGCCTGCGACTGGGTGAGCGACAGCCCGAAATCAAAGGCGATGGGCAGATCGATGCCGTAATCGGCCAGGTCCAGGCTCAGCCCGTCAAGGTTCAGATCCACCAGCCGGCTGAAAGAAGCCAGCGACAGGGACACCTGGTATGCCTTCGGGTTGTTGGACGTCATCCGGGTGATATCGAACCCCAGGGTCTGCAGCGCGTCCAGCAGCCCGTCGGTTGTCGGTGAGGCGGCCGTGGAAATGTAGGTTTCCACATCATCGGCCAGATCGCTGACCTTATCTGCAATGGAGTCGGCAAAATCCCCGGCACTCACGCCCAGCATCTCCGCCAGGGACCAGTCCGTAAACGGTATGGTGGTGACCTCGTTGAGGGTGGTGTCAATCTTTGTTCCCAGATTCCGTGCCCACTCGGAAAACTCGCCCAGTCCGATACCGAGTTTCTGCTCATCGGACAGCAGTTTGAAATGGTCCGCGGTCGGTGTCAGGCGCACGCCGGCTTCCAGGCTTTCGTTCATCAGGTCGGAGTCTGCGGCCGGGTCCGGATGTTCGATGCCCTGGACATGACCCATCTCGTGCATCAGCGTGGTCAGCAGATCGACACCGGCCGGCGTCGTTTCGCTTCCAAACCCGTCATCCGAATCATCGGTCGGCGTCATATCCACATACCAGCCGCTGCCGGCGGCATCATCATCGATGGTAATGCTGTAGACCGACCCGTCATAGCTGGTGTGGGCCACCACCCCGGCCTCTCCGATATTCGTGATCCGGATGTCGGTGATTTTCATCAGTTCATCGGTAACGCTTCCGGGCAGCACGAGCTTCCACCGCGCTTCGGCTTCATCCGTCAGCGCGGACAGGTCATCTTCGGCCCCCAGCGTCACGCCCGTATCGCCGCCTGCCGCCGGGGTGGTGAGATCTCCCAGCCCCAGCTTTTTCCCGAAGGCGGCAAACAGCTGATCGTCGGCAAAATTGAGCCCTTCTGCCTCGAAAGTGCCGTAGGCCCTGACCTGATTGCCGTTTTCGTCTTCATAAAGGGTATAGGCGTCCGGATTTGAAGTACTGACCGGGACCTCCGTTACGCGGATCGTACCGGATACACGGGTAAAATCGAGCGTATCATTGCCGCCGTTGGAACGGACTTCATCATTACCGAACCCGTTCGCGAAAACGAAAATATTGTCACTGGCATCCCCGATCAGGGTATCATCGCCCGAACCGCCCTGCAGGTTCTGAATTCCGGTAAAATTGGCGATGACCCGGCCGGCCTGCGTCACCTCACCGGTGGTCAGATCCATGATCGTATCGACATCCGAGGTTTCCACACTGACGGTATTGCCGTTTTTGGCACTGCCGCCGCCGTCCACCGTATCGACACCGCCCTGGCCGATGACAAATACATTGTCGTTGCCGTTTCCGGTCAGCACATCATCGCCCGTCGAAGCAAACACCCTGGTAAATCCGGTGACGGCATTGTTCGACGGCTTCCATTGACTGGCATCGTCTACCGCCAGGTTGAGAATTTCCGACAGCCCGATAAACCGGTTTCCCAGAAACCCGGTCGCGCTGCCGTAGCTGACCTGGACACTGGGCAGATTCCCCAGCACCGGAACGGGGTTGGGCAGGCTGGGAATGGCCGTGTAGCTGATGCCGGAGGTGCCGTCCACGATCACGCCGTCATGAGCCGTGTCATAATCCGAATCCGGAGCATAATCTTCATAATTGAGCGTCAGGGTGCCGGAGCCGGAAAAGACTCCTTTGAGCCGTGCATCGCCGTGCAGGGTGATCGTGGTCTCCCCTTTGCCGCCGACAATATTTTCAATGCCGTTGGCGACGACATAGTTGATCGAGGCATAGTCACTGGTGCTCGATCCGGACATGTCCACATACTGGCCGATGCTGTTGTCCCTAGCAACTATCAGGTTGCTGCCCACCGACAGCAACGGATGGTCCCAGCCTGCATTCGTGAAGGCCTCTTCCCAGGTGGGGATGTTGTCCGTGGTCAGTTCCCACACATCGACGGCCATGTCGTTGCCGACCTTTGAAAAATCCAGTGTATCGTAAAACTGAAGCGTCACGCCGTAGACCTCGACATCCGGCGCTTCCAGTATGGCGGCGGCGCCCCATAGCCCGCTGAATTTATAGGTATCTCCTCCCATAAAACCCGACATCAGATGAACGCCGGGAGAAAACACGCCCGGATCCAGCGACAGCTGTCCCTGAACCAGAGAGTTGGCCAGCGTGCCGGCAATGAAGCTGCCGACCTTTTTCCCAAAGCTGCCATCCCCGATTTTCTGTGTAATGATGTTGCCCCCGACTTCAAAGGTATTCCGGCCCAGGGACTTTCCCTCCCAGGAAACGTTTGAACCGAGCATCAGGTTCAGGCCGCCCCCGTATTTCACATTGCTCATGTTCTGAAGGGTGCCGGTAAATCCGGTCTGGTTGGAAAAACCCTGATGCGCCGTCTGGGTCACGTCGTTCAGGACAAACCCGCCCATATCGGAAAGGTTTTCGCCGGGACGCCCCGTAAAGCTCAGCAACCAGGTATCGGGCAGGTTTCCCGCCGCCACCGTCACCGTCCCCGCCCCGAGCATGGCATTGAGTTCGTTTTGAATATTGGCGGCCGTTTCGGCGGCCGTCACGCCGAACGCGATGCTGCGGGAATTGACACCGTCCATGACAAGCTGGAATGAATTCACGGCCGGATTGACCCGGGTGATTTTCTGGATTTCATCGACGGCCGGTTTTCCGTCCGCCACCGTCAGAACCGTTCCGGAAGCGGCCGGGGCCACGGTGCAGGTCAATCCACTGGTATCCACACTCAGGCGTTTGACCGCCGTGCCGGCTGGCAGGATGAATTCAACGGCCCAGGGATCGGCAGCCGTGCCCGATCCGGTCACCTGGACGGTCTGCACACGGGTTTTCAGGGCCGTCTCGATGTTCTGCCGGGTAGCGTCGACATCGACCGCGCCCCCGGCCGTGACGGCCAGGGTGACATTTACCGGCAGGCTGTCGCCATATTTGAGTTTGAAACTGCCGCCGTCCGCGTCAAAGAAAAATTTCTGAACCGGATTGCCGCCGGGGCTCACATCCATGTACACATCGGACGGCCCGACGGAATCGACCCGGTCCACCGACGGGGCCGTAACGGCCGGACCGGTGACAGCAAGCGTAACCGACGCCACGTGTTTCTGGTCGGTTACCACAGGGTTGAACGTCAACGTCATGGACGCGGTATCCCCGGCCGCTGTAACCGCCCCGGCCCCGAGTTTTGCGTTCAGGGCCTCTTCAATCGCCTGAGCCGGTGTTTTTCCGCCCGGCAGGCTGCCCAGATCGATCCGGACAGAACCGGCTTGATCGGCGGCCCCCTGGAGCTGATACCCGATGTCCACCACGCCGTGATCCGCCCCCTGCAGATTCAGGGTCTGCTGCTGTGCACCGGACTGGCCGGTCTGCAGGATGACAGACGTGGTGGTACCGGAAAGCGTCGCTGCAACCAGCGGTGCGACGTACCCGTCATTAAAGGTAATCGTATAGATATCCGTTGTCCCGGACTTCAGGGCTGCAGATACGGTTCCATATTCAAGGCTGTTGGAGTCAATGATGTCCTGAAGCTGAATCCGTATATCATCGGCGAGAGTCGCCGATTCGTTGTCTATTGCCGATGATGTGTGCCCGGCGAGCGTCAGGGTAAAGGATTCCGCCGGAACCGTGATTTCATGAACCGTATTGCATGAGGTTCCCGCCGGTGCGATCGATGGTGACGAAGCCGGTTTCACCATCGGGATTTCCGGTGATGCGGCAAAGGTTATCAGGGGCTGGTTGACCCCGGCATCAGTGAAGGTGATATCCCATATCCCGTCGTCGATTGCAGCCACATTGACCTTATCAGCCCCCAGTTTTGCAATCAGCGCGGCCTTGATCCGGGCGGCGACTTTTTCGCGTTCGGCACCCGTCCACTCCGTCGCACAGATACTGACCGTATCTGTCCCGATAAGTTGAGTTATTTTCGTCTCGTCGACAAACTTGATTTCCCACTGGTTACTGCCGCACACCGATACATCGACAGCGCCGGCACCCAGCATGTCGGCTGCGTTCAGGGTGCTGACGATGTTCGTCCGGGTCACCTCCGCATCGGCACCGACTGCAATGGCGCCGGTGGTTTTTTTGACGCCGGTCGCATCATAGAAACTGAGGGTAAATGAGCCGGCCGCCCCATCGCCGAGCGACAGCACCTGGGTCCGCGGCAACTGAAGAAGGATCGGGGCCGTTTCAATCCCGTTTATCTTCAGGGTAAAGGCGCCCGTCTGTGCATCGGGAACGATCAGACGCTGAATTTCCCGGCCGCTTTGGCCGTCGGTGACCGTCCGGACCTGAACCGAATTCTGTGAAGCCGACCGTAAATTGATCAGGGTGGGACTGAAAAAGGCGCTTTCCGAAAAATCCAGCGTATTGATGGTCGTCAGACTCGGGATATCCAGGCCAAGCGCACCGGTAATGGTGGAAAAATTCAGATACGACGATACCGGTCGGAATCCGGTCCCGCCGATCAGGGTCCCTGAGAACTCAGTGTTTCCTTTAATGGTAAACGTATTGACGTTGGTACCGCCCAGAATCGTTGTATTGGCATCGACATTCGTGAACACGATTTTATCGTAACTGGTATCTCCCGCCAGGCTCGACAGCAGTTCGGCCGCATAGGTACCACTGAACAGCTCGGGACGGTTCAGCACTTTTTTAACCGTCAGTGTGGTATTCCCGGCATGGCCTTCGGTTACCACGGCCGGGGTGACGTTCAGGCCGGCGGACTGTTCCACCACGTCCAGTCCGATATCCTGAGGAACGGCAAAGGTCAGGGTATAGATAACATTGGTGCCCGAGGTTTTGGACTTGACGCTGACGGCATCGCTGCCCAGCACACCGTTCAGGGCCGCGGTGATGTTGGCGGCCGTGACGGCCGCATTGTCGGCGACGACCGTGACGGCCGCCGTCGTCAGGTCGACTCCGTCATGCAGGGTTCTGACCCCTGCCGTGGCGCCGGCGGGAGCGGATGACGACAGAAGGCCGAAGTTGCCTTTTGTGTTAAAGGTGATGTCCCAGGCGCTGGGATTGCCGTCCACCATGGTTACCGTCGTGCTGAGAGCAAGGGGCGCTCCGTCTTTTACCAGCTGCAGCGCGTTCAATGCGGTCTCGATATTGGCCCGGGTCTGGTCGGGATTTGCCGAATCAATGGTGACGGCCCCTGTGGTCAGGATCGTTCCGGGCCGGTTGGGATCTTCAAGGCTCAGTGTAAACGTGCCGGACGGGGTTCCGGTGAAAAACAGCCTCTGGACTTCCTTCACGCTGAAATTGAGTTTGAAGTTTCCGGAGGCTGTTTTGGCAAGGGTCAGGGTTTGAACTTCATGAACGGCATCTGTGGTTTCAAACTCGAAGTTCAGCTCCCGGCTCACGTTGCTGAAATCCAGAACCAGGTTGTGATTGTTGGCCGTCAGGATGCTGGTATCGACAATTATCTTATCATTTCCGAAAATAGCGTTTCGCAGAAATCTCGGAAGCAGAAGGCGCTTGATGGTTTCCGCCAGAGAATCGTTGTTGCCGAAGATAAAGGTGGCATCGGCATTGGGAGCGACGATTCTGTCGATGTACCGGTACGAACTCTCGCCGAGGCCTTCCACATCGGTGACGACGCCGGCGGCAACATTGGTGCCGGTCAGGTGGCTTGAATCCACTGTCATATCCGGCACATCGGTTTCCTCCGGAGACGTGAACGTGATTTTCCAGCTCCTGGCCGCACCGTCCGTCAGGGTCTCGACATTGACCGCATATGTGGACCAGGGGAAAAAGAAGCTCTTGCGCAGACGATCGAGCTCGGCATCGATATTCTGACGGGTCGCTTCCGCCGTAGGCCCGTAGGCGATCGCTTCGGTCGTCCGCCCGCCGATGGTCAGCGTAAACGTTCCGCCGTCGGCGTTGGTGATCGTCAGGACATTGACCTCATTGACGCACGTTCCGTCGGCGATGGTCAGCACCTGGGGCTGATACGCAAGTCCTCCGCCCGGCAATGTGCCGTCGATGGTAAAATTGGAAATGTCGATTGCCGCCGGGCCGGTGAACTCCACCTGAAAGACGTTGCCGTACTGCGTCTGCCGGACCGTCACCTGAATGCCGTCCAGCTGATTCAGAGCTGTCTGAATGTTCTGTGCGGTTGTCGCCGGATCCGCCCCGACGGCAATGATTTTTTCCAGAAGGCTGCCGGCATGGGCCGGGTCATCAAACAAAATTTTAAAATTGCCCCGGCCGGCGGTAAATAGATTGATTTCAAACACGGCATTGGTTCCGGCGCCCCCGGTCTGAATCGCCGTAGCCGTCGGTGCAGGGAAGATCAGGGCCAGATCCTCTGGTTTCATATCCATGGCAGCGATATTGGCATAGCCGGGTTTTAAAAACTCGATGTCAAAGGCAGTCGGTGAGCCGGCCACCGCCGTAACCGTGACGCTGTCGGCGCCAAGTTTTGCTGCAAGGGCGGACTGGATATCGGCTGCAGTGATTTTGTCGTCACTGTTGACGGAAATGGCGCCGGTGGTAAACGTTGTGGCCTCGGGGGCCCCGGCAATCAGCCCTTTAAGCTTCAGATCGCTCAGGGTCAGGGTGAAGGTACCGCCCGTAGCCCCGGCCAGGTATACCCGCTGGATTTCATTGGTATTTCCGCTGCCGGTCACCGACACGGTATTGGAACCTGCGCCGAATGAACCCGATACGTCACCGAATCCGGTCATTTTCTGCAGCCAGTTTCTCTGCTCGATCGTAAAGGTGCCGGTACCGGCGTTGAGTTCCCCGCCGCTGAACAGCCAGGTCATGGCATCGGTGACATTGGAAAAATCCAGGGTATCGACGCCGCCTTTTTTGAACTCGTAAATCTGGTCCTGTCCCCAGCCGTTGTAAAACAGATAGGCGTCATCACCGCTGCCGCCGACCAGCACATCCGTGCCGGCCTCGCCGGTCAGGGTGTCGTTGCCGGCCTCGCCGTAGAGATAATCGTCTCCGCTGTTGCCGGAAAGCGTGTCGTTATCCGCGCCGCCATACAGATGGTCGCCCCCGTCGCCGCCGGACAGGTGATCGGCTCCGGCATCTCCTTTCAGGGTATCGGCTTCGCCGCCTCCGGTCAGATAATCATTACCACTGCCGCCGTAAAACACGTCCCGCTGGTTGGTGCCGATCATGAGGTCATCGCCCGCCATGGCCCAGACCCCGGGGCTGGAACCGTCGGGCAGCAGCATATCATTACCGGCGCCGAGTTTCACCGTGCCGGTAATGGCGCAGTCGCCGGTAAAAATCATGGGCCGTGCGGCAGACTCATCTCCGATGACCCCGTCGATGCGGTCGATGGCATCGGCGGCATTCCCGGAGATTCCCTGAATAGAGCCCTCGACCCCGTCCGCCGTGACAGTGGCGTCGGCACCAGCCCCCTGCAAATACAAATCGGTGACAGTCATCGCGGGATAATCGGCCGGTACATCAAATTCAATTCCCCAAGCCCCGGCGCCGGCGGGAGTGACCGTAAAAAAGGTCGAATTCTGAAATGCGTTCAGGGCAGCGGCGATATTGGCGGCCATGGTATCAGGATCGGCATTGTACTGGATCGGACCGATTTCCAGTCCGTTCAGATTCAGGCCGAAGGTGCCGCCGGTAGCGCCGGTGATCTTCAGGATCTGCTTTTCCCTGACACCGGCCGTGGATGCCGATGTGTACAATCCCGTGGCGCTGTTGACTGGGACGGCCGGGGCATTGGGCGTCCGTGTATCGACCACCACCGACTTTGCACCCGCATATTGCGAGTAATCGAGGATATTCATGCCGCCGGCAGGGGTGGTGATCTGCCCCTTGAGAGCATCTTCCTTGAGGATGCGGTAGGTATTTTTACCCTGGCCGCCGACGATGCCGAAGATTTTTTCTGCATTGACCTGATAGGTGTAAGTTGTGCTGCCGATGGTCCGCACGGCCGTGACCGTAACCGCGCCGCCGGAACGAAGTTCAAAGGTCAGGTCACAGGTGACATCGCTGAAATCCAGTGTCCCTTTTGCATCGGTCGATGCGGCATCGTCTATTAAAAAATTTGTCGTAAGAGAGGACCGGGTGGTCTGGATCCGGCCCCAGTCGTCGTGAAACCGGTAGATATTGTCACCCCTGCCCCCGGTCACTTTCTCGATGTACACCGCATCTTTAACGCTGTTGGCCGGTTTATCCTTTTCCTGGACCTGGACGCCCTTTTGACCGACTGTAGTCGCCGTCGAATTGTAGATGTCAACGATCAGGTCCTTTGTAACGGCTGAAAACCGCAGCTCATCTCCCGTACCCTGATCCGCCGTTTCAGTGACCGTATCCATGCCCCAGTCATCATGGAACTCATAAATATCAGAGTCCCCTTCCCCCACCAGCGTCTGGGAATTTTTCCCGGAAATCAGCATATCCTCGCCGGTACCGGTCGTCACTGTCAGATCGTTTCGATCTCCGGTAACGATTTCCTGGTTTCCACCGGAGGTGGTGATCGATTCAATGTCGGCGACGGAAAAACCCTCGAGCTCCCGGATGTGTTTTAAAAACGGTGCCGGAAGCGACAGATCGGCGACCTTGGTCAGAGTCATAGAGCTGTCATGGTCCGGATAGGTCAGCTGAAGATTACCGGCAAATTGGGTGCCTTTTTTCAGGGTTTCGATATGAATGTCCTCACCGATGATCAAGTCCAACGCATTGGCATCATGGTCTTTTCCGATACTCAGGGTCTCGATCGAACCCCGGCTTTGCACCACCACCGCTACCGAACTGTTTTGGGTAATCCACGTCTTGAAGGTATCGGTTTCATCTTTTCCGATCGCCGTCTGCAACCCGGTGACCGTTGTCATATCCAGTGATTTGAGTCCGGTATCGAGCAGGAGTTTCACTTTTCTTCCGTTATGGCCGATCCTGAATTCCTCGATCTTCCCGCTCTGGTTGTTGATCACATACGTGACGATCTTACTGCCGGATACGGCCTGGCCGGTCGCTGCATCCATCTCCTGAACCACGATATCGGTTTTGGTACTGTCGGCCGAATTGCTCTGGATTTTAACCAGCAGGTCCTTATCGATCCCGCACAGATCGAACTTTGTTACGGCATCATCGAGCTCGATGGTCTGAGTGGTGGAAAAATCGGCGATCTGCGCCGTTGCCACCGGCGGTGCGGTCTGGTCCACCAGCAGGTACCGATACCAGGCATCATCGGCAAACAGTTCACCTGCGCCGACCACGCCCGTGCTGTATTCAAGCACCCAGTCACCGTCGAGTTCCGCGCTTCCCGTAGCGTCGGTCGAGGCAGCCACATCGGCACCCGTCAATTCGGAAAGACTCTCGACAAAGTCCATGCCCGCCTCCCCGTCGGCCACGCTGCAGCCGTAGAGAAGAATATCGCCTTCGGGTGTCAGGGATTTCCCCCAGCTCTTGAGCCGTGATGCCTTTTTCTTCAGTTCCTCCCGGTCGACGGTACTGCCGCCCAGACGCAGGGCACCACTCGACCCGTGGGAAAGGATGTGCACGGCCGCCACGTTCTGATACTTTTCCAGAATTTCGCTGATCTGGTCCAGCCCGTCCCGGTCCGGATCGAGGACGATGATGTCGTAAGGTGATTCGGCAGGTATCTTATCGCCGGAGGCGCTGTCGAACCCGATTTCAGAGATACCGGTTTCAAAAAACGAAACCATCGGAGATACGGTAATACCCGAGGCTTTTTCTGCATCCGTATCGACTGAATCCATGGTGGATGGAACGGACAGGGTAGAATGAACATCACCGTCGGTAGTCGGAACCCTACCGTCATTTGCGTTTTCAACCGGCATCAGTTTTTCGATAAGGGACGGATAATCCGGTACTGCCGCATCTACAAACACAATTTCCCGGTTGAACTGCTCGGATACAAACCAGGCCGCATAGGCGGCCTGTGACGAATCGGCATCCGGAACCGGTCCGGGGGGCAGGTCCTGGTCCTGAACGGCCGTGGACGCTGCATCGGTATCATCGATAAAAGCCGGCTGCCCCTCTGCTTCAACCGCAGCCTGGCCGGTATCATTCAACGGATCGGATACGGCTGATATCTCTTTTGTCAATGCCGCTGTAAACAGGTCTTCAAGATTACCGGACGACATGTCTTCCGGACCGGCAACCGGCCCATCGTATTCGATGATGGACACAGTTGCATCCGGCACCGCATCCGAAACATTCTGAAACTCCTGAGGAGACACCCCCAGGTCCGCTGAAAGCAATACGCGGGGTTCCAGAGGCTCAAACAACATCCTGCGCCGTTGCTTTGCTTTTCCGGCCGTTGTTTTTTTCGATGGATGTTTCGAATTTCCGGCATGTCTGTTCTTGCGTCTTGCCATAAGAAAGTGTCTCCTGTTTACAAATCCCGCACACGTTCAGATCAATATGAAAATTATGATTGGGGCTGGCATGATGAAAATCAGCCATGATGACCCATTTTTTTGAAAATCATCATCAGTCTCAAGACTCAAAGCCGAAAGCTGAAAGCTCAACAGAGCAAACCGA